>FWPV01016763.1_pt1 | contig 10269 bp, 8 predicted proteins | sample 2228371 | NCBI WGS metagenome assembly FWPV01 (sample SAMEA103939776, study PRJEB20133) | metagenome
GCATCGTCCCGGTAGGAAGCGTCCTGCATCGCCGTTGCGTGTCTGACCACCTGCCACCAGCCGCCCGGCTTCCCCAGGTTGGGGTGTCCGGTATCGACCCCCGTGTCCAGCGTGGCGTTGTACCAGAACCCTCCATTCTCCCCCGCCGCCCAGAACGACGGCGCCCCAAGAGACGGCGCGCTCACGTCCAGGCAGGCCGCTGTCAGCCGGTCCTCCACCACCCTGCGCACCAATGGGTGGGCGGCGAGCGCGGCAAGCGAGCGGCCGGGCAGCCTTGCTGCGACCGCGCTGTCGACGAAGTAGCGATAGGTCACGCTCCCGCCGAGCGCCCGGACGAGCGATTCCACCTCGGCCTGGTCGGGAGCCACGGCGTCCCGCATCCGGCGGGACATCCGCGCCCGCATCCTGTCTTTGAGCTGCTTCGTCTCCTGCGCTGCACGCGCCAGAATGGCGCGGTCGGCGGCGGAGTATCGCGACAGCTCTGATGCCGCCGGCGCGGACACCTCCCCCGGGCCGAGGGTGCGGACCCCGGTGGCATACTTGCGATGGATGGCGCGGACCTGCTCCCGTCTCGCGCGCAGCTCCTGCTCGACCAGAGCGGCCTCCTCTTCAGCGATGTCCCCCAGGGGGTCGTTGGAAAGCAGGATGATGACGGGGACGGACTCGTCCGAGTCCAGCACGGAGTTCAACGAGGCTCCTATCCGGCCGGGCGGGGCGTCCGGCCGGGACAGATGTCCGGGCGCCGGGGCAGCTGCTTCGCTTCCCTCCGCCCCTGCGCCCGCCGCGCCGGTGAGCCACAACGGCGCCACGATCAGGGCTGCCACAAAAAGCCGCACCACAGGGACATCCCTCCTTCCAGGACACCTTGCCATGTCCCTTCGTGGTCGTGCTGCAGACGAAAAGTCTCAGGCAGTCTCATCATATCACTTCGGCGGTTGGCGGTCAACACTTGTCTGCCTGCTCGCATTCCTGCAGGTCTGCCGCTGGCAGGAAAGGAAGCATCATTCCGGGCGGGGGGTGGCCGCAAGGAGGCACGACAGGACGGATGACCGCGATCCAGCTGCATCAGCATATGCGCTCCCTCGGACACTGGGTGGACTGGGACGCCACCACCGACGGGTTCAAGGCGGGCGACCCGGAGACGGAGGTGCGCGCCATCGCGGTCTGCTGGCAGTCCACGCTCCCGAAGCTCCGGGAGGCCGCTGCATCGGGCTGCAATCTCTTCGTCACCCACGAGCCCACGTTCTATGTCCATATGGACGACGACCCCGGCGTCTTCGCGCTGCCGTTCGCCAGGGAGAAGATGAGCTTCCTCCACGAGTCCGGACTGGTCGTCTACCGTTGCCACGACGTCTGGGACCGCGTTCCCGGCATCGGCATCCGGGACTCGTGGGCCCGGCAGCTGGGCTTCGAAGGGCCCCCGGCCGCAGCGGACGCGTTCCACGCCGCCTATCCGTTCACCGGCACTGCCGGCGTCCTCGCAGAGCACGTGCGTTTGCGCGTGGAGCCTCTCGGGCAGTCCCGCGTCTGGCTCCTGGGCGACCCCGCGGCGCCGGTCACCCGGGTCGGCATCGGAACCGGGGCCGTCACCGACTTCCGCTCGATGCTGTCGCTGGGGGCCGATGCGATGGTGGTCACGGATGACGGCATCGCGTTCTGGAGCGCGGGGTGTCAGGCGGCCGACAGCGGCATCCCGCTCATCGTGGTGAACCACGCAGTGTCCGAAGAGCCGGGGATGCGCTCTCTGGCCGCCCACCTGGCCGGCGCGTTCCCGGACGTGCCGGTGCGCCACATCCCCCTCGGGTGCCTGTACTCCGTGGTCTGAGCGGGGCGGGGGCTCTCAGCGCAGAGGCTGCAGCAGCTCGAAGTCGATGAGCGCGTACACCATCTTCCCGTGCCGTTCGAGAGGCCGGCCGGTCCGGGGGTCCAGCCGCAGCACGAAGTGCTTGGGCTTGTTGTCCAGCACCCGGAAGCCCTTCTGCGCCAGCTCCTCCGACACGCGGACGGTCAGGTCGTAAAGGTCGTCCGCCGACAGGATGTCCGCCAGGAACATCTGCTCGGCCGTAATTCCCTTCACCCAGCCGAACACGGTGAGATACTTCCGGCCCGCCTTCAGCTCCACGGGGGCGGGGCCGCCGTCCCGCCTCTGGTCCGCCTCAAGAGCGGCCTGATACGGGCGCAGCCTCCACTCCTCCCGTCCCAGCCGCCAAAGCGGACGCTCGCCCGGCGGGCTGTAGATGGCAAGGGCCCGCTTGGTGCGGATGCGCGGGCCCGCCGGCGCGCTGCGCAGCGCCTGCAGGTGCCCGAACTCCTCGAACGGGCTGTTGAAGCGCGCGCTGAGTTCGGCGTCCGCCTGCATCTGGAACGGGAACGCGGGGGACGCCTGGATGGGCACGTGCTGGGCGAAGCGGCTCACCTTGACGACCAGGTCCGCGTGACCGCCGCACCCGTCCCCTGCCGTCACGCGATGCACCGAGCCGGTCGCCCCCTCCAGCGTCTCGGAGTTCTCGGCATACGCTCCCCCCTCGTACCAGTGCTCCGGGACCAGATGTCTGCGCAGCGCCCACCCGTGCCGCGTGACATACAGGATGCCGCCGTCCTCCTCGTCGAACCGCGCGTAGTCCACCCCGAAGGCGCGGGCCCGCAGAGGCTCCGGCAGGGCGTCGAAGAGCGGTTCTTCAAGGTGAGAGCGGATATCGCGAGGGGGCGTGCGGGTTGCGGTCATCGGTCTCCTGGTCCGTGACTCCGGCCCGTCCCGGCCGGGATGGGTCGTCTTGCAAAGGGCCCCGGTCCCCTGCCTTGCGGCGCCCGGCGCGGCCCCGCGGCATCCGCAGGCGCCTCCGTCCGCCGCGAGCGTCCTCAGGCAGGGTTGACGCCGGGATGTTAGCACCGGACTCCGGGACCGGCAACGCCGCCCCCGGCTCGGAAAAAGACGGCAAAAGGCCGGGACTCGCAGGAGTCCCGGCCCGGCAAAAGCCCTCGACTGGAGCGTGGGCTCAGTACATACCGCCCATTCCGCCGGGGCCGCCCGCGCCTGCGCCGGCAGCCTCCTTCTTCTCGGGCTTCTCGGCGACCAGCGCCTCGGTGGTCAGCAGCATCCCGGCGATGGACGCCGCGTTCTGCAGCGCGCTGCGGGTGACCTTGGCCGGGTCCACGATGCCCGCCTCGGCCAGGTTCTCGTACTTGCCCGTCGCGGCGTTCAGGCCGATGCCGTGCGCCTCGCCCTTGATGCGCTCCACCACCACGGAGCCCTCCAGCCCGGCATTGTAGGCGATGCAGCGGGTGGGCTCTTCCAGAGCGCGCTTGACGATCTGGGCGCCGATGGCCTCGTCATCCTTCAGCTTCAGCTTCTCGATGGCCGAAGCCGCGTGGATGAGCGTGATGCCGCCGCCGGGCACGATGCCCTCCTCCACAGCGGCGCGCGTCGCCGACAGCGCGTCCTCGATGCGGTGCTTCTTCTCCTTCAGCTCGGTCTCGGTGGCCGCGCCGACCTGGATGACCGCCACGCCGCCGGACAGCTTGGCCAGCCGCTCCTGCAGCTTCTCGCGGTCGTAGTCGGAGTCGGTCTCCTCGATCTCGCGCTTGATCTGGGCGATGCGGCCCTGGATGGCCTTCAGGTCGCCGGCGCCCTCGATGATGGTGGTCTCCTCCTTGGTCACCACCACCTTCTTCGCCCGGCCCAGGTCGGAGAGCTCCACGTTCTCCAGCTTCACGCCCAGGTCCTCGGTGATGAAGCGGCCGGCCGTCAGCACGGCGATGTCGCCCATCATGGCCTTGCGGCGGTCGCCGAAGCCCGGAGCCTTCACCGCCACGACGTTCAGCGTGCCGCGCAGCTTGTTCACCACCAGCGTCGCCAGCGCCTCGCCCTCAACGTCCTCGGCGATGATCACGAGCGGCTTGCCCGCGCGGACCACCTTCTCGAGCAGAGGGATGAGGTCCTGAACGTTGGAGATCTTCTTCTCATAGAGCAGGATGTAGGGCTCCTCCAGCACCGCCTCCATCCGCTCGGCGTCGGTCACCATGTAGGGAGAGATGTAGCCCTTGTCGAACTGCATCCCCTCCACCAGCTCCAGGCTGGTCTGGGTGCCCTTGGACTCCTCCACGGTGATGACGCCGTCCTTGCCCACCTTCTCCATCGCTTCGGCGATGAGGTCGCCGATGGTGGAGTCGTTGGCGGAGATGGTGGCCACCTGAGCGATGGCGGAGCGGTCCTTCACCGGGGTCGCCACCTTGGAGATGTGGGCCACGGCGGCCTCCACGGCCTTGTCGATGCCGCGCTTGAGCGCCTGCGGATTGGCGCCCGCAGCCACGTTCTTCAGCCCTTCCCGGACGATGGCCTGAGCCAGCACGGTGGCGGTGGTGGTACCGTCGCCGGCCACGTCATTGGTCTTGGACGCCACCTCGCGCACCAGCTGGGCGCCCATGTTCTCGAACGGGTCCTCGACCTCGATCTCCTTGGCGATGGTCACCCCGTCGTTGATGACGGTGGGAGAGCCGAACTTCTTCTCGATGACCACGTTGCGGCCGCGCGGTCCAAGGGTCACCTTGACAGCGTCGGCCAGGATGTCCACGCCCCTCTCCAGGGCGCGGCGCGCCTCTTCATTGAACCTCAGATCCTTGGCAGCCAAGGCTACTTACCCCCTTTTCCTTTGCTGACGATCGCGAGGACGTCGTCCTGGCGGAGGATGACGTACTCCTCTCCGTCCACCTTGACCTCCGTCCCGCCGTACTTGGAGTAGATGATGGTGTCGCCGACCTTGACCTCGATCGGCACCAGCTTGCCGGAGTCGAGCAGCTTGCCCGGCCCCACGGCGACCACCTCCCCCTCCTGCGGCTTCTCTTTGGCCGTGTCGGGGAGGATGATGCCGCCCTGGCTGACTTCCTCAGCCGTCTTCGTCTTGACGACGATCCGGTCGCTGAGCGGTTTGATCACCGGATTCACCTCCGTTGAGTCAGGATGATAACGAAACCGTTGCCGGCGATTAGCACTCCGAAGTTCCGAGTGCTAATCCATCGGGAGTATACCCGTCTCGCGCCGCTCCCGCAACCACCGTCCGCGCCGCGCGAGGCCTCACCGTTGCACAAAAGACGGACGTGTCGTCAAATGCCTCCTCCAAAGACCGGTTTGCTGGATTTCCCGGAATATCCCGCCTGATAACTCCTCTTATCGGGATGGCCGGGCAGGCAGAGTCCTCATCCGGACCGGGGCATGAGTGTGCCGTCTGCGGCGCGAAAGACCGGTAATCTGCAAATGACTCGCCTGAAAAAACCTTTGACTTCCACCGGACGGAGTGCTACTATAGGAGCGGTCGATCCGATGCGCTGCGGAGCGGGCCCGGAACCATCCGGTCCGTGCTCCGCTTCCCCGAGTCCAGGAGGGGTGGGAGTGCTCCTCTTCCGCTCCCGCTGGCGCGGCGATGGTGTCGTGCGCCGGATCGCGACTGAGACAGGGAAAGAAGGGAGACAGCTATGCGACTTACCTGCATCCTGATTGCCGCGGGCCTGCTGCTGGCAGGAGCCGCGCACGCGGGTCCCTACACGGGTCCGTGGACATTCCAGTGGGACTTCGACACGTCCCCCCAGGGCTGGACGGTGTCGGGCAACGGCTACTGGACCGACCCGGCGTGGGTCCCGGCTGCGGGACCGACCCTGCCGGACGGCGCTCCGTCGGGCGGCGGCAACGGCAACTTCTACCTGCCGGACCAGAGCTATGCCCGTCTGGACGTCCGCAGCCTGAGCATGGGCGCGGGCCCCGGGAGGAACCCGTTCGTCTTCCAGGCGGACGTCTACATCCCGAACCTCCGGCCGCTCGGCGGGTTCACGTTCGGCTACCCGGGCAATATGATCCATCAGGCCGGAATCCAGGTGCTGAGAGAGCCCGACCTTCGTGCCTTCTACCTGGAGGGCAACATCAACAGGGGCGGCCTCGTGGCGCGCGACCGGACCTGGGACAACACGGACCGGCGCTCCGACTGGGTGCTGGAGGAGAAGGTGGATCCGGACAGCCTGTGGTGGGACAAGTGGATCACGCTGCAGCTGGATTACGGCGTCACCACCCCCGGCAAGTGGGAGGCCTGGGCCTACATCCCGTGGGACAGCTACGTGTCCACGGCGGGCTGGCTGCGTGTCGGGAACGGCGCCTTCGACGTGAACCCTAACGTGTGGTTCGGCTACCTGCAGATGGGCGGGCAGCTCTCGTGGACGCAGGCCCAGTTCGACAACGCCAGGCTGTATGTTCAGGTCGTTCCCGTGCCTGAGCCGGTCGGCATGAGCATGGCAGTCCTCACCGCCGGCCTGGCCGGCTATGCGCGTCTCTTCCGACGCAGGAGCTGAGACGCAGGCCAGGGCTGTTGTCTGACGCAGCACGAGTGAAGGGGCCGTCCCCGGGGGGACGGCCCCTCTTCAATGCTCTCGCTGCCGCCGGTGGCGCTCTCAGTCCGTCTTCTTGAGCTCCCGCATCAGCGCCGCCACGTCGTCCGCGACCTGAGCATCCTCCAGCACCAGTTTGCCGATCTTCTTGACGGCGTGGAGCACCGTGGAGTGGTCCTTCCCGCCCAGAGCCTTCCCGATGGCGGGAAGCGAGGTGTCCGTCAGGTGCCGCATCAGGTACATGGCCACCTGCCGGGCCATCACCACGCGAGCCTGCCGCGAAAGCGACTTCAGGTTCTCCACATCCACCCCGAACCGCTCGGCCACCGCCCGCAGCACCACGTCCGGCGTGATGAGGTTCTCCTGAGGGTGCTCGAAGTAGCGCGACAGGATGTCCGAAGCCATCGCCGAACTCACCGGCTGCTGCATCACGGTGGCGTAGGCGTGAAGCTTGAGCAGCGCGCCCTCGATGGCCCGGATGTTGGAGCGGATGAGCCGCGCGATGTAAAGCACCACGTCCGGGGGGATGTGCAGGTCCTGCTTCTGCGCCTTGGCCTTGATGATGGCCATCCGCGTCTCCAGCTCCGGCGGAGCGATGTCCACCACCAGGCCGGCCTCGAAGCGGGAGGACAGGCGCACATCCAGCTCCAGGTCCTTGGGCGGCCTGTCGCTGGTCAGGACGATCTGCCTTCCCACCTCCTGCAGCGCGTTGAAGGTGTGGAAGAACTCCTCCTTCGTGCGCTCCTTGCCGGCCAGGAACTGGATGTCGTCCACCAGCCACACGTCCACGCTCCGGTAGCGGCGCCGGAACTGCGCGGTCCGCCTCTCGCTGACCGCCGAGACGTAGTCGGACGTGAAGGTCTCCGCGGGCGTGTAGATGAGGCCGGTCTGCGGATGGTAGCGCCGGATGAAGTTGCCGATGGCGTGGAGCAGGTGGGTCTTGCCCAGTCCCGAGTCGCCGTAGATGAAAAGCGGGTTGTAGCTGGCTCCGGGGGACTCGGCCACCGCGCAGCTCGCCGCGTGCGCCATGCGGTTGGACTGGCCCACCACGAACGTATCGAACGTGAAATTCTCGTTCAGCACGAAGTCGGCCGTCTGTCTGCGGCCCTCCGCCGGCGGCGCCGCGGGTTCTGCTCCAAGGACATCCCGGACCGTCTCGCCGCCGGATGCCGCGTCCTCGTCCATCAGGCGGACGCTGACCCGCACCGGGGTCCCCAGATGCGAACTGAGAAGGTCGGTGATGAGGGGGAGGAACTTGTGCTCTATCCAGTATTTGGCGAACGCCGAGGTCACGCCCAGGACCACCGCCGAGTCCTCGAACGAAAGCGGCACCACCGTCTTGAGCCCCTTGTCGAACACCGGCTGGCTGACGCGGGAGGACAGGGCGTTCAGAGTGCGGTCCCAGGCCATCTTCAGCGCCACGAGGTTCGCATCCTCGCCAAAATGCAGTTGATCGTTTTGCGGCACCTGGCAGCCTCCTCCCTTTCTTCGGGGTCCCGCCGGGACGGCGGCATCTGAGCGAACGCGGATTCGACCGGAAGCCGGCGGGTGCTGGCCTTCTGGCAAGCGCCTGAGCGCGGGCTGAGCGTGTCAGGTGCGGGTGTTCGCAGGCGGACAAGGCGCTGACTGTGAGGACCGCTTCACACGGACGGACCGCTCACCAGAGCCCCCCGAGGCCGACCGGCGAAGGCGATTATAGCAAGAGGGCCCGGAGCGGTGCAAGGAGGTTGGCGGCCTTTGCGCCGCTCTTTTTTCAGCGGCCTCCGGGCGGCCGGCAAGCGCCTGCCCGCGCGCGTTGAGGCGGGGAGCGGCCCCATGCTATAATGCCTCGCACGAACTACCCGGAGAGGTTTGCATGAAAAGGACTTTTCAGCCGAAGAACAGGCGGAGGTTCCGTGTTCACGGCTTTATGAAGCGGATGTCCACCAAAGGAGGCATCCGGACTCTGAAGCGCCGCAGACTCAAGGGGCGCCACAGGCTGACCGTCTGAAGCGGCCGCCGGACGGCGGGGCCGCTCCAGATGCCGCGGTTCGGGGCGGAGGGTCCATGCTCCCCCGCGACCGGAGACTCCGGGCCAGAGCCCGGTTCAGGGCCGTGCAGACGCGCGGCCGGAAATTCACAGGGAGGTACGTCATCGCTCGCGCTGTGCAGTCCGGCCGCGAGACGCCGGGACGGGTGGGCTTCTCGGTCTCGGAGAAGGTCGGCCGGGCTGTGGTGCGCAACAGGGTCAAGCGCAGGCTGCGCGACGCGGTCCGGCGGTGTCTCGACGTGGTCGGGCCGGGCTGGGACGTGGCGCTGACCGCGCGCTCCGGGGCTGTGGATGCGCCTTTCGACCGCTTGTGTCAGGATGTCTTCCGGGCGCTGCGGGGAGCCTGCGAAGGAGCGGGCGAGGAGCGGGCTCGCGGATGAGGGGCCTGGTATTGAAGGCGCCGGCTGGCGTGGTGGTGTGGCTGATCCGGCAGGTCTACCAGAAGACATCGGCCATCCGACCCCGCGCCTGCCGCTTCCACCCCAGCTGCTCCGAATACACCGCTCAGGCCATCGAGAAGTATGGCCTCCTGAAGGGATGCTGGATGGGGATGAGGCGGCTGCTGCGATGCCATCCCTTCCATCCCGGCGGATATGACCCGGTAGGCTGAGGCGCCGGGGCGGGCCTGCCGGCAGGGTTTTTCAAGGAGTTTGCTCATTGTCCAGATTGCGCACCTGTGTGAGCGGTGCGATCGCGATTGCGCTTGTCATCTCGTTGTCGGCCGGATGGAGTCCGGTCCGGGCCGACGGCTCTCTGAAAGAGCAACTGATCCGCGTGGAGGCGGCCATCGAGAAGCTCCCGCGGGTCCCCCTGGACAAACGGAAGGACGAGATCAAGTCCCTCAACCGGCAGCTCAGGGAGCTGTCGAAGGCGAGGCCTGCCGGCGCCGATGCCAACCATCTCGCCTACCTGGAGGCGCGGCTGCTCGAGAACAGCAGCGTCGCTCCGCTGGACAACACCAACTATACGGCCGCAAGCCGCTACCGCAAGCTCATCGCGCGCGGCGGGCCGGGTTCGCTGGACGGCAACCCTCCCGGCGGCCGCTGGCCGGATCCCTACATCGAGAAGGCCTACCGCAACTACGTCGCCCTCACCGAGAAGATTGACAGGGCCAACCAGTCGAAGACGGTCTACAGGGTCGTTGACTTTCTGGTCAGAGTCACCGGCTCCAACGAGAACTACAGCTACTGGCTGGCCATTGTCATAATCACGGTCTTCATCAAGCTGCTGACCACTCCTCTCTCGCACCTGCAGTTCGAGTCCATGCGCAACCTGCAGCGCATCCAGCCGAAGCTGGAGAAGCTGAAGAGGGAGCTGGGAGACGATCCGCGGGAGTTCCAGCGGCAGCAGTGGCAGCTGATGAAGGACCACAATGCAAGCCCCCACTGGGGGTGTCTGGCGCTGCTCGTGCAGATGCCGTTCCTGTTGTTGATCTACCAGACGATCCGGGCATACGAGTTCCAGTTCGCAAGGGGAGACTTCCTCTGGATCGGCAGCCGGCTGGCGGAGAGGTTCGACTTCGTCGCTCCCAGCCTGGCGGACCCGGACTGGCCTCTGCTTCTGCTTTACGGGTTCAGCATGTATCTGTCCACCAGGATGAGCACCCCGGCGGTGGACAAGCAGCAGGCCGAACAGCAGAAGCTGATGTCCATCATGATGCCCGCCATGTTCGTCCTGATCTTCAACTACTTCCCGTCCGCGTTCATCCTTTACTGGCTTGTGCTGAACGTCCTCACCACGACGCAGCAGTATTTCATGCTGCAGAAGCCCGTGCCCGCGCTGGCGATGGAGGACGATGAGGAGGTCGCTGCTCCCGCGGCCGCTGCGGCGGCGGTGGCGGCAGGGCGTGGGCCTTCTCCCCGCAAGTGGAA
>FWPV01016764.1_pt1 | contig 10269 bp, 9 predicted proteins | sample 2228371 | NCBI WGS metagenome assembly FWPV01 (sample SAMEA103939776, study PRJEB20133) | metagenome
TTCTTAGGAGGAGCACCGCCTTCTTTCAACCACCCCGTCACCAACCCCTCGGCCTGGTAACGATCTCCTGGCGCACCAAGATAGGCCCGCTGCGCGCCGAGCGGGGCACGGGTAAAGTACCCGCGGAGGGCCGCCAGGGAGGCAAGCGTGCGTGGGATAGTGACGTTCGTGCTCGCAGGGGGACGGGGGGAGCGGCTGTATCCCTTGACCCGGGACCGGGCCAAACCCGCGGTTCCCTTCGCTGGCCTGTACCGGATCATCGACTTCACGCTCACGAACTGCCTCCACTCCGGCCTGCGGCGGATCTTCGTGCTCACCCAGTACAAGTCGTTGTCGCTTGAGCGCCACATTCACCAGGGGTGGGCGATCTTCTCCCCGGCGGTGGGGGAGTTCATCACCACCATCCCTCCCCAGCAGCGGATCGCTGACCACTGGTACCTCGGGACCGCGGACGCGATCTACCAGAACTGGTACTCGGTGGAGCGGTTCGCTGCCGAGCATGGGCCGCCGGAGGCGATCCTCATCCTCGCTGGAGACCACGTGTACAAAATGGACTACCGGATCATGCTCAACTTCCACCGCGAGCAGAAGGCCGACCTCACCGTGGCCACGCTCACCGTGCCCCGGCCTGAGGCAGCAGGGCAGCTCGGAGTGCTCGTCGTGGATGGGGAGCGCAGGGTTCTCCGCTTTCAGGAGAAGCCGACCGACCCTACCCCCTCCCCCCACGATCCGGGCGTGTGCCTCGCCTCGATGGGGATCTACGTGTTCCGACCCGACGTCCTGGCGCGGCGGCTCAAGGAGGATGCCGCTGATCCCCGCTCGTCCCATGACTTCGGCAAGGACGTGATCAACCGCATGGTGGAGGAGGACCGAGTCGTCGCGTTCCCGTTCGAGGTTGGAAACAAGAACCCCCTCCCCTATTGGCGGGACGTGGGTACGGTGGATGCGTATTGGGATGCGCACATGGACCTCGTGGCGGTGACCCCCCAGTTCGACCTCTACGATCGCCAGTGGCCGATCCACACCCACCACGAGCCGTGGCCGCCGGCGAAGACGGTGCACGAGGAGCCGGGACGGACCGGGTCCGCCGTGAGCTCCCTCCTCTCCCCGGGGTGCATCGTGTCCGGGGCCCACGTCCTGCGGTCGATCCTCTCGCCGGGGGTCCGCGTGAACAGCTTCGCCACCGTGGAGGACTCGGTCCTCCTCGCCGGGGTGGACGTAGGGCGCGGGACGCGGATCCGCCGCGCGATCGTGGACAAGGGGGTACGCATCCCCTCCGGGGAGATCATCGGCTACAATTCCGACCAAGACCGGAGTCGGTTCACCGTGACCGAGAGGGGGATCGTGGTCATCCCCAAGGAAGCACGCTTCTAGCGGGATCAGCACCGGTCAGAGGAGGCCCACATGCCGTATTGGGGAGGAAGAGAGCTGGGGCAGGTGTACCGCCGGGCCCAGGCCGAGCGGTTCGCCCTCATCGCGAACAACATCGCTGAACCTAACGTTCTCCTTGGGATCCTCGCCGCCTACGAGGAGGCGAGGAGCGATCTCCTCGTGCAGGTCTCGGTGGGAGCGGCGAAGTTCGCCGGAGGGGGGAAGCCCCTCGCCGGGCTGCGCGCGCTTGTCCGCTATGTCCAGGCCCTGGCTGTCGACACGAAGATCGGGGTGTTCGTGAACCTCGATCACGTTACCCCGGACCAGGTGGACGCCTTCATCCGTCCTGCCCTCGCCGAGGGGCTGTGCTCGTCGGTGATGATCGATGCCTCGGCGCTGCCGTTTGCGGACAACATCCGCGCCACGCGCACCGTGGTCGAGCTCGCCCGCCCGTACGAGGTCCTCGTGGAGGGGGAACTCGGGCTGATCAAGGGGGTGGAGGACGAGATCTCCTCGGAGGAAGCGTTCTACACGAACCCCGACGAGGCCCTGCGCTTCGTGACGGAGACGGAGGTCGACCTCCTGGCAATCTCGGTGGGGACCGAACACGGGGTGTCGGCGGGCCGCGAGCTCAACCTGCGCCCGGACATCGCCCACGCGGTGGATGCCCGGTTGAGGACGGCGCACCTTCCCCGCCCGCTCGTTCTCCACGGTGCTTCGGGCCTATCGGCGGACCAGGTACGGACCCTCGTCCAGGCTGGGGTCTGCAAGGTGAACAAGGACACGACCTACCAGTACGTGTACGCCCGCGCCGCCGCGGAGTTCTTCGCGAGGAGCGGGGCGGAGATCCTCCCCCCCTCTGGCGTGGCGTTCGACCCGATCACGTTCGATGCCCAGGATGGGAACTGGCGCCCGAACAAGAAGGCCTTCGACCCGCGGGTGGTGGGCCGGGAAGTCCAGCGGGCGATTCGGGCCGTAGCGGCGGAGATGATCGTGCAAGCTGGATCGGGAGGGAAATCGCTCTATGCCTGAGTTGAAGAGGATCGGTGTCTTGACAGGTGGGGGGGACTCGCCGGGGATCAACGCCGCGATCCGGGCCATCGTGCGGCGGGCAGAGCCGGCGGGCCTCGATGTGGTCGGGTTCCGCGACGGATGGCGGGGACCGGTGGAGGACGACCTCGTGCCGCTCGGTCGGGCCGAGGTGACGGGAATCCTCCACATCGGGGGAACGATCCTCGGCACCTCCCGCACCAATCCCTTCGAGAAGGATCGGGCCACGGGGGAGTGGAAGACCACGCCGAAGGTGGAGCGGATCCTGGACACGCTCCGCCGACGGCGGGTCGATGCCTTGGTCGCGATCGGGGGCGATGACACCCTCGGCGTCGCCCATCGCCTGGCCGCCTATGGCGTGAACGCGGTGGGGATCCCCCAGACGATCGACAACGACATCGCGGGAACCGACTATGCGATCGGGTTTCACTCCGCTCTGGCGGTGGTCACGGACGCTCTGGACCGGCTGCACACCACGGCCCACGCCCACCACCGGGTGCTCATCGTGGAGGTCATGGGACGGGACGCCGGCTGGATCGCGATCCTGGGCGGGCTGGCCGGAGGCGCGGATGTGATCCTCGCTCCGGAAGAGCCGTTCTCGGTCCGCGCGGTGGCGGATGCCCTCCGCCAGCGGCTGGAGGCAGGCCGCAGGTTCTCGATCATCGTCGTCGCCGAGGGGGCGCGGCCGGTCGAGCTCGGGGGGAGGCAGGTGGCCCAAGAGGGGCGGGTGGACGCGTTCGGCCACACCCAGCTCGGGGGAGTGGGGTACTGGCTCGCCGCCGAGCTGGAGAAGGAGGGCCTCCCCCTGACCCCTCGCGTGACCGTGCTCTCCTACCTCCAGCGGGGAGGGGTCGCCACCCCGTTCGATCGCCTCCTGGCAACGCGGTTCGGGGTGGCGGCGGTGGAGTTCGCTCTCGCTGGCCGGTACGATGCGATGACCGCCCTGCGTGGCCCCGACGTGGTAGCTGTCCCCCTTGCCGAGGCCCTCGCGGGGTGTCCGAAGCCGGTCGGGCCGGAGTTCCTCGCCCTGGCCCGAAACATCGGAGTGAGGTGAGTCGTATGGTGCGGAAGTGTTTCCTGGTCGTCCTTTTCGTGGGTGTACTCGCCGTGGGCGCCGGGCCCGGCGACGCCCTGTTCTCCCCCCTCGGTCAGATCTATCAGATCATCCGCTACTACTACTACCGGTCCGACGAGATCTCCGACACCGACCTCCTCCACGGCGCGATCGGGGGCGTGATCGATGCCCTCGGCGATCCGTACTCCACGTTCTTTACCCCCGAGGAGTACCGGAACTGGCAGGATTCCCTGTCCGGCGAGTACTCCGGGGTCGGGATCGAGATCACGATCCGCGAGGGACGGATCACAGTGGTGACGCCGTTCCCGGACACCCCGGCTGACGCGGCGGGGATCCGCCCTGGGGACTGGATCCAGGCCGTGGATGGTGAGTCCACCGAAGGGTGGACCCTGGAGAAGGCGTCCTCTCACATCCGCGGCCCGGCAGGGACCACCGTCGTCCTCACGATCCAGCACGAGGACGGAACGGTGCGGGAGGTCCCGCTCATCCGGCAGCGGATCCAGATCGAAGGGGTCATCGCAGAGTACCGTCCCGAGGAGAAGGTGGGGTACGTACGGATTCTGCGGTTCGACTTCGACACGCCGGGCCTGCTGGGGAAGGCGCTGTTCTCGTTTCCTCTCCAGGATCTGGCTGGCCTCGTGATCGATCTCCGCAACAACCCCGGCGGGATCCTGTCTGCCGCGGTGGAGGCGACGAGCTACTTCGTGGACCGGGGCGTGGTCGTCGTCACCCGCGGCCCCTCGTTCGGCGAGCGAACGTACACCTCCCGTGGCAACAGCGTCCCCAACCTGCCGCTTACCGTCCTCGTCAACCGGGGGACGGCGTCGGCCTCCGAGATCATGGCCGGAGCGATCCAGGACCACGGCGTGGGGATCCTCGTCGGCACCCCCACGTTCGGGAAGGGCCTCGTTCAGGAGATCGTGATGCAGCTTGCCGATGGGGGAGCGATCAAGCTCACCACCGGGGAGTACTTCACCCCCGCGGGGCGAAGCGTCCACGATGTTGGGTTGACCCCCGACCTCCTCGTCGAGGGCGCGGATGACGAGGAAGGCGACCCCGCGCTCGACGCCGCGCTGACGTGGATCCGCGACCAGGCGGGAGTTCCGGTGGGAGCGGGGCGATGAAGGATCGCGTCTGGCAGCGGATCGATGAGCTCGCAATCCAGCTGTGGGACCTCGCTCTGCGCATCCACGCCCACCCCGAGCTCGGGTTCGAGGAACACAACGCCGTCGCGTGGCTGGAGGAGGCGTTGGCGGAGGGGGGGTTCGCGGTGGAGCGGGGCGCAGGCGGCCTCCCCACGGCGTTCCGCGCCGTCCACCCCGCGCAGAAGCCAGGCCCCCGCGTGGCGCTCCTCGCGGAGTACGATGCCCTCCCCGAGCTCGGCCACGCCTGCGGTCACAACCTGATCGCCACGATCGCGGTGGGGGCGGCCCTCGGCCTTGCCCCGTTCAAGTCAGACCTTCCGGGCGCCCTGTCCGTCCTCGGGACCCCCGCCGAGGAGGGTGGAGGAGGGAAGATCAAGCTCATCCAGGCCGGCCTGTTCCGGGACCTGGACGCGGCGATGATGGTCCATCCCTCGGATCAGACGCTTGTCGATCGCGGGTCGCTCGCGATCACCGAGGTCGAGATCGCGTTCCACGGCGTGGCGGCCCACGCCTCGTCCGAGCCAGAAAGGGGGGTCAATGCCCTCGATGCCGTGATCCAGACGTTCATCGGCCTCAATGCCCTCCGCCAGCACATCCGGGACGGGGCGCGCGTCCACGGGATCATCACCCATGGCGGGGTGAAGCCGAACATCGTTCCCGAATATGCTGCGGCACGGTTCTACGTGCGAGCAGCGGAGAACGAGTACCGGGACGAGCTCGTGGACAAGCTTCGCCGCTGCGCGGAGGGGGCGGCCCTGGCCACGGGGGCCTCTCTCGAATTCCGGCTGGTGGGGCATGCCTACAAGGCGATCCGGCCCAACCGCGCCCTCGCCGCTGCGTTCGCCCGCCACATCGAGGCCCTTGGGTACCCGGTGGAGAAGCCCGAGGGGGGCGTGGGGTCCACGGACATGGGCGACGTGTCGTGGGAGGTGCCGGCGATCCACCCCTACATCCGGATCGGTCCCGGCGTGATCCCCGGCCACTCCCGAAAGTTCTGCGAGGCCGCCCGCGCCGAGCCAGCCAAGAACGCGATGCTCGCCGCCGCGAAGGCCCTCGCCGCGGTGTGCCTCGATCTGTGGACCGATCCCACCTTGTTCCGCCAGGTGCAGGCGGAGTTCACGCGAGGTTAGGGCACGGGGTCATGGCCTCCCGGGTGCCACGGCCCGCAGCGGGCGAGGCGACGCAGGGAGAGCCACCCTCCCCGGAGGAGCCCATAGCGGAGCACGGCTTGCCGGGCGTACTCCGAGCACGAGGGATGGAACCGGCACCGCGGGGGAAGAAGGGGGGATACGAGCCGCTGATAGGCATCCAGCGGGAGGATGAGCATCCGCCGTAATGGCCTCACCACAGGTAGGCGGTGGAGGAGATGACGATGCTCTGCTTCCACGCCGGGGCCTCCGCTACTTTCGAGAACTCCATCTGCAGGGAGATGCCGACCCAGCCCCAGCTCATCTCCAGCTGGAACAAGGCGGACTGGGTCCCCGCCGGAAGCTGCCCCCGCGGCTTGTCCTGAAACAGGCTGTACCGGGTGGAAAAGGTGATCGCGTCATCGAGCCTCGTCTCGAACGCCACCTCGGCGGTAAGGGTGTACTGCTCGGTGATCCAGTACGGGCCGGCGACCTTCGCTCGCAAGAGGAGCTGGGAGTTCGCGTCCGTGGCCACAGCTGCATCGAGCGCGAGCGAAAGCAGGAGATCGCGCGGGCCGCCCCTCGGGTCGAAGATCTCGTACGCGATCCCCGCCTGGGCCGTCCAGCCACAATACCTCTCCCGCCCCGCCTGGGCGATGATCTCTTCGATCGCGAGCCCGGTTGCCGCATCGAGCTTCCGTGGCAGGTCCTGGTCGCTCAGGGCCTGCTCGACGAGGGCGACGACGTGCTCCGCGCGTTCCGCCGTGGTGCCCTCCTCCTCGGTCGCCACCGCCACCGCCAGCAGGACGTCCTCGCGGAGGGCCGCGGGGATGACCCCGCGCGCGATGAGCACCGCTTCGATCTGGAGTGCTTTGGCGAGGGGGGTCACGTTGTAGAAGCGGCCATGCCCCAGCCCTGCCTCGACCTCCACCCGCGGTTGGGGGGTCGCCGTGTCCAAGGCGACCTCGAACCCTCCGAAGGAGTAGAGGGGCAAGCTCCCGCCCAAGTACTGGCGGACCGCCCCGCTGGCCCCCACCTGCGCCTGGACAAGGCCTAAGGAGCGGAAGGTCAGCTGGCCACCTCCCCCGAGGGTGAACCCTTCCGTGGGGCTGTCGTGCTGGCGGCGGGCATCGAACGACAGCCAGCCCGCGCTCAGGGTGAACGCCGGCGCGGTCGGATCATCCACATGCTGATAGAAGAACGAGACCTTGCCCTGAAGGAACTCCGTGGTCGGAGTTCGGTAGTCGCACAACTCGATCGCACTGCCCAACACCGCCACACCCACCCCTGCCGCGACCGCGCTCATCCATTTTCGCATCGGCATCATCCTTCGCACCTGGATTTAGTATACCGGCCTCGCGCCGCGGATGCCCCTCGCCCGGGAATCCCAGCGACAGAGACTGCGTTCCGTGACGGGAGCGAACCTGTTGGAGGGCCGCGCCGAGCTGGGAGGGGACGAACAGGTGCTCGGGACGGAACGTGGCCGCGATGAGCCCGGCCAGGCCGACCCCGAGGAGCCTCACCCCCACTTCGGCCTGGATCTCCCCCCGCCTGAGGAGCGCCACCGCCTCATCGGCGATGAGTACGGGATGATCGGTCGGCTCGGGCAAGCGAACCTGGCGGGTGCGGGTGGTGAAATCCGCCCACCGGATCTTGATTCGCACCGTGGTGGCGAGCAACGCCTCCTCGGCGAGGCGGGTCGCCACGGCCATCGCCAGCTGCCTCAGCTCGCGCGCGATGTCTTCCTCCCCGTACAGGTCCTCGGGGTAGGTCACCTCCTGGGAGATCGACTTCGCATCCCGCACGGAGTGGACCGGGGAGTCGTCGAGTCCACGCGCCATCCGCCACAGCTGGGCACCCGCGGCGGGCCCGAACCACGAGTGAAGGAGGCTCGCATCCACGCCTCGCAGGTCCCCCACTGTGTGCACCCCCCGCTCGGCGAGCTTCCGGGCCGTCTGTGGCCCCACCCCCCACAACCGGCCCACGGGCAGCGGCGCGAGGAACCCGTCCACGTCCTCTTCGTGCACGATATGCACCCCACCCGGCTTGGCCACTTCCGAGGCAAGCTTGGCAAGGAGCTTGTTCGGAGCCAGGCCCACGGAACAGGGGAGGCCCGTCTCGGTTCGGATGCGGCGGTGGATCTCCTGTGCCGTCCGCTCCACCGGCCCGTGGAGGCGCTCCGTGCCGGTGAGATCCACGAACGCCTCATCCAACGACAGCGGCTCCACGACGGGACTGAACGTGCTCAGGATCGCCCGCGTTGCGGCCGCGGCCTCCTCGTATCGCGCGAAGCGCGGGGCGAGGAACACCCCGTGCGGGCACAACTTGCGCGCCTTGGCGGTCGGCATCGCCGAGTGCACCCCGAACGCGCGCGCCTCGTACGACGCCGTGGACACCACCCCGCGCCGGCCCAACCCGCCCACGATCACGGGCCGGCCGCGGAGCTCGGGCCGGTCGAGTTGCTCCACGGAGGCGAAGAACGCGTCCATGTCCACATGGAGGATCCACCGCGCCATAGCGCAATCGTAGCCCATCTTTTCCCCCTCGCCACCCGCGGGGGCCGGCGCACGCCGTTGCCCTCCGACACGGAGCTCGCTAGAATCGCAACGAGCACTGACTCCCTATGGATATCCCCTAGCGAGGGCGAACGAGGAGGCATTCATGGAGATCCTCAAGGTCGCAGCTACGTCCAACCCCAATGCGGTCGCCGGGGCCATCGCCGGGGCGCTCGAGTCGGCGGGACTCGTCGAGGCGCACGCCATCGGTGCGGGGGCCGTGAACCAGGCGATCAAGGCGATCGCCATCGCCCGTCGGCTCGTGGAGCGGGAGGGTGAGGGGGAGATCAAGGTCGTCCCAGGGTTCATCGACGTGGAGATCGGGGGCGAGGTCAAGACCGGGATGCGGTTCGTGATCGAACGGTAATGCGCCTGGAAGCCCTTGTTCAGGCCTCGGTCGCGGAGGCCCTCGCCAAAAGGGGGTGGACCGTTCCCACGGAGATCCCCGTGGATCGCGCCGCCCGGCCCGAGCACGGTGACCTCGTGACCCGCGTGGCGTTCCACCTCTCCCGGGAGCTCGGCGTTCCCCCAGCCGAGATCGCGTCTCAGCTGGCAGGAGACCTCACCGCTCACCCGTCCTTCGCCAAGGTCGAGGCGGCGGGGGGGTTCGTGAACTTCACCCTTCGCCCAGAGGCGATTCACGATGTCCTGCGGCAGATCCTCGTCGATGGAGAGGAGTATGGGGGGGGGGACGAGGGGAGGGGAAGGACCGTCCAGGTCGAATTCGTCTCCTCCAACCCCACCGGTCCCCTCACCATCGGTCACCTCCGCCAGGCGGCACTGGGCGACGTCGTGGCCGAGCTCTACTCCCGGCTCGGCTGGCGATGCACCCGCGAGTACTACCTGAACGACGAGGGACGGCAGATGGACCTCCTCGCCCGTTCCCTGTGGGCCCGCTACCGCCAGGCCTGCGGCGACGATCAGCCTGTTCCCGAGGACGGCTACCACGGGGAATACCTCGCCGCGATCGGGGCTGAGCTCGCCGATGCCTGGGGCGACACTCACCGGGCATGGGACGAGCCGACGCGCGCTCTGTTCCGCGATGAGGCCGTGCAGAGGATGATGGCGATGATCCACGAGGACCTGGACGCGATCGGGGTCCGGTTCGACGTGTGGACGAGGGAGGGCGACCTCCACCGCCGGGGCGTGGTCCAGCGCGCGCTGGCGGAACTGCAGGCCCGGGGCGCGGTATACGAGAAGGACGGCGCACTGTGGCTGGCGAGCACGAAGCATGGGCTCTCCCGCGATCCGGTCCTCCTCCGCTCCGATGGGACCCCGACCTACACGATGGTCGACATCGCCTACCACGTGGAGAAGAGGGAACGGGGGTTCGACCTCGTCGTCGATGTCCAGGGGGCGGACCATGTGGATGAGCAGCAACAGGTTCTGCTCGCCCTGAAGATCCTCGGGTTCCCCGACGGGTTCCTCCGTTACTGCCTCCATCAGTTCGTGACGGTGAAGGGGGAGGAAGGGATCCAGCGCATGTCCACCCGCGCCGGACGGTTCCTGCGCCTCAAGGATCTCGTGGTCGAGGTCGGCCGTGACGTGGCCCGCTACTTCATGGTCATGCGCAAGCCGCAGAGCCACCTCGTGTTCGACCTCGCCCTCGCGCGGGACACGAGCATGGAGAACCCGGTCTATTACGTGCAATACGCCCATACGCGCATCGCCTCGCTGTTCCGCGAGGCGCAGCGGGAAGGCACCGTCCCTCCCGATCTCCTCACCGTGGACTTCTCCCCCCTTATCGACCCCTGCGAGCTTGCCCTGATCAAGGAGGTCGATCGGTTCCCGGATGTGGTTCGGGTCGCGGCTCACGAGTTCGCTCCCCACCTTCTCTGTGAGCACCTGGAGACCGTGAGCGGCCTGCTCCATCCCTACTATGCCCGCGTGCGGATCCTCGGCCAGGGCCCGGTCACCGCCGCCCGGCTCGCCCTCCTCGGTGCGGT
>FWPV01016765.1_pt1 | contig 10268 bp, 6 predicted proteins | sample 2228371 | NCBI WGS metagenome assembly FWPV01 (sample SAMEA103939776, study PRJEB20133) | metagenome
GTTTGCGCCGGTCTCTCGCCGTCCTCGCCAATCAATGAGCGCAAACCCGCCCTCGATGCCCTGCTGGCTAAAACCCCCGCCGAGCAACTGGCCGCCGAACTGGGCTGCGGCTTGCCCACCCTGAACGACATCCTGGAACAACTGGTGCGCCCCGGCCGCGACCCCCGCGCCGATACCCCCGCCCCCATCCTGCGCTCCGATGTGCTGAAAATGGAAGACCTGGCCCCCGGCATGGCGCTTAAAGGCACGGTGCGCAACGTGGTAGATTTTGGTGCGTTTGTAGATATTGGCGTCAAACAAGACGGCTTGCTGCACAAAAGCCAGATTCCCTTTGGCACGCTGCTCAAAGTTGGCGATATACTTGATGTCGAAATTCTGAAAATTGAACCAGAACGCGGACGCATTAGCCTGGGCTGGGCAAAAATCTGACCATAGCGCGCCTGGCGCAATGGCTTTATGCCAGGCAGTGTGGCAGGTTGTTTTGCATCGTTTGCGTTAGCCATTAACGCCCCAAAGGTTTTGGGTAAGGTTATAATCTTTCCGAAACCTTTGGGCGGTTTCAACCCAAAATGGCGGCACAAACCAGCAGAGGCTGTCTCCGTATGTTAAAATTTCGACACCCACACTCGCGAATATTTTCAATGACAGACCCAAATTTCCTGCCACCGCTCACGTTTGCCAAGCTCCAAACGGTTTACAACAATCTGCCAGAGCGCAACCAGATTCCTGATGGTGTTTCACCGTTCAAACCCTCGTTTAGTGACTTTTTGCACCTGGTAAGCAAAAGTTGTGAATTGCAGGCGGGGCAAATCCTCTTTCGTGAAGACAACCCGGGCGACAATCTATACTGGATTGAATCGGGCGTTCTGGCCGTGCTGCAAGGCGACCTGAACGACCCGCTCTTGCTCACGTTTCGCCACCCTGGGCAGGTGGTGGGCGAAATTGCTCTGCTGGAAAACATCCCCCGCACTGCCACGGTGGCAGCAATTAGACCGACGCGCCTGAAGTGCATGAGCAACGAGAAATTTCAGGAACTTCTTTCCAGCATTCCCATTGTTGGGGTCGAGTTAATGCGCTTGCTCAGCGCCCGCCTGCGCGAAGTGCGCCCGGCCGAGTACAGCGCCGGTATGTACGACTATCTGACTGGCGCGCTTTCGCGTCAGGCCTTCGACAGCCGCCTGTCCGAAGAAATCCAACGCGCCCGCAACTATCAGTACAGTTTCTCGCTGGTATTCATAGACCTGGATAACTTCAAAGACATCAACGATAATTATGGTCACATGCGCGGCGACGAGGTGCTCATCACCTTTGCCAGGCGGGTTATTGCCGACTTGCGCACTACCGATATGCTCTTCCGCTATGGCGGTGACGAATTTGTGCTCCTTTTGCCTGGCATAGATGAATCGCGCGGGATTGTCCTGGTCAACCGCCTGCTCAACGACTTGTGCGCCGAGCCTTTCCCTGGCGACCCGCCAGTCATGCTCACATTTAGCGCCGGGCTGTCCAGCTTTCCGCAAGATGCAGAAACACCCGACGCCCTGTTGCGCATTGCGGACGAGCGCGCTTACCTATCTAAGCGGTCTGGGAGAATAAAAAGATAATCTCCCTTTTCAGTTCCACAGCCGCCCGCAGGGCGGTTGATTTTTCTCGGTGAAAGAAAAAAACGATGGCATCTGCTGCTTTACCTGCCGAATTTACAATAAAACATCAGTACCATACCGACCGGCGCGACCCGGTGCGCTGGATATGGTCGCATGCTGTTCGCCATGCCTGGATTATGCTGCTGCTGTTTGTGGGCGCTTTAGGCAACGCCGCACTGGCTGTGGTTGTACCCGTGCTCACCGGCGACGCCTTTCAGGCTATGTTTCAACCCGAACCCGATACTTCGGTGCTGTTGCCCCTGGCCCTGCTGATGGGCGGCTCGCAAATTTTGCGCGGCGTGCTGCAACTGGGGCGCAACTTTGGCGCCGAACTGCTGGCCCAACGCATGGAGCGTGACATCCGCGAGGAATTGTACGTCTCTTTGCTGGGCAAAAGCATGACCTTTCACAACCTGCAGCCGGTGGGCGATACGATGGCCCGCGCCACCAACGATGTGCGCGAAGTCAACTTTATGTTCAGCCCCGGCATCAACCTGGTGGTGGGGTCGGCGCTGTTTCTGGTGATGGCGGTGGTTTCGGGGCCGCGCTATCACTGGTCGCTGGCGCTTACCCCCGCAGTGTTTGTGGCGGCTTACACTATTGCTCTGGCCCGCTATCTCAAAAAACTTTCACCCATCACCGATGAAGTGCGCAAAAACTTTGGGCTGATGAACACCCACCTGTCCGAGTCGCTGGATGGCGTCGAGACGGTCAAAGGTGCAGCCCAGGAAAGCGCCGAAGTAGACCGCTTTGTGGCCAACGCCCGCCGCGTGCGCGATTGGTTTGTGCGCCAGGGCGATTTTGAAGGGCGCTTTGTGGCCATGTTGCTGCTGGGGTTGGCTTTTGCCGCCGGGCTGACGCATGCCTTGCTGCTCTTTCGGGCAGGGGTGATTAACCTGGGCGCAGTGATTGCCTACTTTGGCATTTTGCGCCTGCTGGAATTCCCCACCTTCACCTCCACCTGGGCTTATACGCAGGTGGCTTTGGGGCTTTCCAGCGCCCGCCGCATTTTGGACCTGATTAACCGCGAAACCAACCTGGACCAAAACGCCCAGGGATACAGCCAGCCCATGCGCGGCGAACTTGAGTTTCGCAACGTGACGTTTACTTACCCTGGCAGCGACGCCCCGGTTTTAGAGTCCGTTTCGTTCAGCGTCAAGCCGGGGCAAACGGTAGCCATCGTTGGGCAAACGGGCGCAGCCAAAACCACGCTGGTCAAACTGGTTAACCGAACCTACGATGTCACCAGCGGCCAGGTGCTGGTGGATGGTGTGGATGTGCGCGATTGGAACCTGGCCGCCCTGCGCTCGCAAATTTCCATGATTGAGCAAGACATCTTTCTGTTTTCGCGCACCGTAGCCGAAAACATTGCCTTTGGCAAGCCGGGCGCCACCCCGCAAGAGATTCGCGCCGCCGCCGAATCCGCCCAGGCCCACGACTTTATTGAGTCTTTTGAGAAAGGCTACGATACGGTCGTGGGCGAGCGCGGGGTGACGCTCTCTGGCGGGCAGCGTCAGCGCATTGCTCTGGCGCGCGCCTTTCTGACCAACCCGCACATCCTCATCCTGGATGACTCCACCAGCGCCATTGATAGCGCCACCGAAGATAAAATTCAACGCGCCATTGCCAACGCCGCGCGCGGGCGCACCACCCTCATCATCACGCACCGCCTCAGTCAGATTCGCTGGGCCGACCTGATTGTGGTGCTGCGCAAGGGGCGGGTAGCCGCCATAGGCGCTCACGACGATCTGATGCGCACGTCGGAAGCGTATGCCCGTATTTTTAGAGAATAGCGTGTAAAGGAGCGGCGTATGGGTTTCTTTGCCGGTTTGAATGCAGAAAAATATGACCGCCAGTACAGCGACCGTGCGTTGCTGCAGCGCATTATGCACTATTTTCGCCCGCAGCGCGCGCGGCTGCTGATGATTTCGGTGCTGGTGGTGCTGATGTCCATCGTTGGCGCGGCGCTGCCGGTGGTGGTTAGCGCGGTGATGGATTTGTTAGCCGACCGCCCGTCTTTAGAGGCAATTGCCCTGGTAGGCGCGGGGCTGGCTGTGTTTGGCATACTCAGTTGGGCGCTCAACTGGTGGCGGCGCGCCCTGGTGGTGCGGGCCGTCGGTGATGTGGTGCTCACCCTGCGCACCGAGGCCTTTCAGGCTGCGGCCGAGCATGACCTGTCGTTTTACGACCAGTTTTCCTCCGGGCGCATTGTCTCGCGCATTACCGGCGATACCAACGACTTTGGGCAACTGGTCGTGATTGTGACCGATATCGTCTCGCAGGTCTTTCAGATGCTGCTGCTGGGCGTGATTTTGTACCGCACCGAGTGGCGCATGGCCCTGCTGATGACGGCTTTCATTCCAGTCTTCATTGGGTTGGCGCTCAGTTTTCGCGCCCTGGCCCGCCGCGTGACCAAAACCGGCATGCAAGCCATGGCCAACGTCAACGCGACCATCAAGGAAACGGTGAGCGGTATTGCGGTGGCCAAAAACTTCCGACAAGAAGAGAGCATCTTCGAACTATTTGATATGTCCAACCAGCAATCCTACCGGGTGAACGTGCGCCGCGGCTTTGTATTTGCGCTGGTGTTCCCAACGCTGAATGCAGTGGCAGGTATTTTTACGGCCATTCTGGTTTATGCGGGCGGGCTGAGCGCGGCAGCTGGGGCGGTTTCGGTTGGGGCGTGGTATCTCTTCATCATCAGCCTGGAGCAGTTTCAGTTTCCGGTGCTTAACCTTTCGGCGTTTTCGGCTCAAATTCAGGGTGGGTTGGCCGCTGCCGAGCGCGTCTTTGCGCTGATTGACGCCGACCCCAACGTGGTGCAAATTGCCAGAAATCCCGTCCCGCGCCTGCGGGGCGACATCCGATTCGAGGGGGTGCACTTCCGCTATACCCCCGCCGAGCCAATTTTGACCGACTTCAACCTGCACATTCGCCAGGGCGAGACTCTGGCTTTGGTGGGGCACACGGGCGCGGGCAAGTCTTCCATTGCCAAACTGGTGGCCCGTTTTTACGAGTTTCAGCAGGGCAGCCTGCTGGTAGATGGGATGGACATTCGCACCTTCGACTTGCAGCAATACCGGCGGCAATTGGGCATTGTGTCGCAGGTGCCGTTTCTTTTCTCTGGCACGGTAGCAGAGAACATCCGCTATGCCGCGCCCGGCGTGAGCGATAGCGCCATCCTGGCTATGGCGCGCCGCATTGGCGACGGCGAATGGCTGGAAACCCTGCCGCACGGATTGGAAACCCAGGTGGGCGAACGCGGCGCGCGTCTTTCGATGGGGCAGCGCCAACTGGTTGCCCTGGTGCGCGTACTGATGCAAAACCCCGCTATTTTCATTTTAGATGAAGCCACAGCCAGCGTGGACCCATTCACCGAATGGCAGATTCAGCAGGCCCTCAACCTCATTCTGTCCGAATCAACCAGCATTCTGATTGCGCACCGCCTTTCAACGGTCAAAGCCGCCGACCGCATTGTGGTCATGCGGGCCGGCAATATCATCGAAGAGGGCAATCATGCCCGCCTGATGCAGCAGGGCGGGCATTACGCCGACCTTTACAACACCTACTTCCGGCACCAGAGCCTGGCGTATGTGGAACAAGCCGGTGAAATGCTGAAAGGGACCGGTTAATGGTGATTTGCCCGCTGTGCGGCGGCTTAGCCCCGGCACAGCCTTGCCATCACAACCGCACGGGCTGCCCGCTGCGCGCCGACTGATAAAGCGCCAGAAGCGCAGCCAGGTTGGCGCGGCTGTCTTGCAGACTCATGCGTGGGGGCGCGCCATCCAGCACGGCGCTGGCCATGTCGTCCACCTCGCCCAGGTACAGGTCTTGCCCAGTGGTGGTGAGCGTTTTGGTTTTCCCACCCTGGGTCAGGAACATTTTTTCGTTTTTGCCCGGCGCAAACGGAGCCGGGATGACCAGCGTGCCTGTGCTGCCAATCACTTCCATAAAGGTATGGTACGGCACGGTAAAACTGCTATCGAACTGAGCATACACCTCGTTTTCGAAGCGCATTTGTCCCACAAACGTTTCATCAATTCCGCTGGGGCTGGTCGTCTGCCAGCCGAACACTTCCAGCGGTTCGCTGCCCAGCAGAAAGCGCATATAACTGACCGGGTAACAACCCACGTCCCACAGGCTGCCGCCGCCCTGGTCGGGTTTGTTGCGGTAGTCGTTTGGGCGGTCGAGCACAAAGGAGAACGACCCGCGAATCAATTTAATTTTTCCCAGGTCGCCGCTTTCAACCACTTTTTTGGCAGCCAGCGTTTGGGGATGATGCCGGTACATGAAGGCCTCGGCAACCACGCGGTTGTGCTTTTGCGCCGCAGTCATGATGTCATCCATCGCTTCCAGCGATAGGGTGATGGGTTTTTCGCACAACACATGCTTGCCTGCCTGCACAGCCCGGATGGTCCATTTGGCGTGCAGGTGATTGGGCAGCGGGTTGTAAATCACGTCCACGTCCGGGTCAGACAGCAGCGCCTCGTAACTGCCGTAGGCGCGCGGAATTTTCCAGGCGCGGGCGTATGCTTCGGCGGCATCCTGGCTGCGGCTGGCCACTGCCAGCAGGTTGGCGCGTTTAGACGCCAGAATGGCCGGAATTACCTTGCGGTTGATACGGGCGGTAGAGAGTAATCCCCAATTCAGTTTTGTTTTCATACATCCTCACTTATTGCTTGTGCAAAATCTGCAAAATCCACTGCACGATTTGCCTCAGATGTAGTATAACAAAGGCGAAATATGTGTAACCGGTTACACGGAGAAACCGCATGAAAAACCTCACTTTGATTTTGCTTGCGCTTTGGCTGGCGGCCTGCGCCCCGGCTGCGCCCACCCCGCTGCCCACGCCCACGGCTATTCCCACCCCGGTGGCGGGTGTGTTGTTTGTGGACCCGGCGGCAAATTTGGGCAACATCAGCCCGTTGCTGCGCGGCTCTAACTATGGTCCCTGGGTGGCCGTCCCGGCCAATATGCTGGATGCGGCCTATAATGCCAAAGTGGCTGTTATTCGCTTTCCGGGCGGCAACTGGGGCGACCGCAACACGCTGCGCGATTATCAGATTGATGCGTTTATGGATTTTTGCCAAAAGATCGGCGCTGTGGCCACTTTTTCGGTCAATTTGCGCGATGGCACGCCCGAACAAGCCGCCGACCTGGTGCGTTACGTCAACATCACCAAAAAGTATGGCATTACCTATTGGTCTATTGGCAACGAACCTACCCTGTACGCCCAGGAGTTGCGCCAGCCCTATGGCGTCGAAGACTACAACCGCGACTTTCGCGCCTTTGCCGAGGCCATGAAAGCCGTAGACCCATCCATCAAACTGATGGGGCCCGAATTGCACCAATACGCGGTAGACCCCAACGCGCGCCCCAAAGACGCCAGCGGGCTGGATTGGATGGACGAATTCCTCAAAGCCAACGGTGACCTGGTAGATGTGGTCACCTTTCATCGCTACCCGTTTGGCGCCAACATCACCCCCGACGATTTGCGCCGCAACGCCCGCGAGTGGGATGACCTGGTAATGACCGCCCGTGAGCGCATTCACACCCTTACCGGGCGCGACATCCCCATTGCCCTCACAGAAGTCAACACGCATTGGACCTCGGCTGTAGGCGGCAACGCCACGCCCGATTCGCACTTTGCGGCCGTCTGGCTGGCAGATGTGTTGGGGCAAATGGCGGCCCAGGACGTTCTGATGTTCAATCACTGGCTGCTAGCATCGGGCAGCGGGCAGGGCGGCTGGGGCATGATTGCCCGCAACGGACTGCGTCCCAGTTACTACGTTTACGAACTGTATGCTCAATTTGGCAGCCAGCGGGTGTATGCCGCTTCGGGCATTGAAAATGTCAGCATCTATGCTGCCAAACGCCCGGATGGCGCGCTAACGCTGATGGTGGTTAACCTGAACGACGACCCGGCGCAAGTCCCTTTGCAGGTGGCTGGCAGCATGCCCGCCTCGGCGCAGTATTTCCTGCTCGATCCATCGCATAATGCGGACGATATGGGCATCGTTTCCCTGCCTGCCGACGGCATGTTGACCCTGCCGGGGCAGTCTGTGTCGCTTTACATCCTTACGCCCTGAGCGGGTTGCTGCGAACTTAGCCCGCTGCCCAATCTGCCTGCATTGGTAGGAGAATTATGAAACTTTCGCCCACGCTTCGCATGCTCATCCCGCTCTGGTTGGGGTGGTTTGTTATCCTGTATGGCTTTCAGGCGCTTACTCAGGCCCGGTTCCAGTTCGTCCGCCCCGACCGGGCTGTGCCCTGGTCGGAATATGAAACCCTGCCAGATAGCAACCAGGGCAAAATCTACCTGCTGGAGCCATTCATGAACGCCCAGGTAGCCTGGGATTCGGAATATTACCTGGGCATTGCTGTGGGTGGTTATGATGACCCGGCCGCGGGAAAGGTGACGACCCAGGCTTCCCCAACGCCAATCATCAAGAACTACTCGTTTTTTCCCTTCTACCCGGCCCTTATTTCGGTGGCGAAATATCCCTTCATGTTGTTTGGCATGAACCCAATTGCAGCAGCCACGGCAGCGGGGGCGCTAATCACCTTGCTGGGCGCGTTGGCGGGTCTGGCCGCGCTCTATGAATTGACTCGCAGCCTGTTCGACGAATCTACTGCTTACCGGGCGGCGTTTTACATGCTCATCTTCCCCACCGCCTTCTTCTTTGCCATGATTTACACTGAAGGGACGTTTGTGGGGCTGGCTTTTTGGAGTTTGCTGCTGGCCAAACGCAACCGCTGGCTGGCGGCGGGTGTGCTGGCCGCCCTGGCGGCTTTTACCCGCGCGCATGGCGCGGCCCTGGCGCTGCCCTTGGCCATGTTGTGGTGGCAGCAAACCGACCCGGCCCGCCGCCTGGATGTGCTTAAGACCGGGCGCCGCGGCTGGCTGCCAATCGTCTCGGCGCTCATGCCCCTGGCTGCTTATACTGTTTGGCGCATCTCGCCGCTGGGGCAGGGCTGGGCGCTTTTGCAACCGGGTTATTTTAGCCGGGGGTTTCTCAATCTTTCTGGTACCATTGGCAGCATTAATTACATCTTCCCGCACGCCTTCAAGGTCAGCAGTGCGGGCGTTACCCTGGGCATCGAAATCGGCAGCGTTCTGTTGGTGATAGTGGCCGCGCTCTGGCTGTGGCGGCGCGACGCGCCCCTGGCTGCCTTTAGCCTGGCCGTGGCGCTGCTTTCTGTGTTCAGCGGTTCGTTTCAAAGCCTGGCCCGCTACATGCTTATTGCCCCCGCGCTGTATATTTCCCTGGCATATTGGGGGCGCAACCAGATATTTGACCGCCTGTGGACGCTGGTCAGCGTCTTGCTGATGGGTATGCTGGCGGCCCTGTTTGCCGTGGATTTTTGGGTGGGCTAAGGCGCGCCCTGCCGCGCACGCTCTTTTAGCGATACTGTTTGTGTACTGTATCAACACGCAAATTGAACCAATCCCATATCGGAGGTGTTTTTATGTCTCGTGTAGACGAACTTTTGGCCCAAATGACGCTCGATGAAAAAATTGCCATGCTGGCAGGCGCCGACTTATGGCACAGCGTGCCCGTGCCGCGTCTGGGCATTCCCCAATTTAAAGTCACCGATGGTCCCAACGGCGCGCGCGGCGCATGGGGCAGCCTGGCCCCGCGTTCCGTTTGCACCCCGGTGGGCGTTGCGCTTGGCGCAACCTGGAACACCGACTTGCTTGAGCGGGTGGGGCAGGTATTGGCCGATGAAGTGAAAGCCAAAGGGGCGCACATCCTGCTGGCCCCTACCGTCAACATTCACCGCACCCCCATTGCCGGGCGCAATTTTGAATGTTACAGCGAAGACCCCTTCCTCAGCGGCATGCTGGCCGCGGCCTACATCAACGGCATTCAGTCGCAGGGCGTGGGCGCGTGCATCAAACACTTTGTGGCCAACGACCAGGAATTTGAACGCAACACCATCTCATCCGATGTAGATGAACGCCCCCTGCGCGAAATCTACCTGGAGCCGTTCCGCCTGGCCATTCGCGCCGCCAACCCCTGGGCCGTCATGTCGGCCTATAACCGCATCAACGGCATTTATGCCTGCGAGCAGCCGCACACCCTCGAAGACATCCTCAAAGGCGAGTGGGGCTTTCAGGGCATTGTCATGTCAGACTGGTTTGGCACATACGACGACGCCGTGCCCGCAGGTGGGCTCGACCTGGAAATGCCCGGCCCCGCGCGATGGATGGCCGCCGAGGTGGTCAAAAAAGCTCTGGCAAGCGGCGCATTGACCGAAGAAAAGCTGGACGACAAAGTCCGCCGCCTGCTCACTGTCATCGAAAAAGCTGGCTTGTTTGAAAACCCCACGCCCCAGCCCGAACAAGGCATAGACCGCCCCGAACACCGCGCCGTCATGCGCGAAGCCGCCCGCGAGGCCATCGTACTGCTCAAAAACGACGGACTCTTGCCGCTCAAAAACATCCGCTCGCTGGCTGTTATTGGTCCCAACGCCGTGCGCGCTGTCATTTTAGGCGGCGGCAGTTCCAGCGTCACCCCGCATTACGCCGTCTCGCCGCTGGAGGGCATTCGCGCCCGCGCGGGCGACGCAATTCAAGTGGATGCCGCCCCCGGCTGCTTCATCCACAAAACCTTGCCGCCCCCC
>FWPV01016770.1_pt1 | contig 10264 bp, 9 predicted proteins | sample 2228371 | NCBI WGS metagenome assembly FWPV01 (sample SAMEA103939776, study PRJEB20133) | metagenome
AGGGCCTCGTCGAGGACCTCCGCGGAAGGCTGAGCCTGCCCCAGGAGGGCCTCGTCGAGGACCTCCGCGGAAGGCTGAGCCTGCCCCAGGTGGTGGGCGCCGCCCGCGCGGCGAGGCTGGTGGTCTCGCTGGACAACGGCGTGCTCCACCTGGCTGCCGCAACCTCGACGCCGATCCTGGGGATCTTCCGGCACGGCATCCATCGCCTTTGGGCCCCGCGCGTGCCGAACCTGACCGTTCTCACGCCGGAGCCCGGCGGGACCGTGGCATCCATCTCCGTAGACCGAGTCTGGGAGGCCATGCCGCTTGCCGGAAAGTAGAGCTCTGCTGGTGCTGAAGCCCGGCTACATCGGGGACGCGGTTCTGTCGCTCCCATTGCTGGACTGCCTGTTGGCGGCCTTTGGCTCGGTCACGGTGTGCGCGGCTGAAGCGCTGCGCCCGATTTTCCGCGATCGTCCCTGCGAGTGGCTCGCCCCTCCGGATCGGCACCTTGCGGGGGTGTTGCGATGGCGGCGCCTCGTGTTGCGCGAGAGCTTCCAAGCGGCGTTTCTCGCCAACCGGAGCTTCCGCTCGGCACTCCAGGTGCGCCTGGCGGGCGTCCCGGTGCGCGTCGGCCATCGGACCGAGGCCCGCGGCGCTCTGCTCACCGTGGCCGTGCCGTACTCGTCCGCACGCTCGGAGGTGGAGTGCCTGCTGGACCTTGCCCGGTCCATCGGCCTGGAGGTTCGCGCCTCACGGCCTAGGATCTCTCGTCCCGAGTCGCCCGACGGGAAGGTGCGGCTGCAACCCGGGGCGAGACACCCGTGGAAGCGTCCGCCGTGGCATGTCTTGGGGCAAGCTCTCTCGGCCCTGCGCATCGCCGACCACGACGTGGAGCTGGTGGGTGGCCCCGCCGAGGTGGAGTCCTGCCGCGCCTTCGCCCGCCAGTTCTGCCAAGGAGCGGCGATCGTCGCGGGCAGGACGGATTTGGACGGCATTCTCCGCAGGCTTTCGTCCTCTCGCGCTTTCATCGCCGGAGACACCGGTCTGGTGCACCTGGCCGCGGCGATGGGCGTTCCCACGCTGGCGTTCCTCAGTCCTCGCCTGGCGCCGAAATGGGGGTGGCACGAGCCGAGAAACGTCACTCTCACGACGGAGGCCTCGGCGGACGAAGCCGTCGAGGCCCTGAGCCGTGCCCTCTACGCGGATCAGTGATCGTGATGGATCTGGATCCAGATGCGGTCAAAGTTGTGCATGCCCGGCAGTCGATCCCGGAGCGTCGCCTCCCAAGCGAGGTGCTTGGCGTGCCCGTCGATGAACGAGAAGTTGCCGCCCTTGCCGAAGGCTCGGATCTCCACGCGGTCCAGAACGGAGTTCCCGCCGTCCTCCTCGTCGATGTACGAGGTCCAATCGTCCCAGTCGCCGTCGGACTCGGTCGGCCACGGGTGGTAGTGCAGCTCCTCCGAGTTCCTGTTTCGCACAGCAGTCGTGATCTGCGAGGATGGCTCGCTGAAGCTCGTGAGCGACAGACCGTGCGAAATCAGGCCGTTGATCACGTAGTCGCTCTCCGCCGGGACGGCCCTGCCATGGATCGCGGGAGACCGCAGCACATCCGAAGACTTGAAGTAGGGAAGCAGGGGTTCGAACCAATCGTAGCCGGACTCGTGGTCCGCGACCATCGTGAAGTCGTCGTTGTCCGCGGCGTACATCGCGATCGCCAGGCCGAGCTGGCGCTGGTTGGACAGGTCCTTCGCCCTCTGCGCGGCGAGCTTCGCCTGCGCGAACACAGGGAACAGAATCGCGGCCAGGATCGCGATGATCGCGATGACGGCCAGCAGCTCGATCAGCGTGAACCCGTTGGTGGAACGACCGCTTTGCATATCGCCAGTATATGCAATGATCTTGCAAGAGAAGGCCTTAGGACCTCTCAGGGGGCTCTTGGGCTTTCGGCGGCTCCTCGACGGGAATCTCGTGGGACTCCAGAATCACCACCTTGCCGTTCTTCCAGACCGCGATCGAGTTGCTTTTGCGCTTGTGCTCGGCCAACGCGCGATGCACGGCCTCGCGAACGGCGCGGCTGACCTCGTCGTCCTGCTCGAACCTGTTCGCGAACTTCTTGCGGTCCAGATGGCTCACGAGCCGTACTCCTGTTGCAGCCCTCGCCACGCCTCTGGCTCGGCGATCTTGACGGGTCCGCCCCTCACGCCGGAGGCGATCAGAACCGGGTCCGCTCCACGGGAATTATCGTACACCCTCCAGGTGTCCACGATCGGGATGTAGATGCGGAACAGGTTTCGTAGACCCGCGGTGAACCTACGACGGATCGTGCTCTCCGGGACATCGTGCCCGCCGGAGCGGACACGGAACGCAACGCGCTGCACGGCGAGGTCCGCGCTCGGAAGCCAAAGGAACACGAGGTGGACCCGGTACCCGTCGCGCCGCCACTGGACGATCCGGTCGGCCAGCGAGCGGGTGGCCAGGGTCGTCTCGATCGCGAAGTCACGCCGCTGGCGGGCCAGTCGCCCGATCTGCTCCAGAAACAGCCTTCCGGCGCCGATGTCGGCCCCGGCTCGCGTGTGCCCGGTGATCTCTTGGGCGATGAGGTCCGCGTTCACGAACTCGACGAACTGCGTGAGAAGGGCCAGGGAGCAGGTGGACTTGCCGGAGCCGTTCGGTCCGGCGATGATCACCGCCTGAGGCGGAACGTCGTGAGCGTCCTGTGCCGACAAACGACTATTCCTCGGACGCCGACTCGTCGTCGTCCGCGTCGAGGTCTCCGTCGTCCGCGCTCTGCACGATCCGCGCGATGGAGCGCACGGAGTCCCCAGCGGCGAGGTCGATCAGCTTGACGCCCTGCGCGATCCTTCCCACCACGCGCACGTCCTTCACCTTGATGCGGATGCCTTTGCCCAGAACGGTCATCACCAGAAGCCGGTCGTCCTCCTCGACGACCTCCGCGCCGATGATGGGGCCCGTCTTCGGGGTCACGTTCATCGTCAGGAGGCCTTTGCCTCCGCGGCCCTGCGGCCGGTATTCCGCGAGCTCCGTGCGCTTGCCGTAGCCGTTCTCCCCGACCACCAGCAGATACGCGTCGGGCCGCACGACCTCCGCCCCGACTACCTCGTCGTCGCCCTCCAGGCTGATCGCCCGGACTCCACCTGCCGTCCTGGATCGGCTGGTCAGTTGGTCCTCCGGGAAGCGGATCGACAGGCCGTGCCGGGTCACCAGGATGATGTCGTCCTTGCCGCGGGTCTTCAGGGCCCAACGGAGCTCGTCGCCCTCCTCGATGTCGAACGCGATCAGACCGTTGGAACGGATGTTCGCGAACGCGGACAAAGGAGTGCGCTTGGCCTCGCCCCGCTTGGTGACCATCACGAGGTAGCCGTCGCCTTGGATGTCCTTGACGCTGATCGTCGCGGTGACGCGCTCCTCGCTGTCGATCGCGATGTAGTTGATCACCGGCGTGCCCTTGGCGTACCGGCCCATCTCCGGAATCTCGTAGCCCTTCAGGCGGAACACCCGGCCCCGGTCCGTGAAGAAGAGGATCGTGTGGTGCGTGCTGACCTGGAACAGGTGGGCCGGCTCGTCGTCCGCCTTCAGGACGTTGCGCACACCCTTCCCGCCACGGCGCTGTTGACGGTAGGCGTCGATCGAGACCCGCTTGATGTAGTTGTCCCGGCTGATGATGACGATCGCCTCCTCATCCGGGATCAGGTCCTCCTCGGTGAACTCGCCAGCCTCGCGGGCGACGATCCGGGTCCTCCTCTCGTCCCCGAACTTGTCCCGCAGCTGGACGATCTCCTCCTTCATCACCTGGGTGAGGCGCTCGGGCCGGTTGAGAATGTCCAGCAGGTTCTGCACCCGCAGGATGGCCGCCTTGTAGTCGTTCTCCAGCTCGCGTTGCTGGATCCGCGTCAGACGCCGCAGGGGCATGGCCAGCACGGCGTTGGCTTGGAACGGCGACATGTCGAACCGGCGGACCATCTCGGCGCGGGCTTGGGCCGGGTCCTCCGAGTTGCGGATCAGCTGGATGATCTCGTCCAGGAACCGCCGAGCGATCTGGTAGCCCTCATTGAGGTGCACCTCCTCCAGCGCGCGGTAGACCTCGAACCTGGTCCTGCGCTCGATCACTTCCCGCCGGTGCGCGATGTAGCGGTCCAGCAGGGTCAGCAGCGGCGCCACGCGCGGGGCTCCGTCGATGAGCGTCAGCATGATCGCGCCGAAGGTGGTGCGGAGCGCCGTGTGCTTCAGCAGGTAGTTCAGCGCCTTGTTCGGGTTCACATCGCGGCGCAGCTCCACCTCGATGCGCATGCCGCGCTTGTCGGAATAGTCGTCCACCCGGAGGATGCCGTCGAACTTCCGTTGCTTGGCGATCTCCGCGATGCTGGTGATGAGCGTCGTCTTGTTGACCTGGTAGGGGATCTCCGTGATGACGATGAGCGACTTGCCGGCCTCGCCGGGCTCGATCATCGTCTTGGCCTGCATCACGATCGACCCTCGCCCCGTCTCGTAGGCGCTCCGGATCCCCTTGGTGCCCATGATCGTGCCATAGGTCGGGAAGTCGGGTCCCGGCAGGTGCACCATGATCTCGTCCAGCGAGCAGTCCGGGTGGTCGATCCGGTGGAGGAGCGCGTTGCACACCTCGGTGAGGTTGTGGGGCGGAATGTTGGTCGCCATGCCGACGGCGATGCCCGTGCCGCCGTTGCACAGCAGGTTGGGGAACAGAGCCGGAAGCACCGTCGGCTCGTTCATCGACTGGAGGTAGTTGGGCATCCAGTCGACCGTCTCCTTGTCCAGGTCCTCCAGCATCTGCATCGCCAAAGGGGTCAGGCGGACCTCCGTGTAGCGCATGGCTGCGGGCTGGTCGCCGTCGATGCTGCCGAAGTTGCCCTGGCCGTCGATGAGCGGATAGCGCATGTTGAACGGCTGCGCCATGCGCACCATCGTCGGGTAGATCACCTCTTGGCCGTGCGGGTGGAAGTTGCCCGACGTCTCGCCCGCCACCTTGGCCGACTTCGTGTACGGTCCGTCCGGCGTCAGGTTCAGACCGCGCATCGCGTACAGGATGCGGCGGAGAACGGGCTTGAGTCCGTCCCTCACGTCCGGAAGAGCCCGGGCGATGATGACGGACATCGCGTAATTCACATAGGAGCGTCCGAGCTCCTCGTCCACGTTGACGGTGGTGATGCGGGGTGTGTTCTCGGCCAAGGGACTCCTTCCATGGTGCCGCCGGAGAGGCTCGCCGACGGTGGAGTGGAGCCTCGATTCTACCCGAACGCCGGGCGAACCCAGCCCGGACCGCCCTGCTCGTGCCATAGTGCGCCATGCGCATCCTCGTTCTCGGCGGAACCGTGTTCCTCGGCCGCTGGTTCGTGCAAGCCGCCTTGGATGCCGGCCATGAGGTGACGCTGTTCCACCGAGGCCGCCACGGCGCGGATCTGTTTCCGAACGCTCGCCGACTGATCGGCGACCGCGCCAGCGACCTGGCTCTGCTGGACGACGGCTCCTGGGACGCTGTGGTCGACACCAGCGGCTACCTGCCCCGGGTCGTCCGAGCCTCCTTCGAGCGGCTGCGGTCCAGAGCTGGCCGCTATCTGTTCGTCTCCTCCGTCTCCGTGTACGCCGACGCGGATGCGCCGACGCTCACTGAGGACTCCCCCATGGCCCAGTTGGCCGACCCATCCTCGGAGGACGTCGCTCGGGACTACGGCGCGCTGAAGGCCGCGTGCGAGGCGGTGGTGGGGGACTCGTTCGGCGAGGCTCGGAGCGCCATCGTGCGGCCGACGCTGATCGTCGGACCGTGGGATCCTACCGACCGCTTCACGTACTGGCCCGTGCGCTTCGCCGACGGCGGCGACGTGCTCGTTCCCGACCGGCCGGACCAGCCGGTTCAGGTGATCGACGTCCGAGACCTGGCGGAGTGGATGCTGAGGCTCGTCGAGGGAGAAGTGTCTGGGGTGTTCAACGCGGCTGGCCCGGCTGAACCGCTGACGCTGGAGGGCCTCTGGCGGGAGCTGGGCACGGCGTTTCCCGGGGCTCGCCCTGTGCCCGTCTCCGAAGGGTTCCTAGCCGAGCAAGGCGTCCAGTGCTGGACGGAACTGCCGCTCTGGATCGCCTCCGAGGCCCGGGCGGACGGTACGATGAGGGCAGACTCCTCCCGCGCCATCGCGGCCGGCCTCTCTTTGCGGCCTTTGGCCGAGACGGCGCGGGACACGGTTGAGTGGCATCGAGCCCAGGCGCCTCGGCCATGGCTCGCCGGACTCGCGGCAGACCGGGAGCGGAGTCTCCTGAAGCTGTGGAGCGAACGACCGCCTGCGCCTTGACGTAGACTGCCTGCGATGGCAAGAATCGTCGTGGGTGTCACCGGAGCGAGCGGCGCGATCTACGCCCAGCGGTTTCTGATGCGCATGGCGCCCCTGTGCGAGAAGATCCACCTCATCCTGAGCGAGCAGGCGGTTCAGGTCGCCCGAACCGAGCTGGGAGTGGAACTCGAGAAGTCCAACTTCCGCACGGGCTCCTGGCTGGGAGCGGACTTCCCGAACATCGAGCTCCTGGGGGACCGCGACTACTTCACCCCGCCCGCATCGGGCAGCTACGTGCACGACGGCATGGCGATCATTCCGTGCTCCATGGGCACGGCGGGAAGGATCGCGAACGGGATCAGCGACGACCTTCTGACGCGCTGCGCCGACGTCTGCCTCAAGGAAGGCAGGCGCTTGGTCGTCGTGCCTCGGGAGATGCCGATGAACGCGATCATGCTTCGCAACCTCGCTGCTTTGGCCGAAGTCGGGGCGCGCGTCGTTCCGGCCTGTCCGGCGTGGTACGGTCGTCCCCAGAGCCTTGAGGAGCTCGCGGACACGGTGGTGGCGAGAGTCATGCAGGCCTTGGGGTTCGAACAGAATCTCGTTGCGCCGTGGATGGGAGGCTGAGATGGTGGGTCGGGTGATCGTCGCCGGAGGCACGGGCTTCATCGGATCGGCCCTGGTTCGGAGGCTGCAGGCGGAGGGGTTCGAGCCGCTGGTTCTCTCCAGGAGTCCTGGTCCGGGGAGGCTCGTGTGGGACGGACGGACCGTCGGCGATTGGGCGGCGGCGCTGGAGGGCTCCGCGGCGATCGTGAACTTGAGTGGCAAGTCCATTTCGGTGCGCTGGACTCCTGAGAACCGCAGCGAGATCCTCCGGTCGCGCGTCGAACCGACCAAGGCTCTGGCGGCGGCGCTCGGCCGATGCGCCAGCCCCCCGCCCGTGTGGTTCAACGCGTCTGCGGTCGGCATCTACGGGGACCGTCCGGGTGAGGAGCTGGACGAGGACTCTCCGATCGGCCCTCAGGGCGACTTCTTGGTCGACACTTGCCGCGAGTGGGAGGCGGCCGTGCCTCTCAACCTCCCCCGCACGCGCGTCGTGATCGGCCGCATCGGCTTCGTTCTGGGGGCCGCAGGAGGAGCGCTTCCGGTCTTGGCTCGCTTGGCCCGGCTCGGCCTGACGAGTCCGGCGGGGAGCGGCCGTCAGCAGGTGAGCTGGATCCACCTGGACGACGCCGTGGAGATGATCGTCTGGTCTCTGAGTTCGTCCGTCCAAGGGGTGATGAACGTGGTCGGCCCGGCCCCATGTTCCAACCGAGAGCTGATGGCGGAGGGCGCGCGCGCGGTGGGTCGCCCGCTGATGACCTCCGCTCCCGCCGTGGCCTTGCGTCTGTTCGGCCTGCTGGGCGGCACGCCCTCCGAGCTGGTTCTGCGCGGCCAGAGGGTGCTGCCGCGCAAGGCCTTGCAGGCAGGCTTCCGATTCCGACACCCGGAGCTCGCGGATGCCGTGCGCGCAGCCCTTAGGACGGGCTAGGCGAAGCCGACTGGGCCCGAAGCATGGCGGAAAGGACGGACGGCTCGGCCGTGTCTCCCGCGTGCTTGGCCAGATGGCTCCAAACCACGCGGCCGCTGCCGTCCAAGATGAACGCACCCGGCAGCTGCGCGGGGTCGCCGAGGGTGCGTCCCTGCCGGTAGCCGGCGGCGAACGCCTTGGCCCCGCGCGCCCACACCTTGGGTCCCGCCAACTGCCCGAGGGTGCCCCGCTCCAGTCCGAACGCCTCGAACAGGCGGCGCTGAGGGTCGCACATCATGGGGTGCGGAGTCGGATGCCTTCGGAGGAACTCTCGCGCCAGATCTGGATCGGCCATGGCCACGAGGTGGATGCGATCGTGCGGGGCCTCCCTCGCGAGCCTGCCGACGTGCTCCCGGCAGAAGATGCAGCCGAGGTGCCTCAGGAAGACCAGCGCCAAAGGCCCTTCCGCGCAAAGATCTCCGAGCTTGCACCGCCGACCGGAGGCCAGCTCGATGTCGAGATCTTCGAAAGTTCCTTCCATCTCGGTGCCTCGGCAGCATTCTGCATCAAGCCGAGGGGGGCCGAGCGGGAGGTGCCTAGCGCATCGTCGTTCGGATCGCCTGCATCACGTCCTCCACCGAGGGCAGGCATCCGTACTCCAGGTTCGGATGGAAGCCGATCGGAACGTCCTGCCTGGCGACGACCACGGGCGGACCTGCCAGAAGGTCCCAGCTAGCGGGATCGGACACGATCGACGCTGCGACGGTATCCCCGAACCCGCAGGTTCTCGGGTCCTCGTGGACGATCACGACCCTGCCGGTCTTCCGCAGGCTCTGCAGAACGGCGTCCCGGTCCCACGGAACGATCGAGCGCAGGTCCAGCACCTCGATTTCGAGCTCCGGGCTGAGCCGATCCGCCGCCAAGAGGGCGACCTCGGTGCCGTTGCCCCACGTCACGACGGTGCAGTCCCTGCCTTCCCGCAGGGTCCTCGCGCGGCCTAGGGGAACGGCCTCCAGCGCCACGCTGTGCTCCGGCTTCCGGAAGAGGTGCTTCGGGATGAGGAACACCGACGGATCGTCGCCGTGCAGGCTGGTCCACATCAGGCCTGCGGCGTCCGCGACGTTCGAGGGCATCGCAACGCGCAGCCCCGGCGTGCCGGCCAGATGGCTCTCGAAGGACTGGCTATGCCAGGGTCCCCCGCCGGGAAGGTAGGCGCCACTGGGCGAGTAGAGGGTCAGAGGACAGGTCCACTCTCCCTTGGTCCGCCAACGGAGGGTGGCGGCGTTGGTCGTCAGCTGGTTCCACGCGGGCGAAAGGAAGTCGATGAACTGGATCTCGAAGATGGGCCGGTAGCCGTAGGCGGCGAGACCGATCCCGACTCCGACGATCGTCGCCTCTGCGAGGGGCGAGTTGCGGACCCGGCCGGGGAAGCGCGTCGAGAGTCCCTTGGTGAGGCCGAACACGCCGCCCTTCGGGTCCTCGATGTCCTCGCCGAACAGCAAGACCCTCTCGTCCTCCTCCAAGGCGGCTTCCAGCGCCTGGTTCAGCACGGCGACCATCGTGGTTCGCTCGGCCGGAACGATCGGTGGAAGCTCGGCCTTCGGCAGCGGCCCGAACACCGCCGGGGCCTCCTTGGGGCAGGGGTCGGCCTCCCGCTCGGCGCGCAGATACGCCTCGGCGACCTCCTCGGCGATCTCGGCCTTCATCCGCTCCAGCTCCTCCGTGGTGAGGAGTCCCTGGGACAGAAGCCTCTCCCCCCAAGTCTTGACGGGGTCTCGAAGGAGCATCGCCTCGATCTCCTCCGGGGCGCGGTACAGCCGATGGTCGTCCGAACTCGTGTGGCTGGCCAGACGGTCCAAGTCGAACCAGAGAAGCGACGGACCCTCGCCGGCCCTCGCTCTCTCCACCGCCCGCTCGCCGGCTTCGAGCACGGCGTAGGGGTCTCTGCCGTCCACCCGCTGCTGGAGATCCTCGTGCAGCACCCCGAGGCGGCTCGGGACGAGCTGCCGGGTGGGCGTGGAGATGCCGTAGCCGTTGTCCATGACGCAGAACACCACCGGCAGCCGCTCCTGCACGGCGAAGCAAAGGGCCTCGAAGAACTCTCCCTGCCTCGACGCCGCGTCGCCAAGGCTCGCCTGGCACACGGCGTCGTTGCCGTCCAGACGCATGCCCCAGGCGGCTCCGCAAGCCGGCAACAGCGACGATGCGGTTGGAGTCGCGACGCTGAACACGTTGAGGCGCCGCGAACTGAAGTGGCACGGCATCTGCGTTCCGCCCGAGCTGCAGTCCGCCTTCGCGAAGAAGTCCAGAGCCATGTCCCGGAGGGAGTAGCCGCGGGCCAGCATCAGCGCCCGGTCGCGATAGTAGGGGAAGAACCAATCGTCCTCGCGGAAGGCGAGCGGAAGAGCCGCCAGGGCCTCGTGGCCCATGGATCCGATCTGGAACCAGCCCTTGCCTTGCCTCAGCAGGATGC
>FWPV01016773.1_pt1 | contig 10264 bp, 10 predicted proteins | sample 2228371 | NCBI WGS metagenome assembly FWPV01 (sample SAMEA103939776, study PRJEB20133) | metagenome
TCTGGATTATAGACTGTCTCTCGTCCAAAAGCTCTTTCTGCGTACTGCCTTTATACTCCTTGGTCATGAAGCTTCCGACTCGTCTGTCTCGTGAGACCTGACTCTTTCGGTCGAGTAAATCTTGGCGCGGTTCGTGGCAAAATAAATGCGCGAGATAATCTCCGCTACGAGCCCCGTCATGATAAACTGCACACCCAGAATCATCAGCAGCGAAGATAAAATAAGATTACCGATATTATTTCTTACCGACCAGTTGAAGAAATAAAAACCAATAGCAATTATCAGCCCGATGAGAAAACCAAGTCCGCCAAAAATCAGCCCAATCAGGCCAAAAAACTGAAGCGGCCGGTCGATAAAACTGATGATAAACTTGACCGTCATCAGGTCAAAGAAAACGCGGCGAACCCGGGAGAGCCCATATTTTGATTTCCCTTTTTGTCGCACAATATTATGAATCGGAATCTCTGTTATTTTAAACCCGGTTCGACTGATAAGGGCGGGAATGAAGCGATGCAGCTCGCCATAGAGCTGAATGCCTTCCACCACCTCTCGCCGGTAAGCCTTAAAAGTCGTCCCAAAATCGTGGATCGGCACGCCGGAGAGCCAGCGCATCAGGCGATTGGCCACCCAGGAAGGAAGACGTCGCAACCAGAAGCTATCGACTCTCTTTTTTCTCCAGCCGCTGACGATATCATATCCCTCGGCCATTTTATCCAGAAAATAGGGTATCTCCGCCGGGTCATGCTGCAGGTCCCCATCCATAGAAATAATAATCTCTCCCCGGGCGAAGTCGAACCCAGCTTGCAAGGCAGCTGTTTGGCCAAAATTACGGCGTAACCTGATTACTTTAACAGTCTTATCTTGTTGAAAAAGGCGTTGAAGAATTTCTGGGGTTCGGTCTTGACTTCCGTCATCGACAAAAACTAATTCATAAGTTCGGCCAACCTCCGCGAGCACTTTTTTCAGACGACGATATAGTTCTTCTATATTCTCTTCTTCGTTATAAAACGGGACAACAACCGAAATCTCTGGTGTTCGGGTGTCGTTTTCGCCTGTTCTCCTCATCCCCTATAACTCCCGATAACTGATCAAACGAAGGCCTAATTCCTCGAGCAACGGTCTGAGCTCAGGGGCAAGAAGAGCCCGCAGCTCTTCTTCCCGCCGTCTATTAATATAATACGAACCGAAATTTTTTTCTAACGCCAGAAGCTCCCCGGTTAAATATCCGGGGTGGGTCATAATTTCCGCTGTGCCCTCAGGTAGATGCCGCAGGACTTTTTTTAGCCACGCGGCTGAAACCTTACCCGCCTGGCAGAAGCCATAAAAACGGTCGACCACTTTAATTCCCATCCCTTCGATGTCCGGGTTTAGCTTTTTACCCCAGCGAGAAACAACCCATGTTTTTAAAGTGGCCGAAAGCGGCCAGGCAAGGCAAAACTCACGAATAACCCGCACGCGAAAAATGCCATATTCTGCCGCCAGCTTAAGCGCCAGGCGAAAAAGGGGTGGAAAGGTATGAACATGCTTTTCTGAATCAAGATGCGAGGGAGTAATCCCGGCGGCCAAAGCTTTTTCTATTTGAGCCCGCCATTCCCACTCTATTTCCTCAAGCTTTATCTTTCCTCTTATTATTCCGGAAAAAATGGGGAAAACTCGGCCAAGAAAATAACCATCTTTTCTTAGCAAGGAAGGCACCATATTTTTCGCCAGAATAGGTACGCCTCGAACTATGTTGAGATGAACGCCAACACCCAGGCCCGGGTTCTGCTGCGCAAGTAATACAGCTTCGTCAAACCCTGGCGTATTGGTCATCAGGCTGGTGCTCGATAGAATTCCCTCCCGATAGGCCTGGATTATTCCTTCATTTACTCCGGCACACAGCCCAAAATCGTCGCCATTAATAATTACTCTTTTGCTCCTCAAAACTACCTTGACCGCCTTTAATAAATAAAAATAAAAAATTTGCCTGAATTTGTGGCTATCATAACGGCTCCTCGGAGATAAATCAAGTTTTGGTCTGGCGGCTGAAATAATTAGAAGAAACGGTCAGAGCCAATTTCTTTTGGCCTTTCAGTCGAAAAATAGATAAAATGAGGCATCATGTGTGGCATTAGTGGTCTTCTTCGCTTCGCCGGGCTTCATCCTGACGACCAAGAAAAGGTCAAGCAGATGACCCAAGCCCTAATCCACCGCGGACCAGATGATGAGGGCTTCTACGCGGATGAATTCGTTTGCCTGGGCATGAGACGCCTGAGCATCATAGATCTTGTCACTGGCCGCCAACCTATCGCCAATGAGGACAAGACAATATGGACAGTTTACAACGGAGAGATATTTAATTTCCCTGCCTTGCGCCGGGAGCTTCAGAGTCGGGGCCATATTTTCCAAACTAAGGCCGACACTGAAGTCATCGTCCATCTTTATGAAGAGGAAGGAGTGGATTTCGTCCATCGGCTCAACGGGATGTTTGCTATCGCTCTCTGGGATAAGAAGAATCGTCGCCTCTGCTTATTCCGCGACCGGTTGGGGATCAAGCCCCTCCATTATTCTCTTTTGCCCGATGGTCTAATATTTGCTTCAGAAATTAAATCTCTTCTCGCGGCTAACCTATCCAAGGCTATCGACCTCGAGGCTCTCTCACAGTTTTTTAGTTTCGAATACATCCCGGCGCCCAGGACAATTTTTCAATCCATCAAGAAGCTCCTGCCCGGTCACCGGCTCATATGCCAGGATGATGAAATCAAGATTGAGCGCTACTGGGATGTTCACTTTGAGCCAGAAAAACCACCCCGTACCGTAGAGGCCTACGCCGAAGAATTAAGAGATAGGTTACGGGAATCAGTCAGGATGAGGCTTATCAGCGATGTTCCTCTGGGTGTTTTTCTGAGCGGGGGGTTAGATTCGAGCACTATCACGGCCTTGATGAAAGAGGTGGAAACTTCGCGCGTGAAGACTTACTCCATCGGGTTTAGAGAGAAAAGCTTTAATGAACTCGATTATGCTCGGTCTGTAGCCAATTTTCTGGGAACCGAACACCAGGAATTCATCGTTGAACCGCCGCTGGTCAAAGAGCTTGTGCCTCGTCTTATCAATTATCTTGACGAACCTCTGGCCGATGCCTCCGTTATTCCCACCTATTTAATCTCTTATCTGGCTCGCCAGCATGTGACGGTGGCTCTGGCCGGTGACGGAGGGGACGAGCTTTTTGCCGGGTATGATACTTACAAAGCTTTCCGTCTGGCCACTATTTATCGTCGGGTGCCACCCTTCCTCCATCATGCTCTCCAGCATCTGGTCCAGCTCCTGCCAGCATCCAGCAAGCGGCTAAGCTTCGAATTTAAAGCGAAGAAGTTTCTTCTGGGCATCGACTACCCGCCTGAAATAGCCAACATCATCTGGTGGGGGGCTTACCCTCCCCGCGAAAAAGCCAAACTCTTTTCCCCCACCTTGAGTCAAGCCATTAGCGCTGACCCTTATTCGCCCGTTGCCTTTCATCTGGCTAATTGTTCAGCTCAGGACTACCTTGACCGCCTCTTTTACCTAGATCTAAAACTCTATCTGCAGGATGACCTTTTGGTTAAAGTTGACCGGATGAGCATGGCCAATTCTCTCGAAATCCGCGTACCTTTTCTGGATTATACTTTTGTCGAATTTGCCGCCCGCATTCCCCATCAATTCAAACTCAAAGGACTGGAAACAAAATTTGTCTTGAAAAAAGCCATGCAGGGGAGATTACCACCGGAAATCTTTCGCCGCAAAAAAATTGGTTTTGATATTCCTTTAGGCGCCTGGATCCGGCACGATTTAAAGGATTTTGTCCTGGACGTTTTATCGCCTTCCGGGTTGAAGAAACATGGTTTTTTTAACCAAAATTATATTGCCCATATTCTTCAAGAACATTTTCGTGGTCAGCACAACCATCGCCAGCTCCTGTGGCCTATCATCATTTTCCAATTCTGGTATGACCGTTATTATCAATAAATGCGATAACATGGCTGCTAAAGGTTTTTCCAACCACAGGATGAATAAGAATTAAGGAACTTTTATGGTTAGCCAAAAAGAACTATTCCAGCTTTATCAACAGGCAGATATAAAAACCAGGCTTTACATGAGGATAAAGCTGCGTATCTGCCCTCTCCTCCTTTTAGAAAAGTATGTTCCATCACAGGGTAAAATAGTGGACCTGGGTTGCGGCAACGGTTTATTCCCCTTCATCCTCAAACTTGGTTCACCTAACCGGGAGGTCATCGGCCTCGATTTTGATGAAAAGAAACTCAAGCAGGCAGAAATTATTCAAGCCGGCAGCAATCTCGGCCAATTTATCTATTCTGACCTTAGCCGCTTAGAGTTTCCTGCGGCAGATATTTATACTCTGATCGACGTGCTCTACCTTCTTCCCTATCCGCAACAAATAGCCATTCTTACTCGATGCTATAAGCTCCTCCCTCCTGGTGGTTATATTTTGGTAAAAGAAATCGATACCCGGCCGCGTTGGAAATACTGGTGGAACTATTTTCAGGAATCTATTGCCGTACGCATAGTTGGTTTTACTCGCGGAAAAAAGTTCTATTTTCGGCCGGCGGGGGATTGGAGCTCTATACTCCAGCAAATTGGATGCCAAACCTCAATAATCCCGCTCCATAAAGGGTATTGGTACTCTCATGTCTTGATTATCGGCCAGAAATAATATGGCTCATTTATTCTCGCTGGCTTGTGTTTACCCGTCCATTATGGCATAAATAGGCAAGGCCTAACTCCTGAGGAGTAGACATGCTGCGTCCTGATTGCCTTTATTTTCGGGGCGATAAGCCCTGCCGACACCAGCGCCTTTGTCCTGATTGCCCTTACTTCACTCCCTTTGGACGCCGGATTTTAATAATTAAATGCCGGGCCCAGGGAGACGTTCTCCGGACCACCTGCCTTCTTCCCTCCTTAGAGCGGCACTATCCTGAAGCCGCCATTAGCTGGGTAGTGGATGAAGAAAGTACCGACCTTCTCCCGCGGAAACATCTGCATCGGATATATCCGTTTGATTTAGAATCCTGCCTTGCCCTTGAGGTTCAGAATTTTGACCTGCTTATTTCTCTAGATAAAGAACCAGGTCCTACTGCCCTCGCCACCCGTCTCCAGGCTAAAAAAAAGTATGGGTTTGGCATGAATGAATACGGCAATCTTATTATTTTTAACCAGGCAGCCAGTTATGCCTGGCGCTTGGGTGTAGATGACGAGCTGAAATTCCGGCTCAACCAGAAAACCTACCAAGAAATAATTCATGAAGTGGCGGAATTGCCTTTTGAGCGGAATGAATATGTTTTTAGTTTAGAAGAAAAAGACAAGGAAAAGGCCAGGGATTTCTTCCGCCACCACCATATTGACCAGAGTCGACCAGCTATCGGTTTAAACACAGGAGCAGGAACCAAGTTTGAGACCAAACAATGGCCCCGTCTGCATTTCCTCCGATTAATTAATCTCTTGCAGCAAGAGCTAAACGCTAATGTTTTTCTTCTGGGGGGTCAAAGGGAACGTCAATTTAACGAATCTCTTATCGCTTCCTCTTCCGGTCATATTTTTAACACCGGCCATGATAATTCCCTTCTGGAGTTTGCCGGGTTTATTTCTCTTCTGGACCTGGTGGTCACATCTGACACGCTCGGTATGCATCTGGCCATCGCCTTAAAAAAACCGGTGGTCGCCCTTTTTGGCCCTACCTCTCCCCAAGAGATCGATTTGTATGACCGGGGCGTGAAACTATTCGCTGGTCTCGACTGTTCTCCCTGTTACCGACAGACTTGTCCTGATTTGAGCTGCATGGAGAAAATAACCCCGGAAATGGTGTTGGAAGCCTGCCGTCGCCTTATTTAGAGGTTTAATCCCCATGGAGAAAAAAAGAGTCGTGGTTATGATTCCAACCTACAATGAACGCGATAATATCCGCGAAGTCATCGAATCCATTCTCCAGCTGGATTCAGCCTACGAATTCACTGTTCTCGTAGTTGATGATAATTCGCCCGACGGCACCTCGCAAGAAGTAGCCCAGATAGCCAGCCACGACCCCCGGGTAAAACTTATGTGCCGCACAAAGAGAAGAGGAAGGGGAGCAGCTGGGGCTGACGGCTTCCGCGCCGCCCTCGCTCTGGACCCTGACCTAATCGTCGAAATGGATGGAGATGGTTCGCATCAGCCGCGCTATATCCCGGCTCTTCTCGCCGCCGCTGCTTCAGCGGATATCGTCTTGGGCTCTCGCTTCATTCCAGGAGGTAAGGATGCAGACCGCAGCTTCGGGCGGCGGTTCATCACCTACCTTGTCCGCTTTTTCGTCCGCTGGCAATTTCATTTTCCCGTCAAAGATGTGTCTTCTGGCTTCCGCTGTTTTCAGGCTGAAGCGCTAAGGAAAATTGACCCGGAGGATTTAATCTCTACTGGTCCATCTATCGTCTTAGAAGTCCTGGCCAGGGCTCAGCGATTAGGGTTAAAAATGGTCGAAATTCCTATCGTCTTTATCGACCGAAAAAAAGGGAAAACCAAGCTTAATCTTCTTACTTTGCTCGAAACCCTGGTCATGACGCTGAAATTTAAAAAAATTTTTGCGCCTTCTCCCTCAGAATAATGACCAAGCGAAAAGCCCTTGGCCAGCACTTTCTGAGGAGCCGAAGCGCCTTGCACCAGATTCTCACGGCGATTTCTCCTGAAGCAAACGATTTAATTATGGAAATCGGCGCGGGTAAAGGGGTTCTCACCTTCCCTTTAGCCGAAAAGTGCGGTCAACTACTGGCCATCGAGAAAGACCCGCAGCTCATCCCTTTCTTAACCAGACAAAAGCCGCCCAACCTTCATGTCCTTCAAGCAGACATTCTTCGTGTTGACTGGGAGAAAATAATCGCTCCTTTTCAGCCCTGGCCGGGAGAAGTAAAATTAGTCGGCAACCTTCCCTTCTCCATTTCCTCGCCTCTTCTTTTCCTTCTGCTTCGCTACCGCCATCTCTTTTCTTATGTGGTTTTCCTTCTGCAAAGAGAAGTGGCCGAAAGGGTTTGTGCCAGGCCCGGTTCTAAGGCGTATGCCCCTCTTTCCATCCTTTTTCATCTATATTTCGAGCCTAAACTCCTGAAAATTTTTCCCGCCACTATATTCAGCCCAGTTCCTCAGGTGGAAGCGGGCCTTGTCTCCCTGCGGCGACGGCGGCAACCTCTTTTCGCCATCCAGGACGAGGAGCGATTTCCTGCTTTTCTCCACCAGTGTTTTGGCCATCGCCGCAAGACCTTAGCTAACAACCTCAAATTGAGCGGGTGGGAGGAAGAAAAAATTTTGGCCGGATTAAACACAAACTCTCTTCCCCTGAACATCAGACCAGAACAAGTAGACATATCAGGTTTTATCGCTCTTTTTAATTACTTCCGAAAAGAATTAATAAGGCCGGAGAAAAAAGGAAAGGAATCTTGACGCGGGAAACATTGACTGGTTGTTAAAGCGAAAGCAGCATGATATAAAAGAGAGAGATGAAAAAATTGGCATATTGGCGCCGGCTCGGCCAGGCCTTCTGGAGTTATCGCCGCCAAAAGACACGGCTCGCTTATCCCCCTCTTCGTCTCTGGGTCGAACCAACCAGTGTCTGCAACCTTCGCTGTATCATGTGTCCCAACAAAGAATTGACGCGGGCAGCAAAGGGTTTTATGGATTTAGATTTATATAAGAAAATTATTGATGAAGCCAGCCAATTCATCCTGGATCTCCATTTATACCATCGTGGCGAGAGCCTCCTTCATCCGCAGTTGATCGAAATGGTGAAACTGGCCCGGAAAGCAGGCTTATATACTAAGCTCCATACTAACGCGACTGTCTTAGATGACAGCGTGGCGAGGGGATTAATCGAATCTGGCCTCGACCAGCTCACCTTTTCTTTTGACGGCTTCGATGCCGCTACTTACGAAAGGATAAGGGTTAATGGCCGTTTTGAAAAAACTATAGGCAACATTATCCGTTTTCTTCAGATAAAGAAAGAGATGGCGACGAAAAAGCCTCTGGCCATCCTGGAATTAATCGCCTTTCCTGAGACTCACCCAGAAAAAGATAGCCAGGCCAAAAAGAGTTTCTTGGCTCGCTTTCGCGGTCTGCCTCTTGACCGAGTAGAAATAAGAGAGTTGCACAACTGGGCTGGTGAAACCGGGAAGGTCCCTTTGTCTCAACATTATTCCCTTTGCCCTTTTCTCTGGCTCTCCTTAATTGTTCTTTGGGATGGAACCGTACTCCCCTGCACCCAAGATTTTTTTGGCTTTTATCCTCTGGGAAACATAAAAGAAAATTCACTCCTCGAATTATGGAATAGCGAAGCGCAAATTAAGCTTCGAGAAAAAATCAGCCGCGCTGACCTCGACTCGCTCGAGACATGTGCCCGCTGTGACCGGCTGCATCGGCCAACTTTTTTGGGAGTTCCCCGGGATTATCTCTGGAAAATTCTGCTCCGTCGAATGTCATAAGATCACTCTATCCACTCGGGAAAAACATCACGGCCTGGTCCGGCCAAAAAAAGCTTCACTTGCTTCGTCGCCACTTCGACAATATAAAGATCCCAGTCTCCCTGTTCGGCATACATACTTTTTGCGTTGGAGCAAAAAATGACATAGCGACCGTCAGGCGACTAGGAGGGAAAATAATCAAAAGTCTCCGGCCTGTCAGTAAGACGAGTTTTTCCCTTCCCGTCAGGCTGAATAAGAAAAATATCTCCCTTATGGTCGGCTTCATGGGAGACGTAAACTATCCTGCGACCATCAGGAGAGAAGCGAGCACGACAGGTCTGGCCGTTTTCCGTAAGGTTAGTGATTCGGTCATTTTTTAGGTCAGCCAGAAAAATGTCCCACCCTACTGTTTTCTTGCCCGTAAAAGCAAGAATGGGCTGACGCCGATTAAAATCTGGAAGAGCGCACGAGCCACCAAAATGAGGCACAATCCTGTGTCTCTCGCCAGTCAGCAAGTCGACCGACCACAGAGTGTAACTGCGTCCCACAACTCTTTTCCTTTCTTCGGTAAAAGCTATTTTTTTTCCGCCGGGAAACCAGGCCAGCTCGCTTTCGTCGTGAGGTGAAGCCGTAAGCCGCCTTACCCTTGAACCATCTATAGCCATAACGAAGATGTCATAATTACCATGGCGGTTAGAGCTAAAAGCAACCCATTTGCCGTCAGGAGAAACCCGCGGGAACTCATCATGCCATTGATTATCAGTGAGTTTTGTTAACCCGTTTTGGGTCAGAATATAAAGCTCGTTATCCCCATCCATATCTGATTGAAAGACAATTTTCCCCTCAAAATTAACTTGAGGTTCAAGGGAGGGCATCAAAGGAGACAAAGGTGCGACCGGGGCATCCTTGGTCGCAAACCTCTTGAACTCAGGATAGAATTTATAAAAAACAAAAATTACCGCGGCCAGGAAAAAAACTAACAAAAAGCTGGCCATAAAAAGGGCTCTTTTCTTTGTTTTTTTCTCTGCGGGGACAATTCTCAAAGCAAGCTATATTTAAACCAATTGCCGATTAAATAGCAAATTAAAAAATTTATTTTAGCCGGGAAAGCCAGACAGACCGGACAGCTCTTCTCCAATTCCGGGCCAGCGCTCTTTCACCTTCAGGATTAGGATGGACACCATCAGGGTCATAAAGCTCAGGACGGTTCATCAAAGCAGCGTATTGATCCACCAATATTAACCCTTCCTTTTGAGCTAAAATTCTTATGTTTGGGTTAACTATCTTTTCCACAATTTCATTCCTTGCCGCCTCATCTTCGAGCCCGGAGAAAAGCGGTACCGTGGCGATGAGAATTTGCGGACGGCGGAAAAAATTACTCTTTAACTTTTGGTAATGCCGCACAATAGCTCTTAAATTATGGTAAAAGCTCGAAGCATCCTCCTCTTGCTTCATTATTAACGACACATCGTTAGTGCCTAATTGAAGAAGGACAAAATCGACTCTTTCCCGGCGCCAATCAGGATGCTGGAGAAAAAAGGAAAGGTAAGTGGCCGAGCTTAAGCCTCCCTGGGCCCAATCTCTTAGCCGAAATCGGGAGGAAGGCCATAGCCGACGCAGGTGTACGGGCATCGGCCGCATAAGGCTGTCGCCAGCACAAACTATCGTCAATCTTTTAGGGGAAGTAACGGGAAAAAGAGCTATTCCCGAGAAGAGGAAACAAGAAAAATAAAGAAATATTTTTTTTCTTCTCATGACGCGCTTTTTTAAAATCAAACATAAATTGCTCTGCTCAGGCCTCTCCCTTTACAGAG
>FWPV01016776.1_pt1 | contig 10263 bp, 10 predicted proteins | sample 2228371 | NCBI WGS metagenome assembly FWPV01 (sample SAMEA103939776, study PRJEB20133) | metagenome
GGTGAAGGTCATCCCGACCCCGACGCACGGATGCTCGATCCGGTGACGGTCGCCGAAACGCCTCGCCGCAATCAGGATGGCCTCCGTGTTCCACGGGCTCGCCGTGCAGAACAGGGCCATCGAGACCCTCCTGCGCCGGAACTCTTCGAGCCACTCCGCCGCGCGCGCGCGGCCTCAGCGACCGCGGGATGGTCTGGCTGTTCATCACGCCGACCATTCTCCTTCTGCTGGGGATGACGATCTTCCCGCTCCTCTGGTCCCTCTATCTGAGCTTCACCAACTACTCAGCCGTGCGCAGCACGGCCGTGCGTTGGGTCGGCTTCGCCAACTACGACCGGCTCTTGCACAACGAGGATGTCTGGCAACATTTCGTCGTCACCGCCCGCTTCGTTGTGCTGGCGGTTGGGGCGGAAATGATCCTCGGCTTTGGGCTGGCGCTGCTCCTCAATCGCCGCTTCCCCGGCCGCGGCCTGATCATGACCTTGATGCTCACCCCCATGATGCTGCCACCCATCGTCGTCGGGCTGTTCTGGAACTTCATCTATCGCCCGGATGTGGGGGTCATCAACTACTATGTCACGCGAGTGCTGCGCCAGCCGCCCATCGAGTGGCTGACCAGCATCAAGCTCGCCCTTTACTCGATCGTGATCGTCGATGTCTGGATGTGGACCCCCTTCGTCATGCTGATCGCGCTGGCGGGGCTGTCCGCGATCCCGCGCTATCTCTACGAGGCGGCCGAGGTCGATCGCGCCTCCGCCTGGTTCAAGTTCCGCCACATCACGCTCCCGCTGGTATGGCCGCTGCTGTTGATCGCCCTCCTCTTCCGCACCATGGACGCTTTCAAGATGTTCGACCAGGTGTTCATCCTCACGGGCGGCGGCCCCGGCAGTTCGACGGAGACGGTTTCGCTGTTCCTCTACCAGGTGGCCTTCCGCCGTTTCAACACCGGCGAGGCCTCGGCGCTGGGATACATCATTCTGATCATCATCATCGCCCTGAGCAACCTCTATATTCGCTACCTCAACAAGGCGCGGGCTTGATGAAGCCGATGGGAGGTCGCCCTCGATGGAAGTAGTTCAACCCCCGAATGGATGGCGTCGCGTCCGGCGCGTTCTCGGCAGCCTGCTCTTTTACGGGTTGTTGCTGATCGCCTTCGTCTTTTTCCTTTTCCCGCTGTACTGGATGTTCGTCACTTCCCTGAAAACGCGCACTGACTCGTTAGCCTGGCCGCCCACCTATTTTCCGTTCATCGATTTTCGGCCGACGCTGATCAACTACCTGGCCGTGTTCACCAACATCGGCGGCCTGCAGGCGGCTTTCCAGCAGGAGGGGCGCGAGCTGTCCCTGTCCAGCTTCCCGCTCAACCTCTTCAACAGCGTCGTCATCGCCGGTTCGGCCACGATCTTCGCCGTCGGCCTGGGCACCCTCTCAGCGTACGCCTTCTCGCGCTTTCGCGTGCGCGGCGAGGGGGATCTCCTGTTCTTCATTCTGAGCACGCGCATGTTGCCGCCGGTCGTCGTCATCATCCCCATCTTCCTGATGTACCGCGCGCTCAACCTGACCGACACGTACGTGGGGATGATCCTGCTCTACACAACCTTCAACCTGCCCTTCGTTGTGTGGATGATGAAGGGATTCTTCGATGAGATCCCCAAAGACTACGAGGAGGCGGCGCTGGTCGACGGCTACTCGCGCTGGCAGGCCATCTACAAAGTGGTGTTGCCCGAGGCCTTCCCGGCCATGCTGGCCACGGCCGTCTTCTGCATCATCACCGCCTGGAACGAATTCGTCTTCGCTGTCATCCTGACGCGCACCAAGGTGCTGACGGTGCCCCCCTTCATCGCCACCATCACCGGCGTCGGCGTCACAGAGTGGGGGCGTATGGCGGCCTCGTCAGTGATTTTCTTGCTGCCGGTGGTCGTCTTCACGTTCCTCGTGCGCAACCATCTGTTGCGCGGCGTAACTTTTGGGGCGGTGCGCAGATAGCCAGGCATGCCCGTCCGAGCGATGCGGGCGCCTGGGCTAACGTTACGCGAACAGGCCGCGCACCTCGCGTGGGGAAGAGGCCTCGGGATCGAGGCAGGCGATCCCTTCGGCGGCAGCGGCGCGCAGCAGACGGCGGTCAGAGGCAACCAGCCAGAGCGGCGCCGGCGCCTGCGACAGTCGTTGCTGGAAGCGCAGCAAGGAGTAGAGTAACGCCGCATCGGTCGCGTTCAAACTGTAGCGCTCGATCAGGACAAGGGACTGCTCGAACGCATCGGAGGGAACATTCAACCAGATGAGGGCCGACGCGTCAGCCTGGATGCGTTGCAGCAAGCCGCTCATTTCCTCATCCGTCAGGAGCGTGCGGTTACGCCAGCGCACGATCACGGCGACGACCTCAGCGTATCCGATCGTGGTCGTCGCCAGCAGGACACGCCTGTCGGCGTCGGCCAGGGCAAACAGTTCATCCAACACATCTTTACGCGTCAGCCTTCTGTAGGTCAAGGAGCTTATGGCTACCGTCGAGATCCAACATCTGGTCAAACGCTTCCCGGGCGGCCGCCGCGGCGCCGACACGCTGGCCGTCAATGACGTCAGCCTCACGATCGCCGACGGCGAGTTCCTGGTCCTCCTCGGCCCCTCCGGCTGCGGCAAGACGACCACCCTGCGCTGTGTGGCGGGCCTGGAACGGCAGACCGCTGGCGACATCTACATCGGCGCGCGCGTGGTGAACGACCTGCCTCCCGCCGATCGTGACATCGCCTTCGTCTTCCAGTTCTATGCCCTCTATCCGCATCTGACCGCCTTCGACAACATCGCCTTCCCGCTGCGCGCCCAAGGGCTGCCCCACCGCGAGGTCGCCGCGCGCGTGCGCCAGGTCGCCGCGACGCTGCGCATCGACCACCTGCTCGATCGGCGGCCGCAGCGCCTCAGCGCTGGCGAGCAACAACGTGTGGCCCTGGGCCGCGCCATGGTGCGCCGTCCGCAGGTCTTCCTGATGGACGAGCCGCTCACCAACCTCGACCCCGCCCTGCGCGCCGACATGCGCGTCGAGCTGAAGCACCTGCAACATGAGCTGAAGGCGACCATGATCTACGTCACTCACGACCAGACGGAGGCCATGTCCATGGGCCATCGCATCGCCGTCATGGATCGCGGCGTCCTCCAACAGGTGGGCACCCCCCTCGAGGTCTACAACCGCCCGGCCACCCTCTTCGTCGCCGGCTTCATCGGCAGCCCCCCCATGAATCTGCTGGCTGGCCAGATCGTCGTCGAGGGGGACGTCTTGTTCGTGGACCAGGCCAGGCAGGTACAGGCGGCCATCCCACCGGCGCTGCATCAGCGCCTGGGCGACCTCGGGCGGGGGACCGATCTCATCCTGGGGGTGCGGGCGGAGGATGTGCGCCTGACGTCCCCCGCCGATGGCGAGCTGCGCGGCCGCATCGCCGCACGCGAGCCGTTGGGAGATGAGAACATCTATGCCGTCCAGGTGGGCGATCACACCCTCCTCACGCGCACGCCGACCCATATCCGCTGGCAGGTCGGCGAGAACGTCGGCCTCGCGCTCGACTGGGAGCGCGTCCATCTGTTCGCAGCCGACAGCGGCCGTGCGCTGGCCTAGGAGGACCGATGGCAACCCTGGAGATTCGCAACCTGACCAAGATCTTCCCAGGCGTGGGCGGCAGCGTGGTCGCCGTCAAAGACCTCTCGCTCACGATCAGCGATCAGGAGTTCCTCATCCTGTTGGGGCCGTCGGGCGCCGGCAAGACGACGACGCTGCGCTGCGTGGCGGGCCTGGAGCGCCCCGATGCTGGCGAGATCTTCTTCGACGGCGTCCCGGCGTCCGGCCTCTCGCCCGCCGAACGCGACGTCGCCTTCGTGTTCCAGTCGTACGCCCTTTACCCGCGCAAGACCGCTTTTCAGAACATCGCCTTCCCCCTGGAAGCGCGACGTCTGCCCGTCGCCGAGATCGAGCGGCGCGTGCGCGAGGTGGCGAATCGGCTGCACATCGAGCACTTGCTCCAACGACGTCCGGCGCAGCTCAGCGGCGGCGAACAGCAGCGCGTGGCCCTGGGCCGCGCCATGGTGCGCCAGCCGCGCCTCTTCCTGATGGACGAGCCGCTCACCAACCTCGACTTCAAGCTGCGCGTCGAGATGCGCACCGAGCTGAAGCACCTCCACCGCGACCTCAAGGCCACCTTCTTCTACGTGACCAATGACCAGGTGGAGGCCATGACGATGGCCGACCGCATCGCGATCCTCAACCGCGGCGAGCTGCAGCAGGTGGGGCCGCCGGAAGAGGTGTACGATCATCCGGCCAACCTGTTCGTGGCCGGCTTCGTGGGCAGCCCGCGCATGAACTTCCTGCCGTGCGCGCTCATCGCCGAGGGCGGACATCGCCTGCGCAGCGTCGACGGCGCCTGGGAGATCCCCATCGCCGCGCGGCTGGCCGAAGCGACGGCGCCCGGGCAGGAACTAACCCTCGGCGTGCGGCCGGAAGACATCGCGATCCTCCGCGAGCGGCGGCCAGGCGCGCTGCGCGGCGCCGTCTACGTCAGCGAGCCATTGGGCGACCGCACGATCGTCGATGTCAAGCTCGGCGAGGCGATCGTCAAGGTCAAGGCGTCGCCCACTTTCGTCGGGGAGCCTGGGCAACCGCTATGGTTGGAGTTCGCCGTTGACCGGCTGCACCTGTTCGATCGCAGTGGGGCGCGCGTGGAGACAGGAGGGAAACGATGAGGACGGCGATCAAAGAGGCAGCCGAACGCGCCGCGATGCTGCTGATGGTCGCGGGCATCGTGGGGATGTGCCAGCCATTCGTTTTGACCTTCTTCTATTATGGATTCCTCGTCCTGCTCTTCAGCACGCTGGCCTACATCGTGCTCAGCCATCTGTAGAGGGAGCTAACCATGTCTCTGCCCACCTATTGCTGCCCGCGCGCGACAGGCCCCCTTACGATCGACGGTCGCCTGGATGAGCCGGCCTGGGCCGCAGCCGAGGCCGCGCCCCTGCGGCGCAACGAGGATGGCGGACCGACGCCGCTGGCGACTACGGTCCGCCTGCTGTGGGACGATGTCTATCTGTACGTGGGGTTCACGTGCGAGGACCCTGACATCTGGGGAACGCTGCACGCGCGCGATAGCGAGCTATGGGAAGAAGAAGTGGTCGAAGTATTCCTCGACCCCAACCACAATGGCCAGCTCTACTTCGAGTTCGAGCTTAGCCCGCGCAACGTGCAACTCGATCTGCTGGCTGTCAAACGGCCGGGCCAGCCACTGCAGACGCTGATCGCCTGGGATTGTCCCGGCTGGCAGACAGCAGTATGCGTCGATGGGACGCTCGACGATCGCACCGATCGCGACCGTGGCTGGAGCGCCGAGATGGCCATCCCCCTGACCGAGCTGCGCACCGCACCCCATGCGCCGCGACCAGGAGATGTCTGGCGCATGGGGGCATACCGCATCGAACGGCCGCACAACGCCCCTGGCCTTCTATTGGCGTGGTCTCCCACCCTGGCCGCCACGTTTCACGTCCCCGAACGCTTCGGTTATCTGATGTTCGAAAGGTAGCGGCTCCAGGACACCGGGATCGTCTGCCAGACGCTGCTCTCGACGTACCTAGATGACGCCCATCGCTTTGCCGACGGCAACGGTTCTGGCCGGTCTCCTGACCGTGCCCCTGGCTGGTCAGGAGACCGTGGGTAGGTTCCTAGATGACGCCCACCGCTTTGCCGACGGCGCCGAAGATCTCCAGCACCTGGTCGAGCTGCTCCTCTGTGTGCGTCGCCATGTAGCTGGTGCGCAACAACTGTTGCTTGGGCGGCACCCCGGGCGCGATCACGGGGTTGACGAAAACGCCAGCGTCGAAGAGCGCCCGCCACATGGTGAACGTCAACATATCGTCGCCGATGATCACCGGGATGACCGGCGTCTGGCTGTTGCCCGTGTTGAAACCCAGGCTGGTCAATCCCTCTTTCATCTTGCGCGCGTTATGCATCAGGCGGTCAATGCGCTCCGGCTCGCTGCGCATCACGTCCAGGGCGGCCAGGGCAGCGGCCACATTCGATGGGGGCATGCTCGCGCTGAAGATGATCGAGCGCGCGTGATGCTTGATGTAGTGGATCACCGGCTCGGAACCAGCGACGAAGCCCCCCAGCGAAGCGAACGATTTGGAGAACGTGCACATGATGAGGTCGACCTGGTCGGTGACGCCGAAGTGCGCCGCCGTGCCACGCCCTCCTCCCAGGACCCCGATCGAGTGCGCATCGTCGACCATCAGCCGGGCGCCGTAGCGCTGACAGAGAGGGATGATCTCCGGCAGCGGCGCGATATCGCCCCCCATGCTGAAGACCCCATCGACGATCACAAGCTTGCCCGCGTTCGCGTCCACGCCCTGCAAAACGCGCTCGAGATCGGCCATATCATTATGACGATAGCGCTTCATTTCGCCCAAAGACAGACGGCACCCATCTACAATGCTGGCATGGTCGTCGCGATCGATGATGATCACATCGCCGCGACCAACCAGGCTCGAGATAATCCCCAGATTGGTCTGATAGCCCGTGCTGAAGACGAGCGCCGCCTCCTTGCCGACATAATCGGCCAGCTCGGCCTCCAACTGCTCGTGCATGGCCAGGGTGCCATTCAGAAAGCGCGAGCCGGTGCAACTGGTGCCATAACGACGCACCGCCTCGATCGCCGCCTCCCGCACCTTAGGATGCGTCGTCAATCCCAGGTAATTGTTCGAGCCGCACATGATCAGCTTGTGGCCTTTGTACGTGGCGACTGTGCCTTCCGTCTCGTCGAGGGGAATGAAGTAAGGATAATACCCCTGCGCGATCGCCTCTTTGGCCTCGGTGAAGTCGGCGCACTTTTGAAACAGGTCTGCCACTGCCTTCCTCCTTGCGCTTCACGCGGGTGGCCGACATCGTCGGCGTTTATGTGCAAGTATAGCCGTCGTCGCCTGGAACCGTCAAGGCGTGCGTTCCGTTGAAGACGAAGCAGACGGCGTCAGGATCACTTTCATGAGGCCTGGTTCCCCGCGATAGAGGCGCGCGAACCAGGCGGCCCCTTCCGCCAACGGCGCCACCGCGCTGATCAACGGGTCGACGCGGATCGCGCCGCGCGCGATCATGTCCAGGCAGGCCGGGTATTCCCCCATCGACGAGCAGGAGCCATAGAGGGTCAGCTCGCGCGTGACCACCGCCTGCAACAAGAAATCGGTCTTGGGGGAGAGGTTCCCCACCAACGTCAGCGCGCCTCCCTTGCGCAGGCATTGCGTCGCCAACGTCACCGTCGGGGCGATGCCCACCACCTCGAAGGCCAGGTCGGCGCCGCGGCCCGCCGTGCGCGCGCGAACGGCCTCTACCACATCGACGATATCGGAGCGCAATCCTTCGTCGGCGCCCAGGGACACCGCCAGATCGAGCCGGCTCTGGTCGAGATCGACGGCGAGAATACGCCCGCAGCCCGCCGCGCGCAGGGCCTGGATGACGAGCAGGCCGATCATGCCCGAGCCGACGACCACGGCCGTATCGCCCAGGACCACCGGCGTGCGCCGCACCGCATGAAACGCGATGGATAGCGCCTCGACGAAAGCCGCCCGCTCGAACGAGAGGGAATCGGGCAAGCGGTAGAGGATGTGTTGCGGCACGGCCACATACTCAGCGAACGCGCCGTGCTGTCGATACTCGCCGGTCGAGACGCCGAGGACGCGCCGGTTGTCGCACAGGTTGATCTGCCCACGGCGGCAGAAGAAACACTCGCCGCAATAGATCGTCGAATCGAACGTGACGCGGTCTCCGGGCTTCCAGCCGCGCACCGCCGCGCCCACGTCGGCGATCACCCCTGAGGCCTCGTGCCCCATGATCAGCGGTGGGATGCGCCGGCCTGTGCTGCCATCCATGCCGTGGATGTCGCTGCCGCAGATGCCGCACGCTTTCACAGCGATCAGCACATCGTTGGGGCCGATCGTCGGCTCCGGCGCATCCCGATACACGAGACGATGATACTCCTCCAACACCAACGCTTTCATGCTCTCCTCCTCGACAATCTACCATCGAATTCCTCTGAGCCGATCTCGGCGTCCAGCGGGAACTTGACCGGCCGGCCATCGCGCTGCGAGCGATAGATGGCGGTGAAGATCTCGACGTGCTTGCGTCCCTCTGCCCCTCCCACCGCCGGCTCGCGGTCGTCGCGGATCGCCTGCAGGAAGTCGCGGATCTGCTGCTCATGATAGTAGGACATGATATCGATCGTCTGCGCCCGCGCGCGATCTTCCGCCTGCCACTGGGCCAACAGATGCTCCTCGCCGGGCACCGTCCACAGATCGTTGATGGGAGGCTCGACCGCCGTCGTCACACCAGCGACGAAGGGAGAGCCGCCTTCGGTTTGCACCCCCACCGAAGCGCCGTTCGAGCCATGCACGTGGACCTTGCCGTACAGGCCAGGCTTCTGCGAGTTGCTCACCAGGATCGTGCCCAACGCGCCGCTGCGGAAGCGCAGGACCGCGACGGCCGTATCCTCCACCTCAATGTAAGGGTGATTGAGGTTGTCCCAATAGCCGAACAGCTCGTCGATCGGCCCCATCAGCCACTGGAGGAGGTCAAGCTGGTGCGGCGTCTGGTTGACGAGCACGCCGCCGCCTTCGGTGTCCCACCTGCCGCGCCAGGGGTCCATCTGATAGTAGGCCTGATCGCGCCACCCCATGACGACGACGGCGCCCAGGATCGGCTGGCCAATCTTGCCTTCGTCGATCGCGCGCTTCACGCGCTGCACCGGCTCGTAGAAGCGGCGCTGGCTGATCGTGGCCAGCTTGACGCCGTTGGCCGCCGCGGCCGCGATCAGCGCATCGCAATCGCGCAGGCTGGCCGCCAGCGGCTTCTCAACCAGGACGTGCACGCCCGCTTGCGCCGCCGCGATCCCCAGCGGCGCATGAGTCGGATGCGGCGTGCAAATCGAGACCATCTGCACGTCGGGCGATCTCAGCATCTCCTCGACGTCGCGATAGGCGCGTGCGCCGAAGCGCGCCGCGTACTGCTCCGCGCGCGCGTAGTCGCTGTCATACACGGCCACCAGGCGCGCCTCTGGGATGCGTTGCATGGCCGCGGCGTGCGTGGCCCCCACCTTCCCACAGCCGATGACGGCTGTCCCGATCTGGTGCATCATCGTTTCTCCTCTCCCGTTCAACCTGCAGCGCTCAGGAGGACGTAAGCGTGATCGCAGGCCCCGATCCGTTGCATCATCGCTCTCTCCTCCGTGGTATAATCGCCAGCATGGCCGAAGAACTCCTGTCCACCCTCGATGGTTCTCTGCCGCCGGCGTCGTGGGATGAATTCCTGGCCCAGCGGCCCGACGCTCACATCATGCAACACCGGCGATGGGGCGAATTCAAAGCTCGTTTCGGCTGGCGCGTCCAACGCGTGGCCCTCAGTCGGGCAGGACGCCTCCTGGCAGGAGCGCAACTCCTGCTGCGGCCGCTCCCCTGGGGCCAGACGTTCGCCTACGTCCCGAAAGGCCCGCTGACATCTCTCGAGGACGACGAAACCAACCGCCAGTTGCTCGCCGCCGTCGTGAAGACGGCCCGTCGCTGTCGCGCGGCGGTGCTGATGCTCGAACCAGACTGCGAGGAAGGGCCTCAGCCGCGCCCGACGTGGCTGGCGGAAGGATGGCGTCCGGCGCGGCCGATCCAGCCGCGCAGCACGATCGTCATTGATCTCGACGGCGACGACGAGACCCTGTTGGCGCGCATGAAGCCGAAATGGCGTTACAACGTGCGTCTGGCTGCGCGCAAGGGGGTGACCGTCCGTCCAGGCGGCGCCGCCGACCTGCCGTCCGTCTACACCCTGATGCAAGAGACGGCCCGCCGCGACGGGTTCGCCGTCCACGCTGCTCCGTACTATGCCACAGCGTACGAACTCTTCGCAAGGGACGGCCAGGCGGTGTGGTGGCTGGCGGAGCACGCGGGGACCCTCCTCGCCGCCATCGTCACGTTCATCCACGGCGTGCGTTCCTGGTATTTCTGGGGCGCCTCCGCGGACACGGGGCGCAATCTCATGCCCAACCACGCCCTGCAATGGGCCGCGCTGCGCTGGGCGCGCGCCCGCGGCTGCCGCAGCTACGATCTATGGGGCATCCCTGACGAGGTAGGAGACAACCCCGCCGCCTACGCCGAGGTCGAGCCGGAGCGCCGGGGCGGCCTGTGGGGAGTCTATCGCTTCAAACAGGGATGGGGCGGGCGCGTCGTGCGCTTCGTGGGGGCCTGGGAGCTTCCCCTCTCGGC
>FWPV01016778.1_pt1 | contig 10262 bp, 7 predicted proteins | sample 2228371 | NCBI WGS metagenome assembly FWPV01 (sample SAMEA103939776, study PRJEB20133) | metagenome
GAGGGGCCGGGGGAGGGGTCAGAGCCGTCGGGCAAAAAACCTACCCCTGAAAGCGGGGGAGGGGGCTATTTACGTAAGGAGGACAACCATGGCGCTCAAACGTATCGCAGTCATGACCAGTGGGGGCGATGCGCCGGGGATGAACGCCGCCATTCGGGCGGTCGTGCGCACCGGCATTCATCATGGCCTCAGCGTATATGGCATCTCCCGAGGCTACGCTGGCATGATCGGCGGAGATATGGAGGAGATGGACTTGCGCTCGGTGGGCGGGATCATCCAGCACGGTGGCACCATCCTGCTCACGGCCCGCTGCCCGGAGTTCATGACCGAGGAAGGGCAGGTGGAAGGATTACGGCAGTTGCGGCGGCACAACATTGATGGCCTCGTGGTCATCGGCGGCAACGGCTCACTGACCGGCGCGCTCAAGCTGCAACAGATGGGCATGCCGGTGGTGGGTGTGCCCGGCTCCATTGACAACGACCTGGCTCATACGGACATGAGCATCGGGGTGGACACGGCCCTGAACACTATCCTGGACGCCATAGACAAGCTCAAGGATACCGCCTCGTCTCATGGGCGCGCGTTCATCGTGGAGGTGATGGGCCGCCACTGCGGCTGGCTGGCGCTGGAGGCCGGCATCGCCGGCGGCGCGGAGGTGGTGTTGATCCCGGAGCGCGAAACGCCGCTGGAGGAGGTGGCCCGTGGGATCCGAGAGGGCTATATGCGCGGCAAGGCCCACGCCGTGATCGTGGTCGCTGAGGGCGCCCGGCATAATGCCCGGGCCGTGGCCGACTATCTGACCCAGGAAAAGATCGGCTTTGAAGTGCGCGTGACCATCCTGGGCCACGTGCAACGGGGCGGCTCTCCCACGGCCTTTGACCGGATGTTGGCCACGCGCCTGGGAGTGGCCGCCGTGGATGCTTTGATGGAAGGCAAGAGCGGGGTCATGGTCGGTTTGCAGGGGCAAAAGGTGGTCACCACGCCCCTCGAAAAGGTCTTGGAAGCCCCCAGGCCGCTGAATCCCTTTACCCTGCGCCTGGAAGAGATGCTCTCCCGGTAGACCCGGCTTTTTCATCTACTGAGTACAGGAGGTGTTGCGTGGAAGCGATCAACTGGCCGGCAGCATTGGCGGCGGGCCTATTGTCCGTTCTGGGAGCCGTTATCCCGGCGGCCATCTATGTGGTGATCCTGTGGTGGCTGGACCGTTACGAGAAGGAGCCGTTCTGGTTTCTGACTTTTGCTTTCCTGTGGGGGGCGATCCCGGCCAACGTCTTTGCCGCGTTTTTCAATACCCTGTTGGGCCTGCCGTTGATCCTGCTGGATCCGCTTATCGGGGAGTTGGGCACGGCCGCAGTCGTCGCGCCGATCATCGAAGAGACCGCCAAAGGGCTGGCCCTGATCCTGCTGGTACTGCTCTTTCGCCACGAGTTCGACGATGTGCTGGACGGCATCATCTACGGCGCGATGATCGGCTTTGGCTTTGCCATGACCGAGGACTTTGACTATTTCATGCGCGCCTTTGGCGAGGGCGGCTGGGAGCAGATGTTCCTGATCATCCTGCTGCGGCCCACGCTGTTTGGCATCGCGCACGCGGCGTATACCAGCGTCACCGGGGCGGGGATCGGGTTGGTGCGCATCGCGGGTCGCAAATGGCTATGGCTGGTGATCGTGCCGGGGGCCTGGCTCATCGCCGTGAGCCTGCACGCCTTTAACAATAGCGTCACTGTCCTGGGGCTGCCGGGCTGTTGCCTGGCGCTGAGTTCCAACTGGCTGACTGCCTTGGTGATGTTGGGTCTCATCGTGGTGGCCCTGGTCTGGGAAGCCCGGTGGATACGCGAACAACTGATGGAAGAAGTCCAACGCGGCCTGCTCACCGCCCAGGAGTATCACGTCATCTCTAGCTCCTGGCGGCGGCTGGGCGCGCGCTTTCGGGCGTTCACCGCCGGCGGCTGGCGGGCCTGGCGCGATCACGGCCGTCTGTTCCAACTGGCCTCCGACCTGGCTTTCAAGAAACACCAGCTCCGGCGGTTGGGCGATGAAGGGCGTACCGCCGCCGACATCGCGCACCTGCGTGCCGAGATCGCGGCCCTCAAGGGGACGGTGGATCGGGAGACTGCCATCGCCTGCGCGCGCTGCGGGCAACCGTTGGCCGCTGACCGCAAGTTCTGTACCGCGTGCGGCGCGTGGGTCCAGGGGGCTGCCTATGCGCCGGCCGCCCCGCCCGGCTGGTTCGACCGTCAGGATGCCTGGGTACGTGTGCTCCTGGCGGTCATCCTGGCCTTGCTGACGCTCTGCTGCGTGCTGATGTGCCTGGGCTTTAGCACGTTGAGCTATGGGCTGGGGATCATGACCACGCCGACGCCGATGTTCTAGCAGAGACCCTTCGGGTTTCCGAAACCCGAAGGGTCTTTTATTCTTGGAGATGGACTGGTGTTTCAACTGGTGGTCATCTGTATCCTGTTGTGGGCCGGGGTGGGCCTGCTGGTCGGCCTGGCGGCGCTGGTGCTGCCGGTCATCGCGCTGGCCTGGGTGCTGGCACTATCCAGCCCGGAGGCTCACGTCGTCACGTGGCTGGTCGTCGTGGGCCTCGCCTACTGGCTGATGGCCTGGGCCACGGTGTTCGCCTGCGGTGGGCTGTTCTACACCGCGAATTGGCTGCTCTACCAGAGCCGACGCTCCGTCGGCCCCACGGTCTTGTTGGTCACGTGGACGCTGTTCGCAGTGCCCACGCTGCTCCTGACCCCCTTGCCTGTCTTCGTGCGCCCGCTGACAGAGGCGTGGATCGTGTCGCTGTGCCTGGTGATGGGGCTGGCGCTGGCGGCATTGTTGCTGGGCCTGGGATTGCGATTCTATCTGCACAGCGGGGGCGTGTGGAGTCGTTTGAGCTGAGGCAATGGGCTGGGGATCACGACCACGCCGATGCCGATGTTCTAGCAGAGACCCTTCGGGTTTCCCAAACCCGAAGGGTCTCAGGAAAGGGGGAGGTTTTTTTATGGGGGAAACCACCGGCCGCGCACCTGCCCCAGGAGGTAGAGGGAGCCGGTGACGCATACCAGGTCGTCCGCATGGGCCAGATCCAGAGCACGCGCAACCGCGCGCAGCGGCTCCGGCTCGCAGGACACCCGGTCGCCGGGGAAACCATTTTCGCGGAGGAACCGGGCGATCTGCGCTGGCGCGACCGGCTCCTTGCCCGGCGCACGGGCCGTGGTGACGATGATCCGGTCGGCCAGCGGCGCGATGCGCGAGACCACGCCGGCGAGATCCTTCGACGTGATCAGGCCCAGCACCAGGATCAGCCGCTTGTAGGTGAACAGCGAGGTCAGCGCCTGACGCAGCCGGTCCATCTTTTCCGGGTTGTGGGCGCCGTCCAGCACCACCAGCGGGCTGCGTTGCACGATCTCCAGTCGGCCGGGGAAACGCGCCTGCGTCAACCCCGTGCGGATAGCTCCCTCAGAGATGTCCAGGTCGGCGAAACGTTGGGCTGCCTGCAAGGTGGTGAGGGCCGCAGCCGCGTTCGCCACCTGATGCGCCCCCAGCAGCGATACGTGCAGGTTGTCCCACCGGGTCCCGTCCAGTCCGTGAAAGTCAAACCAACCGCCTTCCTGGTCTAGCTTTCGTATGGCATAATGGGTATCTTTTCCCACCTGCAAGAGCGGCGCGGCCTGGCGTTCGCTTTCGTCGCGCAGGACCGCCAGCACCTCCGGTTGGTTCGCGCCGGTGACGGCCGGGATGCCCGGCTTGATGATGCCCGCCTTGTGCCAGGCGATCTCGGCCAGGGTTTCCCCCAGGGGCACGATGTGGTCATAGTCCACCGTGGTGATGACCGCCACCGTCGGCTCGACCAGGTTCGTGGGGTCGTAGCGGCCCCCCATGTCCACCTCGACGACGGCCCAGGAGACGCCGGCTGCGGCCAGGTGCGCCAGCGGGAGCGCGGTCCACACCTCACCGTAGCCGGGTGGCCCCAGCGGACTCGCCCGCACCTGCTCAAAGGCTGGCCGGCAGCGCGCCACCAGGTCGGCAAAATCGCCCGGGGAGATGGGCTGGCCGTCCACCACGATCTTTTCCAGAGGTGATTGGAGGTACGGTGTGGTGTGCCGGCCCGTCCGATAGCCGGCCGCCTGCAATATCGCAGCCAGCAGCGCGCACGTGGAGCCTTTGCCGGACGTGCCGCCCACGTGCAGGACCTGGTAGCGTCGGTGTGGGTCCCCCAACAGGCGCAGCAGATAGCGCATCCGTGGGATACGCGCGCGCATCCGCGCCAGGTGTTCCTCCGGCGTCAGGCCGGGGATGAGGGCTGGCCCGGTCATGAACGACTCGACGTAGGCCAGGGCGTTACGGTAGTTCATAGTTCTCAGTCCTCAGTTCTCAGTTCTCAGTCCTCAGTCCTCAGTCCTCAGTCCTCAGTCGGCAGTCGGCAGTCCGCAGTCAGCAGTCTCAGTACATGGAAAATATTGCTCCAAGCGGGTCTGCGACCCGCGTCTCTCGGCGGTTGCAAACCGCCGAGGAGCACAAATTTCCATCTACTGAGTCTATTCGTACACCTTTTCCTCTTCCTGGTCGGCGGCCGGGGCATCAGCCTCCAGGTCGCGGGTACTCGGCGGCTGACCCAGCAGTTCCTTATAGTATTCGTGCTGGATGATGAGCCGCATGACCTCGTTGGTGCCGGTCCAGATGGTGATGAGGCGCACGTCACGCAGTAACCGCTCGATGGGATAGACGTCGGTGTAGCCGATACCGCCCATGATCTGCATGGCGTGGTTCACCACCTGCCAGGCGGCGTCGGTGGCAAAGAACTTGGTCTCCGAGACCAGTCGCCGGCAGCGGGCCGGGTCATCGCCGGCGTCTATGGCCCGGGCCGTGAGGTGCGCCAGGCCCCGGGCGGCGTCCAGCAGGGTGATGGATTCGGCCACCTTGAAGCTCACGCCCTCGAAAGCGCGGATGGTCTGCCCGAAGGCCCGGCGTTTGTCGCTGTAGCGCGCGGCGACTTCCAGCGCGGCCCGGCCCATGCCGATGGCCCCGGCCGCGCTGGTCATGCGTTCGGGGATCATCATCTGGTAAAAGATGGCGGCTGCGCCGTTTTCGGGGCCGATGAGGTTGGCCGCCGGAACGCGCGCGTCGCGAAAGACCAGGCGGCCGGTCCCGCCGCCCCGGGTGCCCATGAGGCCATAGACGTAGCGGGTCTCCACGCCCGGTCCCCGCTCCACGATGAACGCGCTCATCCCCTTGTGGGCCGGGACTCCCGGGTCCGTGCGGGCGTAGATGAGAAAGATGTCCGCGCCTTCCGCCCCCACCACGAAGCGTTTCTGGCCGTTGAGGATGTAATGATCGCCGTCGCGGACGGCGCGGGTGGTGGTGCCAAAGAAATCGGAGCCGCCGCGCGGCTCGGTGAGGCCCTCGGCCACGCCGAATTGCCCGGCCAGGGCCGGCCGCAGCCAACGCTCCTTTTGCTCCTCGGTGCCAAAGACGTGGAGGGCCTCGCCCACGATGCTATAGAGCGAGTAGAGGCAGCCGAGGGACGTGCCCAGCACGCCGATCTCTTCCAGGACCACGATCTCGTCGGTCCAGCCCAGGCCCCGGCCGCCGTATTTCTTTGGGAAGCGCAGGCCCAACAGGTTGCGCCGGGCCGCCTCCTGGATGTACTCGCGGGGAAAGCGCACCTTGTCGGCATCCATGTCCAGGATGAGTTGTTTGGGCACCCAACGCACGAAATCGCGGGCCTCGTCGCGCAGGGCGCGTTGTTGGTCGGTGAGAATGGCGTCAAGCATGATGGGTAGCCTCCTTGTAAAAGTGTGTGGGAGTGTGAGAGTATGGGAGTGTGAGAGTATGGGAGTGTGGGAGTGGAGTGTGGGAGGGTGGGATGGGCGTGTTCATGGGAATCGCAGGCGCAGGAAGGCCAGGATCAAGTCCAGCATGGTGCGGAGTTGGAGCCAGCGCCGCGACCAGGACCCCGGCGCCAGGGACCGGTATCGTGCGTGGCGCAGGTGCAAGGCCCACAGTTGGTGCATGAGGGTGAAGGTGGCCCGCTGGCGCCGGTCTGGGATGTGCTGCCGCCCCCAGGCCAGGGCCTCGTTCAGGGCGGCCTGGGCTTCCTGGATGGCCGCCTCCACATCCGCTGGTGTGGCCTCGGCATCTGGGTCATCCAGCAGCACGTAGGCCCGCTGCCGGGCGTGCAGGTAGGCGAACTGGGCGCGGGTCAGGGCAAAGGCGGCGCGCTCCCGGTCCAACGCCGCTGGCTGGGTGGTCGTCTTCGCCGCCGCGTTCAGGTGTGTGCCGGCCTCGTCCAGCAGAGCCAGGGCTTCGCCGAGAAGGGCCAGTTTGGCCTGGCGCGTCGGTAGGGGCGCGGCCATCCAGTCCAACACGTCGCCGGGCGGGTGGTCCAGGATGTGTCGCAGACGGAGATCATCGCTCATCCGCACTTCGTCTGGGGCCAGGGTGAGCGCGCGTTGCCAGGCGGCCGCGCTGGCGTGGACGTAGGCCGTGATCTCGGCCAGGGCCTCATCGCCAAAGGCGGCAGCGCACCAATCGGCCGTCAGCGCGTCCGGGTCCGCGTCCACGTCCCAGGCCAGCCGGGCAAAGAGCCACAGGTTGAGGGGCATGGCGACCCAGGGCCGGTCGGCGGTCATGAGGGTCTGGACGGTGTGGACGCCTGCGTCGCGGTAGAAGCGCAGGTCGGCGGCGAGCACCGCCGGCAACGGCGGCAGCATGGATTTAAAGAGCACGGCGTCGGTGTAATACTCAAAGACCCGGTGCTCCGGCGCGCCGTCCTCCGCAAAGATGGCGATCTGCTCGCGGCCGCGTGGCGCGTAGGTATCGCGGTTGAGGGCGCAGGTCTCATCGCTCAGGGCGTGGGCGTAGCACCGTTCGCGGGGCGCGTAGAGCAGACAGACGTTGGGGTATGGCCGCACGCGGGTTGGCGGGGCCACGGTATCGTGGTAGGCCAGGAAGGCGATGCGGGCGGCCGGGTTCGCCTCCACCAACACCTCGGCGATCTCGTTGGTGGCCTGAAGGGCCTGGTCGGTGGGGGACAGGTCGGCGCAGGCCGGGCACTGGCACCATCCGCCGCCCACGATGTCGTCCGGCCAGAGGTGAAACACGTCCACGCCGGGGTGGGCCTGAAAGAACGTCGCCGCGTGCTCGCGGATGAGGCGTCGGGTCTCCGGGTGCGATGGGCAAAAGTTGTGGTCCGGCGTGCGCCGTGTTCCATCAAAGCGAAAGGCATCGGGCAGGGTGCGGAACAGGTTGCGCGGCAGCAGTTCGGTCAGGCCGTGCCCGCCGTATTCGACCAGCAGGCCACGCTCCTGGAGGATCGGGAGCGACTCCTGGAGCCGGGCGGCCCAGAACGATTCTGGCCGGCCGCCGATGTTTGGCGGGGGGAACAGGTGAAAGAACACCGTGTTGAGGCCGTTGCGCGCGGCCCAAACGATCCAATCCTCCAGATTCGCCAGGTACAGGTGATGGCCCAGGATGAGGCAACGGCCGGGGAAGGCTGGCTCCTTGCGCACCGTGCCCACGGGCAGGCGCAGGGTCTTGCGCGCCGGGATGCGCGCCCCGGCCGGGCCGGGATACAGCCAGCGGCAGCCCAGTTCCGCCAGCGTATCGTACACGGCGAACAAGAGGCCGCGCGGGCTATCGCCCTCAAGGATCACGCGCCCGCCGCCGCCGTCCATGACCGTGCGGGTAAAGCCGTCGCCCTCGCCGGCGCCGTAACGCAGCTCAAAGCGCGGTGCGCGCGACGAGATGGCCGTGACCCGGCGCAGGCTCGTGCCGCTCATCTGCTCCAGGCTGGCCTGCAGCTCCCCGGCGGCGAGCCGGGCTGTGGGGTGCTCCTCCGGCTGCCCGCCGCGCAGGCTCCGACGCGGCCCCAGCGGGCGGCCCACCGGTGGTCGCACCACGATGGCCCAATCGCTATAGCCGCCGCTGATGAACGTGACGTGTTCAGACATGGAGCCTCCCTTCCCGCCAGATGCAGCATACCACATCAGGGGCCAGCGGTCAAGGGCGGATCATGACCTCATCCCTCTCGCTGCTCCCTCTTCCCTCGAAAATAGACCCCTCCCTCGACTATGCTCTGGCGCGGGTTGCCCCCGGCGCAGGCCCCGGCGCGGTTTAAACCCGCGCCGGGGGTTGGGGGCCGGCTTGTCAGATGGCGCGGTTTGTGGTACTATGGAGGGGACAAATCGCTGATTCGGAGTGCGCTATGACATCCCCATCCAGACCTGGGGCCGCGCATCAAGCCCCAACGCCCCCCAACGGCAAGGAGACTGTGGACTGAGGACTGAGGACTATGGACTGAGGACTGAGGACTGATGACTGGTGACTGAGGACTGGTGACTGGTGACTGAGGACTGAGGACTGAGGACTGATGACTGAGGACTATGAGGACTGAGGACTGATGACTGAGGACTATGAGGACTGAGGACTATGAGGACTGATGACTATCTCTGGTGGCGCGACGGCGTCATCTATCAGATCTACCCGCGCTCGTTTGCCGACAGCAATGGCGACGGCATCGGCGACCTGCCAGGCATCATCGCCCATCTGGACCATCTGACCGAACTGGGGGTGGACGCCGTGTGGCTCTCGCCGGTCTACCCCTCGCCCATGTATGACTTTGGCTACGACGTGAGCGACTATTGCGCCATTGACCCGGTCTTTGGCACTCTGGCCGATTTCGACCGGCTGGTGCAGCAGGCCCATCGGCGCGGCATCCGCATCATCATGGACCTGGTGCTCAACCATTCCTCGCACCAGCACCCGTGGTTCGTCGAAGCGCGCGCCAGCCGCGACCACCCCCGGCGCGACTGGTACATCTGGCGCGATGGCCAAGGGAACAAGCCGCCCAACAACTGGCAGTCCGTCTTTGGCGGCCCGGCCTGGGAGTGGGACGAGCGCACCCAACAGTTCTACCTGCATTCCTTCCTCAAGGAGCAACCCGATCTGAACTGGCGCAACCCGGCCGTCAAGGAAGCCTTGTTCGACGTGGTCCGCTTCTGGCTGGACCGGGGCGTGGACGGCTTTCGGCTGGATGTGTTCAACCTCTATTTCAAGGACGCCCTGTTCCGCGACAACCCGCCCAAACGGGGCCTGCGGGCCTATGACCGCCAGTGGCACGTCTACGACAAGGATCAGCCGGAGATGCACCCCCTGCTCCGCGAGCTACGTGCCCTGCTGGACGAGTACCCCGAACGCATGGCCGTGGGCGAGACCTTCAGCGACCACCCCATTGAGATGGCGGCCGCTTATTACGGCGAACACAACGATGAACTGCACCTGGCGTTCAACTTTCACTTCACCCATCAGCCGTGGCGCGCCCGGGCCTTTCACGACGCGGTCGCCCAATGGGAGGCCGCCCTCCGGCCGGGGGCCTGGCCCTGCTACGTCCTCAGCAACCATGACGTGGTGCGTCATGCCTCCCGCCACGCCGCTGGCCCGCACACCGATGACCGGGCCAAAGTCGCGGCGGCCCTGCTCCTCACCCTGCGCGGCACGCCGTTCCTGTATTACGGCGAGGAGATCGCCATGCGCCAGGGGCACATCCCCCGCGCCGAGCTGCAAGACCCGGTGGGCCGGCGTTACTGGCCCTTCCACAAGGGGCGCGATGGCTGCCGCACGCCCATGCCCTGGGACGGTTCGCCGAACGCCGGGTTCAGCGTGAATCCGCCCTGGCTGCGCGTGAACGCCGACTATCGCGAGCGCAACGTGGCGGTCCAGCGCCAGGACCCGGATTCCGTGTTCCACTGGTATCGCCAGCTCATCGCCCTGCGCAAGGGCAGCCCGGCCCTGCGCCGGGGCGCATATCGCCCCCTCATCCGCCGGCCGATCCATGCCCTGGCCTACCTGCGGGAGACGCCAGAGCAGACCGTGCTGGTGGCCCTGAACTTTTCCTCGCGGCCGGTGCTGGCCGTCCTGGACGAGCCGCTCCCGGCCCGCGACTGGCAGGTGCTCCTCTCCACCGCCGGACGCCCGGAGCTGGAGCTGCTGGGCCATTCGCTGGCCCTGGCGCCCTACGAGGCGTGCGTACTGGGGATGGCGTAAAAAGCGACCTCTCCTAGCCCCACCCCTTTGCGGAGAGGGGATGGGTGAGGTAAGGAGACGACGTGAACGACTGCTTCGCTCACCGCGCTCTCGTCCAGCGCGTGGCTGCGTTCCTGGCCGCCCACGACGCCGAGGCCTACCTGGTGGGCGGCCCGGTGCGCGATATGCTCCTGGGCCGGCCCGCTCATGACCTGGATTTCGTCGTCACGCGCGGTGATTCGCTGACC
>FWPV01016779.1_pt1 | contig 10261 bp, 11 predicted proteins | sample 2228371 | NCBI WGS metagenome assembly FWPV01 (sample SAMEA103939776, study PRJEB20133) | metagenome
AAAGGTTTTAGGATGGCTCTTACTTCAGAATTTTACATTCATCATTTTAAACATGTCAGCGCTGATATAAGCAATCTCGATAGAGAAAGATTTACCCGAGAAAATATGAGAAGATTTTTTGATAAATGGGAGAGAATTATTAAAAATTTTCTTACTCGAGAACTACAAAAAGGGAAAGATGTTGAAAAACTGTTAAACGAAAATGATTTAGAATTTTGGTTTTTAGCCAGGTTAAGAAATATTGTGGGTGAGAAAAAATTTTGGGAGGGAGTAGAAAGACCTATTTCTAACAAAGAAAGAAAAGGGTAAATAACATGACAACAGGGGAATTTCGATCAGAAGCAAGACCATTTCTAACTAATAAGTTAGTAAAGGAATTAATTCAAAATTGTTTTTTAGAGACCGAAATAACTAAATTACTTGAAAAAGAGGGGATAATTTTTTCACCTGAATCTGTACGAAATATTTTTTTTGCCCTACTTATATTTAGGGAAATTCCAAGAGATGCCTCACTTTTATTTTTCATTTATGGTTCAACAGCCAAAGGAATTGCCGGCCTTGAGCCAAAAGTTCAAGAAATTCAGTTTTGGCAACATGAAGATTATTTAGGAAGTGCATTCAGGCGTTACGGAGAGAGCGATCTAGATTTAAGGTGTATTAGTGAAGATCCCGAGGTCATTTATAGAAACCTCCAAAAATGTCGAGATAAGTTTGCGCCTTATCCTTTTTTGAAGACGAGTGTGAGAATAGAGAACTACGAGTGTGTTTGGAAGGAAATAATGGATCAAACCAGACCTTCATTTTACAGAAGAATTTTTATTTTAAATAAACCTATTATTCTGTCTGGGGAAGAAAGATTTAATGAATTTGTTAAGAGAGGCAGTGTACTGGTTACCCCCCAAGATATTAATTATGAAATACAAAGACGACAATTGAAATCTTTTGTGGTTCGTCACCTTGAGCATCAAAATATAATTTTTTTACCGCAAGCGATATTAACAGGGATGTTTCCAACTTATTGTGAGCCTGCGAACTTAAGAAATAAGAATCTGATGCGACAGTCTTCTCTAAAAGTTACTTTTGGTGAACTAGAAAGCTCTTTAATTACAGTCATGGTAAAAAATCCTGAAGAGGTAAACGAATATCTCACCGGTTTGACTTGACAAATTCTTACTTATTTGATAAGTAATAAATAGTGCAAATAGAAGCAAATAGTAAAGTTACCTCTTTAGGAATTGGTCTCACTAACAGGTGTAATTTAAATTGCCCTCACTGCTATTCTCGTGTGTTACCAAATGCCGACTTAACTTTATCCGATATTAAGGTGATATTAAAAAAATTTCCCAATCTTAAAAAAGTAAACTTTGGCACCGGAGAAAGTATCTTAAATAAAAATTTTATCGAAATTCTAAGTGTTTTTAAAAATCATAACGTCCAGATGGCTTTAACAACTAATGGCTTAACGATTGATCAATTAAGTGAAGAATATCTTAAGTGGTTCAAAGACATTGATGTTTCAATAGACTTTCCTAATTCTAAACTCCACGATGAATGGCGGGGGCAAGTTGGTCTTTTTGATATGGCGGTGCGGGGAATTGAAAAGTGTAAGAAAATAGGACTTGATGTTTCTATTGTTATTTGTCTAATGAATTGTAATTATAAATATTTACCAGAATTTAAAAAATTAATTGATTATTATAATCTTTTTCTAAGAGTAAATATTTATAAACCAGTGGACTCTAAAAAACTTCTTTTAAGTTATGAGGAATTTTGGAGAGCAATGAAAATTCTTTCGGACAATTTTGAACTTGTAGCCAATTCCGAACCAATTCTGTCTATTGTAACTAAAGATAAAATTAATGGATCGCCTTGTGGTGATTCATTAAGAATTCATCCTACCATGGTTGCCTCCGGTTGTGTCTATATAGACGGAAGAAATGTTTCTGTTCATAATTTCAAAAAATATAAAAAGGTACTTCCTGAGTTTTGTCGGAAATGTAAGTTTGTGAATAGTTGCCGAGGAGGATGTTTAGGAAGGCGTTATTTAACTTTAGGAATTAAAAACCCAGATATTTATTGTCCTTTTGCTAAAGGGGATTCTGTGCCTAAGATAAAATTTAAGCTGGCTAAGAATAAAGAATTTATCTTAGGCAGTTACCTTTGTACTATAATTGTTAAATAAAAATATGTCTAAAAAAGAAACAATTACTGTATTAAAAGATGCGGGAATTAAATTACCAATCGAAATTGGTATAGTTGGGAGATTTGATGTGGAACTGCAAAGATATAATTTTAAAAGAGTTTTTGTTCCTACTAAATACGGGTTAATGGATAGGGCTTTTTGGGGGATGGTTGGCGGTAAAAGTGTATTAGTTATTTATGGTCGTTTTGATAAAGAAAGAGGACTGTCAGCCGATATAAATTTTGAAAAAACTCAAGCTGCGTTCAATGCTGTTGGGACAAAAACAATTATCGGAACATTTGTTACGGGCGGAATTAAGAAGGAATACAAGATTGGAAGCGTATTTATAGTTAACGATATTGTGGGCTTAGGGGGCTATAGGAAAAGTTTATTTAAGGAAGGAGGGTTTAAAAATGTAGACATGTATCATCCGCTTTGTGAAGAAATTAGGAAGGCATTAATTCAGGGTTCTAAAGAGGTTAATTTCCCAGTACATAAGAGGGGAATTTATGCCTGTTTTCATGGTTACCCTAGGATAGAAACTAAAGCAGAGCTTGATTTTTACGAAAAAATGGGGTGGGATATTGTCGGTCAGACCCTGGATCCAGAAGCAACATTAGCCAGGGAATCTGGCTGTTGTTATGCGGCGGTGGCAGTTACTATTGATGATCCCAAAACAAGAAGTGAATTTATGAAAGGAAATAAAAAGGCTAGAGAATTGATCCAAAGTGCAATTCCAAAAGGACGGCTTAAAACAACCGAGCTTGTTTTTAAATCTCTTAAATATATTCCGCCTATGGAAAAGAGAAGATGTAATTGTGGCCATAAATTCCATAGCGAAAAAAGTTACTTTCGCTACCTACCAGATTTTATTTTAGATGCTGAATAAAAAGCTTAACTCAATAAAGATCTATCTTGCTGGTCGAATTCCGCTTAAAAACGAGTCAGGAATAGATCCTTTCTGGCGAAGAAAATACACTAAATACCTCCAAAAGCTTGTCCCCAAAGCGATAATTATTGATCCCTCCTACCGAGAGCTGAAAGAAAAAGATTATAAAGCTGTGTTCGGCCACGATTTATTTCTAATTAAAAAGGCAGATTTAGTGGTGGTAAATGCCGAAGTTCCCGTTGGTTTAGGTACAGCTCAAGAAATTATTATTGCTAAATACTTCCGAAAACCCATTATTGTTGTTTCTCCAAAAGGAAGTTATTATTCTCTCAGCGAAGGGCACCACCCATTTTTAGCTACAATTTCTGACCTGATTATAGAAGATATCAAAGACTTAAAATCTATTACTATAAAGGAAATTAAAAGAAAAAAAATACCAGGATTGAAGGTCTTTATAGAGACAAGCATCAAATATTATTTTACTCACTATTTTCCTAAAGATAGAAAAACTCAAGAAATACTAAGAAGTACTGAGGAATAAAATGTTTAAAGAAAAGTTTGTGAAAGATTATTTTCAGCGGGATGGCACGGTTTTTCATTGGTGGGATCCAGAAAGAAGCGATATGGCTCACATCTACGCGAGAGAAGCCCGATTAGTTTTGGAATGGTTAAAAAGTGAGAATATAAAGAACATTTTAGATGTTTCTTGCGGACGCGGTCGAATTCTTCAAAGATTAGCTTCTAGCTATCACGTCGTTGGGTTGGATATTTCGACTGAAATGTTGAGATTTGTCCAAACATTAAACATTGCAAATGTTAATTTAGTGAAAGGAGACGCTAAAAATCTTCCATTTTCTTCTAATTCTTTCGATTGTATCATTTGTCTAAAATCATTAGTTCATTACCCCAATCCTAAAAGTGCCCTGCGTGAGTTTATTAGAGTTTTAAAAACCGAGGGGATTTTAATTATAGATGTAGATAATGCTCATTCTTTAAAAAGGTTAATTAAAACAATTGCACATTCTATTAATAGACTGGTTAATAAGGAGTTTCGTCCTTTAAGTGAGGATATTTTTTGCCCTTCTACAGAAAAACAGTTCAGAGATGGTTTACTGTTGAGCGGATTTAGAGTTGAGCAAATATATTACCAAGGAATTATCGTTCCTATTGGATTCCCACTGCCCGATGACAAGAGAGTTACTCTTATAAGCCAAGAAATTTCTTCAAAAATGTCTGCTCTAGATCAAACTTTAGAAAAAACGCCGGTACTCCAGAAATTAGCTACTTATATTTTAGCTAAATGTAGAAAGTTATAATAAAAAGAAATCATTTCCTAAGTTAAAAATAAAAAGTAAGGTTCCCTATTTGGATAACATATCAAAAAATGTTGCTATCCGAAGTATGGGTAAAAGCAGCTTAAACAAAACTCTTTCCTTTTTGTTCCTTAAGTAATGTATGAATAGTGCTAAAAAGGCGAAAGGCAATAAAAATTCCAAGACTGTTTAAAACTCAAAATTAGGAGAATACCTTTTCCGACATTAAGGGAAATATTGTTTTTAAACCTAAAAACCCCCTTTCTTTAATTTTAAAACTTAAAACCGAGTTTACTATGCCCTGGGAGAAAGTGATAAATAGAGAACTACCGGAGCCTCATGATTTAGGCTCGTATCCTAATTAGGTATAACCCAAAATATTATTATATTATTATTTTATTATTAGTTACTTTTTAAATTTTATTTTTTGATTTTGGTATAATCTTTCTGATCTATGCTAAATGGCGACAGAACTAGGAGAAGAAAACGTGTAATTTTTAAGATGGATAAGCACCTTTATGGCCTCTTTTCAGAGAAAGCTAAATCAATGGGTATTACTAGATCTAGTCTGTTGACAACTTGGATTAAAAATTGTTACAACCCTTTTAGTTTAAACTACATTGAAGATTGCAAATCTACTAATTGTGATACGTACAATTTTTACATAGACAAGATCACTTACCAGAAGACCATCGGTTTTTCTAAAAAACTCAAAATAACATTAAGTTCGTTTTTGAGAAGACTATTGAAGAGTAATCTTACTGGACTTTCCCTAAGTTTGTATAGAAAAAAGCAATTAGAGCCAAATTATTCAGAGCTATGGAACCGGGGAAGAATGAGTGAAATATTGTACTATTTGGGTGAAGATCTTGATAGATTAAATATTAATCAGCTTTTCCTTTACGCTAGAATTAGCAGAGAGCTATGGTTTTATGACAAGGCAAATAAGGCGCTAGAACGCATTGAAAAATTAATAACCCCTAAAAACTCAAACAAGATAGATTTAAATTTGTGGCTGAAAATGAACCTTCTTAAAGCAGAAATTCTCCTTGATCATAAAAATATAGAGTTAACTAAAAGAATAACCAGTGAAACATTAAAAGATAGAGAATTTGCTTATGACTATTGTGTGATGGGAGATATCTATTTTCAATTGGGACTCATAAATAGATTGGAGGGTAACGACGAAAAAGCAATAAATTTTATGATGAAGGCGTTAGGATATTACAGTGAAAAGAAACCATTAAGGACAATCAAAACCTATCTTTTTCTTTCCGGATTATATCTAAGATGTAACCAAACCAAATTATCTGAGTTTTTTATTAAAAAAGCGAAGAAGATTGTTTTTAGTAATAATGAGAATGAGTACTTAAAAAGCTGGTTTTATAGTAATTTGGGGTTATATAAGTTGATTACTGGTGAAAGTGATAAAGCTGAAAAGATAGTCCACTTTGCAAACAAAGTCAATTATCAGAATAATTTCATTGGGCAATTGTATAGAGGCAACAAGATTCTGGGGAAAATTAGTTTTATGAAGAAAGATTACGACGAAGCTTATAAATACTTCAAAAATGCTTCCTATTTAGCTGGTAGCTACCCCAATAAAGAAGAAGCTTTATATATTCGGTTCATTAAATTACGCAGTAATCCTTCAGATTTATCTTTAAGGTTAAGGGAGTTATTGGGGAACTCGGGAGACGCATTTAATCACAATCTTGCTTCTTACCTCCTTTATTCTTCTCAATTTTTATACGGCAAGAATTATAAAGAAAGAGAAAGGGGTAGATACAACCTTCTTTCTCTAGTTAATCTATCTCCTTTTATTCAAATAAGAAAATCTGCCGATGAAACCTTAAAACGGAGAATTTTACGACCAATAGTAACTTAATAGACCTCCTTTCGGGCAAAACATTATATCCCTCTTTTGGTAAATTTTCGGTTTCTTAGAATTTTTGTATGTAATTATTTGACAACCTTAGGTGTTTCTGATATATAATCCGGAAATATGGCTAAAGTGGATAAAATTTTGATAGATTTAGGTTCATCAACAGTGAAGGTTTATAAATTTTATAGCAACTCTCTTAAATTAGTGGTTACTCGCTCGATTGATTTCAAAAATAATTTTGATTCAGATAAGGGAATTTCAGAAGAAAATAAGAAGGAATTGTATGAGCTTATTTCAGAAATTAAAAACAAATACCCTAAGGCACAAATCAAATTGTATGCGACTGCTCTATACCGTAGATTAAACCCTGAAGCAAGGAGGAATTTTATCGATGAATTTTTTGAGAGAACAGGTTTATTTTTTAATATAGTAGGCCATGACCTTGAAAACTTTTATCTCCAAGTAGCTCTTATCGGCAGGTATGAAAGGTCCCAAGAGCCACTTCTTTTAATAAATATTGGTGGTGGGTCTACGGAATTAGTTGTTATGTTTGGTAGGGAGGCAATAGAAAATAAAAATATAGACATGGGTGTGGGGACAATATTGACTAAATTTGAGAGTATTAATGAGGTATTTTCAGGGGTAGAACTAAGGAAGGTAATTAATTTTGCGAAGGGAAAACTTCCTCCTTTAGAAAACAAGGTAAAGCTGGCCTTCTATTCAGGCGGTGAACTTAGGTACATGCAGCTCGCAGGTTACAGATTGCAAAAAAACAAACTGTTTAACGATAGAGATCATCCAAGTGTGATTTCTTTTGCCGATTTTGCTAAAAAGAATGAGGAAGTTTTTAAGGAAATTACTCTTAAGGAGCTTGAAGATCTAATGCCAGAAAATCCAAAATGGATGCATGGAGCAAGAGCCTGTAGTGCTTTAGCCCAAGCAATCTGCGAGAAGTATAAGATTGAAACAATAATTCCATCCAATTCGAACCTTGTAGATGGAGTTGTGCGACAGGAATTTCGTAAAGTGACATTAAGTGGCAGTTTCCGCAAACATTTGAATTATATTCTGAAAATTAGAAAACAATTAGTTGAGAAAGGTGTTGAGGTATTAAGTCCAAGATTTACTGAACCCAAAAATCCCGGCAAGGAATTTGTAGTGTTTAGTGGCGAAGAAGGACTAACACCACTTCAGTTAGAAAGATATCATCTAGACTCAATATCGCGATCTGATGCTTTAATAGTATGCGATCCTGATGGGTATGTAGGTGCTTCAGCACTAATTGAAATTGGGTATGCCAATTCACTAGGCAAAAGAGTTATTTTTACTGAAAAACCCGAAGAGTTTATGCTTAACACTTTACCATCAGAGGTAGGATTATTATAAACAGAGTTTATCACAAGCTACCTTCTTTATGATTAGAGAAAAAGTAACTCATGATCCATCTTGGACTGAACGGGGTAGCATCGATGATTCGGCATTAAAAGAAAGAGGCATAGAAGTTCGAGACCTAATGTTTTATATCACTCTAGGGTGCAATCTTCGGTGCAAAACTTGCTATATCGGTAATGAGTGGCTGAGTAGCGGAGAAAGATTCTCTAGAGAAGAAGCATATTTAATACTTAAGCACTTTGGCGAAGGCGGATTAGATAGACTAACATTTTTGGGTGGCGAACCTGTAACTCATCCTAATATCACCGATCTTATTATTCAAGCTAGTCGATATCCAATAAAAGAGCGAAGAATGACCACTAATGCTGTAGATTTAGGATTTTTAGACCTTAAAAGGCTAACAGGAGATGAACTTGATCACATTTCAGTGAGTATAGATGGCATTACACCGGATATTCACGAGAGAATTAGAGGAAGGGGCACATTTATAAAAACTGTTGAAAATATTAGAAGACTAATAATCCACGGATTTAGAATTCATGCAAATTATACTGTTACAGGGATAAATAAACATCAAGCGGCAGAATCTGTTAAGTTTTTCGGGAAATTGGGAATCAAAGAAGTAAACTTTCATCTAGTCTCGATGATTGGAAATGCTGGGAATAATCCAGAGTTATATATTAAACCGAAAGAGTGGGTTGAAATACGAAAAAAGTTGGAGGCTATTAATGATGTAAAAGGAATCACAATGAGGATCCCTTTAATGTATGTTACTCCCGAAGAATACCAAGCGCTAGTGAACCTTGAGGCTTACCATCCCTTTCAAAGTCGATCTTATCACAGTAATACAGGACAAAGAATAGTCCTTTACCCGAATGGTCGGGTATATATGTCATGCGACTTAACTGGAACCGAATATAACTTTGCTACCTTTAGAAATGGGGTTTTCTCTGTAAATAGTGGTGTCAACGAGCTGACTTTATTTGAAAATAATCCAGAGAATCCTGACCCCTCAACAGATCTGCTTGGTATAAATACAGAGGGTTTTGTTAGGCTTTCTATTTCATATAAAGAGAAAATAAGTTTATAATTATAAGAGGATTAAATGGAAAAGAGAACAATTACTCTTCTTGAGAAGGTATTTAAACATGTATTAGATAATCCTGGAATTTTGTATGGATTTTATGACATTTCTTTTGATGAGGCAGCTTTTATAGAAGAAAATCAAAAAATTCCCTTAGAGGTTATGGAGACACTGGCAATTGATCATTATTTTGAACGAGAGCATGAGGAGTATGGTATTACATATGAAGAGGCTTGTTGGATTTCAAACTTTTTGAAAAGTGGAAGTTTGGATGATAGGTACAATCTCCTTAAACCTTATTTTTCCTATTTAGTCAAGAAAATTAACCGTGGCCGAGTTTAATTTTTTCGCCGAATTATTTGGCACGAAAAGATACAAACTAAAGAAGTTATCATATGAGAGTTATTGGGTAAAGAGAAGACCAATGCTAAACAGCAAACTTAATCCTAAAAAAAGAGATTTCTTAATAAAAGATTTTATAGAGTCCGGAGCAACGGTTCTAGACGTGGGGTGTGGAGACGGACGTTTAATTTATTTTTTGCAAAAAACCAATAGAAATATCTGTAGGGGTATTGATATCTCCACCACGGCTATAAAATTAGCTAAAAAACTAAAGTTGAATGTCTCAAAAGTCCAAAATATAGAGACAGCTTTACGGAGGGAAAAAAGGTATGATTATGTAGTCCTTTCAGAGTTTATAGAGCATATTCCCGATCCAGAAGTCATTATGGCGCTAGTTTCTAAAATTGCGAAAAGGGGTATTATAATAACTTTTCCAAATATAGGACACCTAGCTTATCGGTTAAGGATGTTTATGGGAAGATTTCCCGAATGCTGGAAATGGCATCCGGGGGAGCATTTAAGATTTTGGACTAAGAAAGATTTTTGTAATTGGATAAGTAGAAGTGATAATAATTTTCCGTCTTTAAGAATTTTTAGGATGAAGTCTATCGAAGAAACGCCCATTCTCGGAAAGCTAAACGACGATCTTTTTTCTTATAATTTTATTGCCAAGATAGTTAAAAGGTAAAATCATGCAATTTCTTAGAACTCTCTGGATAAAAAGAAGGTTTCTTGAAGAAATTCTTGAAGGTAGGAAAACAATTGAAGTGCGGGCTGGTTATAGGAATATTCAAGATTTGAAGCCTGGTATGAGACTACTTTTAAATGGGGAGTGTGAAGCCGGAATCAAGGATGTAAGAAGATATCCAACATTTTCTGGAATGTTAGCACATGAAGAGGTAGAAAAAATTGTCCCTGGAATGTCTAAAGATGATGTTTTAAGAATATTAAAAAGTTTATATCCACCATTTAAAGAAAAATTAGGTGTTTTTACCATAGAACTTGTACCTCCTAACAAAGAGAAACAAAAATTTAATAAAGTCATTTTAAGGTTCCCTATTTGAATAACATTTCAAAAAATGTTGCTATCCAAAGTACGGCTGACAACTTTCTTGATTTGTGCTGGCGCTCAAATTAAAAAATCTTGCTATCCGAAGTATGGGTAAGAAAATCA
>FWPV01016780.1_pt1 | contig 10261 bp, 12 predicted proteins | sample 2228371 | NCBI WGS metagenome assembly FWPV01 (sample SAMEA103939776, study PRJEB20133) | metagenome
GCACGAGGCCGACCGCAGTGCACAGGAGGCGGGTCTCGGCCCGCCGCAGGTCGAGCAGCGGGCGCCGGGCGCGGTCCATGCCGGCGAGGCCGTCCAGGCCGCTGCCCCGCAGCAACGCCAGCAGCACCGTCTCGGCCTGGTCGTCGAGGGTGTGGCCGGTGAGCGCGTCGGGGGGCAGCACCGCCGCCCGGGCCGCCCGGGCCCGGGCCTCGAGGTTCGGCCCGGGGGCCACCTCCACCCGCTCGGCCCGGAACGCGGCCCCCACCTGCCCGCACGCGGCCCGCACGTGCTCGGCCTCGGCTGCGGACCCGGGGCGCAGACCGTGGTCGACGTGGACCGCAGTGACCCGGCAGCCGGCGGCGACCGCGAGGACGAGCAGGGCGAGCGAGTCGGCACCGCCGGACACGGCGCAGGTCACCGCCGTCCCGGCGGGCGGGAAGGTGCACCGGGCGAGCAGCCCGTCGATCAGCCCGGCGGCTGCGGGCCGGACCCCCGGCTCAGGCGGCACCCTGGGGGACGAGACCCACCCGGCTGATCCACCGGGCCGGATCCCGGATCTCCTCGAGGCTCGGGAGGTGCTCGGGCCGCTCCCAGGCCCGGTCGATGGCCCGGGGGCCGCCGACCTCCTCGATGGCGGCGATGAACCGTTCACCCTGCTCGTACTGGGCGAGCTTGGCCTCGATGCCGACCAGCCGCTGCACGAGCCGGGCCGGGGCGCTCTGACGGCGACGGCGCTCCCGCAGCACCCTGGCGAAGCGGCCGGCGCTTGGCACCAGCGCACCGCCGGCCCGCTCCATGGTCAGGTCGCCGTGCCCTTCGAGCAGCGACATCATCCCGCTGATCCGGCCGAGCACGGCACGCTGCTCGGGGGTGGCCAGCACGGCGGCCAGCCCGCCGTCGTGCATCGCCGTGCCCCCGCTGCGCAGGTCGCCGACCGCCCGCCTCAGGCCGTCGAGGAACCGCTGGGGATCGGGATCGATCCCGGCAACCATCTGCTCGACCAGGCCGAGGAAGTGGCCCCGCAGCCACGGCACGCCGGTGAACTGCGCCCGGTGGGTGACCTCGTGCAGGGCCAGCCACAGGCGGAACTGCTCGGGCGGGAACCCGAAGCGCTCCTCGAGGCCGAGCACGTTCGGGCCGACGTAGTAGACGAGGTCCTGCTGGTCGGCGTCCTGTTCCTCGACCACCAGCAGGTCGTACTGCCCGAGTACGCGGGCCGACATCCACCCGAGCAGCAACCCGACCTCGGTGCCGGTGATCGAGCGGGCCACCTGCAGCGGCAGGCCGCCGCCGGCGCCGAGCTGGGCGCCCACCTTCTCGGCCAGCGGCCGCAACAGCCGCTGGAACGACGCCACGTTCACCTGCACCCAGCCGGACCGGTCGACCACCCGGGCCCGGGCCGGGCCGGCCAGGGAACGCAGCCCGGTCACCTCGGCCACGAGGTCCTCGGCCCTGGCGGTGTGGCCGACCATGTCGTGCTCGAGGTCGGCCAGCCGCCCCGGATCGACCGGACCGTGCCGCCGGGCCAGGCGGATGCCGACCCGCTCGGCGAGCGCCCAGTCGACCGGGGTGGGCATCGGGGCGCTCAGGCCCGCTGGCGGCCGACCCGCCGGTAGCGGGCTGCCTCGACGCGGGCCAGGTAACCGGCCAGCAGGGCGATGACCGTCAGCACGGCGCCGATGGTCAGGGCGACGCCGATCCAGAAGTGCCACACCACGGCGAGGAGCATGCCGGCGAGGATAGCCAGGCCCGGGCGGTCAGGCCGGTTCGTCGGCCCGATCCCCGGGGGTGTCGAGGTCGCCGAAGCAGGCGACGATGCGCTCGTAGAGGCCCGGCGGTGCGTCGTCGCGGCAGCGGTTGGCCACCACCTGGCGGAGTTCGTAGTGGAACTCGAAGGCGCCCAGGCAGTCGTGGCAGCCCTCGAGGTGGGCTTCGATCTGCGACTTCAGCGACGGGGTCAGCTCCCCGTCGAGGAAGGCGTACATCTCCCGGAGGGTCTCGTTGCAGTCAGCCATGGCCAGTGGACTCGCTGCCGGCCAGGTTCCTGGCTGCGGCGAACTCGTACAACTGCTTCTGCATCGCCTTTCTTCCCCGATGGAGCCGGCTCATCACGGTGCCGATGGGGATGTCGAGGATCTCGGCGATCTCCTTGTACGAGAAGCCTTCGACATCGGCGAGCAGCACGGCGATCCGGAACGGGTCGGGGAGCGCTTCGAGGGCCGCTTTCACCTCGGACTCGGGGAACAGGTCCATCAGTTCGTCCTCGGCGCTGCGACCGGCGGCGGCCGCTTCGAGCCCACCCAACCGGCGGTAGAGGTAGAGGTCTTCGACCTCGTCGAGTTCGTGCTCGTCGGGGCGCCGCTGCCGCGCCCGGTACACGTTGATGTAGGTGTTGGTGAGGATGCGGAACAGCCAGGCCTTGAGGTTCGTGCCCTCCTCGAAGCCGGCGAAGCCCCGGTAGGCCCGCAGGTAGGTCTCCTGGACGAGGTCTTCGGCGTCGGCGGGGTTGCGCGTCATCCGCAGGGCGGCCGAGTAGAGCGCGGGCATGAGCGGCATCGCCAGTTCGGTGAAGCGCGCCCGGTCAGCCACGCCGGGCACCCTACGCCACCGGTGTGACGAGGTCGCTCCGCTAGCCTGCGCCGGTGGACGGCGCCACGCGCACCCCCCTCGAGGCGCTCGAGGTGATCGCCTCCCAGGAGGTCCTGGTCACCCCGGCGCTCCGCCATCTCGAGCTCTACACCCTGCGTGGGCTGCTGACGGTGCTGTGGCACGGCGACCGTGAGGCGCGTGGGGCGGTGATCGCCGGCGGCGGGGCGATGGGCGGGCTGCTCGGACCGGCCGGGGGGCTCTACCACGAGCTCGGTGAACGCCTCGCCCCGCTCGGGATCGGGGTGCTGCGGCTGTCGTACCGCCGGCCCAACGACCTCGACGCCTGCACGCTCGACATGGCCGCCGCCGTCCAGCTGGCCGTGGGCCACGGGGCCGAACGCGTGGCGCTGCTCGGCCACTCGTTCGGCGGAGCGGTGGCCGTGCGCACCGCCGTGGCCCTCCCTTCGATGGTCGCCGGGGTGGCGACGTTCGCCACCCAGTCCGCCGGCTGCGAGGTGGCCACCGCCTACGGTGACCGGCCGCTGCTGCTGTTCCACGGTGACCGGGACGAGATCCTGCCGGTGTGGGCCAGCGAAGCGGTCCGGGAGATCGCCGGCACGGGTGAGCTCGTGGTGCTCCCCAACGACGGCCACCTGCTCGGCCGCTCGGGGCCGATCCTCATCGAGCGGCTGCTCCAGTGGCTGCCCGGGGTGCTCGCCGCCTGACCGACCCGAGCTCGGCGAGCACCGCACCCCCCAGGATCAGCGCAGCGCCCAACCAGGCCGGCGGCGGCAGCGACCCGCCGGTGGCCACGTCCGCTGCGGCGGCGAAGACCGGTTCGGTGAGCAGGATCAGCGCGGCACGGGTGGGGGGGACGTACCGCTGGGCCCACGCCCACGGGATCATCGTGCACGCCGTCACCAGCACCCCGGCGTACACCCCGACCATCCACCCCGCCGGGGTGGACGGCGGCCCACCGGTGAGGGGGGTGGCCAGCAGGCACGGCACCGCCACCACCACGCACTGGATGGTGCTGAACCGGAACGGGTCGAGCCGGGCTGCGTCTCCCACCTGGACGAGGTGGTAGGCGAACACCAGCGCAGCCACCACGGTCAGGGCCTCGCCAACGCCGAACCCGACCCCACCCCCGGTCAGCAGGGCGAGCCCGGCGAGCGCCACGGCGATGGCCACCATCACCACCGGTGCCGGCCGTGCCCGGGTGCGCATGAACACGATGACCGGGACGGCCACGACCAGCAGGTAGGTGAGGAACGCTGACGCCGCCGGGGTGGTGCGGGCCAGGCCGGCGGTCTGGCAGACGAAGGCCACCAGGTAGGCGAGCCCGGCGGCGGCGCTGAGCCGCAGCTCGCCGGGGACCGACGGCCGGCGAAGGGCGATCGGCAGGAGCACCGCGGCGCCGACGGTGAACCGGACGGCCAGGTACGGCACCGGGTCGACCTCGTCGAGGGCACCCTTGACCACCACGAAACTGGTCCCGAACAGGAACGCCACCCCGACCAGGGCGGCCACCGCGGCGAGTTCCCGGCGTCGGCTGGGGGTGGGAGGCCCGGGCACGGCGGCGAGGCCTAGGGGCGCACGAGCACCCGACCCGGTCCCCCGGCTGCGCCGGCTCGGCTAAGTTGCGAACAGGTCGCATCTAGGGAAGGGGGCGCGACACCGTGCACATCCCCGACGGGTTCATCAACGCCGGGACGTCCGCCGTGGCCGGGGCCGTCGCCGTGGGTTCGCTCGCCGTGTGCGTCCGACAGGCCGCCCGGACCATGGAGGACCGCGAGGTGCCGATGGCCGGGCTGGCCTCGGCGTTCATCTTCGCCGCGCAGATGCTGAACTTCCCGGTGGCCAACGGCACCAGCGGCCATCTCATCGGCGGGGTGCTGGCCGCCGTGCTCGTCGGCCCGTGGGCGGGGGCGATCTGCCTGGCGGTGGTGCTCACGGTCCAGGCGCTGCTGTTCGCCGACGGCGGGTTGTCGGCCCTCGGCCTGAACGTCCTGAACATGGCCATCGTGGCCACGCTGGGTGGGTACGTGGTGTTCCGGGCCGTGCGGGCCGTGCTGCCCCGCACGAGGGGTGCCGTCGTCGTCGCCGCCGGTGTCGCCGCCGGCCTCAGCCCCACCCTGGCCGCCCTCGGGTTCACCGTGCAGTACGCGATCGGCGGCAACGACGCCGCCAGTGTCGGCACGGTCGCGGCAGCCATGGTCGGCACCCACCTGCTCATCGGCATCGGCGAGGGGCTGATCACCGCGTTCACCGTGAGCGCCGTGCTCGCTGTGCGGCCCGACCTCGTCCACGGGGGCCGCGACGTGCTGCCTACGGTCACCCTCGTCACGCCGGCCGCCGCGCCGGGCCAGGGGGTGTGACCGTGCGCCGGCGGACCACCATCGGCCTGTTCGTCGCCGCCGGGCTCGCCCTGTCACTGGCCCTGGCGCTGTTCGTGAGCCCGTTCGCCAGCCCCGACCCCGACGGGCTGGAGCGCGTCGCCGCCGACAAGGGCCTCGACACCGGCGTCGAGGCCCACGCCTTCGCCGACGGCCCCCTGGCCGACTACGGCGTCCGCGGGGTCGATGACGAGCGGCTCGCCACCGGCCTGGCCGGGGTGATCGGCGTGACGGTCACCTTCGCGGTCGGCCTCGGGCTCTTCGCCGTCTTGAAGGTCGCCCGCCGGGACCGGGCGGCCCCCTCCCCTCAGGGGTCCTGATCCGTGGCTGCCGGTCACGGGCTGGGCGACAGCCTCTACGTCCACGGGCACAGCCCCCTGCACCGCCTCGCCCCGCAGTGCAAGCTGGCGGCCACCTTCCTGTTCGTGTTCGCCGTGGTGGCCACGCCCCGCGAGGCGTTCTGGGCGTTCGGGGTCCACGCTGCGGTGCTGGTGGTCCTGGCGACCGTCGCCGGTCTCGGCCTGGCCACCCTCGCCCGCCGGCTGGTCATCGAGGTGCCCTTCCTCGCCTTCGCGGTCCTGCTGCCCATCATCGGCCGGGGTGAGCGGGTCGAGGTCCTCGGGGTGTCGCTGTCGGTCGCCGGGCTGTGGGCGGCCTGGAACATCCTCGTCAAGGGCACGCTCGGCGTGGCCGCCTCGATCATCCTCGCCGCCACCACCCCGGTGTCGGAGATCCTCCACGGAATGGAACGCCTGCGGGTCCCCCGGGTCTTCGTCGGGATCTGCGGGTTCATGGTCCGCTACGCCGACGTCATCACCGGTGAGATGCGGCGGATGAAGGTGGCCCGGGAGTCCCGAGGGCACGATCCCCGCTGGATCTGGCAGGCCCGGGCGGTCGCGGCGTCGGCCGGCGCGCTGTTCATCCGCTCCTACGAACGGGGCGAGCGGGTCTACCTGGCCATGGTGTCCCGGGGCTATGACGGCTCGCTGCCCCGCCTCGACCAGCGGGTGGCCGCCCCGGTGGAGTGGGCCGGCGCGCTCGCCGCCCCCGCCGTCGCCGCCATGGTCGCCGTGACCGCGTGGACGCTGGCATGACCGTGCCCGCCCTGGAGGTCCGCTCGCTGGCCTTCGCCTACCCCGACGGGCACCAGGCCCTGTTCGGGGTGGACTTCACCATCGAGCCGGGTGAGCGGGTGGCGCTCCTGGGGCCGAACGGTGCCGGGAAGACCACGCTGGTGCTGCACCTCAACGGCATCCACCTTCCGACCCACGGCAGTGTGCGGGTGAGCGGCCTGCCGGTCGACAAGGCCCACCTCAAGGAGATCCGCCGTCGGGTGGGCATCGTGTTCCAGGACCCCGACGACCAGCTGTTCATGCCCCGGGTCCGTGACGACGTGGCCTTCGGGCCGGCCAACCTCGGGCTGCGGGGCGCCGAGCTCGACCAGCGGGTGGCCGAAGCGCTGGCCGGGGTGGGCATGGAGGCCTTCGCCGACCGCCCACCTCACCACCTGAGTTTCGGGCAGCGCCGCCGGGTCGCTGCGGCCACGGTGCTGGCCATGCGACCCGACATCCTCGTGCTCGACGAGCCGTCGTCGAACCTCGACCCCGCCGCCCGCCGGGAGTTCGCCGACATCCTGCGGTCGCTCGACCTGACCATGCTCATGGTCACCCACGACCTCCCCTACGCCCTCGAGCTGTGCCCCCGGTCGCTGGTGATGAACAACGGGGTGATCGTGGCCGACGGTCCGACCCGGGCGATCCTCAGCGACCGTGAGCTGATGCACGCCAACCGTCTCGAGCTGCCGTTCGGGTTCGACCCCAGCCGCTGCTGACCTGCGCCCGCGGGCCGTTCGCCCCTGCCGCGCGCCGCCGGGCCGGAGCGACAGTGACGCCATGACGACCACCGAGGCACCCGCGTCCCCGGCCGGCGTCAGTGCCGGCCTGTCCCTGGATCCCCGCCGCGTCGAGGAACTCGACCGGATCGTGGCCCGGGCCAGACGCGCAGCGGAGCAGTTCCGCCACCTCGACCAGGCGGCTGTGGACCGGATCGTGCTGGCTGCATGCGGCCTACGACGGCACCAGGGTGGGGTGAGCGCCGGGCGCGTCAGTTCGGGTTGCGGAAGTCGAACGACCCCTTCACGGTGATCGTGCCCTCGAACCTGCTCTGGTCGCCGATCCTCGAGCTGTTCAGCACGTCGGTGGCGGTGAACGAGAAGGTGCCGGTGATCCGCTCGTCATCGAACCGGGTGATCTCGAGCACCCCCGGTTCGCTGAGCCCCCAGTTCGTCTCGCTGTCGGTGAGCGTCAGCAGCACCCCGATGGGAGCCTCCCCCTCGCCCGTGCCCATCACATTGGAGGCCGGCTCGAGCGTGTAGGTCGCCGGGCCGTAGGGGATCGTCTCCTCGGTCGCCTTGGCCGTGGCGCCGAAGCTGAGGCTGCCGGCCTCGCCGCTGCAGTTGACGATGAAGTAGAAGCTCTCGCCGAACATCCCGAGTTGATCCGGTGACAACCAGTACTGGGTGTTGAGCGCCGAGATCCCACCGCCGGCGGTCCAGCTGGCGGTCTTGTCACCGGTCACCTCCACCTGGCACCCGTCGTCGCCGGGCGAGTCCGGCGCAGCCGGTTCGGCGCCGGTGTCAGCCGGCCGGGTCTCGGACGGACCGGCTGCGGGATCCGTGCCCGGACGCTCCGGGGCGGCTGCGCCGTCGTCGCCCCCGCCGCACGCGGCGAGGGCCATCGACGCAGACACGAGCAGGGTGGCGACCTGCGCCGGCAGGCGGCGCCGGGATTGCGGGCGGGTCAAGGCGGGCAGCTTCACGGCAGTCGGCCTCCTCGTCGGTGATCATCAGCAGGCGTCTGATGATCGGCGTGCGGCTGACGATTTTGACCCGGCGACCCGGGCCCGCCGGGGACGAACCTGAACACGAAGCCAGAGCCCGAGGTGGGAATCGAACCCACGACCTACGCATTACGAGTGCGTTGCTCTGCCGACTGAGCTACCCGGGCGGTCGGGGGTATGACGCTACCAGCGGGGCGCGCCGGGCGCAGGTCCGGCCGCCTCGGCCCGGACGCCGCCCGGGGCACGCCGGTACGCTCGGGCGCCGATGGCCCGCACGATCACCGTCGCCGCCGCCCAGATGGGGCCCGTCCAGCGGGCCGACCGGCGTGAGGACGTGGTCGACCGGCTGCTGGCGCTCATGCACCGGGCCCACCGGCTCGGCGCCGAGTTGGTCGTCTACCCCGAACTCGCGCTCACGACGTTCTTCCCCCGCTGGTACACCGAGGACCGGGCCGAGATCGACCACTGGTTCGAGACCGAGTTCCCCTCCCCGGTCACCAAGCCGCTGGTCGAGGAGGCCGCCCGGCTGCAGGTGGGGTTCTGCCTCGGGTTCGCCGAGCTCACCCCCGAGGGCCGGCATTTCAACACCCAGGTGCTGGTGGGACCCGACGGCACCGAGATCGGCCGCTACCGCAAGGTGCACCTGCCGGGTCACGAAGCGCACGAGCCGTGGCGCCGGTTCCAGCACCTCGAGCGCTACTACTTCGACCCGGGCGAGGAGGGCTTCGGGGTGTGGCGCTGGCGGGGGGTCAGCGCGAGTGCCGTGGTGGGGATGGCGATCTGCAACGACCGCCGCTGGCCCGAGACCTACCGGGTGCTCGGGCTGCAGGGCTGCGAGCTGGCGCTCATCGGCTACAACACGCCGATCCACTACGCCCCCGACCCGTCCCAGGATGTGCTCCAGGGCTTCCACAACACCCTGGTCATGGCCGCCGGCGCCTACCAGAACGGCATGTACGTGGTCGGGGTGGCCAAAGGCGGCGAGGAGGAGGGCGTGGAGTCGCTGGCCCAGAGCCAGATCATCGCCCCGTCGGGGCAGGTGATGGCCCAGTGCATCACTGCGGGCGACGAGGTGGCGGTGGCCACGCTCGACCTGGACTGGTGCGCCCGCTACAAACAGACGCTGTTCGACTTCGACCGGTACCGCCGACCCGACGCCTACCGGCTGATCACCGAGCAGAAGGGAGTGGTGATCCCGCCGCACGCCCGGGAGTGAGCCGGTGGGTCGAACCGGCGGTGAGAGTCACTGCGATGTGGCGGCTGGTCAGCTCACCTCGACCGGTGGCCGGCGCAGCTCGACGGTCGCCAGCCGGTCGCGCAGGTCGATGACCGGGCGCACGGTGCCGGCGCGGTGCACGGTGCGCCACCGTTCCGGTGCCCCGGCCAACCACCGCACGGCCGAGCGGGCCACGATGCCGGCCTGCAGGGGTCGCCACACCAGCCGGTCGAACGGGGCGACCGCGAGCAGGCGCCACCGCTCGCGGTCGGCCACCACGGCGAAGGTGGCCACGAGGAGCTCGGCGCTGAGGGCGATGGCGACGAAGGTGGCCAGCTGCGACCAGGTCCCGGTCGCAAGCGTGACGACCAGGTACAGCTCGGCGAGCGGCAGCAGCAACGGGACCACCACCTGGGTGAGCGCCATGAGCGGCAGCCCGGCCACGGCCATGCGCCCGCCGGAGCGCCGCCCGACACGCCGGGCGTGCTTGGCAAGCACCTGGATGGTGCCGTACGACCAGCGCCGCCGCTGGCGGATCACGTCCCGCAGCCGTGCCGGCGCCTCGGTGAACGTGACGGCACCGGGCTCGTAGCGCACCCGCCATCCGGTCAGCTGCAGCCGCACGGTGAGTTCGGCGTCCTCGGCCAGCGTGTCACCGGTATACCCGCCCTCGGTCAGCACCGCGGTGCGCCGGAACGCCCCGGCGGCACCGGGCACCACCGCCACCACGCCGAGCACGTCCTGGGCCCGACGGTCGAGGTTGAGCGCCACGACGTACTCGAGCGCCTGGAACGCCGGCCAGAACCCACGCCGGTTGCCGACCTTGACGTTGCCGGCGACCGCCCCCACCGCCGGGTCGTCGAAGTGCCGGGCCACGGTCCCGACGATGCCGGTGTCGACCACCGTGTCGGCGTCGATCACCAGGACCACGTCGCCGCGGGCCAGGCGGAAGCCTCGGTTGAGCGCCTCCGACTTGCCGGCGTTGGCCTGGGAGACGACCGTCACGAACCCCGGGCGCAGCCGGGCAGCCAGGTCCCGGGCGATCGTGGCGGTGCGGTCGGTGGAGCCGTCGTCCACCACGATCACCTCGAGCGGCGGCGGTGAGCAGGCGGCGACCGACGCCAGGGTCTTCGCGATGACGGCCTGTTCGTTGAACGCCGGGATCACCACCGACACCGTCGGGTCGGCACAGTCACCACGGTCGGGCGGACGCAGGTGGCGG
>FWPV01016781.1_pt1 | contig 10261 bp, 11 predicted proteins | sample 2228371 | NCBI WGS metagenome assembly FWPV01 (sample SAMEA103939776, study PRJEB20133) | metagenome
ATTTTTTAGGGCGAGGGTTATTATAACACACCACCCTCAAGTTGTCAAATCGGCCTCGCGGAGAGAAAAACTTCGCCGACGCTTCAGCGCCGGCGGAGACGCACCACTCCCATCCGGTTGAATCGGCCTTCACGTTGTGTGGGTTGCGCCTCCTGCCTTCCTCCTCTCTTATCCGATTGTCAAAACAGCCGGCCGAACTTCCCTCGCTTTCGGCAATTCTATTTTACCACAACTCTCCGCACTTTGTCAAGAGGTCGTGGCACTTTTTTTGAATTTCCGCTGCAAGGTCGCTCGGCTCTCGCGACAGCGGGGCGCATAATACCACAGCCCGCACACCTTGTCAAATTTTGCCTCGCCGTTTTGCAGGCCCTATCCCAGCCCATCCACCAACGCTTCTACGTCTTCCATCGTGTTGTAGAAATGCGGCGAGACGCGGATTACATCCCCACGCAGGGAGACGATGACGTTCGCCGCCGTCAGCCGCTCGTAGATCGCCGCAGCCGGTACCGTCCCATGCTTGAAGCACAGGATACCCGACCGTTCCGCCGCATGTTCCATGGGAGTCGTGATCACGTATCCCCGCCCCCGCAATCGCTCGGCCAGCGCGTCCGTCAACGTGAGCAGATGCGCCCGAATGCGCTCCAGCCCCACTTCCATGAGCAGGTGCATGCTCGCTTCCAGCCCCAGAAGCCCTGGGATGTTCAAAGTCGCCTCCTCAAACCGCTTGGCGGTGGGGTGCCAGGGCATGGTGTAGTCGTAGTAATTCTCCGGGTTCACCGTGCTGCGCCAACCTACGAACATCGGCGCCAGTTGCTCAATAAGCGTCTTCCGGCAGTAGAAAACGCCGGTCCCCAGCGGAGCCATCAGCCATTTCGGCCCGCCGGCGGACAGGAAATCCACCTGCGGGTCGTTGACGTTGAACGGCACCTGCCCCAGCGCCTGGATGCCGTCCACACACAGCAGAACGCCGTGCGCCCGGCACATCGTCGCAATGGCATGCAGGTCGCACCGAAACCCGCTCCCGAACTGCACCGCACTGATGGCAACCAGGCGGGTACGGGCATCCACGAGGGCCTCAATGTCCTCGGGCAGAATGCGATTGTCCCGCATGCGCGCGAACCGCACCTCCACACCCCGCCCGCGCAGCATGAGCCAGGGGTACACGTTGGCCGTGAATTCGCCCTCCGGCACGATGAGATTGTCCCCGGCGCGCCAGGGCAGACCGTTGGCCACAAGAAGCAAGCCGTGGCTGGTGTTGCGCGTCAGGGCCACCTCCTCCGGCGCCGCGCCGATGAACCGCGCCGCAGTCGCCCGAACCCGATCCACCAGGTCCATCCACCCGCTGGAGTAGCGGCAGCCGTATCGATGCTGTTCTTCCAGCAGGGTCTGCGTTGCCTGGATGGTGGGCACGGGCAGTGGTGAGCAAGCCGCATGGTTCAGGTACACGTGATTCGCCACCGATGGGAAAAGGCTCCGGTATTCGTGCAGTTCCATAATCACCTCTTATCGCGCTAGCGTCCTACGAAGATCACAGCGAACAAACCGTACCTCACTCATCTCGGGCCTCGGATGCTCGGCGGCCGGCAGCCTCATCACGCGCCGCACAGGTCGGCGATCTGCGGCAGCACCGCGGCCACGTCGCCGTGGATCACGACGTCGGCCATCGGGTCCGCGGGCGTGGGCTGCAGGTTCACGATGATGAGCCGTGCGCCATGTTGCCGGGCGACGAACGGCAAATCGGCCGCAGGATACACTTCCAGCGAACTGCCCGCCACCACCATCACGTCGCATGAGCGCGCCTCGGCGTCGGCCTCCATGAACACATCTACCGGCAACATCTCGCCGAACAGCACTACGTCGGGCTTGATGGCCCCGCCGCACTCACATGTGGGGAGCCAATCCTCGTCCAAGAAGCGCCGCACGATGGGCGCGGCGTCCACGGTGCGCCCGCAACGGATGCAGGTCGCCGTCCGCAGATGTCCGTGCAGTTCCAGGACGCGCCGCGAGCCGGCCTTTGTGTGCAGGTCGTCAATGTTCTGGGTGATGACCGCCTTCAGAATGCCCTTTGCCTCCAGCCGCGCCAGGGCATAGTGCGCCGGGTTCGGCTTGGCCTCGGCGGTCTGGCGGGCCAGCGGGCGAATCCAGTCGTAGAAAAGGCGCGGATTGGCACGGAAGGACTGAATGGACGCGACCACCATGGGGTCGTACTTCTCCCAGAGGCCGCTTTCGGGGCTACGGAAGTCGGGGATGCCCGACGGTGTGCTGTGGCCCGCGCCGGTAAGGGCCACGGCGTGCCTGGCCGCCCGCAGGATGTCGGCGGCCTGCTGGACAGCATCGCTGAGATCCGTCATCCGCGTCTCGGCTCCTTTCGTCTAACCCAGGCCGCGAATCCCTCCTCGCCCAGCGCCGCCAAGAGATGCGCCAGCCGCGTCGGTTCGGGCAGGCGATAACGCGGGGCGCAGTCCAGCACGAGCCGCACTGCGCTGTCCAAGTCCGTCCGGTGGCCGGGCGAAACGTACACCACCTTCACGTCGGCGCGCGTGCGAACTGCCGCCCCGATGACCTCCCCCTGATCCTCCAGCGGTTGCCACTCGCCGCGGGTGCCGCCCACCGGGCCATGCCTCCCCCACAGCCGCGACTTGGCACAGCCAACGGTCGGGTGGTCCAGCAGAATGCCGAGATGGGTGGCGATGCCCATGCGGCGTGGGTGGGCGACGCCCTGTCCGTCGCAGATGAGCACGTCAGGCGCGATGTCCAAAGCGCGGAGTGCCGCCAGCGCCGCCGGAATCTCGCGGTACGCCAGCAGGCCTGGAATGTAGGGGAACGAAACGGGCGCGCGGGCCACGCCCCAGCCGATAACCCGCAGATCGGGGAACGAGAGAACAACGACCGCGGCGCACGCCATGCCGTTGCGAATGCCCACATCCAGCCCGCCGACGGTCGCAGGCGGGCGCGCGAGCGGGCACAGAACCGTCTTGCACGCCAGTTGCCGCTGCTCCTCCGCGGCCTGATGAGGCGTATATGCGGCAAAGTCCACGGCAGGCACCTGCATGACCAGCCCTCCGCCTACACTGTACCACAAACGTTGGCGGGCCGCAAGTCTGGCAAATGGCCCCGGATCGCTGCCATGCTTCGCTTCGCTCAGCGTCTCGCATAATGGGGCCGCAAACCGCACAGGTGAACGCGGCTCGGAGAGGTTTATGCGCGCTCGCGCCATCGGTGCTTTCCGGCCCGTCCAGGCGGCCACACGGGGCCTGCCGCTTTGACAAATCCCCGTAGTCGGTGTAACCTATAAACGCTTCTTTATGAATCTTTCCCTGCGGGTGCGCCGTGCTTCAATCGGATTTCCACGCGCTAGCCGAATACTTCAGGGCCCTTGCCGATGGCCTGCGCCTGCGGATGCTGATGCTGCTCGCCGACCGCGGCGAGATGAACGTATCCACCCTGGCGAAGACACTGCGGGTGAGCCAGCCGCTCGTCTCGTGGCACCTGCGCCTGCTCACGCGGGCCGGGCTGGTGCAGGTTCGCAAAGCCGGGCGCGAAGTGTACTGCTCGCTTCGCCCCGACACGCTGCGTGCGCACATCGCGCAGGTGTCCCACCTCCTCTCGCCCAACGACGAAACCCTCAACGAAACCAGGGGGGAGATTTCGTGAAACCAACCATGTGGACGTACTACCTGTACCGGGTTGTGGGATTCCTGGTGCCGTTCCTGCCCATCCGCCTCGGCCACTGGCTGGCGGAGCGCATCGCCGACATCGTCGCCTGGCTGCGCCCGCAGGAGCGGGCCATCGTCAAGGCCAACATCCGCCAGGTCATGGGAAGCGACCCGGGCGACAGGGACCTGGAGCGCATGGCCCGGAACACGTATCGGTGCAGTTTCAAGAACTACTTTGACCTGTTCTGGATGGCGAAGCGGCCCGTGGAGCAAGTGCGCGCGCGAGTTGAGACCGAGAACTGGAACTATGTGGAGCAGGCATTCGGCATGGGGCGGGGCGTGATCATCGTCTCGCTCCACTACGGCAACCCCGAACTCGCCCTTCAAATCGTGCCCATAGTCGGCAAACCGTGCTGGGCGCCGGCCGAGCACGTCCAGCCCGAGGCACTGTTCCAGTACCTGTGCCGCCTGCGCCAGGCCAAGGGGGTGCGCCTGCTGCCGGTGGACGGCCCGCTGACCGAAATCATGCGCGCGCTCCGGCGCGGCGAGGGGGTGGGTTTGGCGCTGGACCGCGACGCCACCAACAGCGGCCGCACGGTGGAGTTTTTCGGCAGGCCGGCACACCTGCCCGATGGATTCGCGGTGCTGGCCCTTCGCACCGGTGCTCCGGTGCTTCTCGTGCTCAACTGGCGGCTTCCCGGGGCCCGGTACGTTCTGCGCGCATACCCGCCGATGCTTTTCCCGGTGGTGAAACAGCCCAACGACGCCACGGTGGAACAGACGATGCGCCAGGTCTTGACACTGGTGGAAAAAGAGATGCAGAGAGACCCTTCCCAGTGGGTGGTGTTTAGGAGAATATGGAACGACTGACGATTGCCATGGTCGCGCCATACGCATACCCCTACCCGGGCGGCGTAACCGAGCACATCCGCCACCTCAGCGCCACGCTGCGCAAGAAAGGCCACGAGGTGCACATCATCGCCCCCTGCCCGGAAGATGTGGAACTGCCCGAACACGTCATCGCCGCCACCAAGCACATCGTCTCCTTCCCGTTCGCCGGTTCGCAGGCGCGCATCTCCCTGTCGCCCAGGGTGTACAACCGCGCCAAGGACATCCTAGACGAGCATCATTTTGACATCGTACACCTACAGGAACCCCTGACCCCCACTCTGCCCTGGGCCATGCTCTACCACTCCAACGCCGTAAACGTGGGAACCTTCCATGCCTATCGGGAGACCAGTTTCACCTACTCGGCGTGGAAAGTGATCCTGGAGCGCCTCATGGAGCGCCTGGATGGGCGGATCGCCGTATCCGAGGCGGCGCGGGACTACGTCGCGTCGTACTTCCCAGGCGAGTATCGGATCATCCCCAACGGCATTGATGTGGACGCCTTCTCCGACCCGAAGGTGGAGCCCATTGAGCGGTTCAACGATGGCAGGCCAAACATCCTGTTCCTGGGTCGTTTGGAGAAGCGCAAAGGATTCCGGTATCTCCTGAAGGCCTTTGAGATCCTCAAGCCGCGTGTGCCCGAAGCCAGGCTTATCGTGGCAGGCGCCTTTAGCAAGGAAGACAAAGACCCCTATGTGCGGTACGTGCGCGAGCGCGGCATTCGGGACGTGCGCTTCGTTGGTTACGTGCCGCCGGGTTCGTTGCCGCGCTACTATCGCACATGCACGGTCTACTGCGCGCCCTCGACGGGATCGGAGAGTTTCGGCATCGTCCTGCTAGAAGCAATGGCTTCGGGCAAGCCCGTGGTCGCGACGGATATTCCGGGCTACCGCTCCGTCTTGCAAAACGGCGTCCAGGGACTGCTGGTGCCACCCGAGGACGAAGAGGCGCTGGCCCTCGCGCTGGAGCGCATCCTTCTGAACCCAGGCATGGGGCGCGCCATGGGCGATGCGGGACTGCGACGCGCCCGCGAATTCAGTTGGGACTCTGTTACAGATAAGGTGCTGGACTACTACCGGGAACTCTTGGACAAACGCCGCGCAAAGGGAGGCTAAACGAGCGCACATGATCGGTGAACGCTTGAGAAAATGGACTTACGGCATCATCAACCCTGTAGCCCATGCCATCGCCCGGACGGGCATATCGCCCAACGCGCTGACGCTGACGGGCTTCGCCATGCACGTGGGCATCGCCTACGTCCTCTCGCAGGGCTGGTTCTTCTGGGGGGCGCTCTTCATCGTCTTCGCGGGAATCTTTGACGCACTGGATGGGGCGGTGGCAAGGGCCGCGAACCGCGTAAGCCGCTTTGGGGCATTCCTGGACTCCAACCTGGATCGCTTCTCCGAGGCGCTGATGTACTTCGGCCTGCTGCTGTATTACATCCGCTATGGCACCACGCTGCACACCATCCTGATTTACGCGGCTATCATCGGCTCCATCATGGTCAGTTATGCGCGGGCGCGGGCCGAGGGCATCGGCGTGGAGTGCAAAGAAGGCATGCTGACCCGCTTTGAGCGGATTGCAATCCTGGTGATTGCCCTTCTGCTGGACGTAGTGCCGCTTGCGCTTTGGGTCTTGGCCATTCTGACGAACATAACGGCGTTCCAGCGCATGTACTTCGTCTGGCGCAAGACCGAGGAGAAGCACGACTAGGCGTGCGCAGCCGGGGCCGCGATTTGACGGCATCGGACCCAGGGGCTACAATCCACATCCAGTTACGCGAAAGGCACGCTGATGTTTGATACACTTACTGCCAGGCTACAAAAGATATTTGACCGCCTTTCGGGCCGGGGCAAACTGTCCGAACAGGACATAGACGCCGCGCTCCGAGAGGTTCGCCTTGCCCTGCTGGAGGCCGATGTCAACTACACCGTGACCAAAGCCTTCTTGGCGCGGGTCAAAGAACGCGCGCTGGGTGCGGAAGTGGCGCACAGCCTGACGCCCGCCCAGCAGGTCGTCAAGATCGTGCATCAGGAACTCATCGCCACCCTGGGCCAGCCGTCCAAGTTGGACCTGTCGGGGCCTCCGCCCAACGTCATCATGCTCGTGGGCCTGCAAGGCTCGGGCAAGACGACAACTGCAGCCAAACTGGCCCTGCACCTGCGAAAGGCAGGCCAGCGTCCCCTTCTGGTCGCCGCCGACACCTACCGCCCCGCCGCGGTAACCCAACTGGAGGTCCTGGGCAAGCAACTGGACATTCCCGTCCACTCCGAGGGCACCAGCACCCCACCCCCCAAGATATGCGCCAACGCCCTGGACCGGGCCCGCAAGGCGGCATACACCGTCGTCATACTGGACACGGCGGGCCGCCTTCACATTGACGAGCAGATGATGGCCGAACTCAAGGTCATCAAAAACACGGTCAAGCCGAGCGAGGTGCTCCTGGTAGCCGACGCCATGACCGGCCAGGATGCCGTGCGCGTGGCCACCGAATTCAACCAGCAGGTGGGCCTCACCGGTCTGATCCTGACCAAGGTGGACGGCGACGCGCGCGGAGGCGCGGCCATCTCCATGCGCGAGGTTACCGGCGTGCCCATCAAGTTCCTGGCCGTGGGCGAGAAACTGGATGCCCTGGAAGTCTTCCATCCGGATCGGCTGGCCTCGCGCATCCTGGGCATGGGCGACGTGCTCACGCTCATTGAGAAAGCCGAGGCGACGCTGGACAAAGAATCCGCGCTGGCGATGGCCCGCAAACTGCGCACGGCCACCTTTGACCTAGAGGATTTCCGCAAGCAGTTGCGCGAAGTCCGCAAGATGGGCCCCGTGAGCCAACTGCTGGAGATGATCCCGGGCCTCGCCCAGGCAAGCCGCGACCTCCCGGCAGACCTCACCGAGAAGCAGATGAAGCGGGTAGAGGCCATCATCAACTCCATGACACCGGAAGAGCGGCGGCGGCCCGAGATCATCAACGCCAGCCGCAAGCGCCGAATCGCCCGCGGAAGCGGCACAACGGTGCAAGACGTGAATCAACTCCTCGCTCAGTTCCGGCAGATGCAGCGCATAATGAAAAGTGTGGCCAGCGGCAAGAAAGGCGGGCTGATGGGCCTGTTCCGGTGATGACCCCACGCCGGTGCACCCGTTTTGGCGTTTTGTGCGCCCTGTGGTATAGTATGTTGCTAATTTTTCAGGAGTAGGTTGAGATAAGATGTTGCGTATTCGCTTGCGACGAGTTGGTGCCAAAAAACAGCCTAGTTACCGCATCGTGGTAGCCGAGCGCGAAGCGCCCCGCGATGGCGCGTTCTTGGAGATCATCGGCTTCTACAACCCACGCACCGAGCCGGAAACCGTTGAAATCAACTAAGAGCGCGCGCTACACTGGCTTGCCCAGGGCGCTAAGCCCAGCGATGCAGTCCTGCGCATGCTCACCAAGACCGGCATCATGGACAAGTGGGCCGCCGCCAAGCAGGGGCACACCCAAGAGCCTTCGGCATAGCCAGGCTATGCCCGCCGCCCAGCGGCAAGTTGGAGAGGCATTCCCGTGAAAGAACTCATTGAGTACATCGGCAAGTCCCTGGTGGACGACCCGTCAGCCGTGCGCGTGGACGAACGAGTTACGTCATCGCGCATCATCATTCACCTGCGCGTCGCCTCCAGGGACATGGGGCGCGTCATCGGCAAGGAAGGGCGCGTCGCCAACGCCATGCGTGCACTGCTCAAGGTGGGCGCTGCCCAACGGGGCAAGCCCTACGTCCTGGAGATCGACTGATGGCCGGCTCCATGGGCAGGCGGCCCCCACGCGGCGACAACGGCTCGGCCGAGCAAGACCTACCGGCTGAGCCTCGTTTTTTGATTGTGGGCCAGGTGCGCGCTCCCCACGGCGTGCGCGGCGAAGTGCGCGTCCAGATCCTCACCGACTTCCCCGAGCGTTTCCGTCAGGGGGCCGCCGTCTGGATCGGGCCCGAGCCGCGCCGCTACGTCATCCAGAAGGCCCGATTCCATGAGGGCGACGTCCTCATCAAACTCGTGGGGCTGGACGACCGCAACGCGGTAGAGGCGCTGCGCGGCGCCGAGGTCTCCGTGCCGGTGGAAGAGGCCATGCCCCTGCCCGAGGGCACGTTCTACGTCCACCAGATTGTCGGCCTGGACGTGTGGACAGACGAAGGTGAGAGGCTCGGCAAGATCACGGAAGTGCTCTCCTTGCCCGCCAATGACATCTACGTCGTGAACGCGGACCAGGGCGAAATCTGGCTTCCGGCCATCGCCGACGTCGTGCTGGACATAGACCTGGAACGCAGGCGGATGACCGTCCACCTGATGCCGGGCCTGGTGTAACACCCAGGAGCCCCCGCTCCGACAGGCGCCCCGCCTACGCCTTCCCCACACGCCGCTGCAACTCGTACAACTTGTTGATCGCCTCCAGCGGCGTCATGGTACTGATGTCCAGTTCGCGCAACTCCTGCACGACCGGATCGGTCTCCGTGAGGAAAGTCAACTGCTTCGCCTTAGGCGCGCGGGGCTTGATAGCCGCACCGCTCTGCCCCGACTCTAACTCACGCAACAGTTCCTCGGCGCGGTGTATCACCGACTTAGGCAGTCCCGCCAACTGCGCCACGTGGATGCCGTAACTGCGGTCGGCCCCGCCGGGCACCACCTTCCGCAGGAAGATAACCTGATCGCCCTGCTCCGTTACCGCCATGCTGAAGTTCCGCACCCGGGGCAGCATCCCGGCCAGGTCTGTCAACTCGTGATAGTGGGTTGCGAACAGCGTCTTGGCTCGCAGGCGCGGATGATTGTGGATGTGCTCCACCACGGCCCAGGCAATGGAAATGCCGTCGTAGGTGCTGGTGCCGCGCCCCACCTCATCCAGGATGAGCAGACTGGCCGATGTGGCGTGATGCAGGATGTTCGCCACCTCCACCATCTCCACCATGAACGTGGACTGGCCCGCCGCGATCTCGTCCTGCGCCCCGATACGCGTGAAGATGCGGTCCACGATGCCAATATGCGCCCGCGCCGCCGGCACGAAACTTCCCACCTGCGCCATGAGCACGATGAGGGCCACCTGCCGCAGGAACGTGCTCTTGCCCGCCATATTGGGGCCGGTGAGGATGATAATTTCGCCTTCGCCGGGAACAAGCCGCACATCATTCGGCACAAAGGGCTCATCCTTCTGCGTCAGTTCCACGACGGGATGCCGCCCGTCGCGGATGTCAATGATGCCGTCCTCCGCGATTTCGGGGCGGACATAGCGGTTGCGCACCGCCACCTCGGCCAGCGACGCCAACACGTCCAACTCGGCCAGCGCCCTGCCGGTTCCCAGCATGCGCCGCCGCGCCGCAGTCAGCCGCTCACACAACTCCTTGTACAGTCGCGTCTCCAATTCCAGCCGCCGCTCCTGCGCGTTGAGAATGAGCGACTCGTACTCCTTCAGTTCGGGCGTGATGAAGCGCTCACCGTTGACCAGCGTCTGCTTGCGCACATAGTCGGGCGGCACGCGATCCATGTTCGCCTTGCTCACTTCAATGTAGTACCCGAAAACCTTGTTGTACCCGACCTTCAGCGACTTGATGCCGGTGCGCTGACGTTCACGCTGCTCCAGCCCCGCGACCCATTGCTTGGCGTCGCGCGAGGCCCTGGCGATGGAATCCAACTCGTCGGAGTAGCCGGGCCGAATTACGCCGCCGTTGGCCAGCGTTGCGGGCGCGTCCCCAGCGATG
>FWPV01016782.1_pt1 | contig 10260 bp, 7 predicted proteins | sample 2228371 | NCBI WGS metagenome assembly FWPV01 (sample SAMEA103939776, study PRJEB20133) | metagenome
TTAGGTTTTCAGCGAACCCATTATAGCATTGATCGGCTGTTTTGGGGCTGTTTTACTTGCTATCTCAAGTAATTTCTACCGGACAGCAGTGATTTCAGACATAGCAATTTATGGTTGCATTTCTTCCGGGAAAGCATAGATGCGGCTCTTTCGCCGAAGTTCTGCCCAAAACGACGCCGCCCGGAGCATCGCGCCAGCCCCCACAAAAAAGGCAGGGCGCAGGCCCTGCCCAGAAGCAAGCGTGGCGGGGACGACGAGATTTGAACTCGCGACCTCCGGCGTGACAGGCCGGCGTTCTAACCAAGCTGAACTACGCCCCCGGAATTAAGTCCAAAGTCCAAGGTCCGAGGTCCAAAGTCCAAAATCCATAAGAGAAGTCAGCGAAGATGTTGCATATTTCTTGAAGACTTTGGACTTTAGGCTTTGGACCATGGACTTTGGTTAATGCGCCTGGATTTCCGGGACCTCCGCCGGGATGAAGGCCGGCTCCGGAGCCACCGGCGGCAGCGCCGGCTTGAACAGGCTCTCGGGATCGTCCACGGCCAGGGCCAGCTTCAGCACCTCGTCCATGTGGTCCACGGGAATGAGCTCCACGGCCTTGAGGATGCGGGCCGGGATCTCCTTGATGTCCTTTTCGTTGTCCCGGGGGATGATGACCAGCTTCATCTGGTGGCGGTGGGCGGCGATGATCTTCTCCTTCAGGCCGCCGATGGGCAGCACCCGCCCCCGGAGGGTAATCTCCCCGGTCATGGCCACGTCCCGCTTGACGGGGATCTGCAACAGGGCCGAAACGATGCTGGTGGCCATGGTGATGCCGGCGGAGGGGCCGTCCTTGGGGATGGCGCCCTCGGGCACGTGGATGTGCAAATCAACCTTGCGGTAGAAGTCCCGCCCCAAACCTAAGCTTTCGGCCACGGAGCGCACGTAGGAGAGGGCCGCCTGGGCCGACTCCTGCATGACCTCGCCCAGCTTGCCGGTGATGAGGAGCTTGCCCCGGCCGGGGAGCACCACCACCTCGGTCTGGAGCAGTTCGCCGCCGAACTCCGTCCAGGCCAGGCCGTTGGTGAGGCCGATTTCATCCTTCTCTTCGGTCTTGCCGTAGCGGTACTTGGGGACCCCCAGATACTTGGGCACCGCCTGGCCGTTCACCTGGACCTTGTGGTCCTTGCCCTTCTCGGCCACCTCCCGGGCCACCTTGCGGCAGATGGCGGCGATTTCCCGCTCCAGGTTGCGCACCCCCGCCTCCCGGGTGTACTGACGGATGATGGTGTAGATGGCGTTCTCCGAGAACTGGATGTTGTCCAGAGTGAGGCCGTTGGCCTGGGCCTGCTTGGGGACCAGGAACTTCTCGGCGATGTGCAGCTTCTCCACCTCGGTGTAGCCCGGGATGCGGATGATCTCCATGCGGTCCTGCAGGGGCAGGGGGATGGAGTAGAGGTTGTTGGCCGTGGTGATGAACATGACCTCGGAGAGGTCGTAGTCGCAGTCCAGGTAATGGTCGTTGAAGGCGAAGTTCTGTTCCGGGTCCAGGACTTCCAGGAGGGCCGCCGAGGGGTCGCCCCGGAAGTCGGTGCTCATCTTGTCCACTTCGTCCAGGCAGAAGACCGGGTTGTTGCTCTTGGCCTTCCTGAGCGACTGGATGATCTTGCCCGGCAGGGCGCCGATGTAGGTGCGCCGGTGGCCCCGGATCTCGGCTTCGTCCCGGACGCCGCCCAGGGAGAGGCGGATGAAGTTGCGGCCCAGGGCCCGGGCCACGGACTTGGCCAGGGAGGTCTTGCCCACGCCGGGGGGGCCCACCAGGCAGAGGATGGGGCCCTTCATCTTTTTCACCAGGCTCTGCACCGCCAGGTATTCCAGGATGCGCTCCTTGGGCTTTTCCAGACCGTAGTGGTCTTCGTCCAGGATGCGCTGGGCCTCGGCGATGTCGTAGCGGTCCCGGGTGCGCTCGTACCAGGGGAGGGCCAGGAGCCAGTCGATGTAGTTCCGGGAGACCGTGGCTTCGGCGCTCATGGGGCTCATGAGCTTGAGCTTTTTCAGTTCGTGCTTCACCTTCTGGCTGGCCTCGGCGCTCATCTTCTTGCGCCGGAGGCGGCGCTCCAGCTCCTGGATTTCGCTCTTTAAGTCCTCCTTTTCGCCCATCTCCTTCTGGATGGCCCGCATCTGTTCGTTCAGGTAGTATTCCCGCTGGGTCTTTTCCATCTGCTTCTTGACCCGGTTCTTGATGCGGTTTTCGATGGTCAGGACTTCGTTTTCCTGGTTCAGGAGGGTGAGGACCCGCTCCAGGCGCCGGACCGGGTCCAGGTTTTCCAGGAGCCCCTGCTTTTCCTCGCTCTTGACGGCCAAGTGCCCGGCGATGGTGTCGGACAGGCGGGTGGGCTCTTCCAGGCCCTGCACCGCCTGGAGAGCTTCCTGGGGCACCTTCTTGTTCAGCTTGCAGTAATTCTCAAAGCTCTCGAGAACCGCCCGGCGCAGGGCCTCCAGTTCGGCCGAGGGCTCCCAGACCTCCGGCAGTTCCTCGGCCTCCACCTGGAAGAAGTGGCTGCTGGGCAGGTACTGACGGACGCAGGCCCGGTACTTGCCTTCGATGAGCACCTTGACGGTGCCGTCCGGCAGCCGGAGCATCTGGAGGATGGCGGCCAGGGTGCCCACCCGGTGGATTTCGCTCTCCTTGGGCTCATCCCGGCGGGCGTCCTTCTGGGTGCACAGGAGCACGTACTTGTCCTGTCCCATGGCGTAGTCCAGGGCCGCGATGGAGCGCTCCCGGCCGATGAACAGGGGCACCACCATGTGCGGGAAGACCACGATATCCCTTAAAGGAAGCAGGGGCACGGCCTGCAGCCGCTTGGGACCTTCTTCGCCCCGGTGCTGACGGTTCAGCCGGAACATCATTTTTCCACCACCATGCCGGGCTTCTCCCAAGCCGTCTCCTCAGCCGCGGGCGCATACTTGAAGATGGGCGCCGCGTGCTTCAGGATGAAGTCTTCGTTGATCAGGCACTCCTGGACGTTTTTCAGGGAAGGCAGTTCATACATCAGATCCAGCATGGCGCCTTCCAGGATGGCCCGCAACCCCCGGGCGCCGGACTTGCGCTTCAGGGCCTCCTGGGCCACCGCCACCAAGGCTTCCGGGGTGAATTCCAAAGCCACCCGGTCCATCTCGAACAGCTTCTGATACTGCTTGATGAGGGCGTTTTTCGGGGTGGTGAGGATCCTTACCAGGGCCTCTTCGTCCAGTTCGTCCAGGGTGGCGATGACCGGCAGCCGGCCCACGAACTCGGGGATGAGCCCGAACTTCAGGAGGTCCTGGGGCTGCACCTTGGCCAGGATGTCGCCCAGGGCGATGGCCTTCTTGCCTTTGATATCGGCGCCGAAGCCCATGGACTTCTTGCCGATGCGGGCCCCGATGATGTCCTCCAGGCCGTTGAAGGCGCCGCCGCAGATGAACAGGATGTTGGTGGTGTCCACCTTGATGAACTCCTGCTGCGGGTGCTTGCGGCCGCCCTTGGGGGGCACGCTGGCCATGGTGCCTTCGATGATCTTCAAGAGGGCCTGCTGCACCCCCTCCCCGGAGACGTCCCGGGTGATGGAGGGGGAGTCGCTCTTGCGGGCGATCTTGTCCACTTCGTCGATGTACACGATGCCCCGGGAGGCCTTCTCCACGTCGTAGTCCGCGGCCTGGAGCAGGTTGAGGATGATGTTCTCCACGTCCTCGCCCACATAGCCCGCCTCGGTGAGGGTGGTGGCGTCGGCGATGGTGAAGGGCACGTTCAGAATCCGGGCCAGGGTCTGAGCCAGCAGGGTCTTGCCCGACCCGGTGGGGCCGATGAGCAGGATGTTGCTCTTCTGGAGCTCCACCCCGTTGAGGTCCACCCGGGTGCTGATGCGCTTGTAATGGTTGTACACGGCCACGGAGAGGATCTTCTTGGCCCGCTCCTGGCCGATGACGTATTCATCAATCTGTTTCTTGATGCCCGCCGGCTCCGGAATGGCCAGGCGGGTCTGCTTGGCGTCCTCCTTTTCGTACTCCTCGGCGATGATGTCATTGCAGAGCTCGATGCACTCATCGCAGATATAGACCCCGGGGCCGGCGATGAGTTTCTTCACTTCACTCTGGCTCTTGCCACAAAAGGAGCACAACAGGTCGGCGCCTTTGTCGCTGCTGCGCTTGCTCATGCGCTACATCCTCCCCAAACCCTGCGGCTTGACCGTCGTTGATCGGGTTTGGCGCGTTTTCATGGTTCAGGTGTTGCTCGGGGCTCTGTCAGCCCGCTGTTGCCGGTTGCCCGGGCTCTCATTGAGTATCGGCATCCGTCGCCGGTTGCATAACCCCGCGGCCGCCTCTACACCGAGGTAACCAGGCTGCGGCGTGTGATGACTTCGTCGATGAGGCCGTACTCCTTGGCCTCCTGGCCGCCCATGTAGTAATCCCGCTCGGTATCCTGCTGGATGCGGTCCATGGGCTGGCCGGTGTGGAGAGAGAGGATGCGGTTCAGGTCCTCCCGCAGCCGGAGAATCTCCTTGGCCTGGATGTCCACGTCGGTGGCCTGCCCCGAAAAGCTCCCCATCACCTGATGAATGAGGATGCGGGAGTGGGGCAGGGCGTAGCGTTTGCCCTTCTCACCCGCGGCCAGCAGCAAGGCCGCCATGCTGGCCGCCTGGCCCACGCAGTAGGTGGCCACCGGCGAGCGGATGTACTGCATGGTGTCGTAAATGGCCAGCCCGGCGGTCACCAGTCCGCCCGGGGAGTTGATGTAAAAGTGAATTTCCCGGTCCGAGTCCTCGGCCTCCAAAAAGAGGAGCTGGGCGATGATGAGGTTGGCCACGTCGTCGGTGACCCCGGAACCCAGAAAGATGATGCGGTCCCGTAAGAGCCGCGAATAAATGTCATAGGCCCGTTCGCCCCGGCTGGACTGCTCCACGACAATGGGGATGAGCTGCATGAGCTTACTCCTCCGCCGCAGTGGGACCGGCTTCCAATTGGGCCTGTTCGATGATCAGTTTCATGGTCTTTTCATCCCGGAGCTGCCGTTTCAGGGGCTCCAGGAGGTTGTTCTCCTGATAGAATTCCCTCACCTGGGAGAGGGTGCGGCCCATGATCTGGGCATAGCGGGCCAGGGTCTGCTGGACGTCCTCCTCGGTGACCTCCACGCCTTCGGCCTGGGCGATGCGTTCCAGAATGAGGCGGCTCTTGACCCGGGTTTCGGCCTTGGGGGCCAGGGCCTCGAACATCTTCGGGTGATCCAGGCCCTCCACCTTGACGCCGTAGGACTGGAGGCGCTCCATCTGTTCCCGGAGCATGGCCTCCTGCTCCTGACGCACCAGGGAGGGGGGCACCTCGAAGCCGTGCGCGGCCACCAGCTGATCCAGGATTTGCTGCTCCAATTGGGCTTGCCGCTCCCGCTCCTTACTTTTAATGATATCGCTTCGCACCGCTTCACGCAAGTCGGCCAGGGTCTGGAAGTTGCCGCCCAGGCTCTGGGCGAAGGCGTCGTCCAGCGGGGGAACGACCTTCTCTTTGATCTCGTGCAGCTTCACCGCAAACTCGATGACCTTGCCGGCCAGCAGCGGGTTGAAGAAATCCGGGGGCAGGTCCACGGCAAACCGGGCCTCCGCCCCGGGCTGAAGGCCGATAAGGTTCTTTTCAAAGTCCAGGTTGAATTTTCCGGCCCCCACTTCCAGATAGACGTTTTCCGCCTTGCCTTCCGCCAGGGCCTCGCCGGCGAAATAGGCCTGGTAGTCCAGAATGGCGAAGTCTCCGGACTGCAGCGGCCGGTCCTCGCTGATGGGCTGCAGGGTGGTGTTGCGCTCCTGGATCTCCGCCAGCCGGGCCTCCACCATCTCCTCGGTGACTTCCGCGCCGGGATCGCTGAGCTTGAGGCCCTTGTAGTCGGCCAGCTCGAATTCCGGCGGCACTTCCAGTTCCACCACAAAGCGGTAGTCCTGGCCCGGGACCACCGGCGGCACGGGCTCCGGCCAGTTGAAGCCCACCGGCTTCAGGGCCTGCTCCTCGATGGCCTCCCCCAGGGAGCGGCGCACCAGGTCGTCGGAAACCTCCTGCTCCACCTGTTTGCGGTAATACATCTCCAGCACCGAACGGGGCACTTTGCCCGGGCGGAAGCCTTTGATTTTGGCCCGCTTGCCCAGGTCCCGGTAAGCCCGGTCCACCGCCTGGGACACTTCGTCTTTGGGGACCACGATGGCCAGTTTGCATTTAATGGGGCTGATGGTTTCCAGTTCCACCTGTTTCGCTAACGGGGTCATCTGCTCCAACTTTCCTGATTTTTACTTGAAAAAAGCCGGGGAATACCCGACCTGACTGACGCGGCTGCCGCATGTGCGAGAGGGGGGACTCGAACCCCCACGGTGTGCCCGCTGGATCCTAAATCCAGTGCGTCTGCCGAATTCCGCCACTCTCGCAGGTTTGGCCCATATTGTAAATCTATTTCCTGTCTTCAGGCAAGTCAAGGAAGTTGCTCCGCAACCTTTGTGCATCTTGCTTGCCAAGCCTCTCACCTTTGACTGTCCCCCACCTGCCCCTTCCATGGGTCAGGGTGAGCGGGGCAATCAGCGCCCGGCAGGGTTCAGGTGAGGCCGGCTGGCGTTGTGTCCCGCCGGCAGTTATGGTACATTATAGCCTCCGAGCTGCTGGGCTCGGCTTACCCAAGGGAGGAACCTGTGAGCGAAACGCCCGAAAAAGAACAACTGGAAAGACTGAGGGAGCGCCTGACCGTCTCGCCCAAACTGGTATGGGACCAGGTGGACGAGGCGGAGCGCGCCGAAATCATGGCCTATGCCGAGCGCTACAAAGCCTTCCTCAACCGGGCCAAGACTGAACGGGAGGCGGTGGCCGAAATCGAGGCCCGGGCCAAGGCCGCGGGGTTTGTGGACCTGGCCAAGGGAGAGTCCGGCCCCCGCTGCTTTTATAATTACAAGGGCAAGACCATCGCCCTGGTGGCCAGGGGCCGCCGGCCGCTCACCGACGGCCTGCGCCTGGTGGCGGCCCACATTGACGCGCCCCGCCTGGACCTGAAGCAATATCCCCTCTATGAAGACACCGACCTGGTCTTCTTGAAGACCCACTACTACGGGGGCATCAAGAAGTACCAGTGGCTGGCCCGGCCCCTGGCCCTGCACGGCGTGGTCCTGAAGGCCGACGGCAGCCGGGTGGAGCTGAAGGTGGGGGAGGCCCCGGACGACCCGGTATTCACCGTATTGGACCTCCTGCCCCACCTGGCCCGCAAGGCCCAGATGGACAAGAAGGTGGCCGAGGCCTTCGAAGGGGAAAAGCTGAACCTCCTGGTGGGCTCCCTGCCCCTGGGCGACAAGGACACCAAGGAGCGCTTCAAGCTGGCCCTGCTCAAGTATCTGGAAGAGACCTACGGCATCACCGAAGAGGACCTGGTGAGCGCCGAACTGGAGGTGGTGCCCGCTGGCCCGGCCCGGGACGTGGGCTGGGACCGCAGCCTGGTGGCGGCTTACGGCCACGACGACCGCTCCTGCGCCTACCCGGCCCTGGAGGCTATCCTGACGGTGGCCGACCCGGAGCACACCTGTCTGGCGCTCTTCTATGACAAGGAGGAGGTGGGCAGCGACGGCAATACCTCGGCCAAGAGCTGCCTGCTGGAGGACCTGGTGGAGCAGCTCCTGGAACGGGAGGGCCTCAGCCCCCTGCTGCGGCGCCGGGTGCTCATGGCTTCCCGGGCCATCTCCGCGGACGTCAACGGCGCCCTGGACCCGGACTACCCTGAAGTGCACGAAAAGCGCAACGCCGCCAAGCTGGGCTACGGCGTCTGCCTCACCAAATTCACCGGCCACGGCGGCAAGTATATGGCCAACGACGCCCACGCCGAATACCTGGCGTGGCTCCGGCGCATCTTCAACGAGGCCGGGGTGGTCTGGCAGGCGGCCCACCTGGGCAAGGTGGACGAAGGCGGCGGCGGCACCATCGCCAAGTACCTGGCGGTGCACGGCCTGGAGATCATCGACTCCGGGCCGCCGGTGCTCTCCATGCATTCGCCCTTCGAAGTGGCCTCCAAGGCCGACCTCTACATGACCTTCAAGGCCTTCCGCACCTTTTTCCTGGCGCCGGGAGGCTAAGGAGTTCGGGGCTTCGCGTTTTTCGTTTCGGGATAGGCAGGGCCGGGGTTAAAATCATTCTGGCCTTTTCCCGAAACCCGAGACACGAACCTCAAACCTGAAAATACGATCATGGGCAAATTCTTTTCCCGCTTCAAGACCAAGGAGCCCGATCCCACGGGCGCCTCCTGGGGCAACATCAGCAGCTTTTACAGCCTGTTGCTCTTCCTGATCGCCATTCCCTTCGTGCTCATCGTGGCCTTGGTGTGGCTCACCGGCATCCTGGGCTTCAGCGCCTGGATTTTCGCCGGTTTTGCGGTACTCCTGGGGTATGCCGTGTACCGCACCTGGAAGGGCTGGGGCAGCTTCAAGCAGAAACTGGCGGCTCAGGGGGGGGAATTCCAGGACTTGGTGCGGGAGGCCACCAAGAGCGGCAAGGACGTGGAGATCTCTCTGCTGAACGGCGTCCTGACCCTGAAATACAGGGGCCAGGGGAACTGGCCGGAGGCCCTGCCGCCGCCGCTGCGGCGGGAGCTTTTGGCCCTGGCGCCGCCGGAGCCGCCGGAGCCGGCGGAGGCTCAGGCGGCCGCCGTCCCCCTGACGCCGGAGCGTATGCGCACCGAGCTGGAGGGTTTCCTGCGCCTGAAGGACGAAGGCGTCATCACCCCCGAGGAGTTCGACCGCATCAAGGCGGGGCTCATGGAGCGGTTGTCGGCGTAGAGAAAGGTTCCAGGTTTCAAGTTGAACGTTGGGGCAGGCCCGGAGGCCTGCCCTTTTTTCTGCCGAAAAAAAACCGGGATGGATTACCGGGCGCGCCAGGAGAACGAAAGGGCGTGGGTTTTCGCTGGACCTTGGACCTTGGACTTTGGACTTTGGACCTTGGACTTTCTCACCCCTCTGAGGCCGACTCCTCGGGCTTGATTTCCTCCCTGCCCAAGGCGAAGGCGGGGCCGGCGGCCAGGGTGGAGGAGTCCCAGAAGTCCCGGCGCAGGCGGTAGTAATCGTGCAGGCGGGCCAGGCAGGTAATGAGCCGGGTCAGGGCCGCGTCCCCCAGGCGGTCCAGGCAGGCCTGGAGGAATACCAGGAAGGCGGCCGGCAGGTAAAAGCCTTCCTTGCCGACGCTGCCCTTGAAATCCAGGCGGTAGGAGCCGTCCTGGAACTGATAGAAGTCCGCCTGATAGCGGCGCTCCGGGGCGGCGGGCGGCGCCGGCCCCAGGGTCACCGAGCCCAAGGGCAGGCGGGGCCGCCGGGGCGGGCCGTCTTCGGCGAGCACCAGATTCCTCACCTGGTCCAGGAAGCCCATGAGCTCCTTGGCCACCCGGGTCTCGTTCTGCTCGGCCAGTTCAAAGAGCGTGCGGGCGTAATAATAGAGGGCCAGGGTGAGGGTGTCGCCTTCCTGATCCTGACTGTTGTAGTAGAAGACCGAAGGCACGGCCAGATTGCCGGAGAAGAAGTCCACCCGCACCGTAATTTTGTGAATGCCCCGGTCCCGGGTGAATCTGGACAGCCAGCGCTTTAGCAGCATAATCATCTCTTGCCTGCCCGAAAACTCAGGCAGCCGGGTAGGGGAGGGGTCTTAGAGGTCGTCCAAGTTCCTGGCGTTTTGGGCATCCTGGGCACCGCGGCCTCAGGGTGGGGGCGCCGGCGGGGCCTCCACCACCGCCAGGGTGAAGCCATAACCGGCCTCCACCGGATCGGGGGGCAGGCCGAAAAAGACCACGGTAAAGGGCTGACGGGCCTGGGGGGCCAGGACGGCCGCGCCGCCCTTGCCTCCGGCCGTGTCCAGCCAACGGTTGATCTCCTCGGGCGGCAGACCGGTCAGGTCCTGGTCGGAGAAGGTGCTGCCGGCATAGGCCAGCCGCCGGGCCACTTCCCGATGGCCGGCATCCAGCAGGGTGGCCTGGAGCCGGATGGGCCCCCGGGGCACCGTCCCCTGGTTCACCACCTCGCCGGTGAGCACCAGGAGCTTGCCGCCCGAGCGGTTTTCCAGGCGGCCGAAGCGGGCTTCTCCCAACTCCAGACGCAGGTCCTTGAGGTCTGCCGGGCCTAAAGGCGGCGGCGGGGGCTTGACCGGCGCCGTCGCCGCCGGGGGCGGGGGCGCGGGCTGGGGGAAAAGCCCCGCCAGCCGGGCGCGGTAGAGCCAGCCAGCCGCGGCGGCGCCGCCGACCACCAGGAGGGCCGCCAC
>FWPV01016783.1_pt1 | contig 10260 bp, 6 predicted proteins | sample 2228371 | NCBI WGS metagenome assembly FWPV01 (sample SAMEA103939776, study PRJEB20133) | metagenome
TGATCCGGCAGGCGCTGGCCGCCGGTAAGCATGTGATCAGCGAGAAGCCGATGGCCCCGGACGTGGCCACCGGGCGGGAACTGCTGGCCGAATACGCGGCCTCTGCCGCCGCGCGGCCTCTGGTATGGATGGTGGCGGAGAACTACCGCTACGAGGAGCCGTTCGTCCGGGCGGCGGAGATCGTCGCCAGCGGGGCGATCGGGCGCGTCCTGCTGGCGGACTGGGCAATTCACGTGGCCATGACGCCGGACAACCCGTACTATCACACCGCCTGGCGGCGCGACGAATCGTTCCCCGGCGGCTTTCTGCTGGACGGCGGCGTGCATCACATGGCCGGGTTGCGCCTGATCCTGGGCGAGGTAGCCTCGGTCACGGCGACCATGACCCGCCAGCGTCCCGATCTGCCGCCCGCGGATACGCTCAGCGCTGCCCTGCTCTTCGAGGGCGGGGCGCTGGCCTCCTACAGCATCACCTACGCCGGGGGCGCGCCGTGGTACGGGCCGTTACAGATCGTTGGCGAGCGGGGGGCAGTGCGCCTGGTGCGCAACGAGTCGCTGGAAGTGACGGTTGGCGGGGAGACACGGACGATCGCTGTCAGGCCGTTCGGCGGCGTAGACGGTGAACTGGCCGCTTTTGCGGCGGCCATCCGTGGCGGCGTGCCGCATCGTAACTCGCCGCTGGAGGGTCTGCGTGACGTGGCCGTGCTGGAGGCGCTGCTCCGCGCGGCAGCGACGGGGACGCGCGTCACGCCGGAGTGCGTCGCCTGAGCGTCCCCGTCGCGGCGGGCTTCAGCGGGCCAGGGCGCGCAACAGCGCGCCGATCAGGATCGGCGGCAGGCCGATGACAAAGGCGTTGGCGGCCATCCCGGCATGGCTGGCCGGGTCAGCCAGGGCATGTGTCCAGTGACGGTAGAGGCTCGCCGCGCTGTCATACAGGTTACCCGGCAGGGCGGAGTCTTCCGTCTGCTGGCCGGGGCCGCCCAGGTAGTCAAAGAGGCCGGTCGCCATCACGATAAACCCGGCCATGATCAGCGCGCCGCCATACTGCGCCTGCGTCGTGCGACCGGTCGCCAGGCTGAGCAACCAGACCAGGGCGAACAATGCCAGATCGCAGAGCGCCAGGCGGAGCAGTATCCTGGCCCAGCCGGGTTGATGTGCGTCATGCATTGCCATCACTCCCCGAATCACTACCGTTACACCACTGTCTCCATCCTTAGCATAGCACAGTCCGGCACGAGAATTCCTCTGACAGTTGAAACAGAAACAGACGTACGGATTTCACAGACCGGCGCTTTTTGCCGCCGGTGTCATCCGCACGCCTGCCCCCGGCTCACGGGAGCTGTCCGCTGGCCGGGCGCTCCTGGGCCGGGACAAAGGCGCTGACGGTGAAGGGAACCGGCTCGCTGCGCTCGACCGTACCGTCAGCCAGGGTCGCCTCCGCCACCAGTTCGTGCTGGCCCAGCTGGAGCGGCCACCACACGACCCAGGGTGCGGCCTCTGCCGTCCCGATCGGCTGGCCATCCAGCAGGTAGGTGACGCGCTGTGTGCCGGGGCTGACGCCAGCCGTCAGGCGCAAACGTTGCGCTTCCGGCGGCAGGAGCGGAGACAGGCGGAAGGTGGTGTACGGATCCGGCTCCAGCAGGCGCAGACCGATGTGCTCATCCGGCGCGGTCAGCGCGGGGCCGGGCGGGGCGGGGATGCCCTGCCGGGCCGCCCAGTCGCGGGCCTCCTGCGGCAACACCAGAAAGACCTGCTGGGTGCGTGCCTCCGGGGGGGTGGTCTCGTCGGCCAGCAGGCCGGTGCGGCGGTCGATGGTGAAGACCTGGTGGATGGTATCGTAGGCGGTTGGCTCCGTACCGGGGATGAACCACTCGCGCACACGGCGCAGGCAGGCTTCGGTCGGCAGCAAACCGCTCAGGGCGCAGACTTCGACCTGAATCAGGCCGTCCGGGCGTGGGAAGTCCAGCCGGGGCTGGCCGAGCAGGGCTTCCCGCATGAAGTCGTGCCAGATCGGCCCCGCGCCGCTGATGCCGGTGACTTCGCGCATGGGGCTGTTGTCCGCGTTGCCGACCCACACCCCAACGACCAGGTTGGGGGTATAGCCCAGCGTCCAGTTATCGCGGAAGTCGGTGGTTGTGCCGGTCTTGGCGGCAGCCGGTCGCCCGATCTGCAGGACGGAAGCCGGCCCAAACGCCGGGATACGGGCCGTGTTGTCGCTCAGGATGTCCGTGATCAGCCAGGCCACGCGCTCATCCAGGACACGGTCAACCAGCGGCCTCGGTTCCCAGGTGTACAGGCGCCTCCCGGTGGCATCTTCCACCGCTGTGATCAGCACCGGCGAGACATGGAAGCCGCCATTGGCCAGACCGGCGTAGGCGGCGGTCAGTTCCAGCAGGCGCACTTCCCCACCGCCGAGTGTCACCGCCAGATCGAGGCGCGGGTTGTCGGCCAGCGTGGTCACGCCCAGACGGGTCAGCAGGCGCACCAGCGTATCGACGCCAATATGATCGAGGGCGGCTACCGCCGGGATGTTGTAGGACGAGGCCAGCGCCTCCCGCACGCGCACCGGGCCATGCTCCACCAGCGCGAAGTTGGCCGGGGTGTAGCTCTCCAGCCGCCGGGTGACGAACGGCGTCTCCACGTCCAGCACCATCGTCGCCGCCGTCCAGGGATCGGGCCGGGTCGGGTCAAAGGCAGCGGCATAGGTGAACGGCTTGAGCGCGCTACCCGGCTGGCGGGGGGCCAGCGCGGCGTTGTATGCCCCGCTGATCCGTTCGTTGAAATAATCCGGACTGCCCAGCATAGCCAGCACGTGACCGGTGTAGGGATCCATGGCCACCAGCGCGGCATTGCCAACATGATGCCCCTGACCGGTCTCGTCAGGCAGGTTAAGGCGGGTCAGATGGCGGCGGGCGATACGCTCGGCAGCATGCTGCCAGTCCAGATCGAGCGTGGTGGTGACCGTCAGGCCGCCCTGGTAAAGCGCTTCCGGGAAGCGTTGCGTGAGCTGTTCCCAGACAGCCATGACGAAGTGCGGCGCTTCGATGGGGAACGGCGCGGCGGCAAACTGCAGTGGCTCGTTTTCCGCCCGGCGAGCTTCTTCCGGGGTAATGTAGCCCTGTTCGGTCATCAGGCGCAGGACAGTCCTCTGGCGTTCTTTGGCTGCCTCCGGATTCTCCAGCGGGTTGTAGACGGCGGGGGCCTGCGGCAGACCAGCCAGCATCGCGCACTGGGCCAGATCGAGCGTCTCCACACCCTCCCCGAAATATGCCTGAGCCGCACCCTCCAGCCCGTAGGCCAGATTGCCATAGTAGGTCTGGTTGAGGTAAAGCATCAGGATGTCGTCGCGGCTGTAGCTGGCCGTCAGGCGGACGGCCAGGATCGTCTCCCGCAGCTTGCGGAGGAGCGTGCGTTCGGCCCGCTGTTCCGGATCAAGCAGCAGGTTGCGGGCAACCTGCTGGGTGATCGTGCTGCCGCCGGCGATCACTTCCCCGCCGGACAGGTTGATCCGTAGCGCGCGCAGGATACCGGCGAGATCAACGCCAATATGGCGGTAGAAGTTGGCATCCTCGGTAGCGATGGTCGCATCGATGCAGTCCTGCGGGACGCGATCCAGCGTCACGGCGCGGTTGCGCCCGCCCGCCGGGTCAACAATCTCGTAGAGCAGACGCCCCTGGCGATCCAGGATGCGCGTCGAAGGCAGGGCCAGGCCCGCTTTCAGCGTCGCCAGATCGGGCAGGCCGGTGAACAGGAGGGCAACCAGGGCTACAGCAGCAACCAGCAGGACCAGCCCCAGTCCGGCCAGCAGACTCAGACGGGGATGGCGGGCGATGCTCTGGCGCAGGCGGCTTATCATAGCGACGCTCCAGCAGGCTCATCTCATCTTCGATCATACATGCAGATCAAAGGCCGTGCCGGGATGTGCCTGTGAGGTATCCCGGCACGGGTTAGCGCAGGACAGTTATCCAGCGAAGGCAAGCGAGTCAACCAGCGCGTCGAGCACATCCAGCGCGGGCGAGAAGTCGCCCGGCGCAGCGCCTTCGAGCCGTGCGGCGCTTTCCAGCATGTAGCCCGCGACATCGGCCTGTAGCTCTACGACACCGAAATTCGGGTCCGGCTCCGCCGGGAACATACCCGCTTTCAAGGGGATCAGGATGCTGATCATGAACTGCCCATCGGTGCTGATCCCCTGGAACGTGTACAGGAAGCTATCCGCCTGGAACGGTTCCTGCGCCTGGGCGCACGTCGGCGGCGGCGAGCGCGACCAGGTCAGGCCGTTCGGCCAGCAGGGTCTGCAACGCTTCAGCCCGCTTCTGGTGCTCCTCCTCGAAGGAGAGATCAGCCACCCGGTAGAGGAAGAGCGCGCCCGCGCCATCGGCGAAGCTGAAGGGCGCATCTGGCCCGTCATAGAGATAAACCCTGGTATGGGCAGGCTGCGGCGGGAAAGACATTTCCGCGTCGGCCGCCTGGCGGACGATGTTGACGTTAACAGCCAGAGCCGGGTCCAGGCTGAAGCTGAAGCCGCCGAACGCGATGCGCACGGTTTCGTTGTTCCCCTGTGCCAGAACGGGCGTGGCAGCCAGCATCAGTAGCAAGGTCAGCAGGGCGAGCTTTCTGAAAGCAGACATAGGTGATTCCCCTCTTTGTTCTGGATTGCGACCGGCGAACAGCCAGCCATCGGAGCCGCGATCGTCCCCCACTATAACGGCGCGGCGCAGGGTGTGCATGACGCACCGCCCGTGCCAGCCCTACGCTTGCCCGCCGTTGAACACGCTCCTGCGTCGGGAATCAAACAGGGACGGCGTGGATGTGCCGTCCCTGCGTTGATGCGTAAGCGGCGCCTAGCTGACCGGCTCCAGCCAGTACTGGCCAGGCACACCTTCCGCTGTCCAGCCGACCAGGCCATTGTAGTTGACCCGCCACCAGGTCATACCGCCGATGGCGCACTGCGGCCCATCCAGGACGGTGAACACGCCGCCCGGCGGAATCTGGCCGATGGGCGTCCCGGTTTCGCCGGGCCGATCACGGACGGTGTTGGCGTTGGGCGGATCGTAGGTTACGCGGCCCTGCATGCCCGGCACCAGCCGCGAACGCAGCCCATTGCCACACATCAGCGGCTCCAGCCAGTAGACCCCGGCGTAGCCTTCCGCCGTCCAGCCGGTCAGGCTGCCGGTGGTGATCCGCCACCAGTTGTAGCCATCCACGCAGCGCGGGCCTTCGATCACGCGGAAGATCGTCCCGCCGGGGATGTTGGCCTGAACGGTGCTGCCGCCGCCGGTGCCCGGCGCGGTGCGCACGGTGTTCGGATCGCCCGGTGTGACACGGGCGGTATAGCCGGCGGAAAGGCGCGGCGGCAGCGTGCAGGCAGGCGGCGGCGGGGTGATCGCCTCCACCTCGATGCGGCTGACGAAGACCACATCATCTTCCCCGCCCGGCTTATTGGGATAGAGGATGCCCCAGATGTGCACCGGCACGCCCGGCGGGTTATTGGCCAGGTGATTCAGCTGGGCCAGGATACCGGCGTCGCTGGAGGTAACGCCCACCCGCAGCATCCCTTCCCAGAACTGGAAGCCCAGCGGATAGGCCATTGCGCCGCCGTTGTGGACGATCACGCCGCGCCAGTCATTGACGGCCTCACTGCCGCCGGTAGCCGGTTCCAGCCAGTAGACCCCGGACTCGCCTTCCGCCGTCCAGCCGATCAGGCCGTTATAGTTGACCCGCCACCAGGCCATGCCTTCCGGGCCGCACTGCGGGCCGCTGAGCACGTTAAAGACACCTCCGGGCGGAATTTCGCCCACCACCGAGCCGACATTGCGCCCCGGCTGGCTGCGCACCGTGTTGCTCAGGGCCGGGTAGAGCGTCACCCGCCCCTGCTGGCCGGGCGTCAGGCGGATCGGCAGGCCGCTGCTGCAGGAGAGCGGATCCAGCCAGTACACGCCATCGCGGCCTTCCGCCGTCCAGCCCACGAAGCCGCCGGCGTCGACGCGCCACCAGTAGTAGCCACTGGCACAGATCGGCCCCTGCAGGACGGTAAAGGTCGTGCCACCGGGCAGATTGCCGAGCACAACGCTATCGCCGCCGGTGCCGGGTGCGCTGCGCAGGGCGTTGGGCAGCGGCCCCGGCGAGACACGCCCCGTGTTGCCCACCTGCAGGCGTGGAGGCAGATTACAGGCGATCACGATCGGCGTGGGCGTCGGCGTGCGCGGGGCAGGCGTGGGAACCTGGGCTTCCAGGGCGGCGACGTAGATCACATCGTCATCGGGTGTGGCCGGATTGTTGTGGTAAAGCGTGCCCCACACGCGCACGCGGCCCGTACCAGCCAGGGCGGCGATCTGCCCCTGGATGGTGGCGTCCACCGATGTGACGCCAACGCGCCGTGTTGCCTCCCAGAACTGGAAGCCGTAGGTGTAAGGCGCACCGGCCCCGTTGCGGACCAGCGTGCCCGCCCAGCCCTCGACCGGCTCGCTGCTTACGGTTTCCCCGCCGCCCGACGTGTCGCCATCCTGCCCCGCATCCACGATGGCCAGCTCGGCCACGCGGATCTGGCAGCCGTTAGCGTCGGCGACGCCGCAGATCACATCGCCGCTGACACTCAGCAGCGCACCGCTATCCCGCTGGGCAGCCAGCGTCAGCGAGAAGGCACCTTCCCGATCGTTTTCCGGCGGAACAGCGATGCCGTAACGCATCGGGCGGTCGCCGAGCAACACAAAATAGTCGTCATAGCCCGCTCCGGCTGACGTGCTGTACAGGCGGCCAATCCAGCCACGGACGGCCACCGGCTCGCTGATGCCTTCCCCCTCGGCCAGGATCCTCCGGACGCGCAGCTGGCAACCATTGTAATCCGGGACATCACAGGACAGGCTGCCCCAGAAGTGAGCGCGGGTGTTGCTGTCACGCAGACTGACGATCCGCGCTTCCAGGGCGTCATCCGCCCCGGCGATGCCAACCGAACCGGCGCCTTCCGAGAGCAGAAACAGGTAGTCGTTGAACTGCGATCCAGCCGGCAGACCGGTGACCAGCCCGTACCAGCCGATGACCGGCGTACCAGTCTCGTCTTCCGGCACAGGTGTGGCGGTGGGCGCAGTGGTTGCCGTTGGCGGAGTAGTGGCCGAGGGTTCCGATGTGGGAGTCATCGTTGGCTCGGCAACGGTCAGGTTGCAGCCGCTAAGAGTCACGGCGCCAAACAGGAGCAGCATGGCCAGGGTGGCCCAGGGACGAGACATGGATGAAGTTCCCCCTCTTCTTATTGTTGACGGTTGTGCGCAACAGGCGCATACCGGGTTATGTACCCACATTATAGAACGTCCGCTGGGGAGGGAAAGTTCCCGGTGACTCAGCGCAGAGGACACGGAGGATATGCGTTGGCCACAGGCAGGATGGGACGCTGGAGGCACACAGCGGGTGTGTCTCCAGCGGGCAGGCGTGAAAGCTCACATTTCCAGGTGGTAGCGCAGGGGACGCGAGCGGGTGGGGTGGCGCAGCTTGCGTAGCGCTTTGGCTTCAATCTGGCGGATGCGCTCCCGGGTGACGCCAAAGTGCTTGCCCACCTCTTCCAGCGTGTGCATCTGGCCATCATTGAGGCCGAAGCGCATTTCCAGTACCTCACGCTCGCGGTCGTTGAGGATGCGCAGCGAGTCACGGATCTGCTCCTTGAGCAGCTGGCGGCTGGCGGCCTCCACGGGGCCGGGGGTCTTGTCGTCCTCGATGAAATCGCCCAGGGAGGACGAATCCTCCTGCCCGACAGGCATCTCCAGACTCATCGGCTCCTGGCTGATGCGCATGATCCGCCGTACTTTGTTGGCGGCGCGGCGCAGACGGCGCTCCAGAGTCGGGCTGAGCGCCTCGCCGCGTGCCTGCGCCTCGCGGATGGCCCGTGTCTCCTCAGGAGAGAGAAAGTCCATCTCGATCGCGATCTGTTCGGCGGTTGGCTCGGTACTGAGTTTCTGGGTCAGGTCGCGCTCGATACGCATCAGGCGGTTGATCGTCTCGACCATGTGAACGGGGATGCGGATGGTGCGGGCCTGGTCGGCAATGGCCCGGCTGATCGCCTGGCGGATCCACCAGGTGGCATACGTGCTGAACTTGTAGCCACGGGTATGATCGAACTTCTCCACAGCCCGCAGCAGGCCGATGTTGCCCTCCTGGATCAAGTCAAGGAAGTTAATCCCGCGCCCCATGTAGCGCTTGGCGACGGAGACAACCAGGCGCAGGTTGGCACGGGTGAGGGCCTCGGCAGCCTCATTCTGGCGGACTTCGGCCAGTTCAAAGGAGTCCAGGATCTGTTCGGCGGCGTCAGGCGTACGGGTGATCCACTGGCGGGCGCGCTCGATATCCAGGGTGGGGCCGCGCAGCGCCTGACGCATCCCGCGTGGCAACAGATAAAGCGCCTGAAAGACCTCAAACAGATGGCGGGCCAGGTCCGTCCAGGCGTCGTCATGGCCCCACTCACGCTGCTGCAGGTATTCGCGGATGCCCGATTCGGCGTCCCGATCCCAGGCTTCATACAGCTGGTCGGCCTCGTCAATGATCATGTTCAGGTCGGGCGGATCGACCTTCAGCGCCTGCGCCTGCCTGAGGAGATCCTGCCAGGCCTGGGCGGCGTTTTCCAGTAGCGCCAGGGCGACATCCGTGGTCTGGTTAAGGTCGCGCTCAGCCGCTTCCGCCGCGTACTCATCCAGCATCTGGGCGGCAGCCATCTGGGCCGCCAGCCACATCTCGCGGTTGGAGTCCAGGAGTTGCACCTGACCGATTTCCTTGAGGTACATACGCACCGGGTCATCGGTCAGGGCACCCAACCCTTCGTAGGCCCGCTCTTCCTCAAGGTCTTCTTCTTCCTCGTCCTCAACCGTTTCCAGCAAAGGGAAATCATCCAGCGGCAACAGGTCCGGTTCGTCGCCAGTATCATCATGCTCGTCGAACTCCAACCCGTTGTCTTCGATCTCCTCATCAAAAACGGGCAGGTCGTTATCCGCCAGATCCTCTTTGCGGGTTTGTTCAGGGCCGGGTTTCCTGTCTTTGCGGATCTTACGCTTTGCCATGGTGAACCCCCGGTTGCAGGCAGTGTGTCAGTTCATGGTGCTGGCCCGCCGCCGGATGGCAGACAGTCGGCGGCAGCCCGGTGCCTATTTGTAGTCGGTTTCGGGCGAAAACTCAAACTGGCTCACGGTCTTTCGCCCGCGCGGCGCGTGGTCATCACGTGACGAGCGGGATGGCCGGATATTGTGTCACAAGCGCGGCAATTTAGCTATGTTGCGACTCGGCGCGCTTCTTAAGCTCATGATCCAGGGCTTTAACCGCAGCCATGCTGGCGTCAATGGCGTCCTGATAGGCCCGGCGCTCCTCGCCCTCCGCTTCCGTCACGACAAAGCGCAGGGCATCAATGGTCTGGCGTAGCCGGTCGCGGCGCAGGGCGAAAACCTTGTCGATCAATTCACTCTCCGGTTCGCTCAGGTGGCGGCCCTGGCGGCGCATTTCTTTGTGGACCGAATACACTTCCTGCTCCAGGCCGGGCAGCCGGCCCGCGATCGGATCTTCCAGCGCCCACAGGTGTTGGAGCGGCTCGGCGAACAGATCGCCCAGCGTGGCCCGGACAAAAGCCAGCGGCTCCTGCTCATCCTGGCGCAAAGCGGCCTGCAACGCCTGAAAGATGGCCTGGCAGGTGGTGTCGCGGAAGTCCTCACCGTGCAGCGATCCCAGCGCCTGGCGTAGACGGGCCATCCGCCCGTCATCGGGGAAGCGCCCCCCCAGGCTATCCGCCACCTGCCGCAGCGCACGATTGGCCTGGTATAACAGCGCAGGACGGCGCAGGAGCAGGCTAAGCACATACTGCTCCTGCAGGCTGGCCGGCCCCGGCGCGAAGCGCGCCGGCGGCGGCATGTCGCCTGCCGTCTGGCCTTCAACCGTCGCCGTGATGTCTTCCTCCTCGGGCGGCAGGAGAGCATCTGCCGGAGGACGGGGGCCTTCCTGCCAGGTGGCTTCCGACACTGCTCCGACATCGTCAGGAGCCACAGGCGGCGGTTCCGGGCGTTTGTAGGTACGGGCGGCCTGGGTCATCGCCCGCGTAGGCCGCCGCTCCCGCAGGCGCGGATTGGTCGGACGCGGGCGGACGGTTGCCACGCGGCTTTCCAGCGCAATCTCCATCAGCCGCTTCTCCGGCAGATGCAGCCGGTAAGCCAGTTTCTGGACGTTGGCTTCCCGGTGGAGATCGCTTTCGGTGGCGGTCAGCACCGGCAGGAGCTGGCGGGCGATCTTCTCTTTCTCA
>FWPV01016784.1_pt1 | contig 10259 bp, 10 predicted proteins | sample 2228371 | NCBI WGS metagenome assembly FWPV01 (sample SAMEA103939776, study PRJEB20133) | metagenome
CTCCTTTCGGTTACCTGCAATATGACGCAACGATCTGTTTTTCAACCCCTCCTGTGATTACCTTCGGTTACCTTTAATTTGAGTCAATTCGTGGGGAACGTTTTGATAACAAATAGCTTGACAAAAAAATTTAATATGTCTATATTTTACATCAAGAATACTCCCCAAAAGTGTTCCGAAGGATATGGCAAAAAGATCTGTTCTTTCTCTCCTTTGAACATCTCGTTTTTTAACAGCCATCACAATTATTACGTTAAAAGCAAAAATTATTGTAACCATAGGAGATTACCGTTAACATCGCGGCACATTGCCGATTTAACGTCATGGACAGACCCAGTAACAGGTTCGTTCATGGCCATTGCTAACCATAAAACCCCATTGTCGAGCATATAGTATTGAGTATTTAAATCTTCCCTTGTTCATATCAAAGAGACACACAACATCGTTATCAATAACAACATTCCCAGTCTATGTAGAACCGCCCCATCATTGAAAAAATCACGCGCTGGCGTGACATTGGCAATTACGTACATACAATTACCGGGTGTCAAGGAGATGTTTGCATGAATTTAAAAGAACTCAAAAACAAAAAAATAAATGAGCTGATGAACGCTGCCAAGCAAATGAATGTAGATGGCTACAGCAGCATGCGCAAGCAGGATCTCATTTTTGCCCTGCTGCAGTCTGAAATAGATAAGAACGGCCTCATTTATGGCGAAGGGGTGCTGGAAATTCTTCCTGACGGCTTTGGCTTTTTACGGGCTCCCGATTACAATTATCTCCCTGGCCCCGACGATATTTATGTTTCTCCCTCACAAATTCGCCGGTTTAATCTGAGAACCGGCGATACGGTGTCCGGCCAGATTCGCCCGCCCAAAGAGTCCGAGCGTTATTTTGCGCTGCTCAAGGTGGAAAACGTCAATTACGAGAATCCGGAAATTGCCCGGGACAAAATTCTCTTTGATAACCTGACGCCACTCTATCCCATGGAACGGATCAGGCTTGAAACCGACAGGGAAAACCTGTCTGCCCGGGTTATGGATTTGCTGACACCAATTGGCAAGGGGCAACGCGGGCTTATCGTATCGCCGCCCCGCACCGGTAAAACCATGCTGCTGCAGACCATTGCCAACTCAATAACCAGCAATCACCCGGAAATTATGCTCATTGTGCTGCTGATTGATGAACGGCCTGAGGAAGTGACAGACATGCAGCGCTCCGTCAAAGGTGAAGTCATCAGCTCCACGTTTGATGAGCCGGCGCAGCGGCATGTGCAGGTGGCAGAAATGGTGATCGAGAAGGCAAAACGGCTGGTTGAACACAATAAAGATGTGGTCATACTGCTTGACAGTATCACCAGACTTGCCCGGGCCTACAACACGGTTGTGCCGCCAAGCGGCAAGGTGCTTTCCGGCGGTGTTGATTCAAATGCCCTGCACAAACCCAAGCGGTTTTTTGGTGCTGCCCGCAATATTGAGGAGGGCGGCAGTCTGACGATCATTGCGACCGCTCTCATTGACACCGGCAGCAGAATGGATGAGGTTATTTTTGAGGAATTTAAGGGCACGGGCAACATGGAAATTTATCTGGAGCGCAAACTCGCAGACCGGCGTGTGTTTCCAGCAATTGATATCAATCGGTCCGGCACCCGCAAAGAAGAATTGCTCCTGCCCAGTGAAAGTTTGAACCGAATATGGTTGCTGCGCAAAGTGCTGCAGCCGCTGAATACTGTTGATGCCATGGAATTTCTGCTGGAAAAATTGCGCGAAACGGATAATAATGTCGACTTCCTCAATTCGATGAATAAATGAGGCAACCAAAAAGGAGATGCAGCGATGAAGAAAGATATCCATCCTCGCTATGAAAAGGCTGTTGTTCGGTGTGTGTGCGGGAATACCTTTGAAACCCGCTCAACAAAAAAAGAGATCAAGGTGGAAGTGTGCTCGAGCTGTCACGGGTTCTTTACCGGCAAGCAAAAGCTGGTGGATTCAGCGGGCCGCGTTGAGAAATTTCAGCAGAAATATGCAAAAAAAGCCGGGAAAAAAGAGGGCCCCGCTGCACCATGAGCGCGGTTTTGGCATTGTCAAGATTGCCCGTGGCGAAAGTTCAGGTGCGTCACGGGCTCTTTGTTTGCAATCACGATGAGTTCTATGTTTGATAAATTAGCAGAGGTGGAACAAAAATACCACGAGCTTGAAGCTCTGCTGAGCGATCCGGCAGTTTTCCAGGACATGGAGCGCTATCAGAAGCTCACGCGGGAACGGGCCAAGCTCACGTCTCTGGTAGAGCACTATCAGCGCTACAAAAAGATTGTTGAAGAAATTGAAAACAATAAAGAGTTGCTCCATACGGATGACGAAGGGCTCAGAGAACTTGCGAAAGAGGAAATGGCGGCGCTCAAAAAAGAGCGCGAGGCGCTGGAGGAAACCCTGCGTCTGATGCTGTTGCCAAAGGACCCACGGGATGAAAAAAATGTGATCCTTGAAATTCGTGCCGGCACGGGCGGCGAAGAAGCAGCCTTGTTTGCCATGGATTTATTCCGCATGTATGCAAAATTTGCCGAACGAAAAGGATGGAACGTTGAGATTTTAAGCCAGAACATCACCGGGCTCAGGGGCGCCAAGGAAATCATTGCTTCCATTGAAGGTGAGGGCGTTTACAGCCAGCTAAAATACGAAAGCGGGGTGCACCGGGTGCAGCGCATCCCGGAGACAGAGACCCAGGGCCGTATCCACACCTCGGCGGTCACCGTTGCGGTGCTTCCGGAAGCTGAAGATATTGATGTGGTTATTAATCCTGATGAACTCAAAATTGACGTTTACCGCTCTTCGGGACCCGGCGGGCAAAGTGTGAACACCACCGATTCAGCAGTTCGCGTCACGCATCTTCCGACGGGTCTTGTGGTGACCTGCCAGGATGAAAAATCCCAGCATAAGAACAAGGCAAAAGCAATGAAGGTTCTTAAATCGCGGCTGCTTGATAGCGCCATCAAAGAGCAACAGGCGCAGATTTCAAAGGAGAGAAAAAGTCAGGTGGGCAGCGGCGACCGCAGCGAGAGGATTCGTACGTATAATTATCCTCAGGGCAGAGTCACTGATCACCGCATTGGACTGACGCTTTATCGGATTGAGGAGATCATGGAGGGTGATATCCAGGAGATCATTGACCATCTCACCGCTTACTTTCAGGCAGAAGCATTGAAAGAATCCGGTCTTGCTGCCCTCGCCACACCCCAGTAGCGGGCTGCTCTCCCCGCATAACCAGTTTTGAATCGTTTTTTTTCGATATCCGTCGTCAGTCAACCCAGAAGAATAATCAGGACGTTCCCCAAAAATGCCTTTTAAAATCCGGCACGCGGCATGCGACCAGGCACCAAGCAGAAATAGAAATGTGGCAATTGCAAACAGGAGCGCCCGGGGTTTCGCAAGCCACACCATAACCGTCCAGCACCTCTGGCACGGCAGCAACCGTTATATTCTGTGGTGCCGGACCCCATAGCATCTCCCGTATCCAAGGCTCTGACAGCTGCCTGCCCGGGGCGGAACAGGCACGGTGGCGGGGTCGTGAACAAAGCAAAAAACCATAGTGTTGGGGCGGAGAAACCTCCAGGCGCACTCTCCACCAAACGATAAATAAATTTTGGGGAATGTCCGGAGAAGAATAATAACGAGGCATTTACCCACCCTCCTCACCATCATCTGGGGATTGGAACGTTTTCTATGAACAGGAACTGGACGGTCGTTGCGCTGCTTAACGAAACAGCAACGTATTTTAAGAAAAAAGGAATCGACAGCGCCCGTCTTGATGCGGAACTGCTGCTCGCCTCCTGTCTTGACATCCCGCGTATTCAGCTCTACATTGATTTTGAACGCCTGGTGAGCACAGACGAACTTGCTGCGTTTCGGGAGCTTGTCCGCCGCAGGGCAGCCCGGGAACCGGTTGCCTATCTGGTGGGATACAAAGAGTTCTGGTCACTTAACATAAAGGTGACACACGGCGTGCTCATTCCGCGACCGGAAACAGAGTTGCTGATCGAGGAAGCGCGGGCGCTCTTTACCAGGCAGGCGGCGCACGCAGCACCCCTGGTTATTCTTGAAATCGGCACCGGGAGCGGCGCAATTTCTGTTGCGCTGGCGCAAGAGTTTAAAAACAGCCGCATTTATGCCACTGACATCTCATCGGTTGCATTACGTGTCGCCCGCGAAAACAGCATATGCCATGGCTGTGCGAATGCCATACATTTACTGCAGGGTGATGCACTGACGCCATTCCGGCAGAATGAAATGTTTGATCTGATTATTTCCAATCCCCCCTATGTCTGCAGCGCGGAGATCAAGCAGCTCCCCCCGGAAATACAGCAATATGAACCCCTTGCGGCAATTAACGGTGGAGCAGACGGACTGGATTATTACCGCCGCTGGATTCCCCAGATACCCGCACTGCTAAAACCCAACGGCTGGATTATCCTGGAAATCGGCGCCGGCCAATCGGCAGCGGTTTTGCAATTATTCTCCCATGCGGGACGCTTTGCTGATGTGCAAACAATCCGGGATTATACGGGACGGGAACGGGTGATCAGAGCCAGAAAAAAATAAGATTATTTGCCGGTTATTCTCGGGTCTATATTCTCCGGCCCCCCGCAATCAGGCGTGTAGCAGGTGCAATCAATAAAGGTGCATTGTTGGTTGCAGGATGGGCACTGGTCAGGCGGATTTTCTGTTTTGAAGGTATATCCGCAGGCTGAGCACTTAAACCACGTCATGGGAACTCCTTTCTGTTCTATGGTATCCCGCGCAAACAGGGAACAGGTTACGTAATATAAATAACACAGAGAGTTTACCGATGCACGGGTTTTTCATGCGTTGGAGATATTTGCGCAGGAACAAACGCTTGTTCTGGGTGCTTGTTATGCTGCAGATGTTTACGGGCTGCGCGCCTCGCAGTTTTGCAGGAGACGAAATAATCAATACCGGCAGATGGACGGTTGCCGAACTCAATGGAATTCTCGCGCAGGCGTCGCGGCTTAATGACACTTCAGCGCGCATTGAGTTTATTTCCAGACAGTTTCTCGTGGTTCCGTATCAGGAAAAGACATTAGTTGGCGATATACAAACACCAGAACTGCTGGTAATCAATCTCGCAGGGGTTGACTGTTTCACGTTTATTGATTACGTGGAGGCCATGCGCAGCTCTCGATCCTTTGATGATTTTAAGAAAAACCTGAAACTTGTTCGCTATCAATCAGGGATTGTTGATTATCAGCATAGAAATCACTATTTCACTGACTGGGGGGAATTCAATGCCAGCCGCGTGGTGGATGCCACGGAACTGATTGGCGGCGAGAAAACAAAAAAAGTTGTAAAATTCTTGTGCCCCACAGCGGTTGGCAAGGAGCTTCTTCCCGGTGTGCCTGTGAGGCAACGCAGCATAGCCTATATTCCCACGGGAGCGGTGAGCACCAGGATAATAAAAAGATTGCAGACCGGCGATTATATCGGCATTTATACAAACCGCCCTGATCTTGACGTCTCACATACAGGGATAGCGGTCTGGCATCAGGGGACACTTTTGTTCAGGCATGCGTCATCTCAGGCACGGCATAGAAAAGTCATTGACGAACCTTTTATGACATATATCGCAGACAAACCGGGCATTATTGTTTTGCGGCCCACGCAGCGGCCGGCACCATAGGATAAACCCTATGGGCGCTGTTGTCATAACGATTCTCCCGCACAGAGGCCAGGGCTGTTAGCAATATGTGTCGAGATAGCCGCGGGCTGCGCCCGGAGAGCATCACTTTTTCTTGCGATGCGATCCGAACTTTCCTGCTGTTGCAACCTCGACCAGGTTTTTATATCGCGTAAAATTTTGCGGGAGGTCAAACAGCGCGGCATCCGGTTCGGTCTTTTTTATATTGGTGAATGTCGTGGTATTGGTGCCGGTTATGCCAAAGCGGGTGTTGACATCAGCAATAATTTTAAGAGGAAGCCCCTTAAAATCCGGAGCAAGCCAGGTTGTGACACTGGTGCGCGTGCCATTTGCAAATTTCATGATCGCAAAGATTTTTTTACAGTCATAGCCATCGAAGAGTTCGTTGCCGAGAAACTCTTTTTTCTCGAATTTTGGCTTGCCGTCGCTTTTTTTCATAATTGCGCCGAGCATTTCGCGCACTTCATCAGGATCAATCTCAATAAAGGCGTTGCGTTTGGGAAATACGAGGTAGGCTTTTTTCTTCAGTATGCGATACAGAATATGGCAATCGAAAAGACGCACCCCCTCTTTTCCGGGAACCTCAAGTCCGCTTTTTATATCAACCCGCAACCCGTTGATTCCTCTCTTGAATACCGTGCCCTCCATTACTACCTTGTTTTTGCCCAGGGCAGTGATGTTGTTAAAATCCGATATAAAAGATACATTCAACAGTTCCCAGTCAAGGTAATCGGTAATGTTGTTCAGATTAATGCCTGAGGTCTCAAGGCCTTTGCCCGCAACCGCCGTTTCAATTGTTTTTCCAATCTCGCCGAGATTTTGACCGAAAGAAGTCGGCGGCGCGATAAATACGGATATGAGAATGAAGAGCAAAATCCTTTTCACCATCGCGTTTGCCTTTCACAAATCGGTTATCTTGTGAATTTTATTATTATAAAACAAGGTTTACCGCCGCGGTCTCTGTGCGAAATGGCGATGAGCTGCACCATCAGGGCTTATTCGTTGACCTACCTGCCTGGGGTTTTCACTTCCTTCATTTTTACAAAAACCGCACGCCGTCACGCCCTGCTCGGCTACGACCCCAAAGATCTCCCCAACAGCGGATAATAGATGTGTGCCACGAGGAAGTCAATAAGGTAAATATTAAAGCGATCCAAGAAATAGGTGGGAATGACGTGCTTGTCAATGACGACTTTTTCCGCGGTTACCTGCACGCTGGTAACATAGATTTCATTTGCCAGGCGTTCCTCGTCATCGATTTCAAGGCCGTTTGACAGGTAGGTGGTTTCGCCAAGTTTGGCAAGGTGATAATCATGGATATGGCCGGAGATAACGTAATCTATGCGAAAGCGTTTTTTTAGCGCAAAAAACCGGGCATATCTTTTGAGATCCGGTGTCGGGATGCCGTCGATCCAGTCCACCGGCGGACGGTGCATGAAAAGAAAGACCCAGCGCACCAGGTGGTGATTTTCCTCAAGCACCCGCTCGAGGAATTCAAATTGCTGATTCAGTGATTTGCCCAGTGAATTATCAAAGAAGATAAACAAACAGTTACTCCACACAAAGTAAAACTGTTTCAGTTTGAAGTAACGCTCAAAAAGATCCGGGTCTTCTTTTCGATCATGATTGCCCGGTATAACAAACAGCGGCACTTGCAGATTGCTGTTTTTGATTTCATTGAGGATGAGGGCATAATGCCCCAGGTCGGCATGGCTTGACAAGTCTCCCGTTTGCACCGCAAAAGCGAAGCCATTGCTTGCCAACGGCAGAACTTTTTTGTTCAGGAGGCCATAACCGGATTGAATATCACCGATCACCAGAAAATTGAATGAAGTGCGCGGCGGCTCGCCCTGTATCCGGGTAACATTGTCGCGGTTATTGATACAGCGGATTTCCTCCAGACCCTGATACGGGAAAACAAATCTGCCAAGATAGTAGGTCAGGATGAGCGTTATGGCTGATAACAGCAGCAGCGCGTATAGCGAATAGCGAAGAATGGTCATCATGAAACCTGGGTGCAGGAAGCTGTCTGGTGCAGGGCTGGTTTCGGTTGACCGTTGGCGATAAGCTGTTCATAGAGCGCGCAGATGCTGTCAATCATTTTGGTCTCATCAAACAGCATTTCAGCGCGCCTGCGGCTGGCGCGTCCCAATTCCTGAGCCTTCACTGGGTTGTCAAGCAGCAAACCAATGGCTCGGGCTAATGCGCGGGAATCGCCCGGGGGAACCAGCAGGCCGCTCCGGTCGTGTTCAATAGCTTCAGGAATCCCGCCGACGGCGGTAGCCACAATCGGTTTGCCGGCAGCCATTGCTTCCAGCAACGACCTGCCAAGACCCTCAGCAAGCGAGGGCAAAACAAAGACATCCAGCAGCGACAGGATGTCCGGAATGTCGCTTCTTCTGCCGGTCAAGAGAATGTGGTCTGACACACCCAGACGTGCAGCACAGGTTTTCAGGGCAGCAATTTTTGCTTTACTGGCGCCGCCGCCCACGACCAGACAGGTGAGCGCTCTGCCCTCCTGGATGAGCAGCTGCACTGCTTCAAAGAGATGTCGAAAACCCTTGCGTTCGGTGAGCCTGGCAACGATCCCGATTATGGCGCCCTGACTCGGAAGATTAAACTCCTTGAGCAGTTGCTGGTTTTTCCCCTGAGGCGTAAACTGTTCCAGATTAATGGCCGTGCGAATGGTAATCACCTGCGCTGGATTGAGTCCGGACTGAATCATTACGTCCCGGATGTGTTCAGAAATTGCTATGATGCGGCTGGTGAGGGTGCCATACAAATAGCGGCTGAATGCGCCGCCTTTCAGCGGGACATGATTGTGCTTGGTTCGCACCAGCGCCTTGACGCCGGATAGTTTGCGCGCAATGGCGCACAGGAGATGGTCAGGATAACCGTGAGCATTGATGAGGTCAACATGTTCGCGGCGTAAAAAAACAGCAAGCTTCACCAGCGACGGAAGGAAATAGTTCATTCTGAGGCGGAACAGTTCCAGACCGAGCTCCCGGCCGCTGCGTTCAAGAAACGATTGCGGTTGACAGGCGAGGATGACCCGATAACCGCGTTTGCGCAGCTCCTTGGCCTCAAGCAGTGTCCGCATGGTCTGACCGGTGAGATGGGTCTGTTTGTCAATCTGGAGGATGGTGGGCAACAGCGGTTCTCCTTTGGTCCTGAAAGAAACCGAGAAATTTCTGATAAATACCTTTCAAAGTGCGGTGGCTGCTTTTCGGCAATCTGGTTTTCTTGCAGTTCTGACAGACCGGAGGCAGAGAATGATAGGCGCCGGTACGGAAATTATTCCTGATTTCGTTCAGCCGCTTGCAATGGAAGATTTCTTTTATGGACTGTTCCCTCACATTTCCCAGCACCACGCTCCGCGCCCAATCAGAGCAGCACAGGATAACATCGCCATTATAAATAATATAGGCACAGCGGTTAAAGCGATAACAGCGCTGGCGCTGCTCCAGACCGAACGGATGCAGTTCCACGTTATCCTCAATGTTTCCCCCCTTGTTCTCATAGGCAACTGTGGTTGCCTTGATTCCCCTTTTTCTCCAGTAACGTTTGTACTTCCTGATTTCATCTTCATTATGCCCGACGCTGACCATAGATAAAACAATTTTTGGCTTCTGCAGGTTTCTTTGCTGCAGCGTATTAATAAGGCGCTCAATGCCCTCTACGGTTCTCCGATAGTCGAGCCCCATGATTTTCTCATAGGTTTCTCTGGTTAAGCCTTGGATGCTGATTTTGATCCGGTCTAATCCCGCATCAATAAGCCGGTCAATAATGTTTTGTGTCAGCAGGGAGCCATTGGTAGTAATCGTAATTTCAGTACCGTTGCCCAGTTTCTGCTTTGCGAAAGCAATTCGATCGGGGAGTTTTTTATCAAGCAACGGCTCGTTCATGAGCAACAGCGATATCCTTTTTGGCTGGTACTGCGCCGCTTCATCAATGATTTTCTGGTACACGGCATCTTCCATGATGCCATGGGAAACCTTGTCAACAATGTACGGATACGCGCAAAAGAGGCATTTGGCGTTACAGTAGGATATGGTCTGGATGTGCAGGCGCTCGGGAAAATCCGGCGGTGTTTCGTAGTTGATGGCCACTGATGAATAATTCCTTTCTGCGTTTTATGTCCCCAGGAAAAAGAACCAACCAATTGCTCTTCAATTCTGGGATACGGAGGAATCAGGGAGAATCTTATTATGCCCTACCGACGGCTTTTTGACGCCATGTTTCAAAGCGTTACGTGAGGAGAGCAGTACCTGAAATATAGTTTAAAACTCATGAGGTGTCAACAGTCATGCAACCAGGACTTTCCCACAAAATTTATTTTGCGTTTGGTGTAAAGAGTGCCTGGGGTTTCTACGCCACAACGCTATGGTTTTTTGCTGTGTTCACGACTCCGCCACCGTGCCTGTTCCGCCCCGGGCAGGCAGCTGTCAGAGCCTTCGATACGGGAAATGCTATGGGGTCTGGCACCATAGAATATAACGGTTGCTGCCGTGCCAGAGGTGCTGGACGGTTATGTTGTGGCTTGCGAAACC
>FWPV01016785.1_pt1 | contig 10259 bp, 7 predicted proteins | sample 2228371 | NCBI WGS metagenome assembly FWPV01 (sample SAMEA103939776, study PRJEB20133) | metagenome
AGGTCATCTGCAATGAGGTCGCGTTGACCATGGGCCTGTTGCAAAACGCTGCACCGTACTGAAAGGGGAAGATCCATTGTTCGACGGCAAATCCATCCTCGTCACCGGAGGCACCGGCTCCTTTGGCAGACGCTTCATTCGCACCTTGCTCGATCGCTACAAGCCTAGGCGGGTGGTGGTCTACTCCCGCGACGAGCTCAAGCAGTTCGAGATGCAGCAGGAGTTCGGCGAAGATTGCATGCGCTATTTCATCGGCGATGTGCGCGACCGGGACCGCCTCACCCTGGCCATGCGCGGCATCGACTACGTGGTGCACGCGGCGGCCCTGAAGCAGGTGCCCGCAGCGGAATACAACCCCACCGAGTGCATCCGCACCAATATCTCCGGTGCCGAGAACGTGATCCACGCCGCGCTCTATTGTGGCGTGCAACGGGTCATCGCCCTGTCCACCGACAAGGCGGCCAACCCCATCAATCTGTACGGCGCCACGAAACTGGTATCGGACAAGCTGTTCGTGGCCGCCAACAATATCGTCGGCACCCACCCCACGCGTTTTGCGGTGGTGCGCTACGGCAACGTAGTGGGTTCCCGCGGTTCCGTGGTGCCCTTTTTCGCCAAGCTCATCGGCCAGGGGGCGAGGGAACTGCCCATCACGGACGCGCGTATGACCCGCTTCTGGATCACCCTGGAGCAGGGCGTGGATTTCGTCCTGCAGAGCTTCGCCCGTATGCATGGTGGCGAGATCTTCGTGCCCAAGATCCCCTCCGCCCGCATCGTGGATCTCGCCCGCGCCATGGCGCCTAATCTGCCCCAGCGTATCATCGGCATCCGGCCGGGCGAAAAGCTGCACGAGGTCATGTGTCCGGAGGATGATTCCCATCTCACCCTGGAGTTCCCCGATCATTACGTCATTCGGCCTGCCATTCGCTACGTCGTAGAGACCGATTACACCGTCAATGCCCTCGGCGAGACGGGCCGCCCCGTGGCGCAGGGCTTCGAGTATTCCTCCGGCACCAATCCAGTGTTTTTGAGCGTCGAAGAGATCCGCGCACTCCTGGCCCATAGCGGCTGCTATCCGGACCGGCGGCGCCGGGAACGACGCCGAACACCGACATGATCCCCTACGGTCGCCAGGAGGTGCGCGAGGAGGACGTCACAGCGGTCGTGGCCGTGCTGCGCTCCGACTGGCTCACCCAAGGCCCCATGGTGCCGCGCTTCGAGGCGGCGGTGGCGGCAAAAGTGGGCGTGCGGCATGCCGTGGCCGTCAACAGCGCCACCTCGGCCCTGCACCTGGCCTGTCTGGCGCTAGGGCTTGGCCCTGGCGACTGGCTGTGGACAAGCCCCATCAGCTTCGTCGCCTCCGCCAACTGCGCCCGCTACTGCGGCGCTCGCGTCGATTTCGTGGACATCGACCCCGCTACCCGCAACCTCGACCCCAACGCCTTGGAAGACAAGCTCAAACAGGCAGCCAAAGAGGGGCGGCTGCCCAAGGTGGTGGTGCCGGTGCATTTCGCCGGTCAGAGCTGCGACATGGTGGCGATCCATGGGCTTGCCCAACGCTATGGCTTTCGCATCCTGGAAGACGCCTCCCACGCCATCGGCGGCCTCTACCATCAAGCCCCTGTGGGCAGTTGCCGTTATAGCGACATCACGGTCTTCAGCTTCCACCCCGTGAAGATCATCACCACCGGCGAGGGCGGCATGGCCACCACCAACGACGCGGCCCTGGCCCGGCGCATAGCGCGCTTGAGAAGTCACGGCATCACCCGTGAGCAGGAGGAGATGGAGGGCGAAAGCGCAGGCCCTTGGTATTACGAGCAGATCGAGCTTGGCTACAACTACCGTATGACCGATATCCAGGCCGCCCTGGGGCTTGCCCAGCTTGGCCGGCTCGATGCCTATGTCGCCCGGCGCGAGGCGCTGGCCCGCCGATACGACGCGATGCTGGCGGGCTTACCGCTCGAACTCCCGATGGTCAAGCCGGGCGTCCGTTCGGCCTGGCACCTCTATACCGTCACCCTGCACGACGCAAACCGGCGCCGCGCCGTCTTCGAACAAATGCGCGCGGCTGGGATCGGCGTGCAAGTGCATTACCTGCCCGTGCATCTGCAGCCCTACTACCGACGGCTGGGTTTTGGGCCTGACGACTTCCCCCGCGCCGAGGACTATGCCGCGCGCACGCTGACGCTGCCCCTTTATCCAACCTTGACCGAATCTGAGCAGGCGCAGGTAGTGGAGTGTCTGCAGGAGGCGCTGGCATGAGGCTCTGCGTCATCCCCGCCCGCGGCGGCAGCCAGCGCATCCCACGCAAGAACATTCGTCCTTTCTGCGGCAAGCCCATGCTCGTCCACCCCATCCTGGCGGCGCAGGCGAGCGGATTGTTCGATCACATCGTGGTCTCCACGGATGACGCGGAGATCGCCGACGTGGCCAGGCAGTGGGGTGCAGAGGCGCCCTATCTGCGTCCGGCTCCTCTTGCCGACCACCACACCGGCACCGCGGCGGTGGTGCGGCACGCCATCCTTTGGTATCGGGAGCAAGGAATGGCGGTGGAAGATGCCTGCTGCCTTTATGCCACCGCGGCCCTGGTACGCGCGGAGGATTTGATCGCCGCCTACGAACGCCTGCGGGAGAGCGGCAAGACCTATGTCTTCTCCGTCGTGCGCTATCCCCATCCCATCGAGCGCGCCCTGCAACTGGGCGAGGATGGCAGCGTGACGCCGGTCCATCCCGAACATCGCACTACACGCACCCAGGACCTCCGTCCCAAATACTTCGATGCTGGTCAGTTCTATTGGGGCACGGCCCAGGGCTGGGTGGACGAAGTGCCAGTGCATTCCACCGCTTCGCTCGGCTTCGTTCTGCCTGCCTGGCGGGTGCAGGACATCGACGACGAAGACGACTGGCGCCGGGCGGAGGCCTTGTATCGTATGTTGTCAGGGCAGGGATGAAGGTTGCCATTCGTGCAGATGCCTCGGTCGAGATCGGCACCGGCCACGTCATACGCTGCCTAGCGCTGGCCGAGCATCTGCAGGCCCAGGGGGTGGCGGTGCGCTTTCTGTGCCGTCACCTCGCAGGAAACCTCGCCGAACGTATCCGCGCCCAGGGCCACGAACTCGTATGGATTGAGGCAAACACCTGGGAAGACGATGCGCGGGCAAGCATGGCCGCCCTGCAGGATGCGGCACCATGGGACTGGCTCGTGGTGGATCATTACGGTCTCGATGCGCGCTGGGAAGCAGCCATGCGCCCGGTGGCCCACAAGATCCTGGCCATAGACGATCTCGCCAACCGGCCGCACGATTGCGACCTTATGCTCGATCATAACTACTATCCTGATGCCGAGGGACGCTACGATGGACTCGTTCCGGCCCATTGCTTAAAACTCCTGGGGCCACGCTATGCGCTCTTGCGCCCCCAGTTCGCCCGTGCCCGCGAAGCTTTGCGCGAGCGCACCGGCGAGGTCAGGCGTATCCTCATCTGCTTTGGCGGCACCGACCCCCAAGGCGCGACCCTCAAGGCCTTGGAAGCGATTCACCTGCTCGACCGCCCAGACATCGCCGTGGACGTGGTGATCGGAGGCAGCAACCCCCACCGTGAAGAGATCGAGGCGGCCTGCTGCGCCCTGCCGCAAGCCGAGCTCCACCAGGACGTGGAGGACATGGCCAGCCTCATGGTGGTGGCGGACCTCTTCGTCGGCTCGGGTGGCAGCATCACCTGGGAGCGGTGTTGCCTGGGGCTGCCGGGGGTGGTTTTGGCCTGCGCAGCCAATCAGGAGGCCATGTCACAGGCCTTGGGCCAGAGAGGCGGGCAACACTATCTTGGGCCTTCTTCACAGGTGACTAGCCAGGACCTTGCCCTGGCCATACGCAAGATGATCGACACCTCGCTGGAGCGGAAAAGGCAGCGCGAGCATTGCCGTTCCCTCGTCGATGGACGGGGTGCGGAACGCATACACGCCAGGCTTCGGAGATGAAAATCCACATCCTGTGCAGCGATCCTGGGCATCCCATTCATCCCAAGCTGCAAGAGTGGGCGGAACGCCAACGCCAGGATCATGACGTGCGGATCCGCCATGCACTTGCGGAATTGGAGACCGAAGGTGGCGACCTGTTGTTTTTGATCTCTTGTCACGAGATCGTGCCGGCAACGGTGCGTGGACGTTACCGCAAATGCCTGGTGATCCACGCCAGTGACCTGCCGAAAGGCCGAGGTTGGTCTCCCTGGGTATGGCAAATCCTGGAGGGTCACAATACCCTGACCGTAACCCTGTTGGAGGCGGACGACGTGGTCGATAGTGGTCCCATTTGGCACAAAGTCCAGGTCGTCCTCGAAGGGCACGAACTGGCGGAGGAGATCCATGCCAGATTATTCGATGCGGAACTGTCGCTCATGGATTACGCCGTCCGGCATTTTCATACGGTCACGCCAACGCCTCAGACCGGAGAACCAACTCATTACCGCAGGCGTACGCCAGAAGACTGTCGTTTGGATGTGCATCGCTCCATCGCGGAGCAATTCGACTTGTTACGCATCGCCGATCCGGCACGTTATCCGGCCTTCTTCGATTACCGCGGTCACCGCTATTATGTGATTCTCAAAAAGGCGAATCCATGAGCCTCGAAATCGCCCGCCGTCCCATCGGGCCCACCCACCCCCCCTTGCTCATCGCCGAGATGTCCGGCAACCACAACCAGTCGCTTGAGCGGGCGCTGGCCATCGTCGAGGCCGCCGCGCAGGCCGGGGCCCATGCCATCAAATTGCAGACCTACACCGCCGACACCATGACCCTGGACGTGGAGGCCGACGGCTTTCGCATCCAGGACCCGCAAAGCCTGTGGGCGGGGCGCAAGCTCTACGAGCTTTACCAGGAGGCGCACACCCCATGGGAATGGCATGCGCCCATTTTCGCCCGCGCCCGGGAGCTGGGCCTCATTGCCTTCTCCACGCCCTTCGACGAGACGGCGGTGGACTTTCTCGAAACCCTCGAGGTGCCCGCCTACAAGATCGCCTCCTTCGAGATCATCGATCTTCCCTTGATCCGCAAGGTGGCCGCCACCGGCAAGCCCATGATCCTCTCCACCGGCATGGCGACCGTGGCCGAGATCGACGAGGCGGTGCGCACGGCGCGCGAGGCGGGCTGCCGGGACATCGTGCTCCTCAAGTGCACCAGCACCTATCCCGCGAGCCCGGAAAATTCCCATCTGCGCACCATCCCCAACATGCGCGAGATGTTCGGCTGTGAGGTGGGGCTGTCCGATCATACCCTGGGCATCGGCGCAGCGGTGGCGGCGGTGGCCCTGGGGGCGAGCGTCATCGAAAAGCACTTCACGCTCTGCCGCGCCGAGGGTGGAGTGGATGCCGCCTTTTCCTTGGAGCCAGATCGGATCGCCTTACTCAGGCAGGAGGCGGAACGCGCCTGGCAGGCGTTGGGTCGGGTGGCATACGGACCCAGCCAGGCTGAGCTGGGTTCCAGGGTGTTCAGACGTTCCCTCTATGTCATTCGCGATCTGCGAGCGGGTGAAGTCTTGACCCGCGAACATCTCAAGGCCTTGCGTCCCGGGTATGGTCTGCCACCCAAGTATATAGAGGTCTTGCTGGGAAAACGGGTGAAGCGGGACGTGGCCAAAGGCACTCCGGTGCGATGGGACCTGATCGAATGAGGCGGAGGAGGAGATGCAGGAAGAATTGATCGCCTGGAAGACGAATGCCTGGAAAGATCCGGGCATGGTGGACTGGTATCACCAGCGCATGCAGGACCCGACCGCGACCAACGTCCTCAAAAACGAGATCGAGGTCGGTCTGTGTCAGACCTTCTGCCGGGGAGAAGTGATTTTGGATGTGGGCATCGGCACTGGGCGCGCCTCTTTGCCCTTGGCACGACGTGGGATGCGGATCACAGGGGTGGATAGCTCCCAGGCCATGCTGGACAAATGTGCCGAGCTGGCGCATGGGTTGCCGGTGGCGTTACGCCAAGGCGACCTGACACGCTTGGACTTCGAGGCGGCGACCTTCGACACCTTGATAGCCCTCAATGTCCTGGTGCATTTCCCCAATTGGCGGGAGATTCTCTCGGAATGGCGCAGGGTGGTGCGCCCCGGTGGGCGTTTGATATTCGATATCCATTCTCTGGATCATGAATCGGCAGCCGTCAGGTCTTTGGGGCTTACGCTGCCTCAGGATCCATCCCCCGCTGCCTATACCTGCCGGATAAAGGCGGTAGATTTGGCGCAGACCGCCAAGGACCTGGGGCTTTCCATCCTCCGGGTCGTCCCCTACGGTGTCGTATTGGGTGGCGGCAACCCCAATTACTGGCTGCATGACAGCCTGGCGCAGGGGGATCGGTTCGATCGCCTCATGAGCTGGGCGCGACTGGATGAGCGGCTGCATGCCTTCGCCCTTTTCCTGGAGCGTGAGGTCGTTGGCGCCCTGACCCCCACCGTCGCGGGACGCATGATGGTCATACTGGAAAAGGCAGAAGGGGTTGAGGCGAATGCACGCTGGCTCGAGTGGTGTCAGGCGGTGGACGCTGCCCTGGCGCGGGAGCCGGTACGTTATCAGGAAATGACGAAACTCATCCCCGCCTGGGACGCAGCCTGGCGATCACGGCTCGAAGCGCACCTCGCATGGCCCCGTAACCGGGTATTGCTACATTTCCTCCTGTCCAATTACCCGGGCCGGGTAGATTGGGAAAGTTTTCTTGCCCCGCATCATGCGAAGACCCTCGCCCAGTGGCAGCAGCGCTATGCATGGGACCTTTACGTCCCGCGCACGCTGCAGCGTTTCATCGAGGACTCGGGACTGGCCGCGGCATTGGACTACAAAGGCGTAAACCTACGCGCCGGCCTGGAATACGAACTCACCAAAGACATGCTGCGCGAATACTTCAAGGCTTTCCCATGAAACCATCCGCCATCGTCTGCCTGTTTTGGGAGCATCACGTACCCGCTCTCGTACCATTCCTGCAAGCCCGCCCGTGTGTGGTCATCACGCCCTCCAGTTGCGTGGCCTTGCTGCATGTGGCGGAGCAGTTCAACCAGTTGGGTGGCGAAGTGGTGTTGCTCGACAGCTTTTTGACGGAGGACATCCTCGCCCGGACGCAATCCTCTGCCCAATCCGTGTTGGATCGCTGGCCGGAGATCACCTCCAGTGCCGCCTGGCAGGATTTCGTATCGGGCAACGCTTTGGTCTCCGAGGCGTTCGAGCCCCTTGTGGAAAGGCAGCTCGCCGCATGCCTGCGGGACGAAATGGTCCTCGTGGAGGCCCTGGACCGGGCCGCGGAGCTCTATCGCATTGATCTGGTGGCCTTGAGCGAGGACCTCCTGAGTCTCTCGCGTACCGTGGCCCAATGGGCGAGGGTGCGGGGCGTGCCCAGCGTGCATGTGGCGCACGGTCTGCCCCTGGCCACGCCTTACACCGTACATGCCCGATTGACCGCCGATCTTTATGCCGTCTATGGAGCACGGGCGGCGGCGGCCTGCCGCGACGCGGGCATGCCTCAGGAGCGGTTGCGCCTCACCGGCAATCCGGCCTGGGACGGCTATGTGCGGGCGCAGTCGCGAAAGGACGAGTGGCTTCAGGATCTGCGCAGCCGCTATCCCCTGGGGGAGCGCAAGACGGTGGTCTTCGCCACCACCTGGGTGGCCTGGTTGAGCGCCTTCGATACGCATGCGCGTTTCGAGGACGGCCTGCGGGCCTTTTTGCGCGCGCTCAAGGCGCTGCGCGCCCAGGGGCTGGACTGGAACTTCGTGGTCAAGGATCGCCCCGCCAACCAGACAGATGGACAAGCGCGGATCCAGGTGCTGGCCCGCGAAGAAGGGTTGCGCCCTCAGGATTACATCTATGCGCAGGATGCCGCCATGCCCTGGGTCGTGTGCGCGGATGTCCTGGTGGCAGCGGACTCGAACATCCTGGTGGAGGCCATGCATGTGGGCACGCCTGCCATCAATCTGCTTAACGAGCACGGCCTGATCATGGGGCCGAGTTTCGATGCCGACAGCGGCATCCTGGAGGTCTTGCCCGAGGCGCTGCCCGATACCCTGATTCGGGTCATGCAAGATGAGGCCTATCGGCGGGAACTTGCCGAGGCCATGGCCGCGCGGCTGCCCCAATACAACCTGGGATTCGACGGCAGCGCCGCCCAGCGGGTGGCGGCCGTGATGCTCGAGGCCTTGGGAGGCGGGGCGGGGGAAGGCCGGTCCGTTCATGCCCAAGGGGAGACCGTCAGACTGGCGCAAGAGAAGCGCTATGTCTGGCAAAGCCTGGGCAGCACGGCAGGCGCGCGGGAGGAGAGCGAGTGCTATGCCGACATTCCACGCAAAGACGTGGTTTCCCTGTTCATCCATCCGCCACGCAGGGTTTTGGAGATCGGGTGCGCCACTGGAGCCACCGCGCAGTATCTGAAAACCCTCTATCCCGATGCATGGGTGGCTGGCATCGAACTTGCCCCAGCGGCGGCCCGCATCGCCGAGGGACGCATGGACCTGGTCATCCAGAAAAAATTCGAGGAAACGGATCTGGAGTCCTATGGCATCGAGCGCGGCAGCATCGACACGGTGATCCTGGCGGACGTGCTGGAGCACATGTACGACCCCTGGGGCGTGCTGGTGCGGCTCATGCCTTACCTCACGCCGGATGCGCAAATCCTGGCCAGCATTCCCAATGCCCGTAATTTGTGGCTGCTCGACGAGCTGGCCAATGGCCGCTTCCCCTATGCCCCGGTGGGTCTATTGGACATCACCCACATCCGTTTTTTCACGCGCGCGGAGATCGAAAAGCTCTTCCAGGAGACCGGCTATACCATAGAGGCCTGGGCGCGCACCGTGGACCCCCGCCTGCAGTCCCTGAGGTTGCCTGCAGATGCCAGCACGGTGGCCACGGAAAAGCTCATCCTAAAGAACGTCACGCCGGAAGAATTCGAAGACCTCAAGTGCCTGCAATTCGTGGTCCGGGCACGACCTGCGCATGCCGCCTCAGGGCAGGCAGCCACGACTCCGGCCAGAAAAAGGCTGCGTAGCCTCGCCGTCTATGCCCGGGACTGGTCCATCAGCTCCTGTCCCCAGATCCGCTTTCTGCGCCCTGCACGGCACCTGTTGCACAGCCTCGACGTGATCTGGGGCACCCAGGAGGCAGAAGACGGCACCTTCCGTCCCCAGGACGTGGATACGGACGTCTACGTCATCACCCGCATCTACCCCTCGGCCGACACTTCGGCCAGCATCGATGCCCTGTTCGCCCGTGGCCGGCCGGTCATCTACGACACCGATGATCTGCTCCACGCCCTGCCCGAGGACAACCTCCACGCCCGCGAATATGCACCCTACGCCCCCCATATCCAGGAAGTGCTGCGGCGCGCCCATGCCGTGACGGTGTCCACGCCGGCGCTCGCCGCGGCCTTGCGCGACTACAACGCCAACATCCATGTCATCCCCAACTATATCGACTTCGATCTCTTCTACCGCCTGCCCAAGGGGGCGCGCCGCGAGGTGCGGATCGGCGTGGTGGGCACGGCTGCCAGAGGGGAGGATTTTCAACTGGTGGATGCCGCCTTGCGCCGGATCTGCGAGGAATATCCGCGCCGGGTGCGGATCGTGTTCGTAGGCGCCTTGCCCGAGGGATGGAAAGGGCACCCTTGTGCCGAGCATGTCCCCTTCATCGCCGATTACCGCGCCTATGCCGCCCGTCTGAAGGCGCTGGACCTGGACATTGGGCTCGCGCCCTTGCGGGACATTCCCTTCAATGCCTGCAAAAGCCCCATCAAATGGATGGAGTATTCCGCCCTCGGCATGGCGGGCATCTACAGTCATGTGCCTGCCTACAAGGACGTAGTGGTGCAGGGGGAGACCGGGCTGCTGGTGGACAACCGACCCGAGAAATGGCACATCGCCTTGAAGCTCTTGATCGATGAGCCGGAATACCGCCAGACCCTGGCCCTGCAGGCCCAGAGACAGGTGCTGCGGGAGCATTCCCTACAGCGCCAGGGCCTGCGCTGGCTGCAGGCATGGCAGGATCTCTACCAAAGTCTGCTGCCCGACCTGGAGGATGCCCGGCAGGTGAGGCCGCGCGAACAGGGCGAGGCAACCGGCGAGGAGCCCGATTATGAGCTCTGGCAGCTTGGCCACCGCCTCGAGGGGCCTGCCAGGCAGTGGCTGGAGGTGCAGATGCGCTGCTGGGAGCACCCTGTCCGGTTTGCCGTGGGGGTGCTCCTGCCCGCCGAACATGTCGAGCTCCTGCACCAGACCTTGGAGAGCCTGCGCGGC
>FWPV01014323.1_pt1 | contig 10258 bp, 9 predicted proteins | sample 2228371 | NCBI WGS metagenome assembly FWPV01 (sample SAMEA103939776, study PRJEB20133) | metagenome
ACAGTGGTGGTGGGCAACATCGGCAGCGAAAAGCGCACCAAGTACAGCGTGGTGGGCTCGCCGGTGAACTTCACCAGCCGCATGGAGGCCTATGCCACCGGCGGCCAGGTGCTGATTTCCAGCCACACCTATAGCCGGGTGAAAGACCTGGTGGAGTTGGGGGAGATTCTTGAGGTGCAGATGAAAGGGGTGCCGGACATGGCCACTCTCTATGAAGTGGTGGGCATCAGGGGACCGGTGGCGATTCACCTGAAGCCCCGCCAGGAGATTCCCCTGCCGTTGGCCGCGGCGCTGCCTGTGAAGGTGTACCGGCTCCGGGACAAGGTGGTGGTGGGTGAGCTCGAGGCTGCCTCCATCCGGGAGCTGTGCGAAACTGCGGCCCTGGTGAGCTATGCCGGGGAACTGGGCCAATGGGAGGACGTCCGCCTGCGCTTCTTAAGCGAGGCCGGGGAGGAATTGCCGGGGCGCATCTATGGCAAGGTGATGGCGGTGCACCCTCAGGAGGAGGGGGCCTCTCAGGCCCACATCCGCTTCACTTCGGTGTCCCCGGAGATGGCCGGGGTGATCCAACGGGCCATGGGAGGGAGCTGAAGGGGCAGGGAGACCCGGCAGCGGCGCCGCGGGACGGGTTCAAGCAACCCGGGCGTAATAGGACCCCTGGCTGAGGCGCCGTCCCTGAGGGGAAAAGATCCTGCTGTGAACCAGCCCCAGCCTTTGCAGGACGAACTTCACCGAGGTCACCAGCACCCCCAGGCCATACTTGACGCTGCGGGGAAAATTGATGGAAGAGGCTTCGGGGAAATAGCGGGTGGGACAGGAAACTTCCCCGATGGGGAAGCCGAAATAGATTACCTGGGCCAACATTTCATTATCAAAAACGAAGTCGTCGGAGTTCTCCAAGAGGGGCAGGGTTTCCAAAACCCGGCGGGAGAAAGCCCGAAAGCCGGTGTGGTATTCAGACAGTTTGGCCCCCAGGGCCAGGTTCTGGAAAAAGGTGAGGACGCGGTTGGCCAGGTATTTGTAACGCGGCATGCCCCCCTGGCGGGTCTTGCCCCCCAGAATCCGGGAACCGAGGGCCACCTCATATTCGCCGCTGGCCACCAGGCCGGCCAGGGCCGGGATGATCTTGGGGGAATACTGGTAGTCGGGGTGAAGCATGACGACAATATCGGCCCCCGACTTGAGGGCCTCGGCGTAGCAGGTCTTCTGATTGCGGCCATAACCCAGGTTGCGCCGGTGGAGGTAACAGCGGATTCCCAGCCGCCGGGCCAACCTGAGGGTTTCGTCGTGGGAGGCGTCGTCCACCAGCAGCACTTCATCCACCACGTCGAAGGGAATGTCGCGAAAGGTGCGCTCCAGGGTTTTGGCGGCATTATAGGCGGGCATCACCACCAACACCTTTTTCCCGGCCAGCATGGCTGATTCCTTTCCAATCGGGGCGTGCGACGGGTGGGCAGCGGGGGAGGGGCGGCGGAGATTGGGTCCTCCTTTCCCCGCCCCCCGCCTTATTTTCCCGCAACCGGGCCCTCGGGCCCTTCCGGCTCAGGTGCCCGAACCTGCCGCCAACGGGGGGCCCTTCAGATAGAGCCGCAGCTTGTGCTGCAGCTCCCGGGCCAGCTCTTCCTTGCCCGCCGCTTGCGCCAGGCTCAGGGCCCGCTGGGCCTGCGAGACCGCTTCCGGAAAGCGTCCGGCTGCGGCCAAAGCGGTGGCCAGGGTGTCCAGGAATTCCGGCTGCTGGTAGCCGGTCAGGCGGTTGGCGCGGGCCGCCAGCTCCACGGCCCGGTCCGGCTGCCGCAGGTGCTCCGCGTCGGCGCTGGCCAGAATCCGGGCCAGACCGTCCAGGGCCTCGGCATACTCGGGGGAAAGCACAATGGCCTGCTCATAGCGCCAGGCGGCCTCCTCCGGCCTCCCTTGCAGGAACAGGGCTTTGCCCAGATTGAAGTGGGCGTCCGCATAATCTGGCTTCAGGCGCAGGGCCTCGGCAAAATGTCTCTGGGCCTGGCCCGGTTCCTTTTTGGCCAGGAGAGCCACCCCCAGGTTGTTATGGACCTCGGGCTGGTCGGGCAGCAGCTGCAGGGCCTGCTGATAATGGGCCAGAGCCTGGTCCACCTCGCCCTGCAGATAAAGGACGATGCCCAGGTTGGCATGGGCCCCCACGTGGTCGGGCCGCAGGCGCAGGGCTTCGCGGAAATGGAAGGCCGTCTGCTCGTAGTGTCCTTGGGAGAACAGGGCAATGGCCTTGTTATAGTGCGCCGTCGGGAAGGTGGGACACAGGCGCAGGGCTTCGTCATAGTGGGCCAGGGCCCGGTCCATCTCTCCCTGGGCCTGAAAAACCATCCCCAGATTGATGTGCGCCGCGGCATGGTCCGGTTGCAGGCGCAAGGTGGCGTCAAAATGTTCCCGGGCCTCCGCCAGCCTGCCGGCGGTCAACAGGGCGCTGCCCAGGTGGACATGCACCACCGCGGCGGGGCCGCTCACCCGCAGGGCATGCTCAAAGAGCCGCACCGAGTCCCGCCAGTGGCTCACCTGCCGGAGGGTCAAGGCCGTCAGGGTCAGGAGCACTGCGGCCGCCACCGGGGCAAAGACCCATCCCGGCCGCCGCCACCGGGCCGTCAGCTCACCCAGCCCCCAGGCCGCGGCCACAAAGGGGCCGATAAGGGGCACATAGGTGTAGCGGTCCGCCATGGCCTGGCTGCCCACCTGGACCAGGCCGATGACCGGCACCAGGGTGATGAGGTACCAGAGCCAGCCCGCCGGCAGATAGGGTCGGCGCCGGGCCTGCCAGAGGACGGCGCCGGAGATGGCTGCCAAAGTCGCCCCGGCCCCCAGGACCTGCCAGGCGGGCAGGCCGGTCACCGGGTGCGGATAAAAGGCCGCCAGGTGGGTGGGCCAAAGGGCCTTGCCCAGGTAGCTGACGTAGGCCACCAAGGCGTTGGCCAGCCGCACCGAAAGGGGGATTTCCGCCAGGGAGGAGACGGATCCGCCGGCCTTCTGGGCATAGAAGGTTATCAGGCAGGAGGCGCCGGCCAGGAGAAACAGGGGGGCCTTTTCCCACACCGCAGCGGGCAGGGAGAGGCCCGCAGGCGGCGGCTGGGAGGCGGTCCCGGGAGCGCCGGACCGGCCGCTTGCCGGCACGGACAGGCGCCTTAGCGGCCAGTAGTCCACCAGCAGGAGCACCAGGGGCAGGGTCACCAGCATGGGCTTGGCCATCAGCCCCAAGGCAAAGCAGCCCGCCACCAGGAGGTAGCGCCCCGCCCCCGGACGGGCCACATACCGGGAATACGCCCCCATGGTGAGCAGCCAGAAAAAGGTGCTCAGCACGTCCTTGCGCTCGGCCACCCAAGCCACGGATTCCACGTGCAAAGGGTGCACCGCGAAGAGGCCGGCTGCCAGGAAGCTGGGGCCGGGGGCGGCGGTGAGGCGCACGAGCCCCAGGAAGAGAAGCAGGGTATTGGCCAGATGGAAGCCTAAGTTGACCAGATGGTGCGCCCCGGCCTGCATGCCGAAGAGCTGGCAGTCCAACATGTGGGACAGCCAGGTAAGGGGGTGCCAGTTGCTGGCGTGAACGGCAGTAAAGGCCCACTTCACCCCGGTCAGGGTCAGCCCCCGCCGGACCTGGGGGTTGTCGGTGACATACGGGACGTCATCAAAATTGAGGAACTGGGCCTCTCGCACCTCCCCGAAGGCGATGAGGCCCAGGAGAAGGAGGAGTGCCGCCGGCAACAGTTTCCGGTTCAGGGAGCGCACGCCCTCATCTTAAAATACCGTCAGGCCCTTTGCAACCGGGGAGGGCAGGGGGGCGGCACCCCAAGGGAGGGGTGGCGGCAAGTCTTGCTTTGCGGCCCTTCCCGCCCCTTTCCGGTTTCACTCGGGCTTGCGGGTAGTTATATTATTCATCAGCAGCGAAGAGGCTCCTTATGATACCCCTGGATCCGGCTCATTACCCCAAACTGGTGCTGGCTCTGGGAGGCAACGCCCTCATCCGTCCCGGGGAGGCCGGGACCCTGGAGGAGATGCGCCGCCGCCTCGGTCAGGCCATGGCGCCGGCCGCCGACCTGGTGGCTGCGGGCTTTGCCACGGTCATCACCCACGGCAACGGCCCCATGGTGGGCCATTTGCTCCTCCAGATGGAGTGCGCCCGGGCCACCACGCCGCCTATGCCGCTGTTCATCTGCGACGCCGACACCGAAGGCAGCCTGGGTTACCTCATCCAGCAATGTCTGGTGAACGAATTGCGGCGCCGGGGCCGGAAGCGGGGAGTAGTGACGGTGGTCACCCAGGTGGAGGTGGCCGCCGATGATGCGGCCTTCAGGGTCCCGGACAAACCCATCGGCCCCTTCTACGGGGCGGAGGAGGCCGAGCGCCTGCGCGCCGAGCGGGGCTGGCAGCTTATGGAGGACGCCGGCCGGGGCTGGCGCCGGGTGGTGCCCTCGCCCCGCCCTCTGAGCATCATCGAACAGGACGTCATCGCCTATCTCCTGCAAGGGGGCATCATTGTCATTGCGGCCGGCGGCGGTGGGGTGCCGGTCATCCGCCAGCCGGACGGCGACCTGACAGGGGTGGAGGCGGTCATCGACAAGGACCGGGCCTCCGCAGTCCTGGCCCGGGAAATCGGCGCCGATCTGCTCGTCTTTCTCACTGCGGTGGAATGTGTCTTTCTGGACTATGGCCGACCCGGGCAGCGGCCCCTGACCACGCTGACCGGCGCCGAGGCGTGCACCTACCTGGAAGCCGGCCACTTCCCTCCGGGAAGCATGGGCCCCAAGATGGAGTCGGCCCTGGAGTTCCTCTCCCGGGGCGGGCGCCGGGTGTTGATCACCCAGCCGGAGAGCCTGCCGGCTGCCCTGCGGGGGGAGGCCGGGACCCACATCTTTCCGGAGTGAGCCAACTCCGGGAGGTGGCTCAGACCCAGGGCTCCAGGCGGCAGATCAGGGCAACGGCCCGGAATTGGGCGCTTTTTGGAGTTCAGAGCCGATGACGTTTACCCTTCCCGTTTACCATCCTCCGGATTTCAGCCGGCCGCCTTTGGCCGGGGCCCCCCTGGTGGCCTTCGCCCCGGCGCCGCAAGACGGCGTGGCCCCGGACAACTACCACGCCACCACCATCTTCCCGGAGTATTACCACCTGGAGCCGGGCCGTTGGGTGCTGCTGGCGCGCTCCCGCATGGACTGTGTGGTGGTTCGGGGGCGCGGCGGCGAGCTGGCGGCCCGGGAATTCCGCCACCTGAAGGAAGGGGACCCGGTGGCCCTGGGCCGGCGCGAACAAGGGGAGGAGGGCATTCTGGTGCACACCGGGGCCTTCGCAGAGGAGGCCGCGGTGCCGGAAAAATTCGCCTTCCGCACCCACCTCTCCCGGGAGACCCCCTTCTCCCGGGATTATGACGAACTCTACGAGTTGTTGGCCTATGAACGGCAGCACGGCTTCATCCTCTGGGTCCTGGGGCCGGCCGCGGTCTTTGACCGGGATTCCCGCTCCGCCCTGGTTTCCCTCATCAGCCAAGGCTACGTCCACGGCCTCCTGGCCGGCAACGCCCTGGCGGTGCACGACGTGGAGGCCGCCCTCTTCGGCACGACGTTGGGCCAGGAGATTTACGGCAAGCGCCCGGTTCCCTCCGGCCATCACCATCACCTGGACGCCCTCAACCGGGTGCGGCAGGCCGGGTCTCTGGCCCGGGTCATGGAGACCGGGCTCATCCGGGAAGGGGTCATGCATGCCCTGTGGCAGCGGCAGATTCCTTATGTCCTGGCGGGCTCCATCCGGGATGATGGGCCGCTGCCGGAGGTCCTCACCGACGTGTTGCAGGCCCAGGACGCCATGCGGGCCCTCACCGGCCGGGCCACCACGGTGATTGCCGTGGCCACCCAGTTGCACAGCATTGCCGTGGGCAACCTCACCCCCGGCTACCACGTCCCACCGGACGGGCAGGTGCGGCCGGTTTATTTCTATGTGGTGGACATGAGCGAATTTGCCGCGGACAAACTGGCCAACCGGGGTTCCCTGGCCGCCCGTCCCCTCTTGACCAATGCCCAGGACTTTTTGGTGCTGCTGGAACGGGGATTGCGGCGGCTGGGGGGGTCAAACTAGCCGAGCGTGGCGGGGCTGATGGCAGGACTCAGCTCTTGCCCTTCCAGGCGCGGTTGGCCAGCATTGCCACCAGCACCTCCTCCAGGGTGGGTTCGCCGTAATCCTGGTACTCGTAGCGCACCCGGAGGGTGGGTTTGTTCACGGCAAGCAGGCGGCAGAGGTGGATGGGGGTGGAAAAGAGCACCAGGTCGGCGGGCGCCCCGTTGATGGTGGCCTCCAGGTCCTGGATCTGCTCCTGGCTGTAGCCCATGGCCGGCAGGACCGGTCCCAGGTGCGGATATGCCGCGAAGACCGCCTGCAGGGTGCCCACGGCAAAAGGCCGGGGATCGAGGAGGCGGGCGGCTCCGAAGGTGTGGGCCGCCAGCCACCCGGCGCCGTGCGGCATGCCGCCGTGGGTCAGGGTGGGGCCGTCCTCCACCACCAGCACCGTCTTGCCCCGGATGCGCTCCGGTTCGTTGACGATGACCGGCGAGGCGGCCAGCAAAATCTTCGCCCGGGGGGCGTAGTGGCTGATATTGAGGCGGATCTGCCGGACGTTTTCGGCGGGGGCCACGTCCACTTTGTTGATGATGGCGATGTCCGCCAGCCGGAGGTTGGTCTCCCCGGGGAAATAGGCCAATTCATGCCCCGGCCTCAGGGCGTCGAACAACACCACCTGGAGGTCGGGCCGGAAAAAGGCGGTATCGTTGTTGCCTCCATCCCAGACGATGACCTGGGCCTCCTCTTCGGCCCGGGCCAGGATCTGCCGGTAATCGATGCCCCCATAGACCACGATGCCCTGCTCCACCAGGGGCTCATACTCCTCCCGCTCCTCGATGGTCAGGCGCTCCCGGGAAAAGTCGGCGAAGCTCGCGAAGCGCTGCACCACCTGGCTCCTGAGGTCGCCGTAGGGCATGGGATGGCGCACCACCACCGGCCTTTGCCCGCGGCGGCCCAGGATTTCACAGATTTTCCGGGTAGTCTGGGACTTGCCGCAGCCGGTGCGCACGGCCCCCACCGCGATCACCGGTTTGGTGGCCCGAAGCATGGTGCGGGCCGCGGCGGGAAGGAGGAAATCCGCCCCCGCAGCCATGGCCCGGGAGGCCTTGTGCATCACCTCCAGGTGGGACACATCGCTGTAGGAAAAGACCACGAGGTCGGCCCGGTGCTGCCGCACCAGCTCCTCCAACTCCTCCTCCGGGTAAAAGAGGATGCCCTCCGGGTAGCGGGGGCCGGCCAACTCCGGGGGATAGACGCGATCGTGGGTCAAGGGAATCTGCGCGGCGGTAAAGGCCACCACCTGGTAGGCGGGGTTGTCCCGGAAGAGCAGGTTGAAATTGTGAAAATCCCGGCCCGCCGCGCCCATAATGATCACTTTTTTGCCCATGCGCCTGGCCCCCTCCCTTTCGGCAAGCCCATTTTAGCAGCAATTCCTGGCAGCAGGGCGCGCCGGAATATTTCTCGGGCAAACGAGCCGCATGCACCGCAGGCGGGCGGATGACGGGGGCAGGAGCGGGGCGGCCTGCCGCCCGCGTGAGCCTCAGCGCCCTGCGCTGAGGACATCCTGGGCCCAACTGAGAGCGGCGGAGACCCGGGGAAAGCCGATGGTGCTGGTAAGGAGGATGAGGGCGTGGTAGATTTCCGCCGGCGCCGCGCCGGACTTGAGGGCCCGGCGCACATGGCTGTGTACCGATCCCTCGGAGCCGATGGCCGCGGCCGCAGCCATTTGCACGAGGTGGCCGGTCTTCTCGTCCAGGGGGCCCGCCTGCCGGAGCGTTTCGCCCAGATTTTCCAGGGACTTGAAGAAGTCGCCATGCTGTTCTCTGAGGAACCGGTACCAGCCGGGATAGGTTTCTTCGGCCATGGGACGCACCTCCGCACAGTTTTCCCTGCCCCCCTTATCATGCCTTATCCTGAGGCGGGCGTCAATGCGAGGGGCGGCTGAAATGGCGGGGTGAAAAAATGTCAGACCGCCTGATGCGTTTCGCAGCGCTGTCCGGAGATACCGCAGACGCGGTGTCCTTGCGTCCCCTCCCCGTGGCGCAAGGGGGAGAAAGGGGCGCGGTCATTACCCTGGTCTCTGAAGAGGCGCTGCCCAGGCCTCCGGCCGGGACACCCTCCAGGGGGAGGGAGGCGGAGGCCATCTGAACCAAGACTTCGGGCGACATTTTTCCGAACAACGCCCGAACCCGATGCAGGGAGGTGGATGCCATGCCCTATATCGCTCCCCGCCATCGCCGCAACCTGGATGGCCCCATCGACCGCCTGGCCGCAGCCCTGGTGGCGGAAGCCGCGCAGCTGGAAGGCGAGGCCGGCTTTGCCGGGCTGCTCAACTACGCCCTCACCCGGCTGACCCTGGAGGTGGTGCGCCAGCGCCACGGCCGTCTGCGCTACTGGCTCATCGCTCTGGTGACCGGGGTGCTCCGCAATGTGGCTGACGAGTTTTACCGCCGGCTGGCCGCCCCCTATGAAGACGGGCAGAAGGCCTCAAGCGGCGACGTGGACCTGTATGCCGCCTTTCTGAAGGACCTGGAGCAGTCCTGAGGGCCGCGCCGATTCCTGGGCAGGGAAGGCCCCCAAGGCCGGCCGCTCTGGCGAGGCGGTGGAAGACCGGGGGAACCCGGCCCCCCGCAGGAAAATTTTCCCGCGCCCCCTGGCCTTTCCCCCGGCAATACTTATGTTTTTTGAAACTTTCCTGCAAGGAGTGAGGCATGAAGCTGCCGGAGTATATCAGCAAGGCCGAAGTGAAGCGGGTATGTGACGAACTGGGTTTCCGGGATTGGTCGGCCATGACCGAGGCCGAGGTCCTGCCTGAGGAGGCGGAAAAACTCCTCCAGGTGGTCAACGTGGAAAAGATGCCCATCCGGCTGGAGGACTTCCGGGTGGGCCTGGAAGTGGAGCTGGAGCACGGGACCCGGTTCCCGGACGCCAATGTCACCAACAACCACCCGGTGCTCACGGGCAAGATCGTGCTGGCCCACCTGAAAGAGACCCTGGACTACTACCAGCGCCTGGAGGTGGCGGAGCTGGAGGGAGACCTGCTGAAATATATGAAGGCCGGCAATTACGCCAAGGCCGCGGCCAAGTATCAGGCGTTGCTCAAGGCGAAACTCGCCCTGGCCCAGGTGGAGGCTGAATCGGCCTAACGGGGGGCCGGAGGCTCAGGGACGGCCCCGGGCGTGCCGCTGCCGCCGCGGGGAGCGCGGGGCCATCCTGCGTGCCGGTGGCGCCCCGTCCCTGGCGGCCGCCGCGGCGATAATGAATCCGGCCCGGCGGGCAGGCTCAGAGGCGAATGGCCACCGTGGTCTGGCTCTGTCTTGCCAGGTCCAGGAACTCCCGCAGCCGCCCCAGGCTTCCCAACACCAGGCCCTTTACCTGAAAGTGGCGCTTCTTCAAATACTCCAGGTAACGCTCCACCGCCTCCCGCAGGCTGCGGGCCTCGTAGAGGTTGATGTTGGCCTGGAGGCGCACCTGGCGGTGCTTGTCGGCCAGCACTTGCAGGGCCTGCCATTCCTCCAGGTAGGCCTTGAAGTGGACGAAGGTGGAGATGAGCTGTTGGCCTGAGGCCGGATCCAGGGCCCCCAGGAGGCGGGCGGAGGCGTCGTACACCGCAAAGGGGCGCTGGGAGGCGGCGAACAGGCCGGCCAGGGGAATTTCCTCCAAGTCGTCGGCCCGCTCCAGGTCCTGGCCCACCAGCTGGTGATAGAGTTCCCAGACCTGGGCCAGCTCGGCTTCCAGGGCCTGGAAGAGATTGCACAAAGTCCGAGCCTCCCGGGTGGCCTGCTCCCGGGCCAGTTGTCGGGCGGCGCCCGCAGCCGCGCCCCGACCGCCCACCAAGGCCCCCAGGAGCGCCCCGGCCAGGGCGCTGACCAGGAGAAGGATGGCGTCCATGTCTTCTGCTTCGGTCGGAACGGGGGAAAAGTTTAGGGAATCCCCTGGCAGCGATTGGGGGGAGGCAGGGGCCCAAGTCCACAGTCCCCCTTCCTTTACCCCATGGTGCCGGAGGAAATCTGAGGGGAGGAAGGTCGGAACGCCCCGGGCCTTCCCGGAAGCCACCCGGTTTGACGGCTCAGGTCAGGACGCCCCGCTCCAGCAATTCCTCCAAGCGCTTGCTGGAATAGCCGTAGTTCATGCCGGGAGGCTTGACCGCCGCCTCCTGCCGGTTTTGGCGGGGTCGGGCCTGCTGGCGGATGGG
>FWPV01016786.1_pt1 | contig 10258 bp, 9 predicted proteins | sample 2228371 | NCBI WGS metagenome assembly FWPV01 (sample SAMEA103939776, study PRJEB20133) | metagenome
TTTGGTGGTGACAGGTATTTGAAAACCGGGGAAGTGCTTCCAGATTCTGCAGTAGAGGAACTGAAACAATTTGATGCAATTTATTTAGGAGCGATAGGACATCCAGATGTGAAGCCGGGGATATTGGAAAAAGGGATTTTACTTCGTTTGCGTTTTGAGTTGGACCAGTATATAAACCTTCGCCCTGTGAAGTTATATCCGAATGTTTATACTCCGATAAAAGATAAGGGACCGAAAGAAATTGATTTTGTGGTAGTTCGTGAAAATACAGGAGGACTTTATACAGGTTGCGGTGGAATTCAGAAGAAGGGGACTCCCAATGAGGTTGCTATTCAAGAGATGGTTTATACGCGATTTGAAGTAGACCGTTGTTTGAAGTATGCCTTTGAGTTGGCACGGAAGCGGAATAAAGATAAGAAATTGACATTGGTTGGGAAGACCAATGTGTTGACCTTTGTTTTTGATTTATGGGAACGGGCATTTCACGAGATGGGTCAAAAGGAATATCCAGATATAACACGGGATTATGCTCATGTAGATGCTACAACGATGTGGATGGTAAAAAATCCTGAATGGTTTGATGTGATTGTCACCGATAATATGTTCGGAGATATTATTACCGATTTGGGGGCGATGATACAGGGGGGTATGGGCGTTGCGGCTGGTGGGAATATCAATCCTGAAGGTGTGTCTATGTTTGAACCGATTGGAGGTAGTGCTCCGAAGTATACGGGTATGAACATAATTAATCCGATTGCGTGTATTTTGGCAGGACAGATGTTGTTAGACCATATTGGCGAAAGTAAAGGAGCAGAAGTGCTGGAGCAGGCGGTGATTAAGTTTTTTGAATCAAAGGCATTGCCCGGCTTATCTGCGAAGGAGATTAAGGAATCGGGTTGGTCAACAACAAAGATTGGTGATGCTATAGCGGATTATGTAGCGAAGATATAAAAATTTTAGATACATAAAGAAATATATTCAGGGGGAGATTTTTGGGCAAGATAGGATTATTATGTCTCAAAAACGAAGAGCAGGCATAGCACTTTCATTAGCGATAATAGGATGGTCATTCTCCCCTATATTCATTCGCTATCTTCAAAATGCGTATGACCCATTCACACAGGCAGGGATACGATATGCGGGTGCGGTGATTTTTCTTGTCCCATATTGTATTGTGTTTTATCGGGACTCTTTTAAGAAGGCGTTTCGGAGACCTATTCCTACTCTCATATTATCAGCGACCAATGTTATCATGCAGTCCGCATGGACTATCGGAATATATTATTCTACTGCGAGTCTGGGACAAATATTGGTAAAGATACAAATTCCCATTGTGGCATTTCTATCTTTTCTTGTGTTTTCAGAGGAGCGTTATCTAATCAAACGACCTCAGTTTATAGTAGGTTCTTTGCTGGGTATTGCAGGTTCTATTTTGTTGGTTTATAAGCCTTCATCTATAAATGAATTTCCGTATTTATACCTTGCGGTTCTGTCGCTGTTTTTGTCCGCATTTTTATGGGGAATTTACTGTGTTTATGGGAAATATACGGTTGAGAGGGAATTACATCCCATACCTATGTTCGGCGTTATATCCATATATACTACCGCAGGACTTTTATTGTTAGGATACTTTTTGGGTGAACCGGAGAAAGTTTTTCAGGTGAGTCCATCCATTCATTTAATTGCGTTGTTTTCAGGATTGCTTCCGATTGCAGTAGCCCATTCATCATTTCATTATTCACAGTGGCATTTGGGCTCTGCGTTTTGCAATACTCTGCTGACACTGAATCCATTAATTACACATTTTATTGCACTGCTATTATGGAGAGATGAGGTTTTGAATTCGGTTCAATGGGTGGGGACTTTTGTGTTGATATTCGGGTGTATTCTCGTGCTGTTAACGCAATCTAATATGAAGGTTCAATCGCCTGAATAAAAAGAGAGCCGTATATTTGAACATTCAAATATACGGCTCTATCTATATTTATCAATCCCATTGGTGGGATTGTTAGATAGGCAATTCCCAGCCTTTACGATACGGTTTTGTTAGCAGGGCATTAGCCTCATCGTCATTGATAAATTTCCCTTCACTCATATTATATACAATTTTCCGATTTAATCGTTGTGCTATGCAACCTAACAGAACTACTTCGGTGAGGGGTGCGGAATAATCAAAGTTGGAACAGGCTGGCTCCCCTCCTTTACAGGCTTCTAACCAATTTCTGTAATGATTGGAACCACTTACACGGGGTAAAATCGGGTCAGGCTTTTTGTAGTCATTCATTCGTGATTCAGGCAAAAGTCTGGCTTTCCCACCGTATTCCCCTGCGGTGAGATAGCCATCTGTGCCTATGAATAATGAGCCATTATCGCCATCGCCAATTTTCTCATCAGCAGGGATACCTTCCGGCAATTTAGGTTTGTTACCTTTGTCATACCAATAGACATCTACAGGACCCATATCCTCTCGTTCTGAGAAATGATATTTTACTATGGATTGACGGGGATAGGTTTGCGTGTTATGCCCTTCAATCATGACTATCTCTATGGTTACTTCTTTTGCTTTGTCTAATTTTAGAGCCCAGAAAGCCGGGTCCATAATATGACAGCCCATATCACCTAAAGCGCCACAACCGAAATCGTACCAGCCACGCCAATTATGAGGGGCATACCCATGATTGTATGGTCGCATGGGAGCAGGACCTATCCAGAGGTTCCAGTCCATAGAATCGGGAACAGGTTCTTCGGGGAGTGGGTTGGGAGTTCCCTGCGACCAGCCATCACGAGGACGGTCTGTCCAGATATGTGCTTCTTTGACCTGCCCGATGGCTCCTGTCCAAATCATTTCACATACTTCTCGGGCTCCGATACCGGAATGTCCTTGATTACCCATTTGGGTAGCGACTTTCATTTCCCGTGCAACTTTCTGAAGAAGTTTTGCTTCTGCGACAGTGTGCGTTAATGGCTTTTGCACATATACATGCTTTCCTAATTGCATTGCAGTGTATGCAATAATGGCATGTGAATGGTCAGGAGTGGAAACGGTAACAGCATCTATCTCCTTTCCCATCTCATCAAACATTTTGCGGTAGTCCTGATATACCTTTGCGCCAGGAACACGATTAATAGTGGGGCTTGCATAATTTAAATCCACATCACACAAAGCGACGATATTCTCGCGAGAGCACGAGAGAATATCCTCTCTCCCCTTGCCTCCAATACCTATTCCCGCAAGATTTAGTTTTTCGTTCGGGGAGAGTTTGCGAGGGACAACTTTTGCTGTATTGGGTTTTTTCTGTGCGAAGGCAGTGCCTACCGCTGTGCAGGTGGTTACAGTAAGAAACACTCGTCTTGTAATTTTATCATTCTTCATAGGAAACTCCTCCAGATAAATTTTATAAATTTATTGGTTGATTACTTTAAAAGACATAATACCATAAAATTTGGTGTCAATTTTAATGTAAATTGATGGATGAGACACTCTTTTATAATGACTTCGTTCTATACACTGTTTTCATTATATAGGACGGATAAGTTACAGAGGACACGAAGGGGATTTATTTGATAATTTCGCATTACAAGAAGAAGAGCATACAAATTTGAACAGGTGGATTGGAGTATTTCTGTTGTTTATATCACTCTTTTTTCTCTATAGTGAAAGGGAAACAGAAATTTTCATAGTCAATGATTTCTAATTTTGGTGCATATTATTCCTGCAAAGATAATGTTTTATAGACTTATACAAAAAGACTAATAAGGTAATTAATCAAAAGTAATAACTGCTGAAGAAACTATTTAAAAACTTGACAATAAGAAAAAAAATGCTAAAATACTTTTATGGAAATTTGAATGTGTAGTAAAAATTAACCTAAACGAGAAGGAGAAGAGTTATGCGTATCACCAATCTTATTAAAACCTATCCATGTACCATTATTACAACTTTTTTATTGATAGCCGTTATGACATATATTCTTTTTCCAGAACGGGTAGAGAGTGCTTCAAATAATGAGTGTCAATGTATAGATATAGTATGTACTACAAAACCTCCAAAAAGACTCCCTTGTAATGATGGAAACCCCTGTACTTGTTCTCTTTTGAGTTATCAAATTTGTGATAATGACAAAGCAGAAAAGTGTGCAAGACCTGATGGTGGAGGTTGTTGTGATGAATCAAATTGTGAACATGAACATGATGGTAAAGGATGTGCTAAATGTGGAAACTGTATGTATTATAAAACGGCTGGATGTACTGGGGACCCTGAAAATGGATGTGGATATTGTGTTTTCCCTGATGAGACAAATTAACTACATGCTAATAAAATAAATAGGGAAAAATAGATTTATAAGAAATGATGACCTATTTTATTCCAATACTATTGATTTTTCCTTTATTTATGGAATATGAAGATATTACTCACGATAGTCAAATCCAACAAATGATTGAAATAGTAAGACAGAGATTAAATATATATTCTATTGAATGCGAGTATGAGGTTATAAGTGATTACTATAATGACCCTGAACTTAGTAAAACAATGAAAGTAAGTTATGCTATGAGTGGGAATAATATTTGGGCGTTATATCCAGTAGAACTGTTTAGTATTTACAATAAAAGGGTAAAAATTGATAATGATACACCGGTTACTGGATTAGAAGATTTGATAAAGAGATTTACAGGTATAGAAGAAAAAGTTAAAATAAATGCTTATGAAGGTCTCTATGTTTATAACGGACAGATAGAGATTCGTCATTTTCGTCCAAAGAGCACTTATCGTGATGGAGAATTTTTTGTTGATTATGAAGGGCAAGACATAGTAAATTGGAAGCATAAAGTAAGTATATTAGCATATTATGGAGACCTCCGACTGTTAATAGGTTATATTGGAGGCTATATAGAATTTGGTATTACTGCCCCCTATAGAAAAGTGATAGAATGTTTGGAAAAACCAGGAAAGTATTTGTTCTACGAGAAGGATGGTTATAAAATTCTTTGGCATGAATGTACGTTTAAAGATTCATGGTTTAGAAAATTGGGCTTACCAGAGGAGGAATATATAAGTTTTGAACTATGGTTGGATGAGGACAATAATATTGTAAAAATAATAGAGGGTTATTGGGGAACAAGAAGTCTGGGCGAGGAGAAAGTAAAAGAATTATGTAGAAAATATGGTATAGAAACAGAGATTAATCGTGATGAACCAAATTATATTTTAAGGAGGTATGTATTTAGTAATTTTAAAGAATTCAATGAAGGAGTAAAGGTCCCGTTAATGGGTAAGATAACGAAATACAATTTGTGGAATATAAAAAACAAAAAAAGTAAGTATGATAATGTTTTTAAAAAAGTTGATATAGATAAAAACAGAAATAAAATAGGTTCTTTCGAACTTAGGACTATTTATTCAATATTTATGGATAAAAATGATAAGCGATATGAAAATGTAATTACCATTCATGAGGAGACATTGAAGGTAAATCAGGCTATTCCGGAGGAAAGGTTTATAGCTCCGGAACCTACGGTTAAAGAGGAAGAGTCAGAGGATAAGAAAGAAGATAAGTGGAAAAATATATATAAATCAGTGCTATTTGTAGGTATTTTTATGGGGGTAACTTTACTGGGGATATTTGTAACAAAGAGGTATTTAGGTTGGGGTTTTTGAGAGATATTTAAGTTGATTAAACGATGTATAGCAAAGAGAATTTATTTAAACATTAATGAAAAGCAATATGTATGTATCCTAACATTTATATACTTAATTATGAAATTAGCACATATGATTTACTAGTTGTTTCTGGTTTATTTGCTTTTGTTATTTTTGCTATAAGGTGGAATTACAGATTGGGTCCTAAGTATCCGATTGGTTTAGGAATTATGCTATTGGGAACCCCTTTCTGTTATATTTTTGGTAGGTTATCATATTATTTTTTCCTGTCTTGTTCTGCTCTAAATATGGAGAAAGTTTTTGATATACAGAGAGGAGGATTTATGTTTATAGGTGCTTTTATAGGGGCTATTTTAGGGGGAACTATATATTTTGAAATAAAAAATATTCCACGATTGGGAGGGATAGAAATATTTATTCCTTATCTACCAATTGCAGGTATTTTAGGTAGGTTAGGTTGTTTCTTTACAGGTTGTTGTTATGGAGAGATAACAGATAGTTTTTTAGGTATTTGTTTTCCCAAGGGTTCTCATGTATGGTACAGGCATGTGCGGGAAAGATTGATATCAGAGGACCAGTTTTTTTCGTTACCTGTGCATCCAACGCAGTTATATGAGATAGGGATGTGGATTATAATGGGGATTATATTGATGATGATACGCGGGTGTAAACCGCGTAGAGGAGTAATTTTATTATCGTTTCTTTGTTTGTATTTTTTGATGCGATTTATAAAAGATTTTTTCCGTGCGGACTATACGATGGTTCTTTGGCAATTAGACCTGATGCAGGTTCTTGCTCTTTTAGTTGTACCTTTGTCCATTATAGGGATAATGATTATATATCGGGACAGGATATTACCATTGAAGAATGTTGAAGAAATTCAAGGATAAAAAGTGTTTAGTATTTGTTAAAAGGGGATAATGGTTGAGTTTTCTGAAATAAATTTTCTTTCCTTATTTTTTATAGATACTTTTTTATCCCGGATAACAGAGAGAAAGATAGAGATATATCGTAAGTTGTGTAGTTTTTCTATTTTTATTTATGTTAACTTTGTTCTTTTTATTCATAACGGTGGGGACGGAGAAGGCATGGAGGAATGAGGATGGGTTTGCTTGCTAATTTCTCATTACAGGAGGAGTGTATCCAATTTGGATAGGGGGATTGTCTATATCTGCCATTTATATCTCTTTGTACTCTTTGCGATGAAAGAGAAATAGAGATTTGCAAAGTTAATTATTTCTGCTTTGTGTGTAAATCGTTTTGAAAAAACAATGTTTTGTTAAAATAATGCAACTATGAGTCTGAGGGGCAAAGTAATGGTGTTAATAACGAGAATGATGACGGATAGAGTGGTATTGAGAAGCTCTGAAAAATAATTTTCTAACACATTCACCGCATCTAATAAACCTTTGTCCATATAACTTCCTTTATCACGTGTATTCAATGTTTAGATTGTATTTTAGCACATAAAATAATTTTTATCGCCATTCAGTTTGAGGTGAAAATTTGATATTTGAACAATAAAATGTACATTTTTCTTCACACCAAAATGTAATGGATAGAAGAAGATGAAATTTTGAATTTTAAGTAAAATGTTTACAATAAAGTTAATTTTTTATTGAGAAAATAAAAATTATTTTTTTTGTGTTGAAGAATTAATAATAGGTGGTGTTATAAAAGCCTGAATTTATGAGGGTTTCATAATGGTAAAATTTTTACAAAAAATTTTAAAAATTTTTGTAACTTTTGACTTGATTTTTCGTATTAAATTTTGTAATATTTTTGCAATTTAAAATAAAACATGAATGCCTGCATATCTCTGTGTGATATGGAGGCGACACAAGCCGACCCCAAGCCCTAAGCTCCGTTAGTGAGGCGACCAGCGTAAGGCGGCAACGCGGTACCAACTAAAACCATTAACCCATAGGAGGGTTTATGAATTGCACAAGGGCATGCATCTTATTATCGATTGTCGGAATGTGTCGCGCGACCTATGCTTAAATGACAAACTTGTTTTGAATGTGATGGCTCGTGCAGCAGAACGAGCCGGCGCGACCGTCGTTTCGCAAGTTCGGTACAAATTTGGCAGTGATTCACCCCCTGGATTTGCCGCCTTGGTAATGCTGGATGAGAGCCATTGCTCCGCACATACTTATGCGGACCTGGGACTCATTGCGATGGACATCTTCACCTGCGGGAAAACAGACCCTCGTGTTGTGTTTCGTTACATACAGGAAGAATTGGACCTGGGCGATGTAACGATTCGCGAACTACCGAGATTTCCCGTTCAGGAGCAGGAGTCCTCTGCAATTAAGCAAATTGAGTCCTTCGTAATGGCTGGACAATAACATTTCTGTTTTATTAACTCGGGTTTGTTCTTTTGTTCCAGAGGAAAGAGGGGAAGTGTCTTTATCTTTCTCTTTACGGAGTAAAAAGAAATAAATTTTAAGCGATAGGTGGAGTGTGTCCACCTAAACCTAAAAATGATTATTGAAGAGTTAGTGTAGTATATTTTTAAAACCTTTTAACTAATCCTTTCAGGGGGTAGAAGTATGATGAAACGAGAATTACATGACGGACGGCAGGATGGATTGATGCCTCTGGAAAGTCTGGATTTGTCTAAGGTCCAATGTTTTTCCGATTTGATAAAAGCTATGAAAAAAACTTCTTTTGGTGGACGGACATTAGGAGAGGCTTTTGAAGTTTTGTTGACCATGTTCCGTGATAAAGAGTGTTCCGTAGTGTTAACTCTCTCCGGTGCTATGACGGTGGCTAAGCAAGGATTGATTATATGTGAAATGATAGACCGTGGATTGGTGCAGGCAATTATTGCAACGGGAGCACTCATAGCACATGGGGTAACAGAAAGTATTGGTTTGACTCATTATGCTATTAACCCGGATATTGACGATAAGGAACTTTTTGAGAAGGGTTATAACCGTGTCTATGATACTCTGGAGATGGAAGCAAACTTGAATGATGTTTGTGAAGTTGTAAGTAAAGTGCTGGATGAGGTGACTCCTGAGGATGGTGTATGGTGCTCATATCGTTTTTGTCGTGAGGTGGGTAGGGAACTGGAACGATTGAATCACGGACCGGGTATTTTGAGAAGTGCATATAAAAAGAATGTGCCTGTTTTTATCCCAGCGTTTACAGATAGCGAAATGGGACTGGACTTCTCTACCTGGGCAATGAAAAAGGCTTTGCAAGGAAAGATCAAGGAGGGGGAGCGGTGTGATTCAGAGGAGATTTTTCAAGCAGTTCCTAATTATAATCCATTTCTGGATTTGCAATATTATGCTCGTTTTATTGGCAGAGCAAAACGACTGGGAATCTTTACAATAGGAGGAGGTGTGCCCCGAAATTGGGCACAGCAAGTTGGACCGTATTATGATATTACCTCTGCTCGTTTAGATATAGAATTGAAACATCCTCGTTTTCAGTATGGTGTAAGGATTTGTCCGGAGCCAGTGAATTGGGGAGGGCTTTCTGGTTGCACTTATTCGGAAGGTGTAAGTTGGGGTAAGTTTGTTCCGATAGAGGAAGGTGGCAGGTATGCGGAGGTACTTGTGGATGCAACGGTTGTGCTACCGTTTCTGATGAAATGTGTTTTTGAAGAACTGGATAGGAATAAGTAGGGTATTTCTATGTCACGGCAAAAAGGTTTTTTAAGTGAGAAAGAGAATTTTCTGGCGATACCAGAAGATTCCTCCCATCCAGATATTGCGAAGGTGGTAATACTTCCTGTGCCTTTTGAACAGACATCTACTTTTGGTAAAGGGTCAAAAAAGGGTCCAGAAGCAATTATTCAAGCATCGCATGAGGTTGAACTTTATGATACTGTTCTGGGATGTGAAATTTATAAACAATGTGGTGGTATTGCAACCTTAAAGCCGTTGAAGGTTAAAGGTCATTCAGGGAAGAAACTCGCGGAAGCGTTGGAGAAAGAGGTGGGTTATTGGCTGGATAAAGATAAATTTGTTATCACCATCGGGGGAGAACATACAAGTATTATAGGTGCGGTATATGCTCACATAGAAAAATATGAGCCTCTAACCGTAATTCAATTTGATGCCCACAGTGATATGCGAAATGTATATCTGAATAATCAATGGAATCATGCCTGTGCAATGGCACGGATATTAGACCGTCATAAGGGAAAATTGATTCAGGTCGGGATAAGGAGTGAAGCACCGGAAGAACCGGAAATAATCAAAAAGTATGATGGACAGGTTAGAACTTTTTATGCTCATAAGATAATTGAGGAAGGGAACGGAATCATTGAAAAAATTCTGGATGAATCAGCAGATTTTGTATATATAACATTTGATTGTGATGTATTTGACCCATCAATTATTCCTGCGACAGGAACACCGGAGCCCGGCGGATTGAACTGGGAATGGATAAATCAATTTTTCTCTCTACTGTCGCATCATAAAAAAATAGTCGGTTTTGACATCAGCGAACTGAGCCCTATCCCATATCTACATCATCCACAATTTACCATTGCTAAAATGATATATCGCCTTATTGGTTATACATTTTTAGCCAGATAGATACCAATATTTATAAAATAAAAACTAATCCTGAAAGGTT
>FWPV01016791.1_pt1 | contig 10255 bp, 8 predicted proteins | sample 2228371 | NCBI WGS metagenome assembly FWPV01 (sample SAMEA103939776, study PRJEB20133) | metagenome
AAGACATTATAAGCCTAGTAATAATGTAACTCGTGGAGAAATGTCAGTATTTATTGATAATGCTAGAAAATATAATAATCCAAATTAAATGAAGTAAACCGATTCGCTAATAAGTCTAATAAGTCATTTAAAATATATCTCTACTCTACTCAATAACTAGATATATCAACTTTTTAAATAAAACTTATAAAAAAGCTCAAACTATAACTATAGAAAAACTTTCCTCTCTAACCCGCACCGGAACTAAACTTCTACTTGAACTTCACTCATAGACATAGCTTTATGAATCAACTCTTCTCCATTTTTTTGAACTTCCTCCACAGTCTTATTGTATTTAAGATTAGCTAGTTTTTTACGAACTGTTGGTGTGAAAAAATCAGCAACCAGCGTCTCATATTCTGGATTATTCTCAATCGCTTGCTCTAAAGCTCTGTGAACTCCCATAATTACCGCTAACATAGCTTGAGTTTTTTCAAAAGTACAATAAGTATCAGTAGCATCAAAACCGTTTTGTTGTAGATAATCTTCTCTAATAGATCTTGAAGTTTCTAGTACCAAACGATCTGTATTATCCAAACCATCCATACCCACAAGTTTTACCATTTCTAGCAACTCGTCTTCTCTGCTAAGTAACTTTTTAGCTAACTTTCTATCTTCTACAAACTGTCTACCCATATCGCTCTCCGACACTAGCTCGTTGAATTGATCTTCATACAAGCTGTAACTAGTTTGCCAATTGATAGCTGGATAATGTCTTTTAGAAGCTAGTTTTTCGTCCAAAGCTAAAAACACTTGAGTGCTTTTAAGACTAGCTTGGGTTACTGGTTCAGAAAAATCACCACCAGCAGGAGACACCGTACCAATAGCCGTTACCGAACCCTCTACACCGTTAAGTGTTTGCACCACACCCGCTCTTTCATAAAAAGCAGCTATTCTGGAAGACAGATAAGCTGGATAACCTTCTTCTGAAGGCATTTCACCCATTCTAGAAGAAATTTCTCTCATAGCCTCAGCCCAACGACTGGTAGAATCAGCCATCAACACCACATCATAACCCATATCGCGGAAATATTCAGCAATGGTCATTCCAGTATAGATACTTGCTTCACGAGCAGCAATTGGCATATTCGAAGTATTAGCTATCAAAACTGTTCTCTCCATTAAAGGTCTGCCGGTTCGAGGATCCTCCAGTTTTGGGAAAAGTTTAACCATTTCGGTCATCTCGTTACCTCTTTCTCCACAACCTACATAAACCACAATCTGAGCATTACTCCACTTAGCAAATTGTTGTTGAGTAAAAGTCTTACCAGCCCCAAAAGGTCCGGGAGTAGACACTGTTCCCCCAAGCATTATTGGAAAGAAGGAATCGGCTACTCTTTGACCTGTTTGAAAAATCTTTTTAGGAGACAACTTTGTCCGTATTGGACGAGCAACCTTGACTGGCCACTTGTGCATCATTCTGATTTCGTGCTTATTACCTTGATCATCTTCTACTTCAGCGACTATATCCTCAACAGTAAAAGCTCCAGAATTAATTTTAGTAATTTTACCTTGAATACCAACAGGAATCAAAATTTTGTGTTCTAACAACTCTGTTTCCATCACTTTACCAATTTGAGTTCCCGGAGAGACTATATCACCAATTTTAGCCGTAGCTTCAAAATCCCACTTTTTGTTTCTATCCAAAGATGGAATGTGAATCCCTGCACCAATAAAAATCGGGGTAATTTTGTCTATGGCTTCCAGAGGTCTTTGAATTCCATCAAAAATAGTTCCAAGCATGCCGGGACCCAACTCTACACTAAGCAACTCGCCTCTCAATTCCACAGGTTCACCTACCTGCAAACCAGCAGTCTCTTCATAAACTTGAATTTTACACTCATCTCCAAGAATTTTGATAATTTCGCCAAGTAGTTTTTTGTGCCCGACATAAACAGTTTCGAGTAATTGAGGAGATTTTTCTGCTGACTCAATTTGAGCTGTAACCAAAGGACCTGAAATTTGGGTGATTTTGAGCATAAAAAGATATACCTATCAATAAATTGATAAGTCAAGTTAGAAAAATAAAATCGGTAAATTGTCAACAGCTTGGATAAATGTTTGTAATTTTTTTACTAACTCATACAATGTTAAAAATAAAAGAATTTAGATTATTACTATTTAAGTTAAAGCTAAATATTTCTTTTTTTAAGTTCTAACCAAATTTAGAAACTATTCTCTAAATATACAATTAAAAAATCACAAACTTGACCAAAAAATTTGTAAATAAAAAAATGCTATTAACTATTAGAACTTGTCTAAACAACTGAATTTGCGATAGCAAACAAGTGCCGAGCTATAGCCCATCTTAAATTATCATTTTCATTTGTTTTTCCTTCATATTCTCTTAAATAACGATAAATTTCTTCAACTTCTTTACCTTGAATAAGTTCAAGTTCGTGAGTGTGATAAGGATACATAGAAATATAATTTTTCCCATCAATACTAAAAAACAAACCATAATGATCGTGTCTTAATCTATTTCCTGTTTGATTGCAAGATTCTACATTGTATGGAACTACCGCTGCATCTATATTGTAAACGACTTTGGCTACTAGAGCCATAGCTAATGACCACTCAAAACAATTCGCCTTACCTTCTATAGCCCTTTTTAAAAAATCACCCTGTATAACACTTTTGGGTAAACCAACTAAGATTAATTCAGGTTTTATCTGACGAGCAACAGTTATTTCTCCACAGTAATTAATAAAATCTTCAAATTCTCTTGCAATTGAACTATCTTCTTCAAAGAGAATATCCTTAAGATAAGGTGCTTTGATTTCAAGATAATGTTCTTCTTCAAAATTTTTGGTTCCTAAATTTAAGACTCGATCAGTTACTATTCTCAATCTTAACAGTCTACTTATTAAAAGTAAATACATTCGCTCTAATCTAGAAAGTTTACCTCTTATTTCTATTCCTAAAAGATTCATAGCTTTTTCATCGAATTTTATATCTCCCGAGGTTTCTATTCTTGTAAATTGTTCAATTCTTTTTTTGTCTATTTTGATAGACATAACAAAAAATAATCACTTTTAAGAAGTAAGTGATAAAATTACATCACACTTTTCAAATTTTGGCAAATAATATTTTGATTATTTCTGTTTTAACCCAAATCCCTTTGATGTTTTCCATAAAAAAATTTGACAAAAAAATAGTTTGAGAAGTAAAACCAACGTTGTTTTTTATTAACTTTATAAATCTATAATTTTATGCCTATAAAAGTTGCTATCAACGGTTTTGGAAGGATTGGCAGAAATGTGTTTCGTGCGGCTTTTGATGATTCTAATATTGAAGTTGTGGCGGTAAACGACCTGACAGATGCCAAGACTTTAGCTCACTTGCTCAAATACGACTCTATTACTGGCAATTTCCAAGCTCAAGTGGATGTTGATGGAGATTATTTGGTGATAAATAATAATAGACGAGTCAAAGTTCTCTCTCAAAGAGATTACACCCAATTAAATTGGGCTGAATTTGGTGTTGAGGTTGTGGTTGAATCTACTGGACTTAAGTTTTTTACCGATCAAAGAGAAGCCGAATGGCACCTTAAAAATGGAGCTCAAAAAGTAATTATTTCCGCTCCAGCTAAACAACCCGATGTAACTCTAGTTTTGGGAGTAAATGAAAATGACTACGATAAAAATCAGCACCACATCATCTCTAACGCTTCTTGCACTACCAATTGTTTAGCTCCAGTTGCTAAAGTTTTGCACGAAAAATTTGAAATTATTAAAGGGTCAATGACCACTGTGCATTCTTACACTAACGACCAGAATATCTTGGATTTACCTCATTCTGATCTTCGCCGTGCTAGAGCTGCCGCTTTGAGTATGATCCCAACTACTACAGGGGCAGCTAAAGCAATTGGGTTGGTTTTGCCAGAACTGAAAGGTAAGTTGGATGGAATGGCAATTAGAGTCCCTACTCCAAACGTGTCTTTGGTAGATTTAGTAGTACAAGTTAACAAGCCTACCAGTGTTGAGGAAGTCAATCAAGTGTTGCAAAATGCCGCAGAAAACGAGTTAAAAGGAATTATGGACTTTTCGATGGAACCCCTAGTGTCGATAGATTATCGAGGTAATCCTCATTCTAGCATTGTGGATGGCTTGTCGACGATGGTAATTGGGGAAAACTTAGTTAAAGTATTAGCTTGGTACGACAACGAATGGGGTTATTCTAACCGGGTTGTGGACTTGATTCAAAAGATAATGTAAATTTTTAGATTTTATCAAAATAAACAATCTTAACATCTGTATCTTACAAACCTTTTGTTAATTATTAGAGTTAGATCTTAGTTTTTTAGGTTCGTTTTAGGTTTGACTTTATATATTCCAAAACATCTTCCAAGTAAAATGATCTACCGTTCCACTTAAGAAGTTTGCCTGCAAATTTAAGATCGGCTTCTTTAGCAATCAACTGACCCAGTTGACCAGTAGCATTTCCTTCAATGAGGTGTACATTTAGATTGTTAGCGAAAAATTCTTTTAGTTTATCTGTTTTTAGAGGCCAGAGATAAGTGAAATGTAGGTAATTGATTTTATAACCCAAAGATTGTCCAATAGCATCTAGTACCGCATTTTTACTACTTCCCCAACCAACAAAAGAAATATCTGCATTGCTTGGTTGTCCAAAAATTTCTGGCTCTGGCAAAGCTTGCCTGATAGTTTCGATTTTTTTAACTCTTTTCCAAATCATATCACCAACTCCTTCAGTTTCGTCCAAACTACCATCTTCATGGTGCTCATCTCCATTAGCAAAGTAAATAGTTTTGGATTTTCCCGGTAACCATCTTTTAGATACCCCACTATCTGTAATCTCGTAACGATCACTAGGTTTTACTGTTTCTAGCTCTTCGGTAGCTACTAAACCTCTTGTAATTGGTATTTTGTTTTGTTGAAATTCGGATACAGTGGTTTTGGACTCGGCTATAGTTTTTTCGGTAAGTAAAATGGTTGGACACTGAAAAGTTTCCGCTAAGTTAAAAGCATGCTGGATATTTTCAAAAGCAGAAGAGGGGTCACTACAAGCCATCACTACCCTAGCAAACTCTCCATGTGAAGAATAAATAGCTAAATTTAAATCACCTTGTCCTGTCCAAGTGGGTAAACCAGTTGCCGGTCCTGGTCTTTGTGCAATTACGACCACCATCGGAGTTTCAATCATTCCAGCTAGCGACACTGTCTCGGTCATGAGATCGTAGCCACCCCCAGAAGTAGCTGTAAAGGCTCTGGCACCTACATGCATTGAACCCAAAGCCATCTGAGCTGCAGTAATTTCATCTTCAGCTTGTTTAACCACTATCCCCGTATCAAAAGCAGTTTTGGCTAGATAGCTCAAAATCGAGCTCGCCGGACTCATTGGGTAAGCATAATAAGCTCTCACTCCACAATGAATCGCTCCTAAACAAAGGGCTGTATTGCCATCAATAAGCAGATTTTGCTTACCATCCTCTGGATTTGGATGAATCTCGTTTAAGTCAGATAAGTTAATATTTGGAAGAGTTTGTATAAAATCATAACCGCTTTGTAGACATCTTAAATTGATTTCTAGTAATTGTGGTTTTTTACCAAATTGCTTAGCCACTTGATCTTTAAGTACAGTCAAATCAAAACCCAAAACTCTCCATAAAGTTCCAAGCACAACCACATTAACCATCAAATTACTTCCACCGTTATCTTTGGCAATAGTGGTAGCTGGTAAATGAATAATCTCAATTTGTTTTTCCTGTGCTTCTTTTTCCATGTTTTTGACTACCCTTGGCCACTTTTCAAATCCGTTAATTAACAGGCTACCCGGCTGTAAAGTTTCTAAACAACTTTTTACACCCTCGCGATCGACTGCCACTCCAATACGGTGGTTTTTGCTCATAGCTTTAATTGGACGATCTGAAAAGTTAATTTGATAATTAGCACACCCACCTTTGATTAGAGACGGAAATTCACGATCGGCAGTAACCCAATAACCCATTTTTTTGAGAGCTTTCATTACAATTACACCACTGCTTTCTATTCCAGTACCACTTTCCCCAGCTATCTTAATTACAAAACGAGCCATATCACATTAAAAAAGTTACAATTTAGTTTGTTAGAGCTTTAGCCGCCACCCTCTTAGCCCAGTTTTCTATTGTGGTAGCTAATACTTGTACAGGATTAGTGCCAACTCTTAAAGAAGGCATCAACAATTGACCACCAACCTCTTCCACAAAATCTTCAAACACTTTAGCCGCATCACAAAGATATTCTGGATAATATTTTTTATCTCCCAAGCCAATAGCCAAAAATTTTTTGCCAGTCAAATTAAACTGTTTCAGTGAATGCAAAAAAGATGGAAAATTAGCCTCCGTTTCCCCGTGATAATAAGTCGGACTTGCCAAAATAATTATGTCGTGTTTTAGTGTTTCTTTAGGATTGGTTGTCTCCACACGAGAAAGCACTGTTTCCACTCCACTGGCAACCAGTGTTTGGTATACTTTTTGAGCTACCAGCTCAGTATTACCACCTACAGAACCATATACAATTACAACAGACATAAATATTGCAACCAAACTAGGAATATTTTGTTTTTTAGTCAACTAATTAGTATGTTTTTAATTAAATAAGTTTGTAAACTTCCTAAATAAACATTTTTTGATTTTGAAAATTTAAAATAAAAAGTCCTTAAGTATGTTCAAAATGACTATATCCATAGCTTTACATCTTGTATAACAATCAAATACGAATTTGAGTTTGACTTTTTTCAAAAAATAACTCCATTTAAATAAAAATTATGTCTCAAGTTCAAGACCTCCAAGGTAAGATAGAACAATATTTGGCTTTTGAAAGCCCTAATATTCATACTTGGTGTTCTGGTTGTGGTGATTTGGGAATTTTGAATGCTATAGTAAGAGCTTTAGTTTTAGAAAACATTGCACCTCACGAGTGTTTGCTTTGTTTTGATGTTGGTTGTAACGGTAATGCTAGTGATAAAATAACCGCTAATACTATTCATGGCCTACATGGTAGGGTGACGAGTCTAGCTGCAGGTTGTGCTATTGGTAACGATAGCCTGCCAATAATTGCTACCGGTGGAGATGGAGCTACTTTTTCGGAGGGAATTAACCATCTTGTGCACAGTATTCGTAATAACTACAACATGGTTTTTGTCTGTCACAATAATTCCAACTATGGACTCACCACTGGACAAGCTTCAGCTACTACTCGCAAGGGTCAAGTAATGAACGGCACTCCGGGAGAAGTAGTATCTGAACCACTAAATCCAGCTGAAATTGTTTTGTCTTTAAACCCAAGTTTTGTGGCTAGGGGTTTTAGTGGAGATGTGGAACATTTAACTGATCTTATTAGAAAAGGTCTTAAACACAAAGGCTTTGCTTTTATAGAAGTTTTGCAAGTTTGCCCAACTTATAACAAAGCTACACCCCAAAGCTGGTACTGGCCCCGTCTGAAAAAAGTAGAAGAAATAGAAAATTACGACAATACTGATATTTGGCAAGCCAGAAAAATTGCCAGTGATCTAGATAATCAAATTGCTATTGGTCTTTTGTATCACAACCCTAATAAAGGAGAATTTTTAAGTATTCAACAAAATCGGCAAAACCGCAAAACACCGCTAGTCGACGAAGTTAATGCTTTTGATATTTCCAAATTGATGGAAGAATTTAAATAGTGGTTGACCAACACCAAAACAACAAAAAAATGGTTTTTTATACTGTTAAATAACTAGCTCGTAAACTCACGCATTTGGGGGAGTTTTTATCTGAATTTACAAAAGCCTGTTTTTGTTCTTTATTAGAAAAACATTAGAGAAATGTCGGAGGATTTGAAAAATATTATCAAAAATCTACCTAATCAACCCGGAGTTTATAGATACTATGACTCAGAGGGTCAATTGTTGTATGTCGGTAAAGCGAAAAACTTAAAAAATCGGGTTTCTAGTTATTTTCAAAATTCCAAAGATCACCATCCTAGAACTAAATTGATGGTCAGCCAGATATCCAGAATAGAATACACAATTTGTAAAACTGAATCGGAAAGTTTATTGCTAGAAGCTAACCTTATCAACAGCCTACAACCAAAGTATAATATCGCCCTAAAAGAAGATAAAAACTACTGTTATATTAAACTGACCAAAAACCAAATACCGGGGTTTTTTGTAACTAAACACAAAGACGATACCACTAGTGAATATTTTGGGCCTTTTTTTAATCGTTTTGTAGCCGAAGCAACCTTACATACTTTAAGGTCAATTTTCCCTTTTTGTCAGTGTAAAACAAGCCAAACCAGACCGTGTAATTATGTTGGTATTGGTCTTTGTGAAGGAATTTGTGTTGATCGAGAAAATTGGGATTCGTATTTAGAAAGGATAGAACAAATTAAAAAAGCTTTGCAAGGAAAACTAGGAGAGGTGGAAGTGTTTTTAAATCAAAAAATCCAATATTTTGTAGAAAAAGAGGACTTTAGACAAGCCACAGTATGGAAAGAAAGACTAATTTTACTTCGCAAAATCTTAGCAAGCAAAAGGTCCTTGCTCTCCAGCCCATATACTATAGACTTGGTTACACTGGTAATTCAAAAAAATCAAGAAAGTTGTCATTTAGGAAGTATTTTTATAGAGCATATTCGAGAAGGTAAAGTAGTAAATGTAGCTAATTATTTACTTTCTGGAGGAGAAATAGAAACTAATATTAATCAAGATGCGGTAGATTCAGAACAAAATTTAAGCGAAAAGTTTTTGTCTAGATTTTTGGTTGATTACTATTCTCTAAAAGAAATAGATGCACCTGTGCTTGTGCAGGTTTTTGAAACTGAAGATAATTAAGTTTTCTAAAGCAGATTCTTTTAGTCTCACCGAGAAAACTGTATCTTTATAGTCAATTTATAGTCAATCTGAATTAACCTAGTACTATTGTCTCAATTAAATACATTCAATAACTTTTTTCAGCAAACAAATTAGTTCTGGAAAAACCTGACTCACAAGGTATAGAGTTGTACTTTAAGGTAAATATTTTAGAAAAACTTTTGTTATTTCAGTCTTATTTTTTGATGCCATTTCCAAGCGGTTTCAATAATTTGGTGAAGATTAGATTGTGGTTCCCAATTTAAGGTTTTTTTGGCTTTTTGGTTACTAGCCACCAATCTGTCTGGATCTCCCGGTCTTCTGTTTGTAAATTCTACTAAAACTTTATAGCCAGTTATTTGTTCTACCGACTGAACAATTTGAGACACCGAAAAACCTTGTCCTGTACCCAAATTTACAGCTTCACAAAAACCATTAGCAGTTAAACCAATAAGGTATTTTGTATTCAAAACATGAGCTAAAGCTAGATCTGTAGTATGAACATAGTCTCTAATGCAAGTTCCGTCTGGAGTGTTATAATCATTACCAAAAATTCTAAAAGTAGTATTGTTGGTGATTGCATTGAAAATGCATGGAATAAGATGAGTTTCGGGGTTATGGTCTTCGCCTGCACGAGTTTGGGGATCAGCCCCGCAAGCATTGAAATATCGCAAGAAAAAAGCAGAAAAACCATGAATCTTACAAAAATCGGTTATAATCTCTTCAGACATACTTTTAGTTCTACCATAAACACTAATGGGATTTTTAGGTTGATTCTCGTCAATTAAGTCAACTTTGGGCAAACCATAAACTGCGGCTGTCGAAGAAAAAACTATTTTATTTACTTTATATCGATGCATTACTGTGAGTAAATTAAGAGTGCCAACAACATTGTTGTTGTAGTATTTTTCTGGTTTTAACTGACTTTCGCCAACCTCTATAAAAGCCGCAAAATGAATCACCACCTCGATTTTATACTTTTTAAAAACTTTTTCCAGATCTAGAATATTGAGCAAATCTACTCTCTCAAAATCCACCATATCTACAAAATTCTGATATTCTTTAGGCTCATCTTTATCTAAAACTACCACTTCAAAACCATTATCCAGCAAAGACAAAACAGTTTGTGAACCAATATACCCCAAACCACCTGTTACTAAAATTTTTGACTTAGACATACTCTTCAAAATATCTCTTTCGTAAAAAAGATTTATGTAATTTTGGGATTAGTCAAATTTGTGGATATCTTTAATTTAATTAATTTACAAAGCATATTGTCTTTACAAACCCTCATTTTTAGGTTACAATTGAATCACAAAAACAAAAATCCATGTCTTCAAGACCTACAACTGTTACAGAATTAAGGAAGATATTTGTTTCA
>FWPV01014533.1_pt1 | contig 10254 bp, 12 predicted proteins | sample 2228371 | NCBI WGS metagenome assembly FWPV01 (sample SAMEA103939776, study PRJEB20133) | metagenome
ATATCTCCCGCCAGGCCTGCCGGTCGAGCCGGAACAGCCGGCCATACCCCTCAACCGCGTCGTCCGTCCCGGCCGCCGTGAACGACAGGTTGCTAACGAAAGAGCCGATGGACAGCGTGGACTGACTATTGTTGTCCAGGATCTTATTGATCAGGGACATCTGTTCCGCGGAGATCTGCCCAAACTGGTCCAGGCGCGGCTCATTCGTGTCGGGCCAGCCCGACCTCCGGATGTAGTATGGTCCTTCCCCACCGGGGCCTACCCAATCCTCGAGGGTGTCCGGGAAAGAATAAGACAGCGTGCTCGTCCCCCAGGCGGTACCGCCTATCAGGCCCGCGAGTTCATAAAGACCGCTGAGGTTGAGCTGCAAAACGGGTGCTGTGACCAGCGCCTGCGGCTCTGGATTGGCAATCGAGGACGTTGGTGCGTCGGGATCTACACGAAGGATGTTCGGAGTTGTGTCGCCATAGTTGATAGCAGGCGGCATTATTGTACTGAAATTTCCATCTGAGCTTGCATGATTCGGGATAAATGGCGCTGCGTCCGGTATAGCGTAAATTGAGGAAAAGATACCCCAACTTGGATGATCATGAGCTAATATTTTAGCTAACGGGGAATTTGCTTCATCGATCCACGGAATATTCTCCCAATTACGATGGTCGAAATCGGAAAATGAAGCCCTATTCCGAAAAATCATTTTGGTGCCTCTCTCCGTGTTGCGCGGATCGTTACGATTGCATTGGCAACGCTATCACTTCGCGGTTTAGCAGTTCAACATCGATTACCAGCGCCTATTGATCGGAGCCATCACCTCATTCACGTAGTCCAAGTGGAAACCTCGAAGAAACCTCTGGCGCAGAGCCGTGCGGGCGGATTCGCTGCGGCTGGTGACGGCGGAGGCGCGGCATGTTGGATCAGCCCGGGTTCTTCGACGGGGAGGAGCGGCTGCGGTGGCTCGCGGCCTCGGGCGATCCGCTGGAACGGCTTCGCGTCGTGGTGGGCTTCGAGGCGTTCCGTGCGGAGCTCGAGGTAGCACTGCCGAGTGCGGACCGCAGCCGCGGCGGCCGGCCGCCTTATGATCCGGTCTTGATGTTCCGCGTGCTGGTGCTGCACGCGCTCCACACGCTGTGGGACGGGACCGTCGGAAATTCCGTGTTTGGGGCCGTACGATGCTGCTGAAGGAGCCATCGTATGCCGCGCCGCAAACTGCCCGCGATCCCGGATGAGCTGCTGGACCAGTTGCTGGCCGGATCGGACCCCCGGGCCGCCCTGGCCGATGGCGGCCTGCTGGAGGGGCTGAAAAAGGCCCTGGCCGAGCGGGTGCTGAACGCCGAGCTCGACCATCACCTCGAGGCCGGCGAGCCCGACGGGCGGCCGAACGGCCGCAACGGCTACGGCGCCAAGACCGTGCTGACCGGCACCGGCAAGCTCGACCTGCAGGTGCCGCGCGACCGGCTGGCGACCTTCGATCCCCAGCTGATTGCCAAGTACCAGCGCCGCTTCCCGGGCTTCGACGACAAGCTCGTCTCGATGGACGCCCGCGGCATGAGCACGCGCGAGATCCAGGGACACCTGCGCGAACTCTACGGCCTCGAGGTCTCGCCCGACCTGGTCAGCGCGGTGACCGACGCCGTGCTCGAGGAAGTCGCCGAATGGCAGAACCGCCCGCTCGAGGCCCTCTACCCCCTGGTCTTCCTTGATGCCCTGCGGGTCAAGGTGGGCGACGGGGGCACGGTCCGCAACAAGGCCGTCTATGTCGCCCTCGGCGTCCGCCCCGACGGCACCAAGGAGGTGCTCGGCCTGTGGATCGAGCAGACCGAGGGGGCCAAGTTCTGGCTTCGGGTGATGAACGAACTCCGCGACCGCGGCATCGCGGACATCCTCATCGCCGTCGTCGATGGCCTGAAGGGCTTCCCCGAAGCGATCGCCACCGACTTCCCGCACCCCCAGGTGCAGGCCCGCCTTATGCAGCTGAGGCCGAAGGCGTCCATCCGTTGGGTATCATGCCCGGGGGTGGTTTCCTATCATCCATTGCGGCGCCGTAAGGTGGGCTGACCATTCACTGACCAGGCCGAAGCGCGTGTTGCTCAGCCCAGGTGGTCGGGAAAGGCTTCAACAGCCGCGGCAAAGCCACGCCGCCCGGCTGCCGCCCATCCACGATGGCTTCGACTAGGTTCGGCGCCAGGAGCGTCAGCCGCAGCAGGCTGCCTAAGTATCCCCGCTCGATCCGCTCCGCGGACGCCATCTCCGTGATCGAGGAGTAGCGTCCCTCGTCCAGCAGCCGCTGGTACCGAAACGCCCGCGCCAGCGCCTTTACCAGCGCCGGATCCGCGCGCGTCGGGACGGCGGCAGCGCCGGCCTCCCCCGCCACCGGCATCACTACCGTCTTCCGCCCCGGCCGCCGCCGGATCTTCAGCGGCACCCGAACCGTGATGCTGGTCGCGGCCGTCATGCGGCAGCCCTCAGCGCTTCGGGTGCGATTGCGGTGAGATCTCGGACAAGGCCGGCCAAGCCCTCGACGCGAAGACGGATGTCAGTGCCGGCCGGCCCGACCACTACCCCCTCCACCAGCGCCCGCACGATCCGCGCCTGCTCGGCGGGGAACAACTCCTCCCACAAGGAATCGAGGCGGTGCAGCGCGTCGCGGACTTCGCGCTCGGTCAGGTCCGGCGCCTCGCGCCGCGCGGCGAGCCAGGTGCCGACCACAATCTCTGGCTGACGTAGCAGGGCGCGGATCTGGCTGATGACGGCACAGTCGATCTGCGCCGCCGACACGCGCCGCACGATGGTGTCGTCCACGATCATGTCGGCCTTCAGCACCCGCTGGGCGACGTAGTAGCAATAGCGCCGGCCATTCTTCACCGCATGCGTCGGCGACATCGCGCGGCCATCGATCCCAAAGATCAGCCCCTTCAGCAGCGCCGGCGCATGCTGCCGGTTCTGCGCGGCGCGCGTGCGCGGGCTGACCTGCAGGACGGTATGCGCTCGATCCCACAGATCCCGCGGCACGATGGCCTCATGCTCACCGCGATAGACGTTCCCATTGTGCACGACCTCGCCGATGTAGGTCCGCAGGTTCAGCGCCTTGTAGACGTCGCCCTTGTCCAGCAGCTTGCCAGACCTGCTGGTGACGCCCTCGGCCTGCAAGCTACGCACCGTCTCGACGCCAGAGCCCGTCTCGACGAAGAGTTCGAAGACGCGCCGGACGCGGGCTGCCTCGGCTTCGTTGACCACGAGCTTGCGGTCAGCGACGTCGTAGCCGAGCGGCACCTTGCCGCCCATCCACATGCCGCGCGCCTTCGACGCCGCCACCTTGTCCCGGATCCGCTCGCCGATCACCTCGCGCTCGAACTGCGCGAAGCTGAGCAGGATATTCAGCGTCAGCCGCCCCATGCTGCTCGTCGTGTTGAAGCTCTGCGTTACCGAGACGAAGGTCACCCGGTGCGCCTCGAACGTCTCAACCAGCTTGGCGAAGTCCATCAGCGAGCGGGACAGACGGTCGATCTTGTAGACGACGATGACGTCGATCAGGCCCGCCTCGATATCGCCGAGCATCCGCTTCAGCGCCGGCCGCTCCAGCGTACCGCCCGAGAAGCCTCCGTCGTCGTAGCGATCGCGGACCAGGACCCAGCCCTCGGCGCGCTGGCTGGCAACGTAGGCCTCGCAGGCCTCACGCTGCGCGTCGAGCGTGTTGAACTCCTTGTCCAAGCCTTCGTCGGTGGACTTCCGCGTGTAGACCGCGCAGCGCAGCTTCTTCGTGGTGGCCGGCATCACCGCGCCGGCAGCAGCGCGCGTCCTCATGCCGAGGCTCCCGACTGTCGCAGCCCGAAGAACACCCAACCGTTCCAGCGCGTACCGGTGATGTGCCGCGCTATCGCGGAAAGCGACCGGTACGGCCGCCCCTCGTACTCGAAGTCGTCGGCGCGCACCGTGACGACGTGCTGCACGCCGTCGTACTCGCGGAGCAGCCTCGTGCCGGGCAGCGGCCGGCTGTCGGCGCGGATTCGCCGCAGCACCACGTTTCCGCCATCCAGCTGCTCGCCTAGCGCCTCGAGCCGCGCGCGTGTCTCCGGCTTCAGGCCGCCATAGGCAAGCTCCTGCACCCGGTAGCTGAGCCGGCTGACCAGATAGGGCCGGTTGAAGGGTGGCGGCTCCTTACCGAACAAGACGCGCCACTGCTCCTTCAACTCCGCGGCCGTCGCGGTTTGCAGCGCCGCCAAGCGCGGCAGCACCTGTGCGTGCGGGATCTTGGGTACGGTGGCTGCCGGCGGCGCTGCCTCCATGCGCCGGCGATGGGTCGTGGATCCTCTGGTCATGCGACTCCCTCTCCCTTGGGGTTCGCATGACGGCGCTGCCTGGCGGTGGAGTGTAGGCGAACCTCTCCCGACCCGCGGGCCTCTTCGGCATCGCGCGCGAGATCCTCGGCAGCGCGGCTCCGCAGCCGCAGCAGCCCACGGGCGAGGAGGTCGCAGACCTCGCGGAGATGAGGCGGCAGATGGATGTTCGCGGTCACCGGTGACATGGCTGTAGGACAAATTGGTACTGCCCCAGCAGAAAGAACAGCGAAAACAATACGTTAAAGAAGTCCTGCGGCTACAAAAGAACAGCTGCGAGATTCCGCGCAGGACGCCGCCAAGCCACCGGTCCGCATTACGTTATCGGCCGCTTCGCGAATCGAGAGTGAGCACACCAACCGACGATGATCAGCGGCGCTTCAGCCGCTCATCTATCGCCGGCCGCGCGGACGAATTGATCGTAGCTGTCCCATGGCTCGTCGTCCTGCTCGAGCTGATATCCGCCGTCTTGCTCGAATTGCAGGATCGTCAGCGACACGCCGAGCCGCTCGGCGATGAAGGTCAATTCCTTCACCGGTTCGGAGCCGCACGCAAAGTTCCAGATCCCCTCAGGCATCAAGGTCGGCCGGCCGGTCATCGCCAGCGATCCGCCCTGCCCCATCCCTGCCAGCGACTTCTCTGGGATTTCCATACCGGATCGGATGAAGATGCCGCTCCGGTATGCCGCCTTGCTGGCGCGCCCCCAAAGCGCGAAGCCATCGCGCGCCACGACCATCGCAGCACGCTTGCCGGTGAACTCGATCCAGCGCCGCACCGCGGCTGTCAGCGAGACGCCATAGCGATCCGTGATGTGCGTCAGCAAGGCGCCAGACATCTCCGCGTCACCCACCTGGGCGCGGTAGTCATCGAACGGCATCAGCAGGTGACAGGCGAAGGTGTCGGCCTCATCCTCGCGGCGCGCCTCCTGCTCCTTCCACCGATCCACGTGGAGCGGCAGGCATCGGTATGCGCTTCCCTCATTCCGGGCGTCGCCCGTACTCCCGCCGGCCTGCAGACCCTGTCGGTGCAAGAGGTAGTGACCGAATTCGTGCGCCAGGGTGAATCGCTCCCGCCCCGGATAGCGCGGCTGCTCAGCATAGAGGATCTGCCATGCCTGGCGTGTGGGATGCGGACGCAGCATTCCGTCGAACCCGTCGATGGCGACCTTCTGGATTTTCTCGATCGGGTCGGGCTGCTGACGCGACACCTCGAAAGCCCAGGCTTCGACGTCAATCGGGAAGCGCGCATCGCCCAGCACGGCTCGAATGACCTGCGAGAGGTCAGCCGCTGCCCGGGTGGCGGAGCGTCCAGCACGCGCGCTCATGGGTCCTTATCGTCAAGGATCTTGAGCATCTCGCGCAGCTTCTCCTTGGCCTTCGGATCCATCTCCTGGTACCGCCGGAAGAACGCCGCGTCGGTCGCATCCACCTCCGTCACCGCCTCCGCGCCGAGTAGGTATTCCGTGGTCGTCTCCAGTGCCGCGGCGATCAGGCTGAGCTTCTCGGCCGACGGGCGGGCGACGTCTTTGTTCTCGATCTCCCAAACGTAGCTTTTGCTCGACTCGATCTTCGCGGCGAGCCCTTCCAGGGTCAGACCCTGCTTCCGCCGCAACTCGCGGACACGGTTCCCCAAGGGTGTCGGCACTGCATCCCTCCCTCGACCTGGCAGGTTCGGTTTTCCGAACTCATTATGCTTGACACGCGATACGCGCAATCCCTACCTCTCGCGCAGAAGTTCGTTATTACGAACCTCGATTCTCGCAACCCCGAAAGGAGCGGGCTCCATGGCTGCCGTTGCCACCTTCATCCGTCACACCCCGAAGACGGCCCTCCAGTCCTATTTCGAGAAGGAGGCCTTCCAGCTCGACCCTCCGGTGAACTGGGCCGCGCCGGAGGCCGAGATCATCAAGCCGCTGCTGCGCGCCGTCGACCAGATGACCGACCTGGAGCGTGACAGGCTCACCACGGTCATCGACCGCGTCAGCGACATGTCAGACGAGGTGGGTGAGGCGGCGATCTACAGCGTCACGCCGGATCGGGCCTGGCTCGACGCCATGGCGAATCGCCAGGAGCGGGCACTCCAGACCTTCCTCCAATTTCCGGATCGCTTCCGCCATGCCGAGGAGGGGCGCTATAGCGACGAGCGCCGCCGCGGGCGGATGTGGGATGGGTTCAAGGGGCCGGCGGGGCGGCCCCTGCGTCGCGACCAGCCCGCGATCGAGGCCTTCAAGGCGGACATCCAGGCCCATTTCCACTCACCCCACGTCCACGTCGATATCTTCGACCGGCACCGCCCGACATTCGACGGCGATACTCGCGCGCTCGTGCAGGCAACGGTCTACCGGGAGGGGCGGCCCGACGACTTTCTCGAATTCGTAGCCGGCACGCTGGATCGTCGCCCGCGCCGGCCCGTCTTCGAGGCGGCGCTGACTTACGAGCCCGCTAACGGCGTCATCGAGGTTGTCGCGAACGATCGCCATAGCCGTGCCGATCTGGTTCGGCTGTTCGCGCGTAACCTCCTGGCGAATGAGTTCACGCCGGAGCCTGTGCCGGTTCGGCACTTCGATCTCTCCGTGCTGGCGCAGCCGTTTACCTTCCCCAGGGATCTGGAAGACAACATCGACAACGTACGTGTGAACCTGCTGCGCCTGAGGCCGATCGATGGCCCGGGCGAGCGGGTCACGCTCGAGGTGATGCGCGACTCGAAGATGACCATCTGGGAGATGGCGGCACAGCACTTCGGGAACAACAACCCGCTGCTTGGCGGCTGGAGCATCACGCAGGCGCGCTTCACTATCTGCTTCAAGCCGGACGCTGGGGCCAGCCGCGGCAAGACCCTGCCGCTGACGATCACCAAGCCGCATGGCTGCGATCTCAAGGATCGCACCGAACGCGAGCGCAAGATCGGCGAGAAGTACCTGCGCCGCTGGGGCTTCCTGCGGGACATCTGAGGTGCGCGCGCCCCTCACTCGCGCGGCGGCCGACCTTGTGTTGGCCATCGCGACTACGTCGACGGCGCGCATCTCTGGCGCGGTCCTGCGCGACGAATTCGAAACCACGGCGGCGGAACTCGACAGTTCGGCCCTGCTGCAGAAGGACGGCCACGACTTCGCGGCCGCCTCCCTGGCAGACCATGACGACGTGCCGGTCTCCGTCACCTGGTCGCCGCAGGACCAGACTTGGGGCTACTTCAGCCCTACTGCCGGCTGGGTGGCGGTGCCGGAGGAACGGCTCATCAGCTACCGTCTGAACTTTGGATCGCTTCTACCGCGCATCGTGGTGAACCTCTTCGCCGCCAAGACCGTCCCCTGCAGGCCGATCGTCCCGGAGCACCTCTGGGAAATGGGCGATGTACAACTTCCGGGGCGCGGCCAGCCGGTGTCACTGTGGATCGTCCGCCGCCTGACCGACCGCGCGGTCTGGGCCGCTTTCGCCGATGCGGTGCGCAAACGGCCAGCGCCAGGGATGCGCATTGTGCTCAGCCTGACGCCGACCGATCGGCTGGAGAAGGACATCTATCGCGGGCACATCATAATCGAGCTGCGCGATGTCGCGCTGACCGCCGATCCCCTTGTCGTCGATCCGGCCATTCTTGCGGCACGTGTCAGCGGCGGCGCACGGCGCGACGACCAGTTGATCTCCATCGCGGCCGAAGGCGGCGTGGTCACCGTCCGAGACAAGACCTATCGCTTCACTGGCGTTAAGCAGCGCGCGGTCATCCGCACCCTTTATGCTGCCTTCGAGACCGGCGAGCCGACTTGCGTGACGGCCCAGGTCCTGGAAGCGGCCGATTACAGCGGAAGCGTCAACACCCTGGAGAAGGCGTTGTCCGGTCGCGCCGACTGGCGCGAATTCATCGCAGAGGCGGGTGGCCGCTGTTGGATGTTCTGCTGACAAGCCCACGCGCCGCTTCGCCGAAGGCCGCCCGCAGGGCGGCTTTCTATTGTCCGGCACCTGATTCTTCGATTCCTACCTTCACTCCTACCTGCCTCCTTCCCGGCTCCTACCTGCCCCTCCCGCATCTTCCCCGCAGTCGTTCGACACGACGCGGAGAAGATCGCGATGACGAAAACCCACATCACGCAGGCCGAGCTGGCGCGCCGCTGGAGCATGAGCCCGCGCACGCTTGAGCGCTGGCGGTGGATCGGCGAGGGGCCGCGCTTCCTCAAGCTCGGTGGCCGCGTGATCTATCGCCTCGACGAGATCGAGGCCTTCGAACTTCGCCAGACCCGCAGCAGCACGGCCGATAGCCCGCAGGCCCACGCCGCCATCTGAGCACACCCGGCATCACTGTCGGGTCTTCCTGGGAATGCAACACCGCCGCGCGGCGGAAATACCAGGACGGTCGCTCCGACCGCGTCGGGGCCCGGCAGTTCCATCCATGACGGCACGGAGCGTGACGCGACAGGAGCCACGTTCCCCATGTTCAGGACCATCAAGCCGCTCGATCGGCTGCGCCAGGCCTATGGCCTGTCGGCGCTGCCGGACATGATCGAGACCGAGATCTTCGGCGAGTTCGGCCGCCAGATCAGCAAGCCGCTCGTGCAGGCGACGATCGATGACGTCGCCTTCGCGATCCAAGCGCTGACGGCGGAGAACAACGCCGCCACCGACCGCCTCTACGCCCTGCGGCGCCTGCACGACCGCGCCCGCCGCGCCGGCGGCCTCGGCACCGCGCTGGCTGTCGATGCCGCGCTGCGCATCGTGGAGGCCGGCCGGTGAGCGCGCCCTTCAACCCGGCCCCGCCCGGCGGCTTCCGGATCATCACCGCCGATGAACGCCTGCCCGTTCAGTGCGGCATCAAGGGCGTGCTGACCGGCATCTCGGGCATTGGCAAGACCAGCCAGCTCTGGACGCTCGACGCCACGCGCACGCTGTTCGTCAACCTCGAGGCCGGCGAGCTCGCCGTGCAGGGCTGGCCCGGCGACGAGGTCCGCGTGCGCAGCTGGGAGATGGCGCGCGATCTCGCCTGCTGGATCGGCGGGCCGAACCCGGCGATGCGCGCCGACCAGCCCTATGACGTGACGCACTACGCCCGCGTCTGCGACGCCTTCGGCAGCCCCGAGCAGCTGGCGAAGTACGACACCATCTTCGTCGACAGCATCACGGTGGCTTCGCGCCTCTGCCTGCAGTGGTGCAAGGGCCAGCCGCAGGCGATGTCGGAGCGCAACGGCAAGCCCGACCTGCGCGGCGCCTACGGCCTGCTCGGCCAGGAGATGATCGGCTGGCTGACGCATCTGCAGCACACGCCGAGCAAGAACGTCTGGCTGGTCGGCCTGCTCAACAAGCAGCTCGACGACTTCAACCGGCCGTACTTCTCGCTGCAGATCGAGGGTAGCAAGACCGGCCTTGAGCTGCCTGGCATCGTCGACGAAGTCATCACCCTCGCCGAACTGCCGCGCGAGAACGAGACGCCGATCCGCGCCTTCGTGTGCACGACGCTGAACGCGTTCGGCTACCCGGCGAAGGACCGCAGCGGCCGCCTCGCGACCATCGAGGAGCCGCATCTCGGGCGGCTGATGGACAAGATCCGCCGCCCGCTCGCGACGCCGCCGCCCGAGCGGCTGCAGTTCACCCCGCCGCTGACGGGCCCTGCCGCGCCCGCATCCACCCACGACACCATCGCGACGACGACGGAGGGCTGAGCCATGTCCGGCATGAATCCGCTCGACTACAACACCGCCGACGCTCAGAGCGCGGCCTTCGACCTGCTGCCGGCCGGCACGCTCGCGAAGGTCCGTCTCACCATCCGCCCCGGCGGCGCCGGCCCGGAAGGCTGGCTCACCCAGAGCAAGACCTCCGAGGCGCAGTATCTCAACTGCGAGGCGGTGGTGCTGGAAGGCCCCCACGCCAAGCGCCGCATCTACACGCGCATCGGCCTGCGCGGCAAAGGCGGCCAGGGTGCCGAGGACACCTACGCC
>FWPV01015524.1_pt1 | contig 10254 bp, 8 predicted proteins | sample 2228371 | NCBI WGS metagenome assembly FWPV01 (sample SAMEA103939776, study PRJEB20133) | metagenome
TACACCGAGGGGAACCTGATTCGCACCGCCGTCTGGGGGAAACTTGCTCCAGGAGCGGAAACCAAGACCCTGTTCAAGATTGTGGGAAGCGGCGAGCCGTTCGCCGACTGGCAGCGTTGGGTGCCGGCCAACGCCACGTCGTACTCGCTGACCACGGGCATCAACCTCCTGCCTCTGTATGAGCGGATCATCGGCGCGATCAAGGATCGGTTCCCCGAGGCCGACCGAGGCTTGGAGAGGTTCGAGAAGTTCCAGGCGAGGATCGGAGTCCGTCTGGACGCGGATGTCCTTCAAGCGTTCAGTGGCGAGAGCGTCTCGATCACGCTGCCGGCCGCAACGCCGTCGCCCCTGGGCGGCGGAGGCTCCATAAACCCGACCGGGCGCGAGAACTCCTGCATCGCGCGTTTGACGCGGTGAAGGTCATCCCCGCCGTGGCTGCCCAACAAGTCCAGATCTCGAAATGCGACGGTTTGGAGGGCTTTGAGCAGATCTCGGCCACGGCCCTGTCAAGCCTGGGCCTCAAGCCGGTGATCGGTTTTCGCGATGGGTGGATGATGATCGGTTCCGACGCCGCGATCGTGAACGCCGTCCTCGAGACCCGCGCCGGAAAGGCGCCCTCGATCGCCGACGCCCCTTCGTTCAAACAGTTCAACCTCAAGGTGGAGGGTCCGGTTTATTCGATCCGATACCGGAACACGGCCGAGGAACTCCGCCGGATAGCCGCCCTGCTGAATCAGGCGGGATTGATGGGGCCGATGCTCCTGGGCATGACGGCGTCCCCGGCCGACCAGGAGAAACTCAAACCGGTCCAGGAGGCGCTTGCCCTGCTTCCCAGCCTCGGCAAGATCGTGGCCAAGTTCGACTTCCTCCAGGCGCAGCTCTCGGTCACGCAAGCCGGCAGCGAGCCGGGAGTCTATGAGCAGCGGGCGGCCACCGTCATCCGACCCGCCGCCAAGCGGAAATAGAATCGGCCCGATTGGCCGCGCCCGCCCCACATGACCCCACTGGGGACGGCGTAAAGCCGGATCGAGACGCCCGCTCGGGGGAATGGCGGCTCACACGGCCGCGCGAGGCGGCGCGGCCGTGGCTGCCGTGCCGCTTGAAGGCGCGGCGTGCCCGGCGCTTGGCTTGACTTCGAAGCGATACGCTCCCCATTCCAAGAGCAGGCACAAGATCCCAATCAGCAGCGCGACCAGCGACACAAAGAGCATGACATTGTAAGGGTTCGACTGCGCGAGTCGGGCCACGAATCCGGGCAACTCGGGTTTGGAAGCCTCCTTGGGCGTTTCCGCCTCCGCCGCGGGCTCCTCGGCGGCAAGAGGAGCTGGGGCTGAGATCGCCTCGCCTTCATCCAGGGCCGAGGGCAAGTCCATCGTCGGCGCCGATTCAGTGGGCCCCAACGCTCCGTCGGCCAGGAGATCGCCTTCCAGTGGGTTTTTTCCGATCGGAGGCAAATCGCTAAAGTCGTCTTTCGACACAGTCCGTCCTCCCCTCAAATACTTGCGACCCCTCTGGATTGCTCGGACACCACGGCAAGTCCGTGGCCAGGAGGGACCAGGCCCTCGGACCACTTTTTTCTCAACGCCGCGAGGCTTCCACCATGCTCGACGCCTTGCAATCCCTGGCGCACCCAGGGGCCCACGAAGCCCGTTTCCCCATGGCGACAGATCGCTGGAACGGTCTGGCTTTGCCAGGGGACACCCTTGGGCATCCGCGGTAGGAAACCTCCCACCTTCCGCTATCGTCTCTGGTTGGTCAGCCTACCCAATTATAAGCACCTGTTCGATCCTTCGCCACAAGAATCCCTGCCGCCTGGGGGGAGCATTGGCTTGTTTGCCCTACAGATAGGTTTGGGGGGTTGCGATCCAGCCGGTTTATGCAGTCTCTCCGACTAAACGTACCCGGTTTCCGCACGGAAAGGGATTCTTTTCGGCCAGATTGCGGCGAGTTATCCTGACAGACGCACAGCCGCCGAACGTCACCACGATTCGGCACGGGAATGATCGGCCGGCACCTCGATCAGAAACAACGGCAAAAAGGCCAACGGGAGATTGACCACGGAGGAACAAACCAATTCCAACGAGTGGAATTATTGCGCCGAATCGAGAGCAGATGAGCTGCGGGGCCATGATGCAAAGCGACTCCCACCCCCACGATCCCCATGACCTGGGCCGATTTGTTCGGGCCCAGGAGCGCAGTTACGCGCGGGCCCTCGCCGAAATCAAGGCCGGCCGGAAGGCCTCGCACTGGATGTGGTACATCTTTCCGCAGATCGACGGCCTCGGTTTCAGCGGGACCGCGAGGCATTATGCGATCAAGAGCCTCGACGAGGCCAGGGCCTATCTCGATCATCCGATCCTCGGTCCCAGATTGGTGGAGTGTGCCGAGGCGGTCCTGGGTGTCGAAAACCGGTCCGCAAGGGAAATCTTCGGCTGGCCCGACGTTCTGAAACTGCGTTCCAGCGCGACGTTGTTCGCGTGCGTGGCGCCGCCGGGTTCGGTCTTCGAGCGCATTTTGGCCAAGTATTACGAAGGGGTTGGCGACGCCCGGACACTGGAGTTGTTGGGGATCGGCACGATCCCCCGCAGCCCGTCCAACGCGCGCTCCGAGCCGAGCGTCGACGGCTAGTCGAGCGGAAGTCTCACCGGCTTGCCGCCCGAGGCGATCGAGCGGTCGATGGCGATGCACACCTCGTGCGTCCGGTAGGCGTCGGCGATGTTGCAGTGCGACTCGCGGCCCTCGCGGATGCAGTCGACGAAGTGGTTGATCTGCGCGTCGAAGGGATGGTGCTCGACGGCGCCGGAGTCGGGCAGGATGGTCTGCATGGTGGTCCAGCCCGTCTGGCCGGGCAGGAGCCTCTTGGACCAGACGCGGTTGTCGCGGAGGGAGCCTTCGGTGCCTACAAGATCGATGTTGAAGGCGTAAGGGAGTTCCGCGTCGAACAGGGCCGAGGTCTTGCCGATCGAGCCGTCGTCGAACTTGAGGATCGCCACCACGTTGGCGTCGTACTCGAAGTTCTTCTTGACGTTGTTGGCGAAGGCCGCCACCTCGACGATCTCGCGGCCCGAGAACCAGCGGATCGCATCCACCGCGTGGCACCCGCCCAGGAGCATCGTGCTGCCGCCGCCGGCGGTCTTGTGGGCCCATTCCCAGCCGGTCCACCACTGGGCCAGTCCGTGCCAATAATCGACCTCGACATAGAACAGCTTGCCGACCGCCCCGGCGGCCAGCAGGCTCTTGAGGTTCTCAAACAGCGGGTTCCACCGCAGCACGAAGCTCACCACGCTCCGGACGCCGGCCTTGGCCACGGCCTCGCGCAAGGCCGCGTTCTCTTCCATCGAAAGGCACATCGGTTTTTCCATGAGGATGTGCTTTCCGGCCTTGGCGGCGGCGATGCCCTGGGGCGTATGCACCTGGTTCGGGCCGCTCAGGTTGACGATATCGACGCGGGGGTCGGCCAGCACGTCCTCGAACCGCTCGTGGATCGAGCAATCCAGCCCGCATTTCGCCACGAGCTTCTCGGCGCTCTCCCGCCGCCGGCTGCCGACCGAGACGATCCGCGCGTGCGGATTCTTGAGCCAACTAGCGGCATGGGCATAGGCCACCTGCCCGACGCCGTGAATCGCCACCCCGAGTTTGCCGTCGATCATGGTGCTCCTCCCGGACCTTTTTCTTTGGCGTTTGTCGCTACCGACATCCCTGCCTGGATGCGCCAACCCCCCGCTTCGTGCAAGCCCCTGCGGCCTATTCTCCGGCCGAGGCAAGCACGCTCCGGTAGAGGGCGTCGCTGACCCAGAACCCTGCTCCATGAATCAGTTCGTCGAGGAGCGGTTTGATCGTCGCCAGGTATCCACATTGTTTGGCCTCAAAAAGGGCGCCGATCAGGCCCGTGAAACGAAGGCCTAATCGCGCCGCCACATGTCGTCCCAAACGCTCATCAATGATTAGCAAGTCCGCTCGCGATTCGATTGCCAGCCCAATCGCTTCGGCTTCCCCCGGATCTAGTTCGCCGAGCAACGATGTCACCAAGGTGCGGTTACGCACCGGTCGGGTTGCAATCCAGGGGAACGATTGAACTTCCGCCCTGCCGGGATGGTTCGGATGGCTAGTCAGTTCCTCAAAGACGGCGGCCGGGATTTGCACTGACCCGTACAGCAGGCGCAACAAGTCGAGTCGGCCAATCGCCGCCAAATTCATGATGGGAGACGTATTGCTGACGACGTTCACAGCCGTCCCATCGCCTTTAGCGTCGCGATGTCATACTCGAAATCAGGGCCATCATAATGCACGGGAATCTTATGGGCCGACAACAGGTGTTGGAACTGAATTTGCGTCATTCCGGCCAGCCGGGCAGCTTGTCCCAGCGTGAGCTTCTGCCTCTCGAACAAGACCAACGCCAGGGTCTGGCCCATTTCCTGTTCGGACATCCGGGCCGATTGAAGGACCTCATCGGGAACTAAGAAGGGCATTGCTTAGCACCTCCCAAACCAATTCTATTGAGACTTTTGACCGCGCGCGGCCCAAAGCGCCGAGCGTATCGAGAGCCGACGCGCCGCAGCCAAATCTGCGCATTCGGGATTCGAGCCGCCAGCCGATCTGAGGCCGCCAATTCGTCCGCGTCCACCTCGTACGCCCAGGTTTTAATATCGATGGCAGCAAAGTGGCCTTCTTGGGCCGGTTCCATACGGGGGCGGATTTCGCGCTCGCAGATGTCGTCGCCACGGCGAGCGAATTCCTCTTTGCTGTACCGGCGTTGAGTCGATGCCATGATCTTCCTCGCCTTGAGTACCTCTCCTATCAAGATACACCACCCCACAAGTCAAGTCTAGTTCAGCGGCAGAGTGCCCTTGCACGTCGGTTTCTTCATCGCGGGCCAGCAGCTCTGTTCGGATCCCATCGCAGCGAGGAGTGCTGCCCAGTATTCAAGACTTCAGTAACCGGACCGAAACCACACGGCAAGGAGAATCCTCTCGACGGCCGCCAACAACAGAAAGTCATGGGAAATCAGGGAGACATCGCAAGGTTTTGGCGGAACGTCACGACGCACTACAATGACCCCAGCCATCATTCAGTAGAACATGCTGGCGAGCAGGCAAGCATACAACATCACGCCGCCATCAAGAAGCAAGGCGGCCAGGTTCAGCACAATAGCCTGTTCGCAGAAGGATATGATGAACGCCTGGTTGAGAAGCCTGTCTACAGCCTTCCTTGCTATTAGCGTCCAAGCTATTAGCGTCCAACAACCCACCGTCGCGGCCCATGCAACGACGACGCAGCCAGCAGTGGCATATTTCCACGTCTCAATGCCAGCGACTTAGAATATCAGCCCGAACGACATAAACACAATCGGCGGCGCAAGCGCGCAGAACGCGCCCAAGAGGATTCCCGGTTTCGTATTTACGTCGTCTCCCTTATGGCACGTCTCAGGTGCGCCACATCTAGCTATGCCGCCCTATCTCTCGCCGACCGCGACGAGCGATTTCACGTCCCGCCGCGGTAGTTCGAGGGCCTTGCGCACGGAGGATTCCACGAGCTCGCGTAGGGCACGATAGTCGGGATCGGACGCATCCCGATAGACGGCCTTCGAGCACTTCCCCAGGCCCGCGGCGGTTTTGGCCAGCGGGGCAACGAGGAAGAGGCTTTGTTCCGGCCGCCGGAGGTCGATCCAATCGAGGCGTGAAACGGCCGCCGGGTCGTGGCATTCGGCGCAGCGCCGGGCGTGGACGGCGGCGATCTTCTGGTGAAGCTGGCCGTCGGCCGCCAAATCGTAGGGCGTCTGCGGCAGGCGCTTGTTGATGAAGCCGTCGTGGTACGGCGCGTTGGCGTCGACCCACGTGACCACGCGCAGCCAGTCTTCCTCGGACAGCTTGTCCCGCTTTCCGCGGAAGGCCTCGACGAGCTTGCTGCGGTGGGAGCCGAACTCCAGAGGCATGGTGATTCGGGCGTCGTCGCCCACGTTGGACCAGGCGACCAGTCTGTTGGCATGGATCGTGTCGTAAGCGCGATTGTGCCGCGCGGTGAGTCCGCCGGAAAAATCCAGGCCCGCGGCCGGTTTCAGCCCGCTGTGGCAACCGACGCAGTGCTTGTCGAGCACCGGCTGCACGTCGCGAAGGAAGCTGATGGGCCGGTCGCCCCAAGGCGGCGGCACGGGAATGGACGGTTCCCGGCCCAAGGCGATCGAGAAGTTCGCGGTCGCGCCCGCCTCCTCGCGCGTCTCGTGGCAGCCGACGCACGCGCGGACCTCGCCCGGCTGAAAGCTGATGAACGACCGCATGCGCCGAAGCTCCATGTGGTCGGCGTCGAGGAGCTGGAAATAGACGGGCGTATCGACCGGCACTCGGAAATGGGCGCTGCCGTCGGCCTCGACGGGCACCTCGCCGAGCACGCGGACCGGGTTCCAGTTGATCATCACCGACTTGACGTCCGGCTCGTAGCGCTGGCCGCCGTAGGTGTTGCAGTACGGCCAGGCGATCCCTTCGGCAATGCGAAGGTACTTCACTCGCGACGGCTGGATGCCCGGCGCCCCTCTGGCCGCCTGCTGCACGGAACAGGTGGCGTAAGGCACGCTGGGATTGGTGAGGTCGGGCAGGATCGGCGGGCGGGGACGGGGGCGAAGCGGAATGGGGTGGAACGACGAGATTGCCGGGTCGCGGTAGATCAATTCCTTCGTTCCGTACACATCGATCAAGTACAGGGCGTAGCCCTTCGGATCGATCTCCTGCGTCGTCAAACCGTAGCCGTGGCCAAACGCCCCGTAGGAGACCAGAAACGTGGTCTCCGAGAGCGGCCAGGGGTGCATGTAGTAGCCGGTGGTGCCCATCACGCCGCCCTCGGGCACCGCGCTTCCCGACATGCCGCCCTCGGGCGGAAGCACGCCGGGCGTGACGATGCGGATCGCCTTCGGGCTGTTCATGCCGTCGCGGGGATTGATGAGGATCACCGGCCCGGCCGGAAGCGTGTGGTGGCCCGCCGCCACGCCCACCAGACGGTTCGAGCCGGGGATCGACCGGCAATCCTCGACCGCCCAGGGATTGTTGAAGTGCTGCTTGAACAGGGCGTCGGCCCCGGTGCCGTCGGGCCGGATCGTCCAGAGCGACTGAATGTGGGCCCAACCCCGCTCCTGGTATTCCCAGCGGGTGTAGCCGATCGTCCCGTCGTCCAGCGCGTGGGGCAAATAGTCGCCGTCCTTGGTGACGCTCATGCGGCGGATGTTCGAGCCGTCGGGCCGCATGACGTAGAGGTTCGTCGAGGTCTCGTCCTTGTCGTATTCGTTGCACTGGAGCGAATAGCCGCACCGCTCGGAGACGAAGACGATGTCGCCGTTGGGGCAATACGTCGGATCGAGATCGCTCCACTCGCCGTGCGTGAGCTGGCGCAGCCCGCTCCCGTCCGCGTTCATCTCGAACAGATGAATCGGCTCCTCCGATCGACGCAGGTCGAAATTCGTGCGACGATCGAGCCAGCCGGCGGGCGGCTCGTTCGACTTGGCCTTGGCATAGCCGAAGACGATCCGGTCGGCGTCCCACCACAGGTCGATGCCGTGGACGTGCCCCGGCCCCAGCCGGCCGTTCAAGAGCGTCGTGACCTTGCCCTCCGCCTCGGGCCCCGCCATCGAAAGGACGCAAATGTCGCCGCCGGGGCGCGACACCCAGGGCATGTGGTTCAGGCAGACGTCGGGATACGTTTCCTGGGTGAATCGCTTGACGAAAAGCAGCTTGTCGAATTGCAGTCGCGGATTGCCGAACGCCACGCGCCGGGCGAGCCAGCGGGCCTCGCGGTAAAGGGCCATGCGCGCGTCGGGATCGCAGCCGTCGGCCTTTTCCCTCGCGCTCAGCGCTTCGGCCCGGGCGCGGAGTTCGGCGGAGCCAGTCGGGAGCGAAACGCCAAATGCACTCGCCAGGAGGTCGGCGCGATCAAGCGTCTCCTCAAGCGGCGCGACGAAGAACGTCCGGCCGCAGCGCAGTTTGCCCTTGCCGCGCCCCGCCGAGACGATGACCGCGGCGGCGCCTTCGTGTTCGATCTGAAACTCCATCGGCAAGACGGCTGGACCTTCGAGCCTCTTGGTCAGGACCGTTTGACGCTGAAGCCGATGTGGAGTCACGACCACGGTCTCGACGGCCAACTCAAGCGGCGGAACCAACGGCTTTCCCGCCTGCACTTCCAGACCCAGACGGTTCTTGCCAAAACCGAGCTTGACCTGGCTGGGCCACACAAGCTCCCAGTCGCGCACGGCGGCCAGCGGCGTCGGGTGGCCGTGAAACGGGGCGACTTCCGTGGGAAACCCCGCCAAATCGGCGTCGGGATCGAGCGCGATCTCCACCGAGGTTGTGTGGTCGGCGCGGGCGATCCTGGCCTTCGCCTCCGGCATCGGCTTGCCGTTGAGCGTGACCACGGCCGCCTCGCCCTTTCCGGCCAGCCCTATCCTGGCGCTTCCGAGCGCGACGAGATCGCCGCCGCGGGACCAGGGGCTGCGGCTGCTCTGGTCGGCCGGTCGTCCCAAGGCCAGGTTCTTTGCCATGGCCGCGTCGCCCGGGGCATACACTTCCACTTCGTCGAAGTGCATGAAGATCGGCGTGGGGCTCGGCAATTGGATGCGGAGGAATCGGGCCATGAGGGGGTGCTTGCCGTGCGCCGCGAAATCCACAACGAGCGGCTTCTGGTCCTTGATTCCCCCGAACGCCTTGCCCTTATTGTCGTAGCAGGGCGTCCAGACCTTGCCGTCGTCCGAGGCGAGGATCACGAGATGGTCGGCATTGTGCAGCCCCGGCGCATAGTCGAGCCGGTTGTAGATCACCACCTTGCCGATCGGCCGGCGCGAGCCGAGGTCGACCTGCCACCAGGGGTTCGGCTCCAGGTTGGTGTGAAAACCGTAGCGCCCGTTCTTCACGCCGTCGACCGCGCCGCTGGCGTCCGACGCGGTCGAGGCGGGAAAGAAGCACGCCTCCGCCGCCGTCGGAAACGTCGCGCCGACGAACAGATGGCGACCGTCAACGCAAAGGCGAATCATGGGTTGCACGGGCTGATCCGGCGGGCCGAGCGGGACTGCGGCCGCCTGGCGCCAGCACGGATCGTCGAGTCGGCCGTCGAGCTTCGGGCAGTCCAACTTGGGAAGCGTCAAGGTCCCGCCCCCGGCTGCCGGCTTGTCGTCCGGCACGCCGTCCCAGCTCACGTCGCCGCTTGCGAAACGGAAGACGCCGGGCAGCCGCACCTGGGCCATGCGGCACTGGTCATGCTTGCGCCATTCCTCCTCAACTTGTTCGCGAAAGGTCTCCCCGTAGGCGCATCGGGCGAGCACGGCAAACAACACAGCCAGTGGAACATGGACTCGCAGCATGGCAGCCTTCCTCGGTGGGGCCAACGGCCCCGACTCGATTTCAAACCCGTGACCGACCGCGATCATGGCGTGGCGCCGGGAACACAGGGCACGCGAACGAGATTTCCCCGTCGATCTTTCCAGGCCGTCGCGATTCCCCGGTGGGCCTGCGAGCCGACTTTCTACCCCCCTCGGTTGACATCCCAACGACGTCGTCCCCCCAGGTCCGTCGGTGGCGCCGCGGAACGCCATCTCATCCTAAACGCGAAACATGCCCCAAGCAATCGGACCAACACCATCTTGTGGCCAAAACCTCCCCGGCGGCCTATGGCGATGCCTGTCCGTCTGGCGACTTCAAGGTTCCGCCGTGGACACAGCCCCAAGGACCGATACCGTCGTCAAATCCCGCACTCGGCACGCCGTTGGCAGCACGGCAGCCCGGCCAGGGGCCTCATGCGACGGCTCCCTCTCCGCTAAACTTACGCAGGAGTGGTGTATATCGATCAGGCAAGCTGGAGTGTTTCCGTAATCTGCACTCCGGGAGACTCCAGCGATTTTGCCCACCTTCCGTACTCCAAGAGACGAGGCCCATGGCTCTAGGACCAGACACGCTTGCCAAGCTCGGCAAATTCGACACCCCCACGATCTGCAACATCATTGAACTGTTCGACGTTCGGCCGCGCAATACGGGGTTTATGGACGGCCGCATTCGGGCGAATTTTCCCGAGCTTCCTCCGATGGTGGGCTTTGCATGTACGGCGGCTTTTCGCAGTGGGGCCCCGCCCGCTAGCGGCGATGCCTATGGCGGGTTCTTGGAACAGGTGCGGCTGTTCGAAAGTCTTCCCGGCCCCCCCGTCATGGTCTTTCAGGATCTGGACGACCCACCGGTCGGCGCGACCTTTGGCGAAGTCATGTGTTCGATTTACCAGGGATTCGGTTCC
>FWPV01016794.1_pt1 | contig 10253 bp, 9 predicted proteins | sample 2228371 | NCBI WGS metagenome assembly FWPV01 (sample SAMEA103939776, study PRJEB20133) | metagenome
TTTAATATATAAAAATATATGCATAAAATAGATTACCGCTCGCGCATATATACTGTTCACATCATGGATTCAGCAGCAGCAGAGCCAATCGGGATGATCGGCGGGGCGGCGGCCGCCGGCACGCTGCCGGAGCCGTCTGTCGAAGCGGATCCCTCCCCGCCTGCGGACGCGGATCTGCTCGACGCCTACTCGAAGGCGGTCGTCGGCGTGGTGAACGCCGTCGGGCCGGCGGTCGTGAACATCCTCGTGGGGAAGCGGATGCCGGGCTACCGCTCCGAGCAGGTCGGCGCCGGCTCGGGCGTGATCGTCTCGGCCGACGGACGGATCCTGACAAACGACCACGTGGTCCACGGTGCGACCGCGCTCGAGGTGCGGATGGCCGACGGGACGACCATCCCGACGCGGCTCGTCGGCACGGATCCGGCGACGGACCTGGCGGTCCTGCAGGCCGAGGCGACCGATCTGCCCCATGCACCCCTGGGAGACTCGGACGCCCTGTCCGTGGGGCAGCTCGCCATCGCCATCGGGAACCCCTTCGGGTTCCAGTCCACCGTCTCCACCGGCGTGCTGAGCGCCCTCGGGCGGGCCCTCCGCAGCCGGGACGGGCGGCGGATCGAGAACATCATCCAGCACACGGCCCCCCTCAACCCGGGGAACTCCGGGGGTCCCCTCGTGGACTCCCGCGGGCGGATCATCGGCATCAACACCGCCATCATCGCGATGGCGCAGGGGATCGGGTTCGCCATCCCCGTGAATACGGCCCGCTTCGTGCTCGACCAGGTCCTGGCCCACGGGCGGGTGCGGCGGGGCTACCTGGGGATCACCGCGCAGAGCCGCCCCCTCGATCCCCGCCTCTCCCGCTTCCACCGCCTGGAGAGCCGGCATGCCGTCGAGGTGGCCGCCGTGGACCGCCAGAGCCCGGCGGGAAGGGGCGGCATCCGGGAGGGCGACCTGATCGTCGGGATCGAGAGCGAATGCGTGCAGAGCGTGGACGACCTGCACCGCCACCTGGCGGAGTGCGCCATCGGCAAACCGCTGCACCTGGACGTCATCCGCGGCGTCCAGAGGCTGCGGATCACCGTCGTCCCGAGCGAGGCCGCCCCGAGCCTCTGATCAGCGCAGCCTTCCGATGTGGAAGGCCTTCCCCCGGTACTCCCCCACCCCGTAGTAGCCCCGGACGCCGGGGTCGAATACCAGGGGCATCACCTTTTTCATGTCCGGGAACCCCGTACCGGTCAGCACCGCCTCCTCCGCCTTGACGTCCAGGATCTCCCCGATGAACAGGGTGTGCAGCCCGACCTCCACGATGTCGCGCAGGCGGCACTCGAGGACGATGGGGAACTCTCCCACGTAGGGGGCATCCACGCGGTCCCCCCGCACCTCCGTCAGCCCCGTGGCGGCGAACTTGTCCCGGTCACGCCCGCTGGCGATCCCGAAGTAGTCCACCTCCCGGACGTGATCCTCCGACGGTATGCTGATCGTAAACGCCCGGCTCTCGACGATGTTCCCGTAGGTGTGGGTCGCCTTCCGCAGCGCGACCGCGATGCAGGGCGGATCGGAGCTGCAGATCCCGCCCCAGGCCGCCGTCATGACGTTGGGCCTCCCCCCCGGATCGTACGTCCCCACCACCAGGACGGGCGTGGGGTAGAGCAGAGCTTTTGCACCCAGCGACTTCTTCATGGCTCCTCCTCTTCACCCCCGATATGGAGGTTCCGGCATAAGAGGTTGCCGGAGCCGCACGGAGCGCCCGCGGCGGGATCCGCACGCCTGCCCGAGGAGACAGAGTTCAGGCCGCCGTCCGCTCCGCTGACGGGGCGCTGCCCCCGTTGTCGCTTGGGACCTTCTCCTCCCGCCCCTCCTCCGCCATCCGCCCGAGCGACACCAGCCCGGCGGTCGTTCCCAGGTTCATGGTGTCGAGCACGGAGGCGGGGACGATGATCAGGGCGCCCCGCTCTTTCAGGCCCTCGTACAGCATGTTCATCGCCCGCAGGTGGAGGGCGGTGGGGTTGTCGCGGTAGGTGCGGGCCGCCTCCTCGAACTTCTGGGCCACCTGGCGCTCGGAGTCCCCCAGGATCACCCGTGCCTGGCGCTCCCGCTCGGCCTGGGCCTGCATGGACATCGCGTCCTGGAGTTCGGTCGGGATGAGAATGTCGCGGATCTCGACAGAGCTGATGTGCACGCCCCACTGCTCGGTGCGCAGGTCGATGATCGTCTGGAGCTCGGCGTCCAGCTTCTCCCGGGCCTCCAGCATATCCGAGAGGAGCGATTTGCCGATGACCTCGCGGAGCGCCGTCTGGGAGGCCCAGCTGATCGCCGAGCGGTAGTCCTCCACCTCGAGAGCCGCCTTCTGGGGGTTCACCACCTTCCAGAAGAGCACCGCCTCCACGTCCACGGGAACGGTGTCGCGGGTCAGGGTCTTCTCCGCCCGGAACGAGGTGGTGATCACCCGCAGGTCGATCCAGTAGGGGACGGTCTCCAGCAGCGGTACGATGAAGAAGGGTCCCGGACCCTTCAGCCCCTTGAACCGCCCCAGGCGGAGAACGACCGCCTTCTCCCACTGGTCCGCCACGCGGAACGACATGGCGGCGAGCAGCCCGACGGCGGCAGAGATCGCGGCAGCCCAGAGGAACGCGAGCGCACCCGTCTCCAGCAGACCGGAGATCGCGAACCAGGCACCCGGCAGGAAGATCAGGAAGAAGATCAGGAACTGCAGCGCATTGGGTTGTTTCATGCAAGTGCCTATCCATCCCGGCACGATATACTTTTGGATGAAGCGCCCGGCTCCAGATCTTCGCCCCGGATCGTTTCGCAAGGCTCCTATAGACCAGGGATTCAGTACAGACCGTATGCAGAGATGGGGCATCCTCGCCCTGCTGGCGGCGCTCGCCCTCACCGGCGGATGCACGGAACCCCTCCCCCCGGGTTCGATCGCGGTCGCCTCGGACCCTGCCGGGGCGGACGTCTACCTCGACGGACTCCTGCGGGGAGAGACGCCGCTCCTCCTGGAGGGCGTAGCCGCGGGCGAACATGCCCTCGAGCTCCGCCATGGCGGCTTCGGCGCCTGGTCGGATACGGTCAGCGTGCTCCCTCTCGTCCACCTCCCGGTGCAGGCCAACCTCTCCCCCATCGTCGTGAACCGCCCACCGGATCCGGGCCCATCGGACCCGTCGGCCACACCTGCACCGCCGGACGGCGGCTCCCGCCATACCCGCACCTACCGCTGGGAGTACGGAGGGAGGGAGTCGACATTCACCCTCTCCCTCCCGCAAGCCGTATACGACTATTACCGCAGCCGCCCCCACGACCGGGAACGGGATTACGCCCAGTATGCGCTCTCGGAGTACGATCGGCCATACCTGCAGGGGATCGTGCAGAAGTTCCGGGAGAGCGGCGAGGACCGCTCGGAGCGGGAGGTCGTCGAACACCTGATCTCCTTTGTCCAGTCGCTTCCCTACACCTCGGACAACCTGACCACCGGCTATGACGAGTACCCCCGCTACCCGCTGGAGACGCTGGTGGACAACGGGGGTGACTGCGAGGATACCGCCATCCTCGCGGCGGCGCTCCTGAACGAGATGGGCTACGGCGCGGTCCTGCTCCAGCTCCCCGACCACATGGCCGTCGGCGTGGCCTGCCCGGAGCCCCCCGCCGGCACCTGCTACGAGTTCGAGGGGTCCCGGTACTGCTACCTGGAGACCACCGGCCGCGGCTGGACGATCGGGGAGGTGCCTCCCGACTTCCAGGCGGGATCCCGGACCGCCATCGTCCACCCCATGGTGCGGGCTCCAAGGATCGACCTGCAGTTCACGGCGGAGCTGGAGCGCACCGATCTCCGCTTCGCGTACTACCGGGTCCGCTGCGAGATCGAGAATCTCGGGCCGGGGGCGGCAGCCGGTCCGAAGGTGCATCTCGCCGCCCTCGCCCTCGCGCAGGGGGAGGGGATGGTCTGGCCCCCCGACTGCACGCTCGATCTCGGGGACTATCCCGAGGGCGCCCGGGGGAGGGCCGAAGCGACTCTGAAGATCCCGCGAGGGGAGACCGCCCGGATCCGCTGCGTGGTCTACGGCGACAACTTCCAGCCCGCCGAAGCCCTGTCGGATCCCTTCACTGCCTGATGGGATCCCCCCCAGAACCTGACTCGCGGCATTCCGCCCCACCCGGCACCGGAGGGCTCAAGAGGGCGCATTTCTGAAGATATGCCCGGATCCACCCGAAGATGAGGAAAGGTTTTTAAGGATGGTCGGAGTCCAGTATCCGGAGGTGAAACGGTGAAGAGACTCTACCGATCGATCGACGACAGGATCATCGCCGGTGTCGCGGGGGGCATCGGAGAGTACTACGAGATCGACCCGACGCTCATCCGCCTGGCATGGGTCGTTCTGACGGTGATCACGGGCTTTATCCCGGGCATCGTGGCATACATCCTCGCCTGGCTGATCGTCCCCGAAGAGGGGGAGGCCCCGGGCGTGATCGAAGCGGAAGCGGAGGTCGTGGAGAAGGGGACCTGAATCCCTCCCGTCCCGGGGGCGGACTGCGGGTCCGGGCGTGTGCTGCCTTCTTATAGGATGAAAGGATACCCTGAAAGGACCATGTACCAGCTGATGCGCCAGTACTGGGACGGCCCCATCCCGGAACCGGACCTTCGCACGACGGAGGACATGCGCAGCGTGCTGGCGGAGCCGGAGTGCGATGCCCTCGGCAAGCCCCTCTACTACATGTACCGCGACCTGGCGCGGACCGACGCCGACCGGCTCTGGCTGGAAGCGCACAGCATCCGCTACGACATGACGATCATCCCGCCGGCCGCGCTCTGCGGCGAGCACGTCAAGACGAAGGGGCACCACCACCCGCAGAACGAGGCGGGCACGGAGTATCCCGAACTCTACCAGGTGCTCGCGGGGGAGGCGCACTTCCTCCTCCAGCACCGCGATCTCACGGATCTGGTGGTCGTGAACGCCCGGGCCGGCGAGGGGGTGCTGGTGCCGCCGGGATACGGCCACGTGACCATCAACCCCGGGAGCGAGGCGATCGTCATGGCAAACCTGGTCTCGTCACGGTTCGCCAGCGACTACGACTTCTTCGAGCGGATGCAGGGGGCGGCCTACTACGCGTGCGCCGGCGGCGAGTGGCGGAAGAACCCGCGGTACGGGGTGGTGCCGGCGCTCCGCTTCGCCAGCCCGCCCGCGATGCCCGATCTCTGCGGCGGCGGCAGCATCTACCGCCTGGTGGGCTGCGAAGAATGCCTGGACTTCCTGAACCACCCGGAACGCCACCGGGAGCAGCTGGGCGCCCCGGTGTGACGGGTCGGAGGCGGGATCAGCGCTCCGACCCGGCGTTCCGTGCGGGAACCCGCGCGGGTCTGGCCTCGCCTGCGGGCTGCGGGGGAACGTAGCAGGCCTCTGCGCCCAGCAGGAGCGAGGGGTAATATTTCCGCACGTAATCTTTGATCATCCGCCGGGCCGAGAACTGCGGAGCGACGCTCCGTATCGACTCTTTCATCATCTCGACCCAGGCGTGGGGGATCCCGTCGAGCTCCCGGCTGTAGTAGAGCGGGATCACCTGGTTCTCCAGGACATCGTAGAGCGACTGCGCGTCCGCCTCGTCCCGCTTCTCCGGGGGCGTGCCCTCCTCCGCGCCGAAGGTCCATCCGTTCCGCCCGTTGTAGCCCTCCGCCCACCAGCCGTCCAGGATACTCAGGTTCAGGGCGCCGTTCATGCCGGCCTTCATGCCGCTCGTCCCGGAGGCCTCCATCGGGGGAATGGGGTTGTTCAGCCAGACGTCCACGCCCTGAACCAGCCAGTGCGCGATCTGCTCGCCGTAGTCCTCGATGAAGGCCACCCTTCCGCCGAAGTCCGGATTCTCGGCGTGCATGTAGATGCCGCGGAGCACCGCCTTGCCCTCCTCGTCGGCAGGGTGGGCCTTGCCCGCGTAGACGATCTGGACCGGCGCCCAGGGGTTGTTCACGATGGACCTGATCCGCTCCATATCGGAGAAGATCAGGTCGGGGCGCTTGTAGGTGGCAAACCGCCGCGCGAACCCGATGGTGAGTATGTCCGGGTTCAACATCAGCCCGCCGGCGGCCAGGTTGACCGGTTCGTCCCGCCGCTTCTCCCAGGTCATCCTCTTTGCCTCGCGGATGTGGTTGATCATCTGCGTCTTCAGCCGCAGGTGCGTGTACCAGAGCTCGGCCGCCGGGATATCCCGGATGAAGTCCCAGACGGCGGGATTGTCGTGGCCCGTCTGCCAGTGCGGGAATACCGGGGAGAGGTACTTGTCGATCACCTTCTCCATCGCCGGCGCCAGCCAGGTCGGCATGTGCACGCCGTTCGTGATCGCGTCGATGGGGACCTGATCGACGGGGCGATCCGGCCAGAGGTGACGCCACATCTCCCGTGCCACGCGGGCGTTGATGACGCTCACCGCGTTGTGGTAGCGGGACGCCTGGAGGGCGAGCGCGGTCATCACGAACCCGTCCATCGTGTTCCCGGGGGGGTTTCCCAGCGCGAGGAAGGTGTCCCAGTCGATCCCGAGCTTCGGGTAGTAGGTCCCGAAGTACTTCTCCATCAGATCGAAGGGGAAGTAGTCGTGCCCGGCGGGCACCGGGGTGTGGGTGGTGAAGACCGAGGTCCCCCGCACCTGCTCCAGCGCCTGCTTGAACTCGACGCCGCTCTCCACCCTCTCCCGGATCCGCTCCAGCAGGGCGAATGCGGAGTGCCCCTCGTTCAGGTGCACGGCGTGGTAGTCCACGCCCAGCGTGTGCAGCACCTTGCGCCCGCCGATCCCCAGGATGATCTCCTGCCGCAGCCGCATCTCCTTGTCCGCCGTGTAGAGGCGCGAGGAGATGGGGCGGTTCCAGGGATCGTTCTCCTCGATGTTGGTGTCCAGCAGGTAGAGGGGGACCTTGCCCACGTCGACCTTCCAGACCGCGACGTGGATGGGCGGTTCGAAGTAGGGCACCCGCACGATCAGCTGCCTGCCGTGCTCGTCCCGCACCCGGCTGACCGGAGCGTTGTCCCGCTCGATGGGCTCGCAGATGTTCTCCTGCCAGCCCTCCGCGTTGATGTGCTGGGCGAGGTAACCCTGCCCGTACATGAACCCGACGCCCACCAGCGGCACCCCGAGATCGCTGCACTCCTTCAGGTGGTCGCCCGCCAGGATGCCGAGCCCTCCCGAGTAGAAGGGGAGGGAGTGGTGCAGCCCGTACTCGGCCGAGAAGTAGGCGATGGTGAGGAGCTGCTGGGCGGGGAACTGTTCGGCGAACCAGCGGCTCCGCCGCTCCATGTAGCCCCTCCAGCGGTACATGAGGATGTCGTAGTAGTGGAGATAGTTCGGGTCCTTTGCCGCCTTCTCCAGGAAATACCGCGGGGTGATCCGCAGCATCATCACCGGGTTGTCGTTGGTGACCCGCCACCCCTGCGGATTCAGGAGCCGGAAGAGGTTCCGCGCCTGCGGATGCCAGCTCCACCAGAGGTTGTAGGCCAGGTCGATCAGGCCCGCGATCCGCTCCGGCACCCGCTCATGCAGCTCTTTTCGTACCTCGTCCATGATTCTCTGCATAAGCTCCCTCCCCCTAATAACACCTTTGCGGGATTGCCGCCCCGCCTGCCGGCTCACCCGATCCGTCTGCAGAACTCCGTCATCTCCCGCAGCCGCTTCTTCGGGGCCGACGCCAGCTGTTCGGGCGTGAGGCGCCACCTCCAGTTCCCCGAGGTGGTCGCGGGGCGGTTGATGCGCGCCTCCGCGCCGAGCCCCAAGAGATCCTGCATGGGCAGGATCGCGGTGTTCGCAACCGACTGCATCGCCAGCCGCACGAGTTCCCCGCTGACCTCGTCCGCATCTATCTCCCGCCCGAGGTAGCGGAAGAGCCTCTCCCTGTCCTCCGGGGCCGCCTCCTGCTCGAACCAGCCCCGCGCGGTGTTGGTGTCGTGGGTCGAGGTGTAGACGATCAGGTTTCTGTCGTAGTTGTGGGGGATGAAGGGGTTCCGCGGGAGATCCTCGCCGAAGGCGAAGACGAGAACCCGCATGCCCGGGAAGCCGAAATGGTCGATGGTCTGCTGGATGTCGGGGGGGTTGGCGCCGGGATCCTCGACGATCAGCGGAAGGGAGGGGATGTCCTGCTCGAGAGCGCGGAAGAACTCCTCTCCCGGCCCGTCGACCCACTGCCCGTGCTCCGCGGTCGCATCTCCCGCCGGAACCTCCCAGTACTGGAAGAATCCCCGGAAGTGGTCGATGCGGACGTAGTCGTACATCTCCAGCGTGCGGCGGATCCGCTGCTTCCACCAAGCATAGCCCTCCTCCCGCATGGCGTCCCAGCGGTAGACCGGGCTGCCCCAGAGCTGGCCGGTGGCGCTGAAGATGTCAGGCGGCGTCCCGGAGACCCTGGTCATCCGTTTCTCCCCGTCGAGCTGGAAGAGGTGGGGGAGAGTCCAGACGTCGACGCTGTTGTAGCTGACGTAGATGGGGATATCCCCGACGATGTAGATGCCCCGGCGGTGGCAGTAGTCCTTCAGGTCGGTCCACTGCCTGTGGAAGACGAACTGCAGGAACTTCTCCTGCTCGATGCGGTCGCGCAGCTCCTCCCGCACGGCGGCGAGCGCCCCCGGCTCCCGGTCCCGGATCTCGGGGGGCCAGGCGGTCCAGGGCTGCTCCTCGTAGTGGGCGGTGAGCGCGGCGAACAGGGCGTAATCGTCGAGCCAGTAGGCGTTCCGGGCGCAGAACGACTGGAACTCGCAGGAGAGAGCGGAGGTGCGGAACTCCTCGTACGCGACATGGGAGATGTGCGCCTTGTGGGCGCAGACCGAGCCGTAGTCGATGCGGCTCTCGGGATACTCCGCCACGATCTCCAGGCTGCTCTGGTCCAGCAGCCCCTCCTGCACCATCCGCTCCGGGCTGATGAACAGGGTGTTGTAGGCGAACCCCGAGGGGCTGTCGTAGGGGGAGTTCCCGCAGGGCTCCCGGGTCGGGTTCAGGGGGAGGATCTGCCAGTAGGTCTGACCGCTTTCCTTGAGGAAATCTGCGAACCGGTACGCCCCGGATCCCAGATCCCCGATGCCGAACGGGGAGGGGAGGGAGGCGATATGCAAAAAGATACCGCTTCGTCGGGTCTTCATGATCGTTCTCCGTGTGTCCATGACGGGGCAGATACATAAGGGTATGGGCGGGAATCCCGGCGGCCGGCGGCGCTCCGATGCCTCAGTACTCCCCGCCGCCCGTGCCGGCGAGCACCGCCGCGCCCAGCAGGGGCGCCTCCCCCCGCAGCGGACTCACCCGGATCGCGGGAATGCGCAGGTAGCGGTCGATGTGCCTCTCCAGGCAGGGAACGATCAGGTCCGGGTTGTTCTGGACCACGGCGCCGTCGAGGACGATCACCTCCGGGTTGTAGGCGACGATCACGTTCGAGACGCCCCGTCCGTTGATCCGCCCGAGCTCCTCCATGAATCGGAGCGCCAGCGGATCGTCCCGCCGCGCCGCGTCGAAGATGGCCCGCGCCGTCTCCATCCCCGCGGGGGCGAATCCCTCGCCCCCGCACCAGGCCCGGAAGAAGGCCGGCAGGTTCCTCCCCGAGGCATACCCCTCCCAGTGGCCGCAGAGCCCGCAGCCGCAGCCCAGGTTGTAGCAGGTATCCACGATCAGGTGCCCCACCTCCGCCGCGTTGCCGTCCGCGCCGAGCAGCAGCCGCCCGTTCACGTATGCCCCGCCGCCGATGCCGGTGGAGATGGTGATGTAGACCACGTTGCGGCAGCCCCTTCCCGCCCCGAACCGCACCTCCCCGAGCACCCCGGCGCGGGCGTCGTTCACCAGCCGCACGGGCAGCCCGAAGTGCTCGGAGAGGGGGCGGACCAGCGGGACGCGGGAGTAGGGCATGTTGGGGGGGTTGACGATGGCGCCGCTCCGCAGGTCCACGGGTCCGGCGGTGCAGATCCCGATCCCCGCCACCGCCGCCAGCTCCCCTGCGTCCGCGATCGCATGGATCCGGGCGATCACATCGAGGGCGATCGCCATCGGGTCGGGATCCCCGACGGGGGTCCTCGCGGTCACCTTCTTCAGGACCTCCCCCTGCGGCGAGACCAGGGCCACGCGGGTGTTCGTCGCGCCGACGTCGACGGCTATGGCAGGCCTGTCCATCTCCTTCCCTGCCGGGAAGGATGGTCGGGGAGGCATAAAAATCCGACCGCTGCCGGCAGAGGGGTGCGGCAATCCCGCACCGGCTCTGCCGTTCGCCGGACGTTCGCGGAGGTGTGGGGGGATTATGC
>FWPV01016795.1_pt1 | contig 10252 bp, 10 predicted proteins | sample 2228371 | NCBI WGS metagenome assembly FWPV01 (sample SAMEA103939776, study PRJEB20133) | metagenome
GCATCCGCAACTATGTCGAGGTAATAGGGCAGCAAATCTTTGTCCAGCACGGTATTAACCTCAACCGGCCCATCTTCCAGGCCCACCAGGAGACCGGCGGCTTCAGCGGCAGCAAGACCAAGGACAAGGTGGAGCAAGCCCAGAAGTGGATGTGCCGGAACTTCTACGACGTGCGCACCTTTGGTGCGGTGATGAGCACGGGGGCCAACGCCGGCCAGGTGCGCGGCCCGGTGCAGATCACCTTCGCCCGTAGTCTCGACCCCATCTTCCCCGCCGAGTTCAGCATCACCCGGGGGGCGGTGGCCGAGGATGTTAAGAACGCCAAGACCCTGGAAGACTACCTGCGCTGGGAGGCCGAGCAGCCCGAGGACAAACTGCGCACCATGGGCCGCAAGAGCCAGATTCCCTACGGCCTGTACGTGGCCAAAGGCTTTATCAGCGCCCACTTGGCCCAACAGACCGGCTTCAGCGAGGACGACCTCGAGGCCCTGCTCGAGGCCCTGTGCAACATGTTCGAGCACGACCGCAGCGCCAGCAAGGGGCACATGGCCACCCGCCGGCTCTACGTCTTCAAGCACGTGGGCAACGGCCACCCCAACAATGCCGAGCAAAACCGCCGCCAGGCCATGCTGGGCTGCGCCCCGGCCCACCGGCTGCTGGAGTTGGGCCAGGTGGTGGAGGTGCGACGCAAGGACGAGTCCCGCCCGCCCCGGGCCTTCTCCGACTACGAGGTGCGGGCCGAGGCCAGCAGGCTGCCCAAAGGGGTGCTGATGCTGGAGCTCGAGGCCTGGGATGCCGAGCGCTACCAAAACGGCTGGATTGGGGGCTAGGCCATGCCACGCCGCATCGGAAGAGAAGCCCCTTCGCTCACCCTGAGCCAGCCTACCGTCTGGACGATTCGGCTCCGCACCATCACCCCCGTCTTCGGCGGCAGCGCCACCCCGCGCGAGGTGGACGCCGAGAACCCCGTCCGCGCGGCCAGCGTGCGGGGGCACCTGCGGTTTTGGTGGCGGGCTACGGCGGGGGCTGGGTATGGCTCGATAAAGGCGTTGCTCGAGGCGGAGGAGAGGCTTTGGGGCAGTGCGGAGCAGTACGGCAAGGTGGCTTTGCGGGTGGTTGAGCAGACATCAGGGGAAAGCAAAAAACCCTCAGAGCTGGTGCCGGACAGAGGAACGGCGCGAACCGGGCCTATGGAGCGCTTCTTCCTCCACCCCTTCAACCCCAACCAAAGCGAGGGCCTGGCCGAGGCCAGCGGGCTTTTGTCGGTGGAGTTCACCCTCGAGCTCGACGTCAACCGGCTTAGCCCGGAGGAAAAAGACCAGCTCAAGACCGCCCTGCGGGCCTGGATCGCCTTTGGCGGGGTAGGGGCCCGCACCCGGCGAGGGCTGGGGGCCCTCGAGGCGCTGAGCGACGCCAAGGACTGGCTGCCCAAAAGCCCCGACCAGCTCAAAGCCTGGTTTGCGCTGCCGACGGTTGAGAAACCGCAGCACCCCACCCTGGCCGGGGCGGTGGCCTATCTGGGCCAGCCCCGCAAGCCCAGCAACGCCGACCCCTACAAAGGCCACGCCGCCTGGCGGGAGCTAGGCCGCTTCTGGGCCCGCTTCCGCAAGGGGCATTTCCTGGAAGACCCCGAAACCGGCCAGACCATGGCCTACACCCCCATGGCCGGGGGCAAGTGGCGCGACCACAAAACCTTGCTGGCGCTAAACCGCAACCAAGAGCAGATCGCCCTGGCCAAGCCCTACCTGGGGCTGCCCATCGTCTACCAGCGCTTGGGGAACAGCTTTAGCGGCACCCTCGAGGCCCTCCACCCCCAGGGTAAGCGCATGGCCTCGCCGGTCATCCTCAAGCCCCTGGCCTTTGCCGATGGCACCGTAGGGCCTCTGGTGCTGGTGCTGCGGGCCCCTGCCCCCGAGGAGATAAAGATCAACGAGCAAGAGCTGGCCCTGCGCCTTCCCGAGGGCGACCCGGTGCTAAAGGCCCTGGAAGCCGACCATCCGCTAGAGGCGGTGGGCAAGGCCGCCCGCCGCCAGGGTTTTAGCCAGGAGGTGCGCCTATGAACCACCTCCTCGCTATTTCCCTCGGCCCGGTGCAGGACTTCATCGCCGCCGCGCGGCGCACCGCCGACCTTTACGCTGGTTCGCAAATACTCCAGGAGCTGTGCAAAGCCGCCGCGCAGGCCCTGGACGCACAAGACGCACAAGGGGCCGGGCTCATCTTTCCTTCCAGTGCAAAAGCCGACGGGGCCAACAAGATCCTGGCTCAGGTCGAGGCCGACCCGGAAAAGCTGGCGGAAGCGGCCAGGCATGCGGCCCAGCAGCGCCTGATGGCGCTTTGGCAGCAGCACACCAAAGGGTTTGCGCACAAGATTGACCAGAAGCGGGCCATGGTGCAGCTCGAGAGCTTCCTCGAGTTCTACGCCGCCTGGCTGCCCCTGCCCGACGAGCGCCAGTACAAAGAGGTGCGCCAGGAGGTGGAACGCCTCCTGGCCGGGCGCAAGGCCCTGCGCGACTTTACGCCGATGGATCAGGCCGATGCCGGAGTGCCTAAGTCGCCCTTAGACCCCTCGAGGGCCGCGGTCATCCGGCCCAAAGCCTGGGAAGGGATGAGCATCGCTACTCCGGAGGGCTACCGGCCTTTGCGCATCAAGCCCACCGAGGCCCTGGATGCCCTTTCGCTGCTCAAGCGCCTCTATGGGGCTAAGCAGGGTGGCGTGGTAGTGGATACCCGCACCATGGCCCGCCGGGCATGGAACCCCGAGGCCCGCCCCGAGGAGCGCTACGGCGAGGACGACGACCACATTCAAGAGCCCCAGCCCTACTTCGCCGTGCTGGTGGCCGACGGCGACCGCATGGGCGCGCTGATCAGCCAGCAGGAAGACCCCAAGGCCCACCGCCAGCTTTCCGCCACCCTGGATGCCTTCGCCCAGCAGGCGCGAAAAATCGTGCCCAGCCACCACGGCTTCATGGTCTACTCCGGCGGCGACGACGTGCTGGCCTTTTTGCCGGTGAACCAGGCGGTGGCCTGCGCGCGAGAGCTGGCCGAGACCTTCAGCAGCCAGGTGAGGGGCACCCTTTCGGCAGGGGTGGCCATCGTGCATTACCGCCAGCCCCTTTCGGAGTCGCTTCAGGCCGCGAGAGAAGCCGAGAAAGAGGCCAAAAAACAGGGCCGCAACCGCCTGGCGGTAGCCCTGCACACCCGCAGCGGCAACCCCCTGACGGTGGTGCGCCCCTGGGCAGAGCTGGCCTGGGAGCCGCTGGTTGCGGCCTACCAGGCCGGGCAGGTCTCGCGCAGCCTGGCCTACGAGCTGGCCGAGCTGGCCCAGGTCTGGCCCGACGACCTAGACGCCCAGGCCCTGCACAAGGAAGCCCAGCGCATCCTAAAGCGCAAGGAGGGCCAGGGCATCGAGATTCCCTCTCTAGGTGGCCCAAAGGATTTGTTGGATTTCGCCCACCAGCTCATCATCGCCCGCTTCCTGGCGGGTCTGCTCAGCCCCAAGGAGGAGGACTATGCCTGAGCGCATCGTGGAGGTTCAGGCCCTCACCCCCCTGCTTTTCCGCGACGGGCGGCCCTTTAGCCTGAGCGAGGGCAGCGAGACCCAGGCCCGAAGCCTGCCCCTGCCCCTACCCAGCACCCTGGCTGGGCTGGTGCGTACCCAGGTGGGCCTGGCCCAGGGGGTATCCTTCGACCAGGACGACAACCACCCCGCCCTGCAAAACCTGCACGGCCTACCGGTGTACGGGCCGCTGCTGGTGCGGGGCGATACCTTTTTGTTTCCCGCCCCTAGGGATGCGCTGATCTACCAGGGCGGGGGTGGGCCGGAGGTCGAGAGCCTAAAGCCCTACCGCCTCGAAGCGGGGGGGTGCGACCTGCCGGCGGGGCTATGCCCTTTGAGGGTGGATGCTGACGTCAAGCCGGAGGAAGGCTACGCCTTTTGGAGCGGTAGCGAGATGGAAAACTGGCTTCTGGGCAGGCGCTGGGTGCCGGAGAAGCGAGAGGGGCTGCCAAAGGAACGGCGTCTACACGTCTCGATTGACCCCGCAGCGGGCCGGGCGCGGGAAGGGCTTTTGTATGGGGTGGAATACCGCAGCCTCGAGGCCGGGCCAAAGGAGTACCGTCTGCGGGTACGGGCCAACCTAGACAGCCCCCTCGAGCCCATCGGCTACCTGGGTGGGGAGCGCCGCCCGGTGCGCCTGCGGGTTCACGAGGAGCTAAGCCGCTACTGGTTCGACTGCCCCTCTTCCATCAAGGAGGCCTTTGCCCAGTTCGACCCGCAAAAGCAGCTGATCCGCATGGTGCTGGCCACGCCCGCCCTCTTCGAGGGCGGTTGGCGGCCCGGCTGGGTGGAACGTTCCGGTTCGGGGGTGCCGCACCTGCCCAGGGGGTTAGCCAAGGTCAAGCTCAGGCTGGTAGCGGCGGCGGTGGGTCGGCGGGAGCCGGTCTCGGGCTGGCGGATGCGCCTGGACCAGCCCAAGCCGGTGCGCTGGATGGCCCCGGCGGGCAGCGTGTACTTCTTCGAGGTATTGGAGGGCCAAGCCAGCGCGGTGCTGGAAAGCTGGCTCAGGCCCGTGAGCGACAACGAGCAAGACCGCAAGGACGGCTTCGGCCTTGCGCTGTGGGGGGTAGGAAGCTATGCAGACCAACGCTAAAGCATTTTTCGTGCAAGCCCTGACGCCGGTGCACCCCGGCACCGGCCAGGACACCTCGGGCACGGTGGACCTGCCGGTGGCCCGGGAGCGCGCCACCGGCTACCCGGTGATCCCCGCCAGCAGCCTCAAGGGGGTGCTGCGCGACGGGCGGGGCCTCGAGCCCGCCGACGACTCGGAGGAGGCCCGGCGGGTACGGGCCATCTACGGCTTCGCTGGCCGGCGCAAGGAGGAAGACCAGGAAGAAGACCTGAGCCAGGCCGCCCGCTTGAGCCTGACCGACGCCCGGCTCTTGGCGCTACCCGTCCGCTCCTATGCCGGCACCTTTGCCCTTATCACCTGCCCGCTGGCCCTTCGGCGCTGGAAGCGCGACGCCGAGGCCCTGGGCTTGTCGGCTGAGCTGCGCTGGCCCGAGCCCGAGGGCACCCAGGTTTTTGTGGACGGGGAAACCCTAGCGCACCAGGGGACGGTCATCCTGGAGGATTTGGACCTCGAGGTCGCCGGAGGTACCGGGGGCCTGGCCCCAAAGCTCAGCCAGCTCATCTTCCAGAAAGAAGAGCCCTACTTCACCTCACGCCTGGCGGTGGTGAGCAACGACGTGTTCGGCTACTTCTGCCAGAATGGCCTCGAGGTCATCGCCCGGGTGCGGTTGGAAGAGCAGACCAAAACCGTCAAGAGCGGGGCCCTCTGGTACGAGGAGGCCGTGCCCGCCGAGGCCCTCTTCTCCTTCTTCGCCCTTTCCCCCAACGAAGAAGACTTCACCGAACTGACCCAGCACCCCTTTTTGCAGCTCGGGGGCGAGGCCAGCGTGGGGCGGGGCCTGGTGCGCCTGCTGGAGGGCCGGGTATGAAGGGGTACACCCGTAGCCAGCGCGACCTGCGGCTGGCCTTGGAGAAGGTTCTGGCGGTGGAGCGGGCCTATCCCGATACAGACCCACAGGGTACCAAGGGCCGCTACCAGGCGTTGTGCCAGGACTTCCCGGTAATGGTGCGGAGCATGGGCCTGGCCCAGGCCCTGGCCTTTGCTAAAGCCAAGAAAGGCCCGAACAAGGGGCTAGAACAGGCCTACAGCCTGCTTTTAGAGCACGTGGCCGCGGTGCTGGGGGTGGCCCCAGAGCAGCTCTTGGAGAGCGTGCGAGAGGCCGATGCCCAAAGCTACCTGCACCAGACCCGGCGGGTGCTGGAGGCCTGGGTGTTCTTCAAGCGGATGGCCGAGGGCCAGCTCAGCGATAAGGAGGGCCAAAATGCGCGCCCACCTGCCTAAAACCCCCCCCAGCCACGCCGGCCTGGCCTTGCAGCGCTACTTGCCGACCCTGGGCGACGAGGGCAAGGCTGCGCGGGCGCTGCTCGAGGGCATCCAGGATAGCCCCACCTGTCCCGATTACAGGGACTTCTTCAAGCGCTGGCAAAAGACCCTAGAAGGCATGGGTGCGGTCTTCCTCGAGGCCACCACCTGTACGCCTCTGGCCATTGGCCTAGGCAACAAAAGCCCGCTGGAAAACGGCCTGGCCATCCACCACACCTACGGGGTGCCCTACCTGCCGGGCAGCGCCCTCAAAGGGCTGGCCCTGCGGGCCGCGCTGCGGGCGGGCCTGGAGGAAAGCGAACGCGAGGTGCTCTTTGGTAGCCCCAAAAGCGCTGGCTACGTGGTCTTCTGGGATGGCTGGCTCGAGCCGACCTGCCCGCAGCCCTTTCAGAAGGACGTCATCACCGTGCACCACCCCGACTACTACGCAGGCGGCAAAACCTGGCCCACCGACTTCGACGACCCCAACCCGGTGGCCTTCCTGAGCGTGCGGCCAGGGGTAAAGTTCCACTTGGCCCTCTCGAGCCCTGACCCCAAGGCCACAAGCTGGCTCCACCTGGCCGCCGAGCTTTTGCAGTACGGGCTACAGCATCTGGGGCTGGGGGGCAAGACCAATGCCGGATATGGGTATTTCACCCTCAAGCTACCGGAGCGGCCTAAAAGCCAAACCGAGTTGGGCGAAGAGCTGTATCAAACCTACCGCCTGCGCATAGAGCGCATCAATGGCCGCAACGCTGCTGGTGAGGCGAGCTGGTTCAAGCAGGAGCTAAGCAAACACCCCCCAGCCGTCCGGCGCAAGACCCTCGAGGCCCTGCTTAGGCAGCTAGAAGACTGGCGCTTGCAAAAGGAGGCCTATTACCAAAGCCTCAAGCAACTCCTGGAGGAAACATGAGCACCGTCATCCTCACCACCGTAGGCACCAGCCTGCTCGCCAACGCCCGGCGGGAGGGGTGGGTGCAGGACAAGGAAATTCTGGCCTTCCTCGAGCGCGACCCCAAGAAAGCCAGCGCAGAGATGAACGCCCTATTGCGCATCTGGCAGAAGGGCGACGAGGTGGTTTGGCTGCACAGCGACACCGAGGAAGGGGCCCGGGCCGCCGAGTTGCTCGAGCGCTTCTGGCAGCAACAAGGGGTGCCTTGCCGCCGGGTTCGCATTGCGGGCCTGGCCTACGAGGCCCAGGGCTTTGCCGATTATGGCCTGAAAAACTTCGTGCGCACCCTGGCCGGCGAGGTGCGCAAAGCGGCGCGAAGGCAAAAAGAGGTCATCATCAACGCCACCGGCGGCTTCAAGGCCGAGATCGCCTACGCCACCGCGCTGGGGCTGGTGTTCAAGGTGCCGGTCTGCTACATCCACGAGATGTTCCAGGAGATCGTGACCCTGCCGCCCTCGCCCTTTGGCTGGGATAACACGCTCATCGCCTGGGACGAGGGCTTTTTCGACTGGATCGACGCAGAGCCCCGCCCCACCGCCGAGGTGCGAAGCCGGGCCGCCCGCATGGGCGAGGAGGTCGAGGTGCTGCTCGAGGACACCCCCGATGGCTACACCATGCTCTCGCCGCTGGGCCAGGCCTACTACGAAGCCTTCAAGGCTCAGCTCGAGCAGGCCCAGTCGGTGCCCATCTACTTTTCCCCCAAGGCCAGGCGCACCTGGGAGGGCCTCGAGCCCGCGGCAAAGGAACGCTACCGCCGGGTTTTAGAACGGCTGCGCCTGCCCAACCGCACCAGCCAGAGCGAGTTCAAAAGCGGTGGGGGCGATGCCTTGGGCTTCCCCAAAGGCCAAGTGGACGAGCGGCTGTTCTACGCCGAAAAGGAAGGCTCGCTCTTTGTGTTTGCCCTGACCAGCCACGGCGCAGAGTACGAGTACATGTGCAAGGAGGGCTTCAAATGGAGCAATTTTGTAAAGGAGGACTTCTCTCAGTGGGAGGGTTAGATGGACGAACTAGACGACCTGCTGCCCGAGTCTGCTCCCACCTCTTTGAGAGAAGTTGAGCCCATCCCCATCAGCGCCTTAGCCCAGTACACCTACTGCCCCCGCCGGGCGGCCCTAATTCTTCTGGAGGGTGAGTGGGCCGACAACGAGTTCACCCTGCGCGGCACCCGTGCCCACGAGCAAGCCGATCTGCCGGAGGGGCTTTTGCGCGAGGGGGTCTGGGTCGAGCGGGCTTTGCCGCTTTGGTCGGAGCGGCTTGGGCTTTTGGGTCGGGCCGATGTGGTCGAGTTCTTGGGAGACACCCCTTACCCGGTGGAGTACAAAGTGGGCCGCAAGTGGCCACGGGAGCTGGCTCGACGGGCTGCCGAGGTGCAGCTTTGCGCCCAGGCCATGTGCCTCGAAGAAATGTTTGGGGTGGCAGTGCCCGAAGGTGCGCTTTTTTACAAAGCCAGCCGACGCAGGCAAGAGGTGCCCCTCACACCCGAACTGCGCTCAGAAACCCTGGCGATTATCAGCGCGGTGCGACACATTTTGAGCCAAACTCAGCTACCTCCGCCCGTAGCCGATGCCCGATGCCCCAACTGCTCCCTGATCGACATTTGCATGCCCCAGATTCCGACAGCCCTGGCTGCTTTGCAGACCATGGAGGGGGAGCAGCTGTGACCACCCAACTCCTCAACACCCTGTACGTTCAGACCCAAGGAGTCTACCTGCGCCTCGAGGGCGATACGTTGCGGGTGCAGCACGAGGATGTAACCCTGCGCAACGTGCCGCTGCACCACCTGGGCGGGCTGGCGCTCTTCGGCAACGTGCTCATCTCGCCCTTTTTGCTGGCCCGCTGTGCTGAGGAGGGCCTCGAGGTCTCCTGGTTTAGCGAGTCGGGCCGCTTCCAGGGGCGGCTCTCGGGGCCGGTATCGGGCAATGTGCTCTTGCGCCGGGCGCAACACCAAGCGTTGGAGTCCTCGAGTTCGCTTTACCTGGCCCAGCGCTTCGTAGAGGCCAAGGTTAAGAACAGCCGGGGGGTGTTGCAACGAGCGATACGCGAGCGCGGCGAGACCGAGCTACTAAACAAAGCCCTCTTCGAGCACGAGAGCACTCTGCGACAACTGCCTCAAAGCCGCAGCATAGACGAGGTGCGCGGCTTGGAAGGTAATGCTGCTAGTGCCTATTTTGCCGCTTTTGGCGACCTGCTGCTGTCGGGCGAGTTTGGCTTTGATGGCCGCAACAAACGCCCCCCACGCGACCCGGTGAATGCACTACTAGGCTTCGTGTACGCACTACTGACCACCCAGTGTACGGCAGCCCTAGAAGGGGTGGGCCTCGACCCTCAGGTGGGCTTCCTACATGCCCTACGGCCTGGGCGCAATGCCCTAGCGCTCGACCTGATCGAGGAGTTTAGGGCCTGGTGGGCCGACCGGATGGCCCTATCGCTACTAAACCGCAAGCAGCTGACCCCCAAACACTTTGAAGAGCGTCCCGGTGGCGCAGTGCTGCTAAACGAGGAAGGCCGAAAAGTAGTCATTGTAGCCTTCCAAACCCGCAGGCAAGAGACGGTTCAACACCCTTTGTTTAAGGAGCCTGTGCCGGTGGGCTTGCTGCCCCATATCCAGGCCCGTCTTATGGCCCGTTTTCTGCGAGGCGACCTACCCGAATACCCGTCGTTTGTGGGGAGATAAACATGGAGCGGCTCGACATTTTGGTAACATACGACGTAAATGTTACTTCGGCAGATGGTCAATCGCGATTGATGAAGGTGGCAAAGGTGTGTAAGAATTTCGGCCAGCGGGTACAGATGTCGGTATTTGAGTGCCGCGTAACACGGGCCCAGCTCGAGGACATGGAAGCCAAACTCCTAAAAATTATCGAGCCAGACAAGGATAGCCTCCGAATTTATACCCTCTTGGGTGGGCGGGAAAAATGTTTGCGCGTTCACGGACAGGACAAATACACTGACTTCGATGACCCGTTGGTGGTTTAGGCCACCGGGCACTTGCTTTGCGCGAACCCCAAGCAAGTGCCAAATTCCAGGGGGGTTCGCGCAAGCCGAGAAATCGGCTAGGGGACATTGAAAACTCGTTTTCCCCGCACCATCCCCCACCCTGCGTCGCCCCCCTTTTTGGGGGGGTTCGCGCAAAGGGCCTCTTGAGCGCCGTCCAGCACGCACGCTAAAATGAGGCCGTTGCACTCGGGCGAAAGCTCGAGTGAGGATTGAAACTGAAATGAACAACCCACCCGCCTATCAGCATGAGATTTGGTGGAGCGGCAACGTTGGCTGGCGCTCGGCAGAGAGAGTGTTGGTTTACATTTAGGGAAATGGACGCCGAACTTGGAGAAATCCAAGCAACGTTAGCGGCCTTGCAGAAAGAAGTTGA
>FWPV01016796.1_pt1 | contig 10251 bp, 7 predicted proteins | sample 2228371 | NCBI WGS metagenome assembly FWPV01 (sample SAMEA103939776, study PRJEB20133) | metagenome
CGAAGCCGGCGTGCGGGTCGGACAGATTGTGGCCGAGTCCACCCTCTTGGCCCGCGACTTGGTGAATCGGCCGGCAAATATCGCCACGCCGGCCCATATTGCCGAGGCGGCGCGACATGTCGCGGCTGAAGTGGGACTGGGGTGTCAAGTCTTGGACAAGGAGACATTGGCGGCATTGGGAATGTACGCGCTGCTCAGCGTCAATCAAGGTGGGGGACAACCTGCGCAACTGGTTATCCTGGAACATAATGCCGGGCGTGCCGACCTTCCGACGGTAGTTTTGGTCGGCAAGGGCATCACTTTCGATACAGGCGGTATCTCGTTGAAACCAAGTGCGGACATGCACCGCATGAAGGGCGATATGGGTGGCGCGGCAGCCGTGTTGGGTGCTTTGCGTGCTGTGGCGTTGCTCGATTTGCCGCTGCACGTTGTCGGCCTCTTGCCGTTGACCGAAAACATGCCCGATGCGCACGCGACCAAACCGGGCGACGTGGTGCGCTCGCTTAAGGGTTTGACGATCGAAATCCTCAACACCGATGCCGAGGGTCGTCTTATCTTGGCGGATGCGCTCACCTATGCGCAGAACTTTGCCCCCCAAGCCGTGTTGGACATCGCCACTCTGACCGGTGCCCGAGCGGTGGCATTGGGAGATCATGCGGCGGCCGTCATGGGCGACGAAGGGCTGCTGGCGCGTTTGCGGACTGCCGGCGAGATCACGCGTGAACGGGTCTGGCCGTTGCCGCTTTTTGAAGAATATGACGAACAGCTCAAAAGTGATATGGCCGATGTGGCGAATGTCGGTGGCCGGGCGGCCGGTAGCATTACGGCAGGCTGTTTCCTGCGGAGATTTGTACCCGATGGTGTGCCCTGGGCGCATATTGACATTGCCGGTCTGGATCAGAGTGAAAAGGATGCTCCCTACATTCCCAAAGGTGCCACCGGCTTTGGGGTACGTCTGCTTATCGAAATGTTGCGCAGATGGGAATGATCCCCCGTTTTGGTTAAGTTGACACCGTGCGCAAACTCAGGTTTGCGCACGGTGTGTTTTTATCGGCGGTGGAAACGCGCAGAGAAATAGGACTTACGCAGACGCGGCTGTTTTTTACCGCAGAGGCCGCTTCTGAACCATTTTCATCTTTGGGGGAGAACATCACTCATGGTGTCTGCTGTACGATGCGAAGCGCTTCCTTATTGAACCGTCACTTGCTCATAGACCTGGGTGGCATTGCCGTCGAGGTCTTCGACGATGAAGCCGACCAGATAGAGACCGGGGGCGGCGTTCAATTCTCTCCACGTGAACATCCGCTCGCCGAAGGTCAGCGTGCCGCCTTCCTGGCGTGAGACCTGCGTCACCTGTCCCTGGGCGTTCAGATCGAGCCATTTCTCCAGCACGATGAAAGTATCGCCGGCCTGCGGTGTAATCTCACGCGGCGCCCCGCTGCCGTTTTCTCCGGTGAAGCCGAACACTTGTTGTAGCACGCCGTTGACAAAGTAAAGACGCGCGTAACGCGATTCCCCGCTATCGGCATAGGTGTACATACCATCCACGGTGTAAACGGCCTCTTCATACGTCGCCCCATAGGTGCGAGGTTCAAAGTTGGCAATCACGATGTTGCTGCCATCGCTGATGGCGAAGACGATAGGCTCCCATTCGAACTCCATCGTAAAGGCGCGGTTCTGGCTCCACACCGGGTAGTAAACGCCGTCAATCTCGCGGGTTTGGTCGCTTTCCAGGTAATCCGAGTCAATCACAAAGATGGCGTTGTACGTCGGGTCGTAATATCCGACGAACAGGTAGACGTAGCCGATGTTTTCGCCGCGAATGTCCGCGCTGAGCAGGATGGGCTTGCCCGGTGCCGCGACATTGCTCGATAGCTTAAGGAGGGATACCTCGATGGCCGATGCCCCCGGCGCTTCGATGGCGCGGCTCGGCGCGACGATGTTGGTGCTCGCCGGCTCGAATTCCCGCCCGGTGTAGTGGAACGCCAGGAAATCATCCCACAAGGAGGCTTGCGTAAAGCGTCCCGCGACGGTATTGTACGACTGGTAGCCGGTAACCGGTGAGGCGTAGAGCTGCGAGTTGGGGAAGTAGATCGAGATGCCGGTGGCGCCGGGCTTTTTGGGGCCGTGCTTTTCGGCGATGACGGCCTGCTTGAGCGCGCCGAGCACTTTATTGGCGGCCTGACTGACGGCTTGATGGCCCCCTTCGCGTCCGAGCAACTGGACGAAGTTGCCCAGATCAATGTAGGCCGGCGGGACGTTGTTGCCGAAAATGTTGGTGAACGACTGCGCATAGCTGCGCGCCTGCGCCACCGTGCGTTGGTTGGCCGATTGCAGCGTATAGGCAAAGGCATTGAGGCTGTTGAGCAACGCCGGTATCTGCTCCAGGTCAACCGCCGTGAGGGTGATGCTCTGCTCGAACTGTTGGACCAGTTGAGAGGCCGACAGTGACCCGAACATGCCGCCCATTGGAGAACTCTGACGCAGAAATTCGGCGCGCGCCTGATCATCAACGATCCGTTCATCCTTCTGGATATAACTTTGCACGATCAGGCGTCCCAGGTCTGCCCCACCCATCGAGGGTGAACTCTCCAGGGCGCTCAAAAAGCTGGCGTAAGCCCATCCCAGGGATGGCTCGGTCTCCTGCGAGGCCACGGCGTAGCGCGCGTGCGGCGTCAACATGGTGAAGACTTCCAGGTGACCCATAAGGCAGGCATCCAGCCCGATGAGTTCGAATTTTTCGATGCCGGTCTGGTTGCGAATCTTGGTCAGGGCTTCATCCAACTCATGGAGATAAATCTGGTTGCCCAGCGCCGAACCGAGTGGCACACTGCGGTCGCCGCTGCCGCGTGGATCGGGGTCGCTCCATCCGCCGGGCCAGCCCATGCCGTGATCGGACATGATCAGCACGTACTTATCTGCCGGGTAATTGGCGACGGCCCAGGTGACGAAATCCACAAGGGTATTGCCGTCGGCCATGTTGACTTCGCCGAGGTCGGCGATCTCCTGAGAATTGACACGCTGCAAATCGTCGTCGCGGGTGATGTAGAACCGTTTTGTTGAGGTCCAATCGTCGTCGCCGTAATAGCCGCCTCGATAGCGATCAATTTGCGCGACGATGTGGACGTTATTATCGGAGCCGACGCGCTCGGCTTCGTTCAAGTCAATGTAGATGTCTTGTTCGAGGATTTTGTCATCGGCGTCCTGGTAGAGCATCACCAGCCATTTCTTGGCCTCGCCAGATGCTACCGGCGGCGCGGTGGTCTTGGGCGCTTGTGAGATGGTAGGCTTGGCCGGGGCAGCCGTGGTGGGGCGCAGCGGGGCGACGGTGGGGTTTTCGTAGGTATATTCACCCGCTTCCGGCAGGGGCAGATCTCCCATAATTTGTGAGACGAAGTAGATGAGGGCGCACACCACACACAAGGCAATGGCCCCCAGGATGATAAGCATCAGCAACGAGGGTTTGCCGCCGCCGGGTAGCCGTAGTCCTGAGAGCGATGGCGGCAGCGTGAAGCCGCCGCCCCCGCCGGGCTGGGTGACGCCGCCGGTCGGGCGCGGTCTTGCCCCGGAGGGGGTAGGCGCACTTGACGGAGGCTGGCGATGGGGTGTCGTGGCGCGCTCGCGTTCGCCGGTATCCTCCGGCCCGCCACGCCGCCGCCGTTGTGCGCGAATGGTTTCACGTTCTTCATCATTGGACATAGATCACCTCACTTTTTGTTGATAGGGACGGATGATTTCACTTATTTAACAGCACAATCCATCCATTGTCCAGGCGAATTTTGCCCTGCCGGCGCAATCCGGCAAGCGCGCGATTGACACTCTCGCGGCTGGTGCCGATGAGGGTGGCCAGCTCCTGTTGCGTCATCGGCAGGCCGATCAGTATGCCGTCGGCGACCGGCCGCCCTGCCCATTCGGCCAGCCGTTGCAGTCGCAGGATGAGCCGATCGGCCACGGTCATCGAGGCCAGGCCTTCGGCCTCTGCCGTCATGTGGCGCAGTCGCGCGCTCAACGCTCGCAAGAGGCTACGCGCCAACGTCGTGGAGTGGGCCAGCCCATGCAGCAGCACATCCTGGTGCAGTTCCAGCGTCCATGTCGGCTCCAGGGCTTCCACACTCGCCGAGCGCGGCAAATTGTCGAACAGGGCCATCTCGCCGATAATCTCGCCCGGACCGAAGATGCTGATCGCCAACTCACGCCCATCCTCTCCGATGACGAAAACCCGCACTTTGCCACGGGTAATAATGTGGCATGTAATCCCCGCCTCACCCTCGTGAAAGATTATCTCGCCGGTTTCGTATACCCGCACTTTAGCTTCCGAGGCCAGAAAGCGCAGTTCCTCGTTGTTGAGGCCCTCGAACAGTTGGAGTGAACGGAGAAAACTGATCCGTTCCGCAATTGGATCTATGTTTGTCGTCATGGAGTCGGTTACCACCGGGTTGTGAGCGCCGATTTCTCTTTTTGTTAATGGATGGCTATAGTTCCATTGTAATCTCGTCTCGTGCATCTGCAACCTCCCTTTTCATCCGCCCAGAACGACGATCCGCAGAAAAAGTCCAACGCCGATGGCCAACAGCACACTCAACAACGTCTCGGCCCAATGAGCGGTCAACTGCACCAGAAATCCGATGCCGTTGCTTTGCATGGTCACCGCCGTCAGACGACGGGGAAGCAGCACCAGGGGAACCAACGCCGTTTGCCCGACCAGAACGAAGCTGGCGATGAGGACACGTTCGACCATTGGCTCGTATTTTTCTCCGAGCGAGAGCTGGGGCGCGGCCTCGGCCCCCCAAATTCCCCGCACGATGAAGCGTAACAACACCCAGGCCGGTTGAAGGAGCAGGAGATACCCAATGGCCAGGGCGATGACCTTCGACAGGCTGCCGGAACAGCTCACCAACGTTACCGGACGTGCATTGACCAGCAGGGCAATGATGGCAAGATGGGCCGTTTGGTCACCCAGAAAGAGCAGCAGCTCCCCGCCGGCGTTTTTCGCCCGGATGAGGTGGGCCTTGACGATGTCAATCACCGTATGGGCCACGCCGATCAACAGAGCATTGCACCACCATGCCGGCGCGACAAGGAAGGTGCCCAGTAAGGTGGTCAACGTGACGATTGCGCCATGCGCCACGACCCCCCAGAGCGAACGTGCCTTCCAACGGGCCAGGCGGTCGAATTGGAAGACATAATCGGCGAGTAAGTGCATCAGAACCATCAGCGCAAACATAGTGCCCTCCCTCGAGCTCTTGATTTTTCTATCTTTAGCATACTCGCTCGCCGGATGTTTGACAATGACGTTCATCACACCCTGCCGAGGTAGGGTACAACAGAGCTTTATCATTCTCGTCACAGTCCCCCGCTGCTGCTTTGAGCGGATCGCCGCTGCTGCTTTGAGCGGATTGCCGCTGCTGCTTCGAGTGGATTGCCGCTGCTGCTTCGAGCGGATTGCCGCTGCTGCTTCGAGCGGATTGCCGCTGCTGCTTCGAGTGGATTGCCGCTGCTGCTTCGAGCGGATCGCCACTGCCGCTTCGAGCGGATTGCCGCTGCTGCTTTGAGCGGATCGCCAGATCCGCGTTTATGACCCATAGCCGTTGAAAACGGGGAAATCACGTTCCCCTCGGCGCAAGCATGGAAAGACCCCAGGGCACAATGACTTGCTTCTACCGTGATCCTGTGTACAATAACTTATATTACCGCTTGCATATTCGATTTCAATAGTACACGGATCAACACGGATTTCATAGTAAGGAGAAATCCGTGTGTTCTGTGGCAGCTGTGTCTGCATTCTGAAGTCAGAGTCGGGCGGTGTGAATCATCTCGGTAAAACTCGTGAGATGCCAGAAAAGGGAGGTTGTGATATACTGCCCTACACAATCATACGGAATCGGAGAATCTATGAATACCGAAACAATAGAAGGCAGTCTGCCTCGTACTATCAACGAAGCAAGTGAATTATACCGAACCAGAATTCATATCGGGTATACGAAAACTTGCGATTGCCCTTCTAATCATTTGAATTGTATGACTGCCAAAGAATGGGTAAAAAGTCAAGTCGGCATTCAACGGTTTAGCTACGAGGGGCGTGATATTCGAGACAAAAATTTGCACCCGGCTACTTTTCCTATCTCATTAGCGAGGAGGATAATCGAGTTATTCACTCACGCCGGGGAGTTAGTGGTTGATCCTTTTGTAGGTAGTGGCACAACTCTTGTCGCCGCACAAGATTTGAATCGCAATGCGGTTGGTTTTGACTTACAGGAAAAGTATATAAGACTATGCCAAGAACGTCTTGTTAGTAATAATCTTTTCAACCGGGCACAACAACTGGCGATACAAGATGATGCTTTACACATAGACCGCTATTTAGAACCCGAAACTGTCAAATTGATTTGGACTTCACCCCCCTATGCCAATCTGCTCAACCGAAAGCGGAAAAACAAATCACGCCGAGGTGTTGAACGTAAGAATGAACAGTTTGACAAGGTGGAACAGTATTCACAAGATCCTCGCGATTTGGGAACAATGCCGCTTGAGGAGTACACAACAGCAATGGGGGACATTTATGAGCGTTTACTGCCACTTTTGCAACCCAAAGGACATTGTGTTATCAATGTGCCTGATATGTGGTGGGAAAACGAAAGAATTACCATTCATGTCGCCCTTATTGAAGAATTGTGCAAGCGTGGGTATGAACTACGGAACACCATTATTTGGGACCGCACCAATATCGTAAACGGTATAGGTATTTTTGGCTGGCCGTCAAATTACATAACTATGGGAACAACTTTTGAATATCTGTTGGATTTCTGGCGTCCCCCGGATTAGCCGCTTGTGCAGAGAAGACATATCGTACAACAATATCGCCAATTACATTTGATGAGTGAAGAACAAGAGCCTTATGTTGTTACCCAAGGGAGAGGTAATAGTTTGAAGATTTACACGAAAGAATCCCTCATTGAAGAATTGAAGAAAATACGGAACATGGGGTGGATACCTAATGCCAGATCACGAAACTCAGGCGGTGTTGGGAATACATTGGAAGATTTGCTGGGCATTGAAGAGAACAACTTGCCGGTAGCTAACGCTGCCGAATGGGAGTTGAAATGCCAGAGAGCAAATACCGCTTCGCTTGTAACACTTTTTCACATGGAACCCTCACCACGGGCTTTGCGATTTGTTCCACGAGTATTCCTACCTCGCTATGGTTGGCAACATCAAGAAGCCGGGGGCAAATATGGAACAGAAGAATTGAGTTTCCGGCAGACGATTAGTGGGAATCAGAGAAGTGATCGCGGCTTTATGGTGGTGGTAGATCGTTCTCAAAGCAAAGTTCTTATCTCATTTGATGCAAGCGCGGTTGATCCGAGACATAAGGAATGGCTCGATTCTGTAGCCGACCGGGTAGGATTGGGAGAACTAGACCCACAACCTTATTGGGGTTTTGATGATTTGCGTAACAAGGCCGGTACGAAGTTATTGAATTGTTTCTATGTGCAAGCCGAAGTGAAACGAGAAGGGGGGGCAAGAATTTTTCCACTACTCCAATATTCTGATGCTTCAGGGCTTTAATATCGAGGGCTTGTTATCAGGCATTGAACAAGGTTATATATATGTAGATTTTGACGCACGCACGGGCCATAATCACGGCACAAAGTTCAGATTGCGCCAAAATCAATTTCCATCGTTGTATAGTCAAGGGACGGAAATCTAGAGAACCCATAATAAGATTGTATTAAGATCGTCCGTGCCTGTGGCGTGTGTCGGCGACGGGGAAATGTGTTGTGGAGCGTAAAAGGACTTTCCCCGCAGTTGGGGCGGTGGCTTATGCCTACCGATGGGCAGAAACTCGGATTACAATACTGAAACCAATTTTCACAAAGTTGTGTTTTAGGAAAGGCTGACCTCATGAAAGATATGGAACTGAAAAGCCACTTGACGTTCTGCCAAAAGGCACTGGATATCGTGCTGGCGATCGACCACGTGCGGGATGCGGCTTCCGGGCCGCTGACGATTTTCTCCGGCATTGCGCATGTATTGTGCGATCAGTTTCAAGCCGATGTATGCCTCTTGTACGTGATGGATCGTGAAACGAGTGAATTGGAGTTGAGAGTCATCCAGGAGCGTGACCAGAGTTGGCGTGATGCTGCCGGCATGCTCTCCACAGTGTGTGTTCACGAGGTGTTGCAGCGCGGCAGCGCGACGCAGGTGTGGGAAGCCAAGGACATTTTGCCGCCGACGATGACCACCCAACTTCCTCCGACGTTCCGCATGGCAGCAATCCCTGTTGAGCTGGAAGGGCGTCCGTTAGGGGTGGTGTTGTTGGGCCGCAATACTCCGCCTTTCGAGGCTTCTGAGGTCGCGCTCATGGAGATTGCCGAAAGTCAAATGGATTCGGCGGTTGTTCAGGCCTACACTTATCACGATCTCGTACAGCGTAACAAAGAGCTGGAAACGATCTATCGCTTTGACCAGATTCGGGATCAGTATTTGCCCTTTGATGAGATGCTGGATCTGGTTTTGCAGGAATTATGCCGCGTCGTCGAGGCCGAAATGGGCTTTGTGATGTTGTATGACAAAGCGGGCAAGCAATTGGAGATGCGCGCTGTGACGCACGACGATTTGCTCCAAAAGGTGGCTTATTATGAGGCAATCACCCGCACGGCGAACGCCGCGATTCATAGCGCGCAGTTGGTGCAAGAGGAAAATGACAAACCACCCTGCATAATTTTGGCGATCCCCTTGATCCTGCGTAATGAGATCATCGGTGTATTCGGCGCCGTCAATCGTGACCTTCAACACCGTTTTACCCGCGACCAACAACGCCTTTTGAAAGCCATTGTGAGTCAGATGGACACGGCCATTTTCGAGAGTTTGGAACAGCGCAGACTGCGACGGGTGTTGGGGCGATCGGTTGATCCACATGTCTTGGATCGCATGTTGGCAAAGCCCGATGTTGATATTCTCAAAGGCGAGCGCATGTTGCTCACCGTCCTCTATGCCGATTTGCGCGGTTCGACGGCCATGGCGCTCAAACTTGCCCCCGAAACGTTGGTGCAGTTTGTCAACGATTATCTGGGGCGGATGACCGAGGTGATTCATACCTACGAAGGAACGCTGGATAAGTACATCGGTGATGAGGTGATGGCGCTTTTCGGCGCGCCGTTGCCGCAGCCCGATCATGCTTTGCGGGCCGTGCGGGCAGGCTTGGAGATGCAGAATGTGCATCAAAAGTTGGTGGCGGATTGGGCTGCTCGTGGTGTTGCCGCCGCAACGTTGGGGATCGGCATCGCTACGGGCGAAAGCGTCGTCGGTGAGTTCGGTTGTGAGCTGCGCACCGATTATACCGTCATCGGCCCTATGGCCAATTTGGGAGCACGGATCTGCGCCGTCGCCAAGCCGGGTGAAGTGCTGATCAGTCAGGAGACTTACGACATGGTCAAGGATGCCGTCGAGGCCACGCCGATTCATGGCATGCACTTCAAGGGGATTGATGGCGAAGTGACGGTTTATGCTGTCCGGCAGGTATGGGGGTATTAACGGCGTGTCTCGTGTGGCATTGAGGGGGCGTCGTAGGAGGTTAGGCCAATGGACACCTATTACAAAATGGCTCTAGAAGCACTCGAAAGACGCATGGCCGGTCAGTTCAAGGAACAATTCGACATCCAAAAGATGCAGTTGTTGAGCATTCTTGAGGAAGAGCAACTCTTTGGCGTGACCCCCCTCAGCAAAAATGAGCGTATACGTGCCATTGCTGCGCTCAACCGTCTTGCCCAGCAAGCACATCTGGATACCAATTTCACCGCTTTGTGGCAGGTGGCTTCGCAGCATGGGTACATTCCATCCTCAGAGCCGCCCAAGCCGGAGGTGGATGAGCCGCATCCACCGGTGAAGACGTGTATTGACCTAGAAATCTATATCGGACCGCAACAGGCCGCCGGGTATCCGGTTGTTGTTAAGCTGGATGGCAAACAGGACTTTCCGGGGGGCGTTCTTGACACTGCCGTCACGGATTGGCAGCCGGGTGACGATCTGGTGGAGAGCGGCAAGCAACTTTTTGACACTCTCTTTGCCACACGTACCATCCGCGACGCCTGGATCGAGGCCCGTGGGCAGGCCCGTACCTCCCTTTTGGATCGGCGGGTGCGCTTGCATATTGACGGTAAAGTCCCGGAGTTGCATACCGTGTGTTGGGAAGCCCTCCACGATGGTGAAGTGATGCTGGCTGCGAATGCCCGGACGCCTTTTTCGCGCTAT
>FWPV01016798.1_pt1 | contig 10251 bp, 8 predicted proteins | sample 2228371 | NCBI WGS metagenome assembly FWPV01 (sample SAMEA103939776, study PRJEB20133) | metagenome
CGGGCCGGCTTCGCCGGCGCCGACGCGCGCCCCCGCGCGCCCGCGCGGGCGCGTCGTGCCGTGCCTGGAGTCGACATGCTGCTAGAGTTCGACGCCGGCGCCGGGAATCCCTAGCGCCGCGTGTCCCCGGCGCCGCGCCTCCGCTCAGACCTCGACCACGACCGGCATGACCAGCGGGCGCTGCCGCGTCTCGCGGTACACCAGGTCGCTGAGGGTCTCCTTGATGTCTTCCTTGATGAGCCGCTGCCCGGTGACGTGCTCGGCCCCCAGGGTGTCGAGCAGCTCGCGCAGGGCCGCGCCGGCCTTGGCGAGGACCTCCTGCTCGCGCTCGTCGTCGTGCAGGAAGCCGCGGGCCACGAGCTCGGGCGCGGCGACCGCCGCGCCGTTCTGCGCGTCGATGGTGACGACGGCGATGAGGATGCCGTCCTCGGCCAGCTGTCGCCGGTCCCTGAGCACCAGGCCCTCCTCCCCGCCGAGCTCGAAGCCGTCCACGAACACCATGCCGCTCGGCACCTTGTCGACCACGTCGGCGTCGTCCGGGCCGACCTCGAGGACGTCGCCGTTCTCGAGGATGAAGATGCGCTCGTCGCCGATGCCGGCCTCGCGGGCGAGCTCGGCGTGGATGTGCTGGTGGCGGTACTCGCCGTGGACCGGCACGAGGTACTGCGGGCGCAGCAGGTTGAGCATCATGCGCATGTCGTCCCGCGAGGCGTGGCCCGAGACGTGCACCCCGGAGTCCTCGCCGTAGATCACGTGCGCCCCGGCCTTGAGGAGGCGGTTGATGGTCTCCATCACGCTCACCTCGTTGCCCGGGATGGGCTTGGCCGAGATGACCACGGTGTCGCCCTCGCGCAGCTCGACCTGGGGATGGTCGTCCCACGCCATGCGCGAGAGCGCCGAGAGCGGCTCGCCCTGGCTGCCCGTGGAGAGGATGAGCAGCTCCTCCGGCCGGTACTGGTCGATCTCGCTCAGCTTGATCATCGCCCCCTCCGGCACGTCGAGGTAGCCGAGGTTGCGGGCGATGTTGACGTTCTTCTGCATGGAGCGTCCCGAGACGGCGAACCTGCGGCCGTGGAGGTGGGCGATGCGCACCGCCTGCTGGACGCGGTGGATGTGGGAGGCGAAGCAGGCTAGGATGACGCGCCCCTCGGCCTCGGCGAAGATCTGGTGGAAGGCCTGGCCGACCACGCTCTCCGAGGCCGTCGACCCACCGGACTCGGCGTTGGTCGAGTCGGCGAGCAGCACGAGCACGCCGCGCTGCCCGAGCTGGGCCAGCGTGTTGACGTCGGTGATGCGCCCGTCGATCGGCGTGTGGTCGAACTTGTAGTCGCCGGTGAAGACGACGGCGCCGAGGTCGGTGTCGAGCACCACCGACAGCGCGTCCGGCACGCTGTGACTCGCGGCCACGAACGAGACGCGGAACGGTCCGAGGTCGAGCCGCGAGGCTTCGTCGACCTCGTGCAGGCTCGCGCTCCTGAGAAGACCGTGCTCGTCGAGCTTTGACTTCGCGAAGGCGAGCGTGAGCCGGCTCGCGTACACGGGGCGGTTGAGCTGGCGGAGCACGAAGGGCAGGGCGCCGTAGTGGTCCTCGTGGCCGTGGGTGATGAGGAAGGCGAGGACGTCGTCGGCGCGCTCGCGCAGCCACGCGACGTCCGGCAGCACGAGGTCGATGCCGAACATGTCGTCGCGCGGGAACTCGAGACCGCAGTCGACGACGACGATCTTGCCGCGGTACTCGACCGCGGTCATGTTCTTGCCGATCTCGCCCATCCCGCCAAGGGGGACGATGCGGACGGCGTCGTGGTCGGTCATTTCATGATGTCCTTGAGAGGTGGGTGGCGCGAAGGGTACGGGCGTCGCTAAAGCAGGCCGAGGTCGCGCAGGGCCCCGGCGACGACGGCGCGCTCGTCGGGGGTCGCCTCGACGAGCGGCAGCCGGCAGCCCCCGACGCCGCGCCCCAGCAGCTCGAGCGCGGCCTTCACGGGGATGGGGTTGGCGGTGACGAAGAGCGCCGCGTACAGGGGGCGCAGGCGGGCGTCCAGCTCGGCGGCCCCCGCCTCGTCGCCGGCGGCGTGCCGCGCCGCGACCTCGGCCATGAGCTTCCCGGCGACGTGGCTCGCGACGCAGATGCCGCCCCAGCCGCCGAGGCGGAGGACGTCGAGCAGCATGTCGTCGTTGCCGGCGTAGACGCCGAGGTCGCAGAGCTCGCGCAGGCGGCGCGTCTCGTCGAGGTCGGGGTTGGCCTGCTTGACGGCGACGATGTTCTCGACCGTGGCGAGCTCGGCCAGGGCCTCGGGCGACAGGTTGACGACACAGCGCCCGGGGATGTTGTAGACGATCAGCGGCAGCGAGGTCGCCGCCGCCACCGCGCGGAAGTGCGCGAGCAGGCCGCGCTCAGGCGGCTTGTTGTAGTAGGGCACGACGACGAGCACCGCGTCGACGCCGGCCTGCTCCGCGCGCCGCGTCAGCTCGACGCTGTGGCGCGTGTCGTTGGAGCCCGTGCCGGCGATGACCGTGCCGCGCCCGGCCGCGGCCTCGACGACCGTGCGGAACATGGCGAGCTTCTCGTCGTCGTCGAGGGTCGGCGACTCGCCGGTCGTGCCGGCCACGACGAGGCCGTCGGAGCCCGACGAGAGCAGCTCGTCGGCGAGCGCGGCCAGACGCGCGTGGTCGACGGCGAGGTCGGCGTCGAACGGCGTCACCATCGCCGTGATGATCGTCCCCAGTGCGCCGCTCATCGCCGCCTCCGCAGTGGTCGTCCGCCCGTGGTGCTCAGTCTAGGAGGTTCTCCAGCCCGACCACCGTTTCCTTGAGGCCGGTCACGGCGCGCAGCGCCAGCAGCACGCCCCCCATGAAGCAGGTGCGCGACGAGGAGTCGTGGCGGATGCTGAGCAACTCGGCGTCGCCGGCCAGCAGGACCTCCTGATGGGCCACGAGACCCGGCAGGCGCACGCTGTGGACGCGCACCCCGGAGACGGCGAGGCCGCGCGACGGCGCCTCGCCCGGCACGGCGGCGAGGCGCGAGCCTGCGGCCTCGGCCATGAGCCGCGCCGTGCGCAGCGCCGTCCCCGACGGCGCGTCCTTCTTGCCCGCCTCGTGGAGCTCGACGATCTCGGCCGCCGCGAAGTAGCGCGCGGCCTCGGCGGCGAAGCGCATCATGAGCACGGCGCCGAGGGCGAAGTTGGGGGCGACGACGCAGCCCACGCCGCGCCGCGCGGCGACGACGCGCAGGTCGGCGAGCTGGTCGTCGGTGAGCCCGGTCGCGCCGACGACGGTGGGCACGCCGGCCTCGAGCAGGGCACGCGAGTTGGCGTACACCGACGCGGGCAGGCTGAACTCGACGGCGGCGCCGTACGTGCCGGCGGCGAGCGCGTCGCTCACCGACGCGTACGCCGGCACAGGCTCGGCGCCGCCCACGTTGGGGTCGACGATGGCGGCGAGGCGCATGTCGTCCTGGGCCGCCACGGTGGCCGCCGTGAGGGAGCCCATCTTGCCCTTGCCGCCGACCACGAGAACGTCGATCATCACGCTCCTCCCTTCGCGCGTGCCCGGGCGCGACGCGGCCGGCCCACGCCGCTCACGCCTCCTCCCAGGCGAACCCGGGCATCGCGGCGCGGTACGGGCCGGCGTCCGGGCCGATGCACGCCGACGACCATGTCGCGAGGTCCCAGTAGCGTCGCGCGGCCTCGCGCGCGTCGTCGAGGGTGACCGCGTCGAAGCGCGCGAGGATGTCGTCGACGCTCAGCACGGGAAGGTCGAACAGGATCGACCTTCCGAGGGCCTGCATGCGGCTGCCGGGGCTCTCCATGGTGAGGACGGTCTGCCCCTTGAGGTGGTTGCGGGCGCGCTCGACGGCCTCCTCGGTGATGTCGTCCGCGAGGCCCCCGAGCACGTCGAGGATCACGCGCAACGCGTCGCCGACCGCCTCGGCGCGCGAGCCGACGTACACGGCCGTCATGCCGGTGTCGGCGAACAGCGAGGTGTACGAGTACACGGAGTAGGCGAGGCCGCGCTTCTCACGGACCTCCTGGAAGAGGCGCGAGCTCCACGAGCCGCCGGCGATGGTGTCGACCACGAACGTCGCGAAGCGGTCGTCGTCGGCGCGGCGCGGGCCGAGGCCGCCGAGGCAGACGTGGTACTGCTCGGTGTCCTTGCGCGTGAAGCGCGCCACGTGGCGCGGCGCCGGCGGCGACGCCTGGCGGCTCCTGACCACCGCCCCCGGCTGCGGGCCGAAGTGCCGCGTCGCCAGCTTGCACAGGCGGGCCTGCTCGACGTGCCCGGCGGCGGCCACGACGATGCCGGGGTTCACGTAGTGGGCCCCGTGGTAGGCACGCACCGTGTCGAGGTCGAGGCGCGCCAGCGTCGCCGTGTGGCCGATGATCGGCCGCCCGAGGGGGTGCTCGCCGAACACGGCCACGGCCAGCTCGTCGTGCACCACGTCGGCCGGCGAGTCCTCGTACATGGCGACCTCCTCGAGCACCACCTCGCGCTCGCGGTCGAGCTCGGCGAAGCTCGGCCGCGCCACCATCTCGGCGAGCAGCTCGAAGGCCTGGTCGAGGTCGTCGTCGAGGCAGCGCGCGTGGACCACCGTGTGTTCCTTGGCGGTGGCCGCGTTGGGCTCCGCGCCCATGTCGTCGAAGAGGTGGGCGATGTCCCAGGCCGAGAAGCGCGCGGAGCCCTTGAAGATGAGGTGCTCGATGAAGTGCGAGACGCCGGCGAGCTCGGCCGGTTCGAGGCGCGAGCCGGCGGCGATCCACATGCCGAGGGCGACCGAGCGCACGCCGTCGAGGCGCGTGCTGGCGACCCTCACGCCGTTGTCGAGCGTTGCGAGCTCGTAGGCCTCGATGGCCGGCCCCCTTCGCGAGGGCTCAGTGGTCCTCGGGCAGCGTCAGCGGCTTGAGGCCGATGCGGTTGCGAGCCTTGTCGATCTCGACCACCTCGACCGTGACCGTGTCGCCGCGCTTGACGACGTCCTCCACCGACTTCACCCGCCCCTTGCCGAGGCGCGAGATGTGGATGAGGCCGTCCGTGCCCTTCTTGAGCTCGACGAAGGCGCCGAAGTCGGTCGTCTTGACGACGCGCCCGGTGAACACGTCGCCGACCTCGATCTCCTTGGTCATCGCCGTGATGCGCGCGATGACGCCGTCGGCGGCCTCCTGGTCGGGCGCGCAGATGAAGATCGTGCCGTCGTCCTCGATGTCGATGTCGACGCCGAACTCGTCGGTCATGCCGCGGATCGTCTCGCCGCCCTTGCCGATGACGAGGCCGATCTGGTCGGGGTTGATCTGGATGGTGAAGATGCGCGGCGCGTACGGCGACAGCTCGGGCCGCGGCTCGGCGATGGTCGCCTTCATGACGTCGAGGATCGCGAGCCGCGCGCGGCGCGCCTGGTCGAGAGCCTCGCTCAGGATGGCGAAGGTGACGCCGCCGATCTTGATGTCCATCTGCAGGGCGGTGATGCCCCTGGCCGTGCCGGCGACCTTGAAGTCCATGTCGCCGAGGTGGTCCTCGACGCCGGCGATGTCGGTCAGGATGACGTAGTCGTCACCCTCCTTGATGAGGCCCATGGCGATGCCGGCCACGGCCGCCTTGATCGGCACGCCGGCGTCCATCAGCGAGAGCGAGGAGCCGCAGACGCTCGCCATCGACGAGGAGCCGTTGCTCTCGAGGATCTCGCTGACGATGCGGATCGTGTAGGGGAACTCGACCTCGTCGGGGAGCATCGGCACGAGGGCGCGCTCGGCCAGCGCGCCGTGCCCGATGTCGCGCCGTTTGGGTCCGCGCATGAAGCCGGTCTCGCCGACCGAGTACGGCGGGAAGTTGTAGTGGTGGATGTAGCGCTTCTTCTCGACCAGGCTGAGGTCGTCGATGCGCTGGAACTCGCCCGTGCCGCCGAGCGTCAACAGCGACAGGGCCTGCGTCTGGCCGCGGGTGAAGAGGGCGCTGCCGTGCGTGCGCGGGATCACGCCCACCTCGCAGGTGACCTCGCGGATCTCGTCGGTGGCGCGCCCGTCCGGGCGGCGCTTGGCGACGGCGATGCGTCGGCGGATGATGTCGCGCTCGAGCTTGGCGAAGGCGCGCCGCACCTGGACGAGGCGCTCGGGGTCGACCTCGTCGCCCCCGGCCAGCGCCTCGATGCCGGCGGCGCGCAGCTCGCTGGTCGCCGTCTGGCGTTCCTTCTTCTCGACGATCTGCGTGACGCGGTCCATCTCGGCGCCGTAGAGACGCTCGACCTCGGCGTACACGTCGGGGTCGACGACCAGCTCGGGGACCTCCCACTTGGGCTTGCCGACCAGCTCGCGCAGCCGCAGCTGGAGGTCGACGATCTTCTTGATCTCGTCGTGGGCGAGCTTGAGCGCCTCGACGACCTGGCTCTCGTCGACCTCGCGCGCCCCCGCCTCGACCATGACGATGGCGTCGCGCGTGCCCGTCACGACGAGGTCGAGCGTGGACTCGTCCTGCACCTGCTGGAGCGTCGGGTTGACGACGAACTGCCCGTCGACGATGCCGATGCGCACCGAGCCGACGGGCCCGTTGAAGGGGATCTCGGAGATGGTCAGGGCGGCCGAGGCGCCGATGCTCGCCAGCACGTCGTAGGCGTTCTCGAGGTCGGTGGAGAGCACGGTGGCCACCACGTGCACCTCGTTCATGAAGCCCTTGGGGAACAGGGGCCTGATGGGCCGGTCGATCTGGCGCGCGGCGAGGATGGCCTTCTCGCTGGGCCGCGACTCGCGCTTGATGAAGCCGCCGGGGATCTTCCCGGCGGCGTAGTGGCGCTCCTCCACGTCGACCGTGAGGGGGAAGAAGTCCTGGCCCTCGCGGGCCTCCTCGCGGGCGACCGCGGTCACCAGCACGACGGTGTCGCCGCAGCGGGCGAGCACGGCACCGTTGGCCTGCTTGGCCAGCCTGCCGGTCTCGAGGGTGATCGTCTTGCCGCCGACCTCTACGTCAACTGTCTTCATCGCTTCCTTCGTCTTCCTTCCGTCCCCCGCTCCGGCATGCGCGGGGCGTCCGTCCGCCCGCGAGGGGGGACGCGAGTGGGTGTCGGGCCCGCCCCGCCTACTTGCGGAGCTCGAGCTCCTTGACGAGCGCGCGGTAGCGCTCGACGTCGCGCGACTGCAGGTAGTTGAGCAGCCGGCGCCGGTGGCCGACCATCTTGAGGAGGCCGCGCCGCGAGTGGTGGTCCTTCTTGTGTGTCTTGAGGTGCTCGGTGAGGCTGTCGATGCGCGCCGTGAGCAGGGCGATCTGGACCTCGGGGGAGCCGGTGTCGCCCTCGTGCTTGGCGTGCCGGGCGATGATGGACTGCTTGTCTTCCTTGAGAATGGCCAGGGGACTCACCTCCCTCCCGGCGCGCTCGCGCCGGGGTGCTCCGGAAACCCAGTCGCGGGTCGGCCGGCCCGCGACCGAGAGACGGTCGAGGCGCTAGGGTAGCACAGGGTGGGGTGCCGGCAAACCGCGGCCTGCGGGCAGGCTCGGCGGCTCACCCGGACGCAGGCGGCGCCGGAGCGAGCCCCACCTCGGTGAAGGCGGCGTCGTCGAGCGCGGCCGTGGCGGCGATGTCGCGGCGCATCTGCGCGACGAGGGCGTCGACGCTGTCGTAGCGCTCCTCGTCGCGCAGCTTGTGCAGAAAGTCGACGCGGATGTCGCGCTCGTAGATGTCGCCGCAGAACCCGAGCAGGTGGGCCTCGACGGAGACGTGCGTCGTCGCCTCGTCGCGGCTGTGGAAGGTCGGGTTGTGGCCCACGTTGACGGCGGCGCGGTACCAGGTGCCGTCGACGCAGACGCGGGCTGCGTAGACGCCGCGGCCGGGAAAGATGGTGCCGGCCTCGACGTCGACGTTCGCCGTCGGCACCCCCAGCGTGCGCCCGCGGCGCAGCCCGCGGGCGACGCGCCCCGTCGCCGACGGCGGACGTCCGAGGATCTCGCGCACCTCCTCGAGGCGCCCCTCGTGCAGCAGGCGGCGGATGCGCGTCGAGCTGATCGGGTGGCCGTCCTCGGTCACCAGGCTCACGACGACGGTCTCGAAGCCGTGGCGCTCGCCGCACGAGCGCAGCGTCGCGACGTCCCCCCCACCCCCCGCGCCGAAGCGGAAGTTCTCACCGACGACGACGAGCTGAGCGCCGAGGGCGCCGGCGAGCACCTCGGCGCAGAAGGTCGCCGCGTCGAGCCTCGCCAGGCGCTCGTCGAAGGCGAGCACGACGAGCTCGTCCGGCTCCAGCTCGGCGACGAGACGCTCCTTCTCGCGCGGCGTCGTGAGCAGGCGGGGCTGGCGCGCGGGATCGACGACCGCGAGCGGGTGACGGTCGAAGGTGAGCACGGTCGTCGTGAGGCCGCGCTCGCGCCCCTGGCGGACGGCCGTGCCGATCACCGCACGGTGGCCGGCGTGCACGCCGTCGAACGTGCCGATCGCCACCGCGCGGCGCGAGCGCGGCAGCCGGGCGAGGTCGCGGACAACGCGCATCTCAGAGGCGCACGAGCATGCGCAAGGCGCGGCCTTCGTCGGCCGGCCCGTAGACCGCGATGAGCTCGCCGCGGTGCATCATGCGCACGGGCTCCTGCGCGCCGCCCGGCAGGCGGGCGCCGTTGCGCACGGCGAGCACCTGCTGCGGGGCGAGCTCGACGGCGGGCATGAACGACAGCGCCGCGGCCGGGGCGACGAGCCCCGGGATGCGCTCGTCGCCCGGGGCGCGGGCGGCGACCGCCTCCTCCAAGGCCGCCAGCGTCTGGCCGTCGCGGAGCAGCAGGCTGCCGGTCGCCGTGCGGGTCAACTCGCTGAGATGGGCGCCGGCGCCGACCGCTTCGCCGAGGTCGATGGCGAGCTGGCGCACGTAGGTGCCCTTCGAGCAGGCGATGCGGCAGCGCATGCGCTGCTCCTGCTCGTCGAAGTCCAGCACGTCGATGGTCTCGATCTCGACCATCTTCGTCGGCGTCTCCACGACCTCCCCGCGGTGCGCCTTGCGATACAGGCGCTCGCCGTCGACCTTGACGGCGGAGGTCATCGGGACGCGCTGCTCGATGGTGCCGAGGAAGCGCGGCAGCACGGTCTCCACCTCGGCGCGCGTGACGCGGGCGCCGGTAGGCACCAGCTCGCCTGTCCGGTCCCCGGTGTCGGACCGGACCCCGAACTGGACGGTGCACTCGTACTCCTTGGGAAGGTCGACGAAGAAACGCGCGAGCTTCGTGGCGCGACCGACGAGAACCACGAGGAGGCCCGTGGCGAACGGGTCGAGCGTGCCCGCGTGACCCACCTTCTTCACGGCCGGGCGCAGCAGGCGGCGCACGCGGGCCACGACGTCGTGCGAGGTGAGCCCCTCGGGCTTGTCGATCAGGAGGACGCCGTCGGCAGCCGCCTTGCGAGTTCGGAACTGAGCCACGCCGTCACCTCCTCGGGGTCGTCGTCGCTGCTGAAGCCGGCAGCCTGAACGTGGCCGCCGCCCCCGCGTTCGGCGGCCAGGGCGCTCACGTCGAGGCCGTTCGAGCGCAGGCTCACCCGCACGCGGGGGCTGCCGTCGCCGGCCTGCTCCTTCACGAGGGCGACGACCTCGACGCCCTCGACGGCGCGCAGGCGGTCGACGATGCCCTCGGTCTCGTGCTCGACGGCGCCGGTCGCGTCGTAGTCGTCGCGGCGCAGCACGGCGATCAGCGCGCGCCCGCCGGCGGCGGCGCGCGCCCCGGCGAGGGCGCGGCCCTCGAGCATGACCGCGCCGACCGTACGCCGCTCGTAGAGGTCGCGGTACACGCGGGCGACGTCGACGCCGAGCCCGGCGAGCCAGGCGGCCGTGGCGAAGGTGGACGGGCCCGTCGACGCGTGACGGAAGTGTCCGGTGTCGAACGAGATGCCGGCGTAGAGCGCCGCGGCGGCGCGCGGGCGCGGCGACCGGCCGAGGGCGCGCGCCAGGTCGCACACGATCTCGCTCGTGCTGCTCGCCGCCGGGCGCACGAGGACGACGTCGCCGAAGCGCGTGTTGTCGTGGTGATGGTCGATGTTGACGACGGTGCCGCTCCAGGCGCCGAGATCGAGCGCGACCCTCTCGAGCGAGCCGCTGTCGAGCGCGACGAGCACCTCGCCGGGGCGCGGCGCCTCGCGCGCGACCGTCTCCGGCTCCAGCAGGACCTCCTCGAAGGGGAGCAGCTCGGAAGGGTCGACGCGCAGGACCGCCGGCGTGCCGAGCTGCGCGCACAGGTCGAGCAGCCCGGCGGCGGCGCCGAGCGCGTCCAGGTCGGGCTTGTCGTGCACGGCAAGGGCGAAGG
>FWPV01016799.1_pt1 | contig 10251 bp, 10 predicted proteins | sample 2228371 | NCBI WGS metagenome assembly FWPV01 (sample SAMEA103939776, study PRJEB20133) | metagenome
CGATGACATATTTAAGTGCTTACATCTTTCTCGCTTTACGTTCTATGCTTTTCAGATAGTTTATTCTGTTTGTGAAATAGGGCCATTGTTATTTATATCTAAAATAAAATCATCGGGTTAAATAAAATTTTGTGCGAAAACTTCATTTCTGGTTTAATCATTATCCTGTTATTTTCCGGTTATCCTGTAAGTATAGCAAGCCGTGATTTTTTATTAGAACAATTTTTCTCTATGAACTGTATCAACTCCTTTATATCTTTATTTTCTGCCTCTTTTATTTGCATTCCAGCAGAAAATATAGGGATAATATTATTAAAAGAGTCTTTTTTTTGTTCAACAATCATTGACCATATTACTTCTGCTTTAACAAAGAATTCTTTTCCTTCATATAATATTTTGATAGGATATTTTTTACCAATATCAAGTCTTGAATCTGATTTTACAAAAATACCTTCAGGACAAATATTTATAATTTCTATTCTATGGTTTCCCATTATTTTCCCATTCACATTGAGATTTCCAATAACCATTCTCTTATGTTTTCTTCTTTCCATATTATATAATTCTGTATCTCCAGCCTTAGATTTCTGGTCGGTTATAGAGCATGTGACAACCTTTATCTCTTCAGGATAGCAGGTTTCATTCTTTATTTCTTCAGCAAGTGTCCTCATGAAATTGTTAAAAATATCATCCTTTTCAATTATTTCAATACCCATTCCATTTTTCATGGATGATATGGAAGTGCGTGTTGAGTGTCGAACAACTCCTCTAAGCATAGATATACGATTATCTGGCATAAACAGTAATACATCAACTAATGTGTTAACAGCCCAGGCACGACTGGTTCTTATAAAAATACCATTTTCTGATATATTACTTGAAATTCCAGTAATACTATTATTGTCAAGAAGAAACTTTGCCGTAAGTCTTTTTATAAATCTTGGATACTTTCTTTTATCCATATTAAATATCCCTTGAATTTCCTTGATAAAAATATTGCAATTTATATGCCATTAACAAATAATCTTAAAACTTATTAAAATATAAGGATTTTAATTATACATGTATATCCCTGTTATCATTTCTGAGAATATTATTCTCATTTATCCATAAAGCATTTAAAATTAATGCAGATATTGCGATAAAATTTATTTGATACCTAAAATTTATTAGCCCCAAAAAATATCTTATATTTAGGGAAGTTACAATGATTATTTTTTTTACTTGACATATACAATATATTGTGGTTTAATTTCTGTTAAAAAAAATTAAATACAATTTATTGAGAGGGCAGAGCACATCAAATGGAATACTGTAAAGGTTTTAAAGATTGGTTCGAATGCCTCATTTGTCCTTATATATGTACAGACAACTGTCCGGTTGAAGGTAAAGACGCAATCGAAAAAATGCGTATGCATATTCATTCAATTTATTTAAAAAAATCAGAAGAAAATATAAATTCTATTAATAAATAATTTAAAAAGGGGGAGCAATGCAAGAAGTAAAAGAATTTTACCTTTCACAGAATGCGATAAAAGTTCTTGAGAAAAGGTATCTTAAAAAGAATGAAGAAGGAAAAATAGTCGAGACACCAGAGGACCTCTTCAGGAGAGTGGCAAGAAGTGTCGCAATCGCTGATTCGCAATACGGAAAATCTTTTGAGGAAGTCGCAAAAATAGAAAGAGACTTTTATAAAATGCTGACTTCCCTTGAGTTTCTTCCAAATAGCCCTACTTTGATGAATGCTGGTAGAAGACTTGGACAACTCAGTGCATGTTTTGTCTTGCCTGTTGACGATTCAATGGAATCCATATTTGATGCTGTAAAACATACAGCTATAATCCACAAGTCAGGAGGAGGGACAGGATTCAGCTTCTCGAGACTTAGACCTAATGGCGATATAGTGGGCTCAACAAAAGGCATATCTTCAGGTCCTGTATCTTTTATGACTGTATTTGATACAGCAACAGAAGCAGTAAAACAGGGAGGCACAAGAAGAGGGGCTAATATGGGAATATTGAGAGTTGATCATCCTGATATTCTCAGTTTCATCACCTGCAAGGATGATAATTCAAAATTCAATAATTTCAACATTTCTGTTGCTATTACAGATGAATTCATGAAAGCTGTTGAAGAAGACAAATCGTATGATTTAATTAATCCAAGAACAAAAAAAGTAACAAATACTCTCAAAGCAAGGGATGTATTTAATCTCATCGTTCAACATGCATGGAAAAATGGCGAACCTGGTATTGTCTTTATAGATAGGGTAAACGCAGCAAACCCGACCCCACATATTGGAAAAATAGAATCAACGAATCCATGTGGCGAGCAACCTCTATTACCATATGAATCATGCAATCTCGGCTCGATCAATCTTGCAAAGATGCTTAAAGAGTCATCCTTAGGAAATTACGAAGTTGACTGGAACAGGCTAAAAGATATTACATGGAAAGCTGTTAGATTTCTTGACAATGTAATAGAGATAAATAAATATCCGCTCAAAAAAATTGAAGAAACTACCAAAGCTAACAGAAAAATTGGTCTCGGGATCATGGGATGGGCTGATATGCTCATTCAATTGAAAATACCGTATAACTCTGAAAAAGCAATAACCTTAGCAGAAGAAGTAATGGAGTTTATACAGAGAGAAGGTAAAAATGCCTCATCTGTGCTGGCTGAAGAGCGAGGAGTGTTCCCGAATTATGAAGGAAGCATTTTTGAAGGAAAAATAAAACTCAGAAATGCTACTGTAACAACAATAGCTCCAACAGGTACATTATCTATAATCGCAGGTTGTTCATCAGGCATTGAACCTTTATTTGCAGTCTCTTACATAAGAACAGTGATGGAAGGAACAAAACTAATCGAGATAAATCCATACTTTGAAAAAGTTGCAAAAGAGCGTGGTTTCTGGTCAAGAGAACTTATGGAGAGAATCGCAGAAAAAGGTTCAGTAAAAGATTTTGACGAAATACCTGCTGATGTAAGAGCCATCTTTGTAACAGCACATGATATAACCCCTGAGGAACATATCAGGATGCAGGCAGCCTTTCAAAAATATGTTGATAACGCAGTCTCAAAAACAGTAAATTTTCCACATAATGCTACACCAAAAGATGTTGAAGAAGTCTATTTGCTTGCATACAAACTCGGCTGTAAAGGCGTAACAGTTTATCGTGACGGCTCAAGAGAACAACAGGTACTGTCAACAAAGAAAAAAGAAGATGCAAAAAATGCAGGAGAAAGTGCTCAGAAGATTATTCCGAAGAAAAGGCCAGAAGTGATAAAAGGTTCTACAAGATTCATGAAAACTGGTTGTGGAAATCTTTATGTAACAATAAATGAAGACGATGACGGACATCTTTTTGAACTCTTTACATCAATGGGAAAAGCAGGAGGATGTGCTGCGAGCCAGTCAGAAGCAATCGGGAGACTCGTATCCCTTGCTTTCAGGTCAAATATCGAACCTGAAGAAGTTATAAAACAATTAAAAGGCATATCATGCCATTCACCCGCGTGGCACGATGGTGGAAAAATTCTATCCTGCTCTGACGCTATCGCAAAAGCCCTTGAGAAATATCATTCAAAAGGCAATAAAAGTAATGGTAATAGCAATAAGATAAAAATGATAATGGGTGCATGTCCTGAATGCGGAGGAGCTGTTGAACACGAAGGCGGCTGCGCTGTATGCCACAACTGTGGCTTTACAAGATGCGGATAAAACGAACAAGCAAAAAGTTTTTCCTATTTATTAACCCGAAAGATGAGGACTTATTTCACCTGCAATTTTAATTCTTCAAGAATATTTGTGAACTCATTTGAATATTGTTCTTCATGTTGTGGGAGAAACTCTTCAAGCCTTGCTTTTACAGCATCTTCGACTGATAGAGCAATTTGAATTATTCTTCCATCAGATGTTCTCATTTGCTTCATTCTTAAATGTGGATTTGCTTCAATATGTCTTTTTAAATCGTCTTCTATTTTTTCCTTCATTTCTTCATATTCTTTTTTCAGCATTTCGAGAGCCTGAAGACTCGATTCAATAACAACTGTATCAGGCTGTTTTTTCAGGCTCTCTATCGCAAGTATAGCCTGTTTTTTTGACCTGATTTCTTCTAAAAGACTGTTTAGACTGATAGTTTCTATCAACTTCTGTTGTGCTACTGATAATAAAGAAGGCTCTACTTCCTTGAAATTTTGCCAGAGTCCATTTGCATCAATTTTACCTTTAAAATATTCACTCAATATATTCGAAATTTTTTCTTCATCCTGTATTTTCTTCTTTTCTTCAGAAGAAAGAGAACCGATCTTATTTGCTCTATCAAGAGCAATCTCAAGCGCAGTTTTTACTTTTCCCATTTACTCCTCCTGAATTTTTCATTAATCTTCCGCCTTTTCGCGAAACTTTTGAAATTACAATTTCAATTATTATCTTACAATACTTAAGTTAAAAATTTCTAAAGAGTTTTAATATTACAGGATCATCTCCAAAAAAGTTGGTAATATCATGAGGATTCGAGGGAAATGCTTAAGAATTACAAAGACTTAAAAGTTTGACAAAGGACTTATCAACTACATTTAGATATCTACAAAATTAACAAAAGTAAGCACTTGAACCCCTGAATCCTTGAATTCTCGAATTCTCGGATCCTGGAATCCTTGAATCCTTTTTAGCGACTAAATTGGAGAAGAACCACAAATTTTTTAAGCATAGTTATTTTATTAGCTTGCGCTTATAAGTAAAATAGGGTATCCTGTTGTAAAAGGAATGAAATATGCCGAAAACTTCAAAAGCTACGGTACTCCTTGTAGAGGATGATAAAATACAGGCAGCAGCAACAAAAGATTTTCTTGAACGTACAGGTTACAGAGTGCTTTATGTAAGAGATGGCAAATCAGCTATTAAAATAGCTAAAACCCAGAATGTTGATATAATACTGCTTGATCTTATTCTGCCGGATATTGATGGAAACGAAGTTGCTCGCTGGCTCAAAACCAATGATGATACAAAAGGGATTCCAATAATTATTATCACTGTAAAAGGTTCAACACTGGAGAAAGTTACTGGACTGGTGGCTGGAGCTGATGATTACCTTCCAAAACCGTATAGTGAAATCGAGCTCAATGCAAGAATATATGCATGTTTAAGAACAAAAGCTCTTCAGGATACTTTACGTAAAAAAAATCAGGAACTCGAAGAAGTGCTTCTAAGGGTGGAAAATCTTACAATAACCGATTCTCTTACAGAGTTATTTAATAGAAGATATTTTGAATCATCTCACGAAAAGGAATTCAGACGGTCTTTACGATATAATTCACCATTTTCCTGTCTAATTCTATATGTAGATAATTTTTCTGAAATTACAGAAAATTGTGGACATGAAAGAGCAAATAATATTTTAAAAACAATAGCAAGACTCTTGAAAAGCTGTGTTCGTGGAATAGACACCATAGCAAGATGGGGAGAACAGGAATTTATTATAATGCTTCCAGAAACACCAAAGGAAAATACAGCACAGGTTGCAGCAAGAATTCTACAGATAATTTCAAATTATGAATTCCCTGATTTTCATAATAAAGTTACCGTAAGTATAGGTATAGCAGGACTTCCTGACCCATCAATTGAAACCGCGGAAAAACTCATAAATGAAGCAGAACTCGCACTTTATGAAGCAAAAACAAAAGGCGGGAATCGTATAGAATTTGCCTGAAATTGTATTTTTGGTTCAATATTTCATGTAGAGTAATTTTTTACTGTAAGCCCCCGTTCTCTCAATATCTGGGTCATGGGTCTTCCAAATAGAAAAAGCTCATAGTCCTTGTTTACTTTAAGATCTTCAAAAGTAAATTTTCGTATAGAAAGGTCCTTCTTTAAGATATCGGTAAGCCTTTTAAATATTTGTTTACTTTCATTTAATTTAATTGATGATAAAAGCTTTTCTGTCTCGTATCCCGGGCAATCCTGTTCATGTGAATTTATAACATCAATAACCGGGTCATCGGGATTCATAATATCTCTGCGTTTTAAAGTATTCCTGCCGATTATTTTGATAATATCAGAAGTATCCCAGCATTTTAACAACCTGCATTCAATGGGTCTGTTTTCATAAATCAAACATGAATTTGAAGTTTCTTTAAAAAAATAACAGGAAATCCCATCAGCAGCATTTTTAATTTTAATCAATTCAACCTGAAGATTTTCAAAATTCTCTTTTACAGGATTGAATACTTTTTCACCTTTTCTTAATGTCATGAGATGCTGGTAACCTATGTAACCTTTCAGAAGAATTTGCATGTCTTCACGGTGAAGGACAGGACCTCCTTTTCTGCAGCAGGTGCCGCAACGTATGCATTTAGAAATTTCAAGAGAAGCTATGGAGTGCATTAACTCATTAAAAAAATTATTTGTTTTCAAGAACTATTTTATGCTTCAACAATGAAATCTCTTTTATTCTTCCAACGAAAACTTTCTGCTCTCCAAAAAGATTTTTCAGGTATATCTTATCTTCTTCAGGCACCATAATATCAACACTTTCAAGGTAAAGTTCTTCTTTGCCATTTTTATAAACATAGGCATTGGCTTCACACATCGGACTTCTCCTTTCTTATCTCCTGCCTAATAATATCTATAATTTTCTCTATCATATGAGGCAATGGTTCTTTCTCAAGACCAACAAATTCTATTCCTTCCTGATTCAATGGAAGCAAAATTTTTCTTACATTTGTTGCAACAATTGTTTCTGCTATTTTTGGCGTAAGTTCTCCGAGCATTGCATTCGGGAGAACAATACTCAAAGTTCCTATAATTAAATCAACACGGTTAGTATTCCATATAATTGCATTTTCGCCTGTCGCTCCTTTATTGGCTCTTGATTTCATCATGGCTGCTGTTGCAGATGCATTTGTGCCGAGCGCAAGAATTTCTATTTCATCACCGAATTCATCCCTGAGCCTCTTCACAATCAGGCTGCCAATCCCGCCACCCTGTCCATCAATAATCGCTATTCTAAGCACATGTTAAGTATAAAAATAACAATTCCTGCATGTCAAATATCTTTTGATTTGAAATATACATTTTTGGTTCTTCTCCAATTTAGTCGCTAAAAAGGATTCAAGGATTCCAGGATTCAAGAATTCGAGGATTCAGGGTTCAAGTGCTTATTTCCCTTTTGTTAATCTGTAAATATCTAAACGAAGTTTATAAGTCCTTTGTCAAACTTTTAAGTCTTTGTAATTCTTAAGCATTTCCCTCTAATCCCTGACTCCCTTAACTTTTGTTATAAACAATCAAAGTACAGCAAAAAAATCAAAGAGAATTAGTATAACCAGCTTAACAATAAGCATATGTTAAATTCAAATAGATTATAAAACATACTACTTTGCATCAACTATCTGAAAACAAATAATCTTGCCGTACTTCATGCTTGACAAAAATAAAGCAAAAGCTTATATTTTAAATATCATTTAGCTATTGCTTATTTTAAGAGGGAGAAAATCAATTGATTTATAACTTCAGAAAAAATTTATTTTTATTCTTAAATAACTCATCTTTTATCATTTTGTTATTAATTGGTTTTTTGCTATTCATTCATAAAGATTTTTCATATTCATCAGTTATTGGTTCTCCACATGACATAAATACAAAACAATGCAATATATGCCATGGATATATATCAAGTGAAACACAGACTCCGTTATGGGAAACAAACACTGATAGTATAACCTATGATTTATACAGGTCTCCGACACAGGATATGAAGACAGATTCACATGAACAATCTTTAACTTTTTTATGTATGAGCTGTCACAATGGAGTTTTCAGCGTACTGATGATTAATACCCTTCCATTTCTTGATGAAGAGAATTACTCTGACCCTGTAAGTGAATCGATAGATTTCAATAAAAATCATCCAGTTTGTTTTCAATATGAACCCATGAAAGATATTGACAATAACAAATTTCCACCAGTAACAATTATTCCTGGTTATGTCTTTAAAAAAGGAATTTTTGGTTCAAAGACAGGTACGTATTATCCCTTATATGGACCTGATTATACTCGATTTGAATGTACAACCTGCCACAATCCACATTATTCTAATGAAAATTTAATACCATCACAGTATCAGGAATTATTGCTAAGAGCTGATAACAGCAGGTCAAATATGTGTAGAGATTGCCATCAAAATAAATAACCAATGGAAAATTTTATTAACTGCCATCACACCCTTTTTTAAATATCCCATAATTGTTGTCTCTTTCAACCATTACATAACCTGAATTTAATAAATTTTTCACACTGCGGCTTTTTGCTATTATGTAAATGCAACCATATTTATTTTGAAGTCTATCCAGGTCTGCCAGCCTTGTCTCATGTATTACCCTTATGCCTGAATAAAACACTACACTTGGATTGCTCGTATTATAAAGAATTATTTTCTCGTTGTTTTTAAAATTTTCTTTTGCATAAATGCTGAATCTATATAGCATTCCCTGAAGATTTTTGTTCAATGCAGGGACTGCCTCAATTGAAATAAACAAAAAGATTACAATTATAAGCAAAGATTTAACCTCGAAGGCTGTTTTGTTATATATAAAAGAATATAAACTCATAATGCAATAAATGAACAGGAGCAAGCTCAGGATAATAATCCACTGCGTATTTTCATGCGTTAGACTTTCAACATATCCTTTTAAAAATAAACATCCTGCTGCAAGAGCTAATGATATTACTCCAGTTGTTAGATTCATATATTTCTTTAAAATAATATTCTCATTGCTAATACCAGAGCCTACAAGCAAACATATTGCAGGAACAGCGGGCAGGATATAATTTGGAAGTTTTGTCGTTGAGAATGAAAAAAATACCAGAATAAATAAAAACCATATTATTGCAAAAATTTTTAAATCATTCCCATCTTTTCTGATATTATTTTTCAACCTGAAGAAATTTTTTATATATTCCGATATGCCAGTTAAACTTCCAGGAAGAAAAGTAATCCAGGGAAAAAGTCCGAAGAGTATAACAGGAATATAGTAATAAAATACTCCTTTATGCCCGGATACAACATCAGCGTATCTTTTAAAATGATGTTTAATAAAGAACTGCTCTATGAATTCGTGCCCGTTTATTGTGTATTCAATGATATACCATGGCAATGCGATAACCGCAAAAGTAATCAAGCCACCTGTTGAAAAAAATGCTCTGATTTTATTGGATTGTCTTGATAAAAGAAGATAAGTTATTGCAATACCGAGGGGGAATATTAATCCGATGAGACCCTTTGTAAGAAAGGCCAGAGCTGAAAAAAAATAAAAACCATAAATATACTTGAAGTCTATTTTCAATGAAAGGAAAAAAGAAAATAGTGATAGTGTTATAAATAGAGTAAGAGTCATATCTGTAACAGCAGAATGTGAATAAACGAAATAAAAAGGGGAGATAGCCATTGAAATTGTTGAATATACAGATATTTTTGCATCAAAAAATTTTTTACTGAAAAGGAATAAGACAATACACAAGATGAGCCCGGTAAAAGCAGATATAAATCTTGCTCCGAATTCATTGATTCCAAATATTTTATATGAAACAGCCATTAACCAGTAAAAAAGAATCGGTTTGTCATAACGATTTTCGCCATTATATGTTGGTGTAATCCAATCATTGTTTTGAATCATCTCTTTTGTAGCTTGAGCAAAAACAGCCTCATCTACATCAAAAAGAGTAAATGAGCCAAGTCCATAAAATGATAGAAACGCAATCAATAAAAATAAACCTGTTGATGTAAATTTGAAATATTTTTCGTTATATAGCATTTTCAATACAACCTGATTTTTATTTTTATCATTTATAATTTTGTATTAAATGTATTTTTTTATTGTAAAGCAAATCAATTTTAAATAAAATGTTTTTATAAAATTCCAAAAGGAGGAAAATCAAATGGCTATTATCAAAAAAGTGCACGCAAGAGAAATTCTTGATTCAAGAGGAAATCCAACTATTGAAGTGGACGTTATTCTTGACAATGGTATAACTGGAAGAGCGTCAGTACCATCAGGGGCATCAACAGGTAGCAAAGAAGCTGTAGAATTAAGGGATGGAGATAAAAAGCGTTATCACGGCAAAGGTGTCCTAAATGCTGTAAGAAACGTTAATGAAATTATTGCCCCTGCAATTACAGGAATGTCACCAGAAAAACAGACACAGATTGACAGGTTAATGATTAAACTCGATGGCACAGATAATAAAGC
>FWPV01016801.1_pt1 | contig 10250 bp, 6 predicted proteins | sample 2228371 | NCBI WGS metagenome assembly FWPV01 (sample SAMEA103939776, study PRJEB20133) | metagenome
AGGATGTGGCAAAAGATGCCGGCGTCTCGGTATCCAACGTATCTAGGGTTTTAAACGACAAGGATGATGTTGCCTTTGAGACTTATGACAAAGTCCAGCAGGTTATCAAGGAGCTTCACTATTCATCCAGCCTGGCCGCGCGGGGGATGCGCAGCCACCGCACCAATGTGATTGGCCTGATCATGCCAGACGTAGCTTCACCATACTGCCATGTCATTATGAGGGGCGTCAACCGCGCAATCGCCAAGCTAGATAAAGACCTCCTGGTCTACACCAGTGGGAGCTGGCTGAAAGAAAATATTGCCCAGCACGAGCAGTCTTACGTGGCTCTTTTGAACGGCGGAATCACCGACGGCATCATTGTCGTGACGCCTACCGCCACTGATTTCACAACCCATGCACCGGTTGTGATCATCGACCCGAACACTGAAAGCCCGGATTTTCCATCGGTTTTTTCAACAAATCGCGAAGGCGCCCTGGCCGCCATGAATTACCTTACCGGGTTAGGTCACCGCCGGATTGGGCATATTACCGGCAGAATGGAGCTGGTCAGCGCCAACCAGCGCTTACAAGGCTACAAAGATGGCCTGGCTGCAGCAGGTATCCCGTTTGACGAAGAACTGGTTAGCATAGGCGATTATTCAACCGAGCAGGCCAACCTCTGCGCCCGCAAGCTCATCTCGTTACCAGACCGACCGACTGCCATCTTTGCCGCGAACGATATGTCTGCCCTGGGGGTTTACCAGGCCGCCAGGGAATCTGGCCTGCATATACCAAAAGATTTATCGGTTGTTGGGTTTGACAATCTTACTGAATCATCTTTAATGGTTCCAGCACTGACAACAGTGGATCAATTCGTGGAGGAAAGCGGGACAATCGCGACAGAAATGATCAACCAACTGATCAACGATGCAAAGCTTGATTGCAGGCAACATATCATCCAGACCAGGCTCATTATCCGCGACTCGTGTACCGCAATCCATAGCCATTGAGACCGGCACCCAGGTATGGTAGGGCCTTTCCGTACACTTTTTGCATCCTGGAGATTTCGGACCGTAACAGAATGAAACCCAAAAGGAGGTGAAGCAGAAAAATTTATTGTACCAACCCCGGTACTAGATTTTTGTCCAACCGCACTATCAACCCAATCAAGCTAATCAGGAGAAGGATATGACTAAGAAACTCGATCGCCGAAAGTTTTTAAAGATGACTGCAACCGGTACAGCGGGGTTAATCATCTCAGCCTGTACCCCCGCCGCCCCAACCCCTGAGACAATCACAGTTATTGAAACCAGGATTGTGGAAAAAGAGGGTGAAAAAGTTGTCGAGCAGGTAGAGGTTATTAAAGAGGTTACCTCCACCCCTGTACCGACCACCCCGCCGGCAGCAGTAGCGGATGTATTGGGGACCTTTCCCCGCCGCGAGACTTTGATCGCCAGGATCCTCACCGGGCGTGTTGGGTCACCTGACAACTTCAACCAATGGGTCGGGTGGAAATGGCAGGACCGCGGCTTGCAGAACCTGGCTGACGAACCGCTCTGGTCGGTTGACTTCGCCACTGGCAAAATCATCAACGGTGTTGCGGAAGGCGACCCCACGTATAACGAGGATTTCACGAGCCTGACAGTCCCGCTGCGCAAGGGCGTCGCCTGGTCTGACGGAGAGCCATTCAGCGCTGCAGATGTGGTCTATACCGTCGAGACCTTGATGAAGTACGAGGGTTTCAACGCGCGTTCATTCTTTGTAGACAACGTGGCCTCTGTGACCGCTTTAGATGATTACACTGTCAAATTCGATCTGAATCAGCCCAACTCCCGCTTCCACACCACCTTCCTCGATCGCTGGGGCTGCACCCGCTTCTTCCCCAAGCACATCTTCGAGAAGCAAGAGGACCCGGTTCAGTTCCCCTTCAATCCATATGTGGGCTGCGGCCCATACAAGCTGCACAGCTATGACCCCCAGGGTAGCTGGACCGCCTGGGAAAGACGCGAAGATTGGGACAAGAGCCCGACCGGCATCATGTATGGCCAGCCTCAGCCCAAGTACATCATCTACCAGTACTTCGCCGACGAAGGCGCGCAAATCCTGGCCCAGTTGACCCATCAACTGGATGTGGCAGAGCTCTCAGCCGATGGCCTCAAGGCCCTCCTGGCGCAGTCCAAATCTTCACGCGCCTACCAGCCCACCTTCCCCTTCGTGGTCAACAACGACCCCTGCATCACCGGTATCCTCTTCAACACGTCCAGGCCGCCATTCGATAATGTCGAGGTCCGTTGGGCGTTGCTTCTGGCCATCGATATTGTCGAGTACACGAGCATCGCTGTTGACTCCTCCGGCACACTGAGCCCCGTGCACGTACCGCTCCTTGGCCCATATCCCGCGGATTACATCCGGCCGATGCAAGACTGGCTGAAATCCTTCACCATCGATATCGGCAACGGTGAAACCTTTGCGCCGTATGACCCCGAAGCGCCGAAACGCGTTGCAGATTACGCCAAGAGCCGCGGTTATGTCTTCCCCGATACGCCGGAATTCCTCGAACAGGCCTTTGGGCTCGGCTGGTATAAATTCGCCCCGGATGTCGCCACGAAGCTGCTGGAAAAGAACGGCTTCAAGAAGAATAAAGATGGCAAATGGCTGAAGCCCGATGGCACGCCCTGGAAGATATCCTTCATGACCGGTACTGTACTTTCAAACCATGATGCGCGCAATGCCGCAGCGGCCGTACAGCAGTGGAAGAAGTTCGGCATCGATGCCGAGATGTATTCAACTGAAAATGGAGATGGCCTGGGAGCCACCGGCGACTTCGATGTGAGCGGCGCCTGGCCTGCCCAAGAGCCCTGGGGTGCTGGTCCGGACCTGTACCGCGTGCTCGATCGGTGGAACTCTGCCTACAAAAAGCCCGTGGGCGAGCGCACCCATGGCCATTACTCGCGCTGGTCAAGTGATGAGATGGACGCCATTATCAAGAAGCTGCGCGAGACCGATCCCTTCAATACCGAAGCCGTCATCGCCGTGGGCACCGAAGGCCTCAAGGAAGCCGTCAAGAACATGCCCGGCATCCCGACCTACGGATATATCGGTTTTGTCGGCTGGGATGAGACCTACTGGACCAACTGGCCCGGCAGCGAAAACCCCTACAATGAACCTTATACCCACTGGCCTAACTTCAAGTACACAACCCCATTCCTGAAAGCCACTGGCGCTTAAGGCTATTCGCGTCCACATCAACCATGTAGCAAACTTCCCTGGGCGGGTTTTCCCGCCCAGGGGACCTTCTTGTTCACTTTTCTCTTGATTTTTCCGTATAATAATAAACGTAGCTTATTAACCCGACTTGAAAACATATGAGGGTAGAACCGTGGCATTTCTGAAACGATATCTCATCCCCCGTCTGATTCAATACTTTTTAGTAATTTGGCTGGGCATCACGGTAGTTTTCCTTATCCCAAGGCTCACCCCGAATGACCCTGTCATGCGAGTTATCGGTGAGATGAGGGGGCGGGGTTCCACATTAGAACCCGGCGCGATGGACGGCATCATCCGGGATCTGACCGAGATGTATGGCCTGGAAGGCTCCTGGCTCGACCAGTACTGGGCTTTTTGGGGCAGGCTCTTCCGCGGGGATTTCGGTGTTTCTTTCTTCCAATTTCCCACGCGGGTCAACAAGCTTATCGCCACCGCCTTACCCTGGACCCTGGGACTCCTGCTGACCACAACCGCCATCTCATGGATAGCAGGGAACATGATTGGCGGGTTAGCGGGCTATTATTCTCGCAAGACCTGGTCGCGAGCTCTGGATATCATTGCCATGGTGGTCCGCCCGCTGCCCTATTACATTTTTGCCTTTGCCTTGCTCCTGCTCTTTGCGTATGTCGTGCGCTGGTTCCCCATCACGGGCGGAGCGTCGTTGGGAGCAATACCTTCCTTCACCTGGGCGTTTATCAAAGATGTCCTCCGGCATTCAGTCTTGCCAGCCCTCTCGTTGAGCATTCTGGGAGGGGCAGTCACATTCCAGACGATGAAGCTGATAGTCCAAAACATCAATGCTGAGAATTTCGTCCAGTATGCCAAGATGGGCGGCGTGACCGAAAACCGCATCGTGACCAAGTACATTATTCGCAATGCGCTGCTGCCGCAAATCACCGGCCTGGCGCTTTCGCTTGGACAGATCTTCAGCGGGGCCCTGATCACAGAGATCGTGTATGGCTATCCTGGCCTGGGAATGCTGCTTTACCGAGCGATTATCAATGGGGATTACAACCTGATCATGGGAATCACCCTCTTTTCTATCATTGGTATCACAACGGCGATCCTGATCGTCGACCTGACTTATCCCTTGTTCGATCCAAGGGTGCGATACACATAAAGGAGGCCGGTTCCATGAAAATTCTCAGGGATTTATTCAAGGATTATCGCTTCGCTTTCAGCTTTGGCGTGCTGATCATCATCGTCATCCTGGCCCTCCTGTCCTTCTTCTCGCCCTATGATCCTACTTTATGGAACGTCGTGCCGAGAGATTTGAAGCCATCGGCCCAATACTGGCTTGGAACTGATTCGAATGGGCAGGATATCTTCTGGCAAGCCACTTATGCGGTGCGCAATTCTTTAATCATCTCGCTCATCGCCGGGTTAGTATCCAGGGTAATTGCCATTGTGGTTGGCATGGTTGCTGGCTATACCGGAGGCACGACCGACCGGGTATTGATGTTTATCGGCGACAGCCTGCTGGTGATCCCGCTCTTCTTGATCATGGTCATGCTGGCCATGCTGGTGCGGCAGTTCATGAACCTGGTCATACTAGGATTAATGCTATCAGTCTTCGGTTGGGCATGGGATGCGCGCCTGATCCGCTCGGTGATCTTAAGCCTGCGGGAGCGCGAGTTCACGAAGACTGCCATCCTTTCAGGCACAGGGACGATGAAACTGGTGTTGAAAGAATACATGCCATTTGCCATGCCGTTGATCTTCTCAACCCTGATTAATAACATTGCCTGGGCGATCGGGTTGGAGATAACACTGGCCATCCTGGGATTGGTCAATCTCAGCATCCCCACCCTGGGCACGATGCTGAACTGGGCGCTGTTCTACCAGTCGATTCTTCTTGGACGCTGGTGGTGGATCTTAACGCCGGTGATCCTGTCGCTGCTCCTGTTTATTGCCCTTTACTGGCTCTCAGTCAGCATCAGTGAATATCTCGACCCGAGAACTCGGATCCAGCGGGTTGGAGCGTAGGAGGGAAAAATGAGCGAACAACATCAGGCAATCCTGCGCACCGAGCAGTTAAAAGCATTTTATATCCTGGATGTCCATGGCACCCAGAAAGTGTCCAAAGCCGTCAACGAGATCGACCTGGAAATCATGGAGAACGAGGTATATGGGATCGCCGGTGAGAGCGGCTGCGGCAAGACAACGCTGCTCAAAACGCTGTTCGGCGCCATCGATCCCCCCCTGCGTCTGGTCGGCGGTAAGATTTTCTATAATGTTAACTGGGATTGGGTTGACATCACCACGCTGAGCGCCGAAGAGAAGCGCAAGCTGCGCATGGAGTATATCTCTTACGTGCCACAGGGCTCGATGAGCGTATTAAATCCTGTGTTGAAATTAAAGGACACCTACCAGGATTTCATCGCCAGCCATGTTAGCGGTCGCTCGAAAGAAGAATCGTTTGAGCTCGCTCAACAACATATCGCAGAGTTGGGCCTGCCGAAAAATATTCTGAATGCCTACCCGCACCAGTTATCCGGTGGAATGCGGCAGCGGGTCACCATTGCGCTGGCGGCGCTGCTCAAGCCGCGCATCATGATCGGCGATGAGCCGACCACGGCCCTCGATGTAGTGGTTCAACGCGGTGTGATCCAACTGCTAAAAGACATCCAGAGTAAATTACACAATACCATCATCATGGTTACCCACGATATGGGTGTTCATGCGAACATCGCTGACCGGATTGGGATCATGTATGCCGGGAAGATTGTCGAGGAAGGCCTTACCGAGAACATTTTCGGCAAGCCGCTCCACCCATACACGCAATTCTTGATTAATTCGCTGCCGAAATTTGGGGACAAGAATATCCGGGAAAGCGTACCAGGCAGCCCGCCATCTCTCACCGATGTGCCCAGCGGCTGCCCATTCCATCCCAGGTGCCCGTACGTAATGGATATCTGCCGGGAACAAATGCCGGAATTCGTTCGCCCAGATGGAAAACATCGCGTGGCCTGTTGGTTGGTCGGAGAAGGGAAACATGGAAAAACTATTTGAAGTGGATCATCTGACGAAACAATACGCCCTGGGTAGTATCATCGCGCGCACCGTGATCACCGCCGCCGAAAATGTCTCTTTCTATGTCAAGCCTGCAGAGATATTTACCCTGGCCGGGGAAAGCGGCTGTGGAAAAACAACCACCGCCAAGATTATCCTGGGGTTCGAAGAACAAACATCCGGGACGGTGACTCACAAAGGTCAGGTGAAAGCGCATAACGAAAAGGTGTGGTTCACTAAGGGTGTCCAGGCAATTTTCCAGGATCCATTCTCCACCTTTAACCCTCTGCGCACGGTCGACAGCTATTTCTTTGAAACGGTTGAAAACTATAAACTAGCACAAAACCGAAGCGAAGCCATTGATTTGATCGACCAGAAACTGAGAGCCGTGGGGCTTACCTACCATGAGTTCGCCGGCAAGTACCCCAATGAGTTCTCTGGAGGGCAGCTGCAGCGTATTTCAATTGCCAGGGCCTTACTGACCGACCCTAATTTAATTATCGCGGACGAGCCGGTGTCCATGGTTGACGCATCGCTGCGCATGTCCATCGTCAACCTGTTCAAGAAGCTGCGCGACGAGATGGGCGTCAGCGTACTGTATATCACCCATGACCTGGCAACCGCATACTACGTCAGCGAGCGCATCGCGATCATGTTCCGGGGAAATATCGTCGAGATGGGGCCGGTTGAGCAGGTTTTAATGGAACCCAAACACCCCTACACCCGCCTGCTGCGCGAATCCATCCCGGAGGCCGATCCGAAAAGAAGATGGCAAAACCGGGTAAACCTGACCGAATTGGAACACGAAGAGTATCTGCGGAAAGGCTGCAAATTTGCCGGGCGGTGTCCGCTGGTGATGGATATCTGCAAAAAGGAAGTCCCAGCCGACCTGTACGTTGGTGATGTCCTGGTAAAGTGCCATAAATATTCTGAACAATGAAAGAGTCATAGCTCGGCGACCATCCGGCCAGGCCAGACCATGCCTGCGCAACTGATAGCGACGAAACTCTTTATTCCTGCCCTCCGCCCGGAGCATGTCTCGCGCCCAAGGCTGACTGCTGGCTTTGATGCATCGCTTTCTCATAGATTGACCCTGGTTTCAGCCCCGGCGGGTTATGGTAAAACCAGCCTGCTGAGTGAGTGGGCCAGGGCGTGCTTGTATCCGGTGGCCTGGTTGTCCCTCGATGAAGGCGACAATGACCCGGCGCGTTTCCAGGAATACCTTTTTGCGGCCTTTCGAAATGCAGGGGTGATCCCGGATTTCGCAGCATCTTCAGCCCCTGATCTTCGCGATGCCCTGGCAGCCTTAATCAACTTCATCAACACTTCAACCAGCCCGGTCATTCTTGTTCTTGACGATTACCATCTCCTTACCTCGCAAAACATTCATGATGCTCTGGTCTTTTTATTAGACCACCAACCGGAGCAGCTGCACCTCATTCTTGCCACGCGTGCCGACCCACCCCTGCCCCTGGCACGCCTGCGCGGGCGGGGGCAGTTGGCCGAAATCCGTCTGGCTGATCTACGCTTCACCGATGAAGAAACGGTCCAGCTTCTCAATAACGTCCAGGGGCTTGAGATCAGCCATGAAGACGCGCTGGTACTGGCCCGGCGGACTGAAGGTTGGGCGGCCGGGCTGCAGATGGCAGTCGTCGCAATGCAATCCTTCGGCCGAGAGCGCAACAGCCAATCCGTCCGGAAATTCGTCCAGGATTTCAGCGGGAGTAACCGGTTCATCCTGGATTACCTGATGGAAGAAGTTCTCACTCGCGCAACGGGTGAAGTCCGTTTTTTCCTTCAACAAACAGCCTTTCTCGATCGCCTCACAGCCGGCCTATGCGCGGAGGTGATGAAAGAGCCAGTGCCCTTCCTGGACTTGGATAAATTATCTCACCCGGCGATGGATTCCGCTCGCTGCCAGTCAATCCTGCAAAGTATTGAGCAGGCCAATATATTTATCATTCCCCTCGATCCTGAGCGGCGCTGGTACCGTTACCACCCCTTATTCGCGGATTTGTTGCGAAAGCGCATGGAGGATCTTTCCCCAACCGCCGTACCAGAACTGCACCGGCGTGCCAGTTCCTGGTTCGAACGCCAGGGGTTGATTGAGCCGGCCATAGAGCATGCCTTGCAAGCCGCCGATTACCTGCACGCAGCCGATCTTCTGGCTTCGATCGTTGGGGAGCTATTTATCCGCGGCGAACTGGTGAACTTTTCGCGTTGGGCATGCGCGCTGCCTGAAGAGATTCTCCATACCCACCCGTTGTTAACGGTTTACCTGGGTTACCTCCTAATTCTGAACGGCGCATCTGAAGAGAAAGTGGAGGCCCACCTCCGGCAGGCCGAACAACACGAACCGGACCAGGGTACAAAAGCTGCCATCCTTATCCTGCGCTCGTTCTTTTTGTCGATGAAAGGCAGCACCCAGGCCAGCATCGAGATGGTCAGTCAGGCTATGAATGACCTCCCTCAAGAGCATGAATTCTTCAAGAATTATGGCCGTGTCATCATGGCGATACCCTACTTATGGTCAGGTAGGAGCCCAGAGGCTATCCGCATTTTTGAAGATGCGCTCGCGTCAGGTAAACGCAGTACGAACATTCTCTTCACGCCACTTCTCATGCGCCGCCTTGCCCGGTTATACATGGCGCTTGGACAGCTTGAAAAAGCCGGCCAGTACCTGGATCAGGCGATAAGCCTGGCCGCCGACCCACAAGGGCGGCCGCTGCCACATGCCGGGATGCTGCTTGTGACTCGTGGAAATTTAAGACGCGAGTGGAATGACCTGGACGCGGCCGAGGAAGATATCCGCCAGGGAATCGAAATGCTGGGCCAGTGGGGCAAAACCAGGCTGTCTGATGGCTACGCCTTCCTCGCCGATGTCCTGCAAGCGCGTGGCGATGGGGAAGCAGCCCGCCTGACAATGCAAATGGCAGTCGATCAAGCCCACAGTACCAAAGAATATGAACTCGACGATATCCGCGCGGCCTGTTTTCAGGCCCGGCTTTGGATCCGCCAGGGGAATCTTGCCGCAGCCGAAGAATGGGCCCGCGCGGCAGGGCTGGAAGATGATCCCGGCCCGGCTGCCCGCCTGGCTGGCGATCAGCCACTGTCCGACCGATTGAGAAATTACATGCGCCGCGAAGAATACCCTGTCCTCGCGCGGTTAAGATTGGCCCAGGGCCAGGCTGACCGGGCGCTCCAGTTGCTATCCGAATTACTGGATGTGTTCGAAAAAGAGAGCTGGGTATTCACCGTGCTGGAAGTCGAAATACTACGCGCGCTTGCATTTGACGCCATTGGCAACCGTGCGGCATGCTTCCGTTCTGTAAACAGGGCCCTGGAACTGGCTCAACCAGGCAGGTACGTGCGCGCTTTCCTGGATGAGGGCGACCGGATGTGCTCAATATTGCAAGCCTATCTTCCAGAGATTGGCGAAAGCCAGGGCCAATTGCTCGCGTATACCCGCCATCTTTTAGAAGAGTTTCAAGTGGATACTCATCGCCTTCTGGCCGCGCCAGAAAAGCAGGAACCTTGCAACCTTCCAGGCGTCGCCAGGCCAGTCAAACCGTTGGTTCAAACGCAAAGCCAGCCGGAGACCCTGATTGAGCCATTAAGCGAGCGGGAGCTTCAGATCCTGCGCATGTTATCCACTTACCTCACCATCCCTGAGATCGCCGATGAGTTAGGGATTGCGCCGTCTACCGTGCGAACCCATGTCAAAAATATTTACGGAAAACTGGATGTCCACGCCCGCATCGATGCGGTCGAACAGGCCCGCCAGAAACACCTTTTCTAGCCCCCGATTGGGTACTGGCCAGAATACCCCATTAAACATTGAATAATCCACCAGTCATGGGGAGGCATTCTCCCTCAATTCCCTGGTAAAGTACAACCATAATAATTGTGGGATATCAGTCTTCTGAGCCACTGTCGATTTCACCTTGCCCAATAAATGAAAGGGGCCCTAAATGGATGGAAATCGTCGG
>FWPV01016803.1_pt1 | contig 10248 bp, 8 predicted proteins | sample 2228371 | NCBI WGS metagenome assembly FWPV01 (sample SAMEA103939776, study PRJEB20133) | metagenome
CTACAAAAGTTAAAATTGGAAATCTTCAATTTTTCGTCCGCAATTGAGTGTACTTTTTTTGCGATATCTTCAAGCGGTAAGGTTCCGTCTATAACAATAATACGGTCGGGAGATTCCGCGGCGATCGTAAGGTATCCTCTTCTTACTCTATCGAAAAACTCTTTGCCGTTTCTCTCGAGACGATCCGGAACCTTCTTTGCCGATCTGATACGTTTGAAAGCAATTTCTACCGGAAGGTCGAAAATAAATGTAAGGTCAGGGGTTAAACCGCCTGCGGCAAAAGAGTTCATTTGCCTCAGAATTTCGACAGAAACCCCCCGGCCGAACCCCTGATATGCGAAAGTCGCCTCCTGAAAACGGTCGCAAATAACAATAGCTTCTTTTTTTAGTGCCGGAAGGATTTTCTCTCTTACATGCTGGGCACGCGAAGCCAGATAAAGCAATATCTCACACTCTATTGACATTTCGTAATTATCCCGATCAAGCAATACGGACCTGATCTGCTCAGGAATCCTGCCCCCTCCTGGTTCCCTGGAAGCGACAACCTCTCGTCCCTCGTCCCGAAACCTCTTCGCAAGCAATTCGGCCTGCGAGGTTTTCCCGCATCCGTCAATACCCTCGAATGTAATGAAAAAGCCCCTCTTCATAGCGCGCCGTGGCATTTTTTATACTTTTTTCCGCTTCCGCACGGGCACGGATCATTGCGGCCGACTTCGACGCCGCTCTTTACAACGGTTCGGACTACGAGATCCGACCTCGCCGAAATTCCCGGCGGTAAAGGAGAAGCGGCTTTGGGCTTTTTTAAGGCCTCCTCCGAGGAGGCAAAGATATCGAATTCGCCGTGCAGCGTCTGTGAGGTATCCACGCTTCGTGACGTATGTTCAACGCGTTCAAGACGGAAAATATAGTTGGTCACCTCTTTTGAGATAGACAAACGCAGTTCATCGAACATTTTCAGCGCTTCACGTTGGTATTCGTAAAGAGGATTCTTCTGGCCGAAAGCCCTGTACTGCACTCCGGCCTTCAGATGATCCATTTCGTAAAGATGATCCTTCCAGAGGTTGTCGATTACCATCAGGAAAACACCCCGTTCGAACTGCCTCATTGCTGCGGCTCCGAACCGCGTCTCCTTCTCCTGATAACGGCTTCGCACCTTGTTCCAGATCTCCTCGTAAAGTTCTTTCTGAGTTTTACTGGAAAGTTCGGAATCGGGTATACGGTAGGTGACTCCAAAAGTGGTCTGCAGTTCCGCATACAAAGGCTGAAGCGCCCAGTTTTCCGGATACTTCCCTTCGCTTGTATGCCGAAGTATGATATCTTCAAGATAGGTAGCTATTTGCTCGAGTATTTCATCTTTCAGATCTTCGCCCCGAAGAATACGCTGACGTAATCCGTAAATCTCCTTTCGCTGAAGGTTCATAACATCGTCGTATTCCTTAAGATGCTTCCGTATCTCGAAATTGCGTCCCTCCACCCGTTTCTGGGCGCCGCTTATGGATCTCGACACGAGCGGGTGAGAAATGACCTCGCCCTCTTCCGCTCCCAGGCGGTCCATAATAGCGGCGATTCGTTCGGAGCCGAAAATCCGCATAAGATCATCGTCCAACGACAGGAAAAATTTCGAAGAGCCGGGATCTCCCTGCCTGCCCGACCGGCCTCGCAACTGGTTGTCGATACGCCGGCTCTCGTGTCTTTCTGTACCGATTATATGCAGTCCTCCGGCTGCTATGACCGCTTTTTGTTCCTCCTTTAATTTTTCCAGAAGTTTGGGGTATTTTTTACGTTTTTCCTCTAACGTGAGTTCGTTCGGGTCGATACCTTCCTTCAGCAGTTCCTGGTTGGCCAATACCTCGAAATTTCCCCCAAGAACAATATCCGTTCCTCGTCCGGCCATGTTGGTGGCTATGGTAACGGCTCCGAGCCGTCCGGCCTGAGCTACGATTGCAGCCTCTTTGGCGTGCTGCTTGGCGTTGAGCACTTCATGCGGGACGCCGGCGCGTTGAAGAAGCTTGCTCAGAAGCTCCGATTTTTCTATGGAAGTGGTGCCGACAAGACAGGGCTGGCCGGTTTTGTGCTTTTCTATGATCTCCTTGACAATAGCATTATACTTTTCGCGGGAAGTTTTGTAAATCTCGTCATTGTAGTCGATTCGAATAAGTGGACGGTTAGTAGGAACTGTCACCACATCCAGTTTGTAAATTTCGTGAAATTCTGCAGCCTCCGTGGCGGCTGTTCCGGTCATTCCAGCAACCTTACGGTACATTTTGAAGAAATTTTGGAATGTTATGGTGGCAAGGGTCTGGTTCTCGCCTGCAACTTTAACTCCCTCCTTCGCCTCCAGAGCCTGGTGCAGTCCTTCGCTGTAACGTCTACCGTGGAGAATGCGGCCCGTAAATTCGTCGACGATAAGGATTTGTCCGTCCTGAACCACATAATCGACGTCCAGTTCGTATAGGGAATAGGCGCGAAGTAGTTGACTTACGCTATGGATACGCTCAGATCTTTCCGCATACAGACGATGGGCTTCTTCTCGCTTCTGCGCTTTTGTTTCTTCGTCAAGTTCAGGGTCGTTGTCGATCTTGCCGATCATCTCAGCAAGGTCGGGCACCACAAAAAACTCCGGCGTGGAACCGCTGATCAGCATACGTCCCTTCTCGGTGAGTTCCGCGCTGTGACCCGATTCGTCTATTGTAAAGTAAAGCTCCTCGTCGATTTCGTGAAGTTTACGGTCGCGCAGATAATCGGTCTCCACCTGTTTCATGTATTTGGCGACGCCCGGCTCCTTGAGCAGTTTCGCAAGACGCTTGTTCTTAGGGGCGCCGCGCTGAACTATCAGCATTTTGAGACCGCATTCGTACTCTTTCCCGGGCTGCTTTAGAAGTTCTTCGGCCTCGCCTATTATTTTCTGCACAAGGGCGTTCTGCGCATTGACCACCTTTACGACCCGCGGTTTCAGCTCTTCATACTCCTTATTGGAACGGGTAACCTGTCCGGAAATTATGAGAGGCGTACGCGCTTCGTCGATAAGTATATTGTCGACTTCGTCGATAATTGCAAAGTTCAGTTCCCGCTGAACGCACTGATCGGGCGATACAGCCATGTTGTCGCGAAGGTAGTCGAACCCGAATTCGTTGTTGGTGCCGTAGGTAATGTCGCAGCAATATGCGGCCCTGCGTTCGGGGCTGTGCGGCTCCGAAAGGTCGAGACAACCTACGGTAAGTCCCAAGAATTTGAAAATCTTTCCCATCCACTCGCTATCACGTTTGGCAAGGTAGTCATTAACCGTAATCACGTGAACGCCTTTACCGGTAAGAGCATTAAGGTAACAGGCCATAGCGGCTACTTGCGTCTTACCTTCGCCGGTCTTCATTTCGGCAATTTTTCCCTGGTGTAAAATTATGGCTCCGATCACCTGGACGTCGAAATGGGCCATAAACGGAATATCTTTGCCCGTAAAAGGATCTTTTACGATTCTACCTTCGCCCAGAACCCTGTGCGTTGCCTCACGGAAAACGGCAAAAGCTTCGGGTAGTATGTCGTCAAGCGTTTCTCCCTCGGCTATTCTGTTTCTGAATTCCGCGGTCTTACCGGATAATTCCTGATCAGTATAGCGTGCAGTAACTTCACGTAAAGCATTAACCCTATCAAGTATGGGTTTTAATTTTTTTATGTCTCTTTCCTGCTTCGAACCGAAAATTTTTGCAATAATATCTAGAAATGTCATTTATTTTTAGCCTTTTCTACTTCGATATTCCTTATTTTCAAATCTGTAATTTCGCCGTTATCAAACAGTCCCTTTATTTCCTGAAGCAACTCTGCTTCAAGTTCACGTATTTTCATCTCTTTAATCTCCTTGGGCTGTAATGTCCTCTTTACTATTACCTTAATATCATCCCTTCGTAACAGTATCGACGGCCGTTTCTCGATTTCGTTGAAAAATAGCTCCAGCGACAGATAAATTACTATATCTTTTCTGCTTTCGATTCTGCAGGGAATAGAAGGTAGTTCTATTGAAAAGGATTCAGGAGCCGGCTCCATTGATTTCCGAACCTGTTCCGGGGGCTTGTTGTCGTCCACATACGGCTTGATATCGGATTCGCCTGAATCGGTAACATAAGAGAAGCTTGAGGCCGTTGAATCCGTATATTTATTGTCACTCTTTTTATTCTGTAATCGATGGGGTGTTTTCTCTTCAGACCGAAGCGGCTTCGGTAGAATAGGTAATTTCAGCAAGTCGCTGTTGTTAATAACAATCACTCCTGCGACCGCGGCAGCGGCGGCAATAAAAAAAGAGAACATCAGAAGTTTTTTTTTCTCACGACGCGCCGAGGCTTCCCACGCGCTCTCTCTCATTGGTTTTCCGGCTCCCGGAACGGTGTTTCGATCACGAGTCTCCTGTTTATCATAACCATACCGATTAGGCTAGTTAGACAACGGACATATATAAAAAAGCAGATTTATCAGCTGTGGCCTTCGAAAACAAAGGGATATACGACCTCAACCGCTCCTGCGCCTTCGACGGCAGGGAACTCCCACCGTTTAATATACCTTATCACCATCTCGTCGAATTCACTGTTTCCTGTTGTCGACTTTACAACCGTTACATTTGCTACAGCGCCAGATGGAAGAATTACGAATTTTATTGTAAGCCGTCCGGTTAATGTCGGGTCGCGCTTGAGCCATTCCTCATATAATCTTTTCAGCCGCCGCGATTCACGGTTTACCACGCTCTGTATCGCCGCCTGACTGCGCTCCTGGAGAGAGGCCGACGCTCCGCTGACCTCAGGTGGCGCCGTAGTTATATTCACCTCGATGTTGGAGGCGACTTTTGTTACTGTAGTCCTTCCGATCTCCTCCCGCCGAACATCGACTCCTTCCGTGCGCGATTCCCGCCGGGCAATTACTTCGGAAGCGTCTACGTTTCTGGAGACAAAAGTGCCTTTTGTCAACTTAAGCTCTCCCAGATCCGTTACGCCGAGCCCTGCAGTGCCTAGAAGATCGGAAGCAGATGAAAATTTTCCTCCGCCGCTTCCGCCTGCCGCCGTTATTGCCGCAAAGATTCCCGCGGATTGAATCTGCCTGGCAGCCTGCTCCCGCGCCAACCGCCGTTTCTCGATTCCCGCTTCCTGACGCTTTTTCTTTTCTACGAAAGTCTCTTTCTCCCTGTCGATTTTTACCTCTTCTTTTTTCTCTTCGATTTTTTCTTTCCTTTTCGCATCGGTAATTCGTTCGGTTACTTCCGCAACCTTGGGACGTACAGCGGATTCGGGCTGATTGAGAACAAGCCGGGCATACCGCTGCTGGATTTTTGTGATCTCTTTCTCGCTTACAATTTCAGGGGGTTTCCGCAACGATAGCACTCCCACCGATGTAAAGCAAACCACCATGCAAATCAATACGAGCAGGCTGAACCGGCTATCGAAACGTCCGAAAAATCCCTGCCTGAACTCTTTCGGAAAAAAAGCGCTAGCCTGTGCAACCGCAGCCGTTTGCGAAAAAACAATTCCTCCCGAATCGGCACTCATTATTCGTTTCTATATACAAAAAGATTCATGTTCGGATAACCCGCCTGTCCGCATGTATACATAACCCTCGTAAGAAGAGAGTACGGAATCTCCACATCACCCTGTATGGTTATCTCTCCCGAGAAATCGGTATTGACCGCAGAAGCCATTTTTTTGGCCTCCTCCGAATAACGCAAAAGCACTTCATACAAAGGAGCAATCATAAATTCTTTTTGCTGTAACAATCGTTTGTATGCTTCGCCTTCGACAACCACCTTATTCTCAACAGAAATGCTGCTTCTCGAAATCTTGACGCTCAACGACTCTTTTGCTTTCTTCTCTATAGTCGACTTGGGAAGCGTCAGTTCATCGGCCGGCGTGACTATAGCGCCCTCGGTTGAAAAGTTTTTTATAAGAAAAACAAGAATTATTGTGAACATATCCATCATCGATGTGATGTTCAGTTTCGGTTCCTCGGCTCCTCTTCTTCGCCGCGCCTGTCTTGCCGCACGTGGATTCGCCATTACTGTACAATGCCTCCCGCTATGGAAACATTCGGAAAAAGCGTAACCGTTCCGGCGGGAGTAACTGCGCTTCTTGCCGCATCCATCACCGAAACGACAGTCTGGTAATTGATCCTGTCCTCGGCCACTATTTTAACATTTTCATGGTCATCGAATATCCCCGCCGAACAAAAATCATTCTGTGTGTAAAGACGCCATAGTTTCCACAGATCGGTCTGAGGATGCAGATCGGGTTTGACGGCCCGGATCATCTCGTACAGAACCATACGCTTTACTTCTGCAAGTCTGCGGTTGAGTTCGGCGTAATTGAATTCTCCGTCGATTAACGGTATATCGACTTCACTAGGCTTAAGCGTGTCTTTCCTGAAATAGTGAAAAAGATTGAAACCCTTTTTGGTTATTGCGACGCCGAGATCGAGCTTTGCGTTTTTCGGCACGTTCTCTTCATCGCCTCCTCCGGCAGCAGAAGATTCGGGGAGTTTGAGTTCGATCATTCCCAGTTTGACGAATTCCGAAGAAGAAAGCAATAAAGGTATAAGCACGACCATAAGGTTCATAAACGGAACGATATTCGGTTCCGTTTCAATCTCCTGTCTTATGCGCCGGTCGGAAATACGGTATGATTTTCCTATTTCTTTCTGAGAAACAAGCAGTTTGATAACCGAAACGGCATACCGGTCGATTTCGGAAACCGTCTCGTCGATGCGGTTTCTTATTGCAGAATAGGCAAGTACGCAAGGCACCGCTATCATAAGTCCAAGCAGGGTGGTATTCATTGCAGCTGAAATACCTGTAGCAAGCATTGACGATTTTTCAAGCGGCGATACTTCGGGTCTGGCCACTGCGGAAAATGCAAGTATCAGGCCGTAAATAGTCCCCATAAGGCCGAGCAGTGTGGCAAGATTTCCGCAGGCTGCAATAAAGTCTATTCTGCGCTCGAGGATCGGAATCTGACGAAGCGACTCCTCTTCCATTGCAAGGGGTACCATTTCCGAAGAGACGGACGCACGTTGAATTCCCGCGCCAAGGATCTGCGGCAATATCCGGTTTTTTCCGCTCATACAAAGGCCGTAAGCTTCCGGGAGCTTCCCTTCCTTTATAAGCTGGCCCAGTCTTTCGACAAAACGGAAAGAATCGATATTGGTCCTGCGTGCCAGACCAATCCAGCGTTCTATTATCACGAACAGCGACGCAACGGCTATCCCCGATAGTATCCACATAAAAACAAAACCGTTCTGTGAGGGTGAAAACGAGCGGAAAAATTCGTTCAGGATGCCCATCGGTGATTTTCTCCGTTGACCTTTGGCTACAGATTTATCTCTTTGGCAATTTTATTATCAGCAAATATTTTGATGTTTTTATGCGTTACATGAATTCCCACGCCTTCCTTAAGTTGGGCTGCGCTTATGTGGAATTTCTGAGTTTTATAAGATCGTTCGGCAAGCACATTGACAAGCCGGAGGGAATATTCGTCGATCTGATCGATCAGTTTCTGGGTTTTTCCTTTAAAAAACGTGTAAAGTGCGATCGAGGGGATTGCGATGAACAGACCCAGGAATGTGGTGTTCATGGCCGCTGCTATTCCCTGTGCGAGAAGCGTGGACTTTTCTGCAGGATCGATACCCGGTTTTCCTACGGCGGCGAATGCTATTATTAGTCCGTAGATCGTTCCCATCAGGCCGATGAGGGTGGCGATGTTGCCTATGGTGCCCAGAAATACGGTGCGTTTTTCTAGCTGGGGAATAACCCGCAGAGTCGCCTCGTCAACCGCATTCCTTATTCTTTCCGCGCCTGCATCGGCCTCATTAATCGCCGCCTTAAATACCTGACCCAAAGCGGTTCTTCCGGCTTTCTCCACCATGCGCTGCGCGGCCGTAAAATCGTTGTTCCGGATATTACTTATGACGTCTTTGACAAAAAGATCCACCCTGAACGCGCTTCGGGCGGTAAGAAAGAAAAACCTTTCGAGGGCAATGGCAAGGCCGAATACGCCTGCGCCCAGAATTATCCACATGAAAATCCATCCCGGCTGGGTCGGATTGAAAGAGTAAAGAAACATCGACATGAAACTCATGTGCAGCCTCCGTTTTCTGGTAGATATCTCCTTCTTATACTCTATACATAGTTAAGACGGTTCTTATTTTACTACTGATTTCCTCCCTCAATATCAACAAATATTGCTTTCAAACTTAAAGCAGACAGGCCCCCGCTGCCGTCTTCATGGAATATAATTGGTAATCCGTTTATTCCGAAATGAAAAAGCTCCGTCATACGGCGATTTTTCCAGTATCGATTTCTCGACACCTCCCGCTATATTACCTGTTTTCCCGAGACTCTGTAATACCATAGGCTCGAAATCGGGCCTCTGTTCGGCTTTGATCAGCACTAGCTGCGGACGCCGGATTTTTCCCTCTATACGCTGCTCTTCGAAAATGAACTTTTTTGTGTTTTCCGCCTCCCCTTCATTCCGGCTGGTTTCTCCATTTATCGAGAAAAGCCCAAAAATAATTATCAATACACTAACTCTAATATTCGGTCGCAACTTTGCCCTCCACAATGGATAATGAAAATATTAATTATATCTGTCCGGATACAACATTGCAATGTTGCGTTTACGCAGCCGGTTCAAAATCGCCTTGACGGCTTTGTTTTTAAAAATCAGTGAGTTCTTTATATTCCTCGGGAATGGAATATTGACATTAGAGATTTCATTCACCCACATATCCAGTTTGGTTTCGTCATGCTCAGCCGTATATATGGGCGGCGGAGCGTCGGTCAGCCAGAAATCGTCATCGATAAAACCGGCAATCTTCGCATCCCTGTAGAGTTCGGTTGCCGGAAGAACTTCGGTTTTGGAGGCTACGATCAGGTAAGGTTTTATTTGACGCATAAGCTTTTTGGTCTCTTCGATGGAGGAATCGGTTTCTCCGGGGTTACCTACCATCAATAAAGCAACGGTTGCTATTCCCTCTTTTTTGAAAATTTCGAATGCTCTTATTGCCCTTTCGTTGGTGATCTCCTTACTGATTTTTTTCATCACTGAAGCATCGCCGGTTTCGATGCCGAACGCGGTCCATACACAACCCGAAATTCTCATCCGGTAGGCAAGCTCCTCGTTTACCGAATCCACACGCGTCATGGCATTCCACGTTATACCGAGCCTTCTGCCGACTATTTCTTTGCATATTTCTATAACCCGTTGAGTATCTGCGGAAAAATTATCGTCGAGAAAATTGATATGTTCCACTTTATATTTGCTTACAAGCAGCTCAATTTCATCCGCAACATTCCTTGCAGATCTCATCCGCCATCCGCTTCCCCAGAAAGGCGCAACCGAACAGAACCGGCATTTATAAGGACACCCCCGGGAAGTTGCTATTGAGGCGTAGGTTCTGGAACCTATGACTTTTCCGTTATGTTTCAGGACGGCCAACTGATACGGATATGCAGCGGCTATGGTACGGTTTTGAGGCGTCGGTTGCCGGAGCGGAAAAGGAACGGCGTCGAGATTTTCGATAGGCTTCCGGGGAGGTGTAGCAACCGAATCGCCGCCGTCTGTGAAAACCAGGCCGCTCACCTTACGGAGGTCGCCGCCGGTTTCCCATGCGTAAATCAGCTCTTCAAAGGTTTCCTCGCCTTCTCCTACGACAACCGCGTCTACAGGCAGACTTCGTACGATCTGAGACGCCATGGCGCTGGCGTGATGGCCTCCGAAAACAATTTTAACTTTAGGGTTTATCTCTTTAATCAATCGGGCCGTTCTGAAAGCGGAAAACCGGTCGACGCTGTGGGAGCAGGCTACGGCGGCGATATCGAAGCGGCGGCTTCTTATGAAATTCTCGGCCCTTTCCCACGGCCACGTATACATGTCGGCGACTTCGACGTCGTGATTCTTTACAATAGCATAAGAAGCCAGATAGCCGACGCCCAATGTATCATCCACCCGGATTCCGTATGCGGTTTTGTCTTTTGTTAAAGGGACATACTGCGGAGGATTCAAAATAACGGTTTTCATATAAGAGCGTTCATTTCCGGTCTTTCATTTACAATAAACTTTGAATAATTGGTCTTACAAACAACCTTTACGTCTTCCGCCTCACCCGTCGTTTCATATTTGACAATAAAATATTCGACACCTATATTTTTAATTCGCGGGCGGTTTTTAATTTAAAATAACAATATTGTCCGACGACCGTTCAAGCCGAGAGCGTCATATCATC
>FWPV01016804.1_pt1 | contig 10248 bp, 6 predicted proteins | sample 2228371 | NCBI WGS metagenome assembly FWPV01 (sample SAMEA103939776, study PRJEB20133) | metagenome
CAGGCGGCGGCCGAAAGTTGATCGTATCCTGCAAGTGTAGGGGGTCGGGATTCTGCGTCACCATCACCGGCCACGGATTAGCGGACTTGGTGATGGTGCGCTCGATGCCGAACGCGTTGCGCAAGTGGAGCCGGGCCGTGACGCCATAGACCGACGGTGTGCCCGTAAGGCCGACATACACTCGCACGAGCGTGTCCTTCTCGGCGATCAACGGGATAGGCGTCCCGCTGATCGGGTCGTTCTGCTCGACGAAGACCTGCGCGACCTCGATGCGGGCTACGCGGAGATCGGGGAGCGGGGTTGGGGTCGGCGTGCGTGTTGGGGTAGGCGTGACAGTCGGAGTCGGGGTTCGAGTCGATGTCGGCGTGGGTGTCGGTGTACTTGCACCCCCCATCGCCAACTTCGCTACAAAAGCATCGCCACCGTAGTTCCCGGGATTGTAGCTGCGGTCGAAGGCGTTCTGCGTTGTGGGGAATGCGGCAGAATATGTGTAGCCCGTGACATAGGCAAAACCATCGACGTCCAGGGCGATGTTCTGTGCTGCATCGTTATCATTGCCTCCCAAGAAGCTGCTGTACAGCAGGCCGCTCCCACTGGCATTCAAACGGGCGATGAAAGCATCTCCAGCGAAGCTGCCTCCGTTATAAGAGCGATCAAACGCGTTTTGTGTCGTAGGAAATGCAGTAGACTGGGTGACTCCTGCCACTGAGATTCGGCCGCTGCTATCAATCGCAATTCCGAAGGCCTCATCTGCTGAAGCACCTCCAAGCAGCGTACTGAACACCAACGCACTGCCCGTGGAGTTCAATTGTGCAACCGCCACATCCACACCTCCGTTGTAACCGCGGTCAAACGCCCCACTTGTAGTTGGGAAGTCAGACGACGTCGTACTGGCGGCGGTCAGCACACTGCCGTCTGAGCGCATGATCGCGCAATCAACGGAATCAGAACTGCTTCCGCCGAAAAGAGTGGAGAACAGCAGTCCCCCCCCAACTGTGTCGACTTTCGTAACGAATCCGTCCGTGCCACCATTACGACTCCTATCGAATGCCCCGGTAGTAGTTGGAAAATCGACGGAAGACGTTTCACCAACAATGACTACCTTGTCACTATCGTCAACAGCGATTGCCATGCCTGCGTCCACGCCATCTTCCACCGAAGTCGATAGTCCCTTGCCGCCAAGGAAAGAGCTATACAACAGCCGCTCGCCGTTCTCACTGAATTTGCTCACAAACGCATCGGGACAACGATTGGTGTAGGACAAACACAATTCTTCAGCATAAGCACGATCAAAGGCATTTCCAGTAGTTGGAAAGTCCGATGACTGCGTTGCGCCAGTGACGTATATCAAGCCTCTTTGATCCACCGCGATATCGCCCTGTGTCTCATCTTGGTTTCCACCCAAAAACGTACCAAAGTTGAGTTGAGCACCCTCTGGACCAAGTTTGATCACGAAGAGGTCATAGCAGGTCCAGTAATGACAATAGCCACCCCCTTGAGTGTTGTCAAATGAGCCTGAAGTAATAGGGAAGTCGCTGGAGTTGGTCCTGCCTGTTACGTAGGCACTGCCGGACGCATCTATTGCGATGGCGCGACCACCGTCGCTGCCACCGCCTCCCACGAAAGTAGCATAAACCAGATTATTACCGGTCGAACTGAATTTGACGACAAATGCGTCGTCGGAGCCGCCCAAACTACGATCGAATGCACCCGGCATCGTAGGAAAGTCACCGGAGTTCGTCTCGCCTGTCACATAGGCGCTGCCCGCCCTGTCTGTGGCGATATCGTACCCTTGCTCACCACCGTCGCCGCCCAGAAAGGTGCTGTACGCAAGGTCGGCGGGATTGTCGGCCGGGGATTGCAGATTGGCGATCGCCGATTGCGGAATGGACTCGGGAGAAGCAAAAGGTGCTTCTACATCGAACACCTGCGCTTCGCCCCTCGGCACCGACACGTGGCTGGTTGTTGCGATCCGCAGCAACGGCCAGGTAGCTTCGCCCGCGTCCGTGTTCAAGCGCAGGACGCCTCTGACCGCCGTCACTTCGTCGGCACCCTCCACCCGCAGCCGCACTGTGCTCAGGTCTGCGCTGGGTTGTACAGCCAGCCGCTGCACCATCCGCCCGTCCTCACTTGTGATCTCCAGATCCACCCCAGGGTACAGGTCCACATACCGCACGCCGCCCCACACCGGCACATCCGGTCGCCACCGGTCTGGATCGTTGCCGATGAAGTAGCTCACCACCGTATCCAGCCGGTCGAACGGCTCGATACGTGGGTGCGGATTCGCGTCCACAAAGGATAGTTTGATGTTGACGCCGCGGGCCGGTGGTTGGTCGGCAGGTTGCAGGTCGAAGGCGGCCGGGTCAAGTCTTCGCAGCCTGTCCGCCCGTGAATCTGCAACCGGAGTCCGTTCGGCCACGGTGAGCCAGATCGCGTCCTCGGCCAGCCACATCGTTCCCGAGGTTCCGCCCCACACCTGGAAGCGCGCGGCCTCAGGCCATTGGCCGGCATTCTCGATGAACATGACCGGGCTGGAGCGGAAAGACTCAGCGGGGACACGGGGCGCGGTCTGGGCGTCGGCTGCGCTGACGGCGAGCAGGGCGGAGAGCGGTGCGCCGGATGTCAGCGCCAGGACGGCCAGCAGGATCAGCAGGATGGAAGTTTGGCGGTGAGATTTAGCAGACATAGCGCAACTCCTTGGTTTGCACGAAGAGGCAGCGCTCTCACAGCGCCGCCCGCAGTCAGTTCCCCCTTCATCACCAGCACGCGACCTGATACCAATCCACCACAGCTCGGATCTTGGCCCAGTCGTCGAACTTCACGGCGAACTGTCTGCTGCGGATGTTCGACCCCTTGATCCACAGCGTGTACGGGTTCACGGACAGCGCCGTCACCTCGTACCCGCCGTTGGGCGCGACGCCGAACTCGTGCACATACTGGTTGGTCGCGGCGGGGCCTTCGATATGCATGACTGCACCTCGCGGCGCGAACGGCTGACCTTGCCGGTTGTAGACTACCCCGACGACCTCAGCGCAGCAGCCCTTGTGCTCCTCGAAATGGCGCAGGCGAGGCTCGAAACAGAGCGCAGCGGGAGCAGGCGCGGCCGGCGCCGCGGCAGCCGCCGGCGCGACCTCGGCCCAGCGTACGGGCGCAGGTGCTTCGATGCCCTCCGGATGCAGCAGCTCGATGGTGGGAGCGAAGAGGGTGCTGTCGCCGAAGTCGTCGCCCCGGGCGCCCACGACGAAGTAAAATGAATCGCCGGACTTCGACATCGCGGTCAGATCGAAGGCGGTGCTGCTGGCATCACTGCTGCCCAGCACACCCTCCCAGAGCAGGTTCTGGTTCTGCAAGATGCGCACCGTTGAGCCATTGCCGCCAGACCCGAAGCGTGGCTCCTTGCGCGCAACGCCATAGATGTGCAGCTGGCCGTCGTAGGGGCTGACCCACAAGCGCACCGCGTCGTTGCGCACGCTGGGATAGGCCCCCATACTCCAGACCCGCATGGCCGAGCTGTAGTTCGCGTTGCAGCACCAGCGATAGGTGCCGTCGCTGTCAAAGGGCATGCGGACGTACTTGGCGCTGCCGGGAGCAGTCGAGGCCAGGTAGAACCAATCCCGGAAGCCCTGCTGGCTGGAGAAGTCGGCGCTGGCCTGGGCCACCACCAGGCGTTGGGGCAAGGGCGGCCTGGCCACGACCGGCGCAGCTTCGACCGGGTAGTTGGCCTTGACGTATTCGCTGCTCACCCAGCCTGTGCGCTCGGGCGAGGCCTCGACCTGTACCCAGGTCGCGTCCTCGGTGCGGGCGGTGATCGTTACCGCGTCCCCGGCGGTGAGCTTGCCCAGCACGAAGTAACCGGTTCCCGGGCCACTGCGCACCCGCAAGGTCGTCACGTCGTCGCTGATCACGCCCAGGTGCGGGCCCGGCAGCGGGGTTGGCGTCGGAGTCGGAGACACGGTGGGAAGCGGGGTCGGCGTCGGCAGTTGGCAGGCGCGCAGCTTCTCGATGGCCTCCGGCCGCGCCGGCGCCAGGCCGCGGGCCAGGCCATACTGCTTGCGTCCCTCCGCAATGTCGCCCGGCTCACCGGTGGCGCACAAAGCCTCGCCGTACGCCACGTACGCCAGGTAGAGGCGGTCGGCCACGTCGGCGTAGTCGGGCGCCGCTCGGTGCAGCTCATCCCAGGCTGCGATGGCCTCGGGGTACCGCCTGGCGTCCAGGGCCGCCTGTCCGGCCAGGTAGAGATCGGCCCGTCCTTTGCCGGCAAGCGCCTCAGCATCGTCAGGCCGTTCCTGCAGGACGCAGGCCCAGTGGACGCCGGCCGCGGCCGGATCTCGCGCCTGTTCGGCCTGGCGCGCCAGGTTGGCGCAGGCCGTTGCCAGCAGGGCGCTGACCTCGGCCGGCTGGTAGCTGGCGCCGCGCCACGTTCCTTCGGGATCGGCCGCGCGGAGTTGCCGCAGCAGGGCAAGCGCCTCCGACCATGCACCTGCGGCCTGGCGTTCCTGCGCCTGGCGCCAAAGCGCGTCGGGGTTGGCCGGGCTTCCCATCGTGCGCGCGCTTTGGGCGGTCTGCGTTCTTTGCGCCAGCTTGCCGGGCAGATCCAGGGCGATGGCCGCAACGGCAAGCGCGGCCAGCAGTGCGATCGGGATCAGCCAGAGCCACCATTTACCGCGTCGCGCAGGCGAAGCAGGCTCGACCGCGCCCACCGGCGGGATGATCTGGGTCGGCTCAAGATATATAGGCGCCGGCTCGGCTGCGGTCTGGGCGGTTGCCGCGCCGCTCTCTGAAGCCGGAGCGCCACAATTCATGCAGAACTTCTGGCCCGGCTTGATCGGTTGGCCGCACCGGGCGCAGGTCACTTGCTGCTGCACCGGCGCGCCGCAGACATTGCAGAAACGCGCCCCTTGGGGCAAAGTGGTTTTACAGGCGGGACACTGCATTGCTTCTCCCCCTTATCCGTTCGCTGTTATCCACTCGTTGCCAGTGCTTCGATTCAGCGCGCCCAATCTGGCGACCAGGCGTTGTAGTCCGACCTCGTCAGCTGGTAAAGCCGGTTGCCGGCGGCATCGGCTACGAACAGGATCTGCCGGTCGCCAGCCGGCTTGTAGATCAAGCGTAAGCCGTCCGGGCTCCAGGCGGGACCGTTGCCGTCCCGGATCAGGCGTTGCGCCTGGCCTGATGTCGCGTCAATGACGAGCACGCTGATCAGGCCGTCATCGTCGTCGTCCGCGCCGAACGCGAGCCGGGCGCCATCGGGCGACCAGTCAGGCCGGTGCAGGTAGCGCCCCGGATCGTCCCGCTGCTTGCGGGATGCATAGCTGTACAACACGCGGCGGTTGCTCCCGTCGGTGTTCATGATCATCACGACGATGCCGGGGTAGCCTGGATTCTGGGACACATAGGCGATCTGGCCGCCGTCGGGTGAAACGGCCACGAACCGGTTGTCGCCGCCGTCCGCGGTTAGCCGGCGTACGTTCGAGCCGTCGGCATTCATCCGGTAAATGTCCCAACCCCCATCGCGGCGGCTGGCAAACGCCAATTCGGAGTTGTTGGGGAACCAGGCCGGGTGATCATCCTCGGCCGGATGGTTGCTGATGGGCCGGGCGTTGCTGCCGTCGCTGCGCGCGACGAAGATCTCCGTGTTGCCGCCGACTTTTGACACATAGGCGACCAGCGCGCCGTCGTTGCTCAAGACCGGGTCCCAGAAGTACTCGTTGCCGCTGGTGAGCGCCCGCAGCCCCTGGCCGTCCCCGCGCACGGTGAAGATATGGGCGAACCCGTTGCGGTCGCTAGCAAAGATCACCTTGCCCACGACCGGCGTGGGCGTGACCGGCGTCGCTGTGGCCGTGGGCGTCTCCGTGGGGGCCGGCGTCGCCGTGGGCAAAGGTGTCGCGGTGGGCGGCGGGGTCGCAGTCGGCCGCGGCGTCGCGGTGGCCGGCGAGGGCGGCGTGTTTGACGGCGGAGCAGCGGTCGCCTCAGGGAGTTCACCGGCGGGTGTGATCGTCCTGCCTGGTGTCGTTGCGCCACCGGCCGTCCTTGCGGAAATTGCGGCCGGCGTCCATGCGGCCTGCCCTTGGCCGCCCAGGTCTATCAACCCGCGCTGCCAGGCAATAGCCGCGGCGGCAATCACCGCGATCGCCACGAAAAGCGGCAAGAGCCACAGCCAGTTACGCTGTCGGGGCGCGACTGAGGACGCCGCAGGTATCGCGACGGGCGCCGGCCGGGCCGGGAGCGCCTGTCCGCAGGCATGACAGAACCGGGCGTCCGCCTTGATCTGCTGCGCCCCACAGAAGGGGCAGAAGAGACTCCCGTTGGTCATTTTTGCTCCTGATAGTTACCAGGCAGACGTCGCTTTCGTACTGCCACTGGCTGTTACCGCCAACTCGGGTACGCGCCTCCCTCAAATGTCAGTTGGCGAAGATCGCTGCCATCTGAGCGAATCACGTAGATCTCGTCGCGCCCGCTCTCGCTGGATGTGAACGCAATGTGTTGCCCATCCGGAGACCAGACCGCGCCCCAGATCGCCTTCAGGCCCTCGAAGATCTTTCGCTCCTGGCTGCCGTCGGGCGATATAGCGTAGATCGCATTCTGGGCGGATCGCCGGGAGAGGAACAGGATGCTGCTGCCATCGGCGGACCAACAGGGCGACCAGTCGATCACCGTATTCGCTGTCAGCCTGCGCGTCACTCCATCAACAACGGAGATCGTTTTGATCTCCCATGTTGTTGGCTGGGTACTCCCTGAGTTGAAAGCCAACCAGGCGCCATCAGGCGACCAGACCGGATGGCCGTCTCGCTCAGGCCCGGCCGTTAGCCGCACCAGGTTCTCGCCGTTGGCATCCAGCACATATAAATCTGCAGTGCCGGAACGATCGGAGGCAAAGGTGATGCGTTTCCCATCAGGCGACCAGGCTGGCAGACGGTCCTCCGCCGCATCATAGGTGAGGCGAACGAGGTTGCTGCCATCTGAATCCATCACGTAGATCTCGGCATTGCCATCGCGTTGCGAAACAAAGGCGAGCCGCCGTCCATCCGGGGAAAGCGCCGGATACAGATCGTCTGCGGGATCGAAGGTCAGTCGCCGCTGGTTTCCTCCATCGGCGTCCATGATGTAGATTTCGGCGTTGCCATCGCGTTCTGAGTAAAAAGCGATCAGTCCCAGGGAGCCGGGTGGAACGATCGCCGAGATGGTGACGTCGGCTAGGGGCGTAGCTGTTGGTACAGGCGTCGCCGTGGGCGGCGGCGTGGCGGTTGGCCGTGGGGCCGCGGTGGCCAGCGGCGTGGGCGTGAATGTGGGCCGCAGCACAAGCGTTGCCGTGGGCGCCGCGGAAGTCACTTCAGCGGAGCCGGCCGTCGCGTCAGCGGGCCTCGTCTCCTGGGCGACCTCGGGGCCGCGGCCCGCCGGCCCGGTCGCCGCCGGCCGGTTGCCTGCTACCAGCTCCGAGACTCGGTCGCGCGCCGGCTCCCAGAGCGCAAAGGCCAGCGCCACGCCCGCAATCAGAAGCAACGGCAGCAGCCACCAGGCGTTCAGCCGGCGACGTCGCGCGGGCGTCACCTCGATCGGTGTGGGCCCGACCGCCGGCGCGACCGGGATCGTCCGCCCGCAGATATGGCAAAAGCGGGCGCCGGCTTTCAGTTGCTGCGCGCCGCAGTGGGGACAGAAGAGTTGATCAGCAGCCATCACTTCTCCAATTTGGCGATCATGGCCTGAAGCTCTTGTGAAGTCATGCCAATTCCGCGTACGCGGCCTAGCAGACTGGCTATTTGCTCTTCCGTGGGATTCGGCGGCAAGAAATAGTTGTCCGGCAACTCCAGTATCCTTGCGCGCAGATCGGCGCGCACGATCGCAACGTGATCATCGGGCACCATGAGGATCGAATTGTCACGCAAGTATTGTGCTGCTTGCTCAGCCGTAGTAGCGATCGCCAGGCCCTCGGGTACGGGTACTCCCTTATCTCGGGCGCTGATGATGTTCTGTCCGTCCTGCTCCAGAGCTCCTACGTCGCGACCCCATCCAAGCATGTGTGAAAAGTCCCGTTGGTACGCCTGGCGCGCGGAGTCGCTCAGGCTGCCATCGTCTGCCCAATGCGTTTTGACGGACGCAACCTGGTTGCTGGAGGAGATGTCGTAGGTGGGGTAGTTGTTGCCCTTCATGCCCAGGTTTTCCGCGGCGCCGTCGAGAATCGTGGCGTCTCCTCCCAGGGTTGCGCGTGCCGCAGCTTCGCTTGCGTGCCGGCGTGCATCGAGTAATCTGTCTGCGGTGACGCCTTTGGCGATAAGCGCCTGTTCTGCGGCTTGACGAGCCTTCTCGCGTGCAGCGTCGGTGCCAATCTGGCCAGGCTGCCCGGGTGTCTCAGGTGGAACATGGAGTGGCGGTGCCGGGCGTGCTGCAAGTGCGTCTGGAGGCGCTGCGGTCTCAGCCTTCTTGCCGTTGCCCGCCGGGTCCTGTCTGCCCGCCGCCTCGGCTGGTTGCTGCTCTCCCTGCATTGCACGCTTCCCTCGAGAACTGACCTTGGGTAGGGCCGCGCCTTCCGGCTGCTTCACATCTCGGTGGTCCATTGCGTCATCGGGGGTCTGGAAATCTTTGGGCATTGTTGGGCTCCCACGTGCTTGCTGCACCGGCTCGCATGTCACGCCACGGCCTAGGAGAGCGGCTTACCGCAGTGCATGCAGAACCTGCTGCCGGCTTGCACCGGCTGCCCGCAGTGCATACAAAAGGCCTGCCGAACAGGGGTTACAGACGACGTCACGCCGGCAGGCGTCGCCTTCCGTTGGCTCGCGCGGCGCAGGAAGAAATAAAGGATTGCTGCGCCGGCCGCCAGCAGAATGAGCAGCGCCCACAGAATCCTGCTGGCGTCTTCTCCGGGCGCCTGGCCGGGAGCGGCATCCTGACCGACCCTGAAACACCAGGTGGGCAGCTGATAAGGCATGCCCAACGGGTGGCCCTGCACAAAGCAGTAGACGTCCGGTTTAAGCGCACTTTGAGGGCGGAGTTCCAGGACGCCATCGGCCTTGGGGACCGTTATGTAGCTAATCACCTCCCCATTGCCGTAGTCTGAGATGAGCTGAAGCCACTCCGGGGTGATGATGTTATGCCAGGCAATGATCACGGGCTGCGCATCGCGCGTCGCCGGAATGCCGGCGGTTTCTCCCTGGTCGGGCGAACCGGTGAACTCCTGCATTTCCGCTAGCCTTGCCCCGTTCCTCAAGAAGAATCCGAAGTGGGGCGGCTTCGCGGTTTCTCCGGCGCACCCCGCCAGCATGAGGACAGTAAGCACGATGAGTGTACCAACCGACAGCCTTCTGCGTGTCATGAGCGAGCTCCATGAGGTATAGAGCCTGCCGATGGCCGTTCCCAGCCGCGGCATGGCTTCGAGTAGTCTCCTTTACCGCTCCAGGATAGCCTTCGAGTACAGCCACCCAACGAACCCCAGCACGGCCAGCGCGCTGATCACTTCGGCGGCCTTGACCCAGCCGGCGGTGTAGTCGGTAAACAGCGCGAAAATGCCGTTCAGGATCCGGCTGACCGGACTGTAAGCCAGCGCGCCCACGGCCAGCACGACCAGCAGGCGCACGCCGGCCGAGAGGTTGAAGCGCCGCGAAATGTCTAGCTGTCGGAGGGCCCAGTTGGCCCACCAAAGGCAGCCGATCAACGCGGCCGTGTTGACTAAACTCCTGACGACGGATGCAAAGGTGCTCATAAGTTCCTCCTGATTGAATGTTGGATGTTATTGGGCCCTCCAGATCAAGGGCAGGAAGACACGATCGCCTGCGGACAGGCGGATCGTCTTGACGGCGGTGTTGCCGTCGGAGTCGGACACCGTCAGCGTGATGACGTGCGGGCCGGGCGACAGGATCACCAGGTTGCTGGCGCCCGTGCCCAGGTCGCCGTCCCGGTTCGAGGTCCAGCGGTACGCTGAGTCCGGGAGCCTGCCGTCCTCCAGGTCGTAGGCGGTTCCTTGCAAGAAGAACGAGACATCGGGCATGAAGCTTGCGCCCTCTGCCGGATAGGTGATGAAGGCCTCCGGCCCTTTGCGGCCCACCGTGAACAGGCCGGACTCCGCGGTTGTCGTGTTGATGCCGTCGGTGGCCAGCACCTGCACCTGGGCGGCAGTGCCGCCGGGCAGGCCGGCCGCGTCCACGGTCAGCTCGTTGGCCGTGAGATCAGCGCCCAAGACGATCCACTCGCCCGCGCCCTGGCGGTAGAGGACGGTGTAGTACAGGGTGTCGCCGTCAAGGTCGTTACCTTGCCAAC
>FWPV01010852.1_pt1 | contig 10247 bp, 7 predicted proteins | sample 2228371 | NCBI WGS metagenome assembly FWPV01 (sample SAMEA103939776, study PRJEB20133) | metagenome
AAGCCTGGGTCAGAAAGCTGCTGGTGGAGATTCCGCGCAGTTTCCACTGGAACGCTTTCCGTTTCTGCATCGGGCCGGCGCCGGACTTCTGGTTCGACATCGCCGATGAAGCCGGGCTGCTGATCCAGAACGAGTTCTTCATCTGGACCGGTGGAGAAGGTTGGAACAGTTGGCACGACGAATGGAGTGTGCCGCTGCTCAAACTCCAGTATAGCCAGTGGATGCGGGACCACTGGAACCACCCCAGTGTCGCCGTCTGGGACGCCTCCAACGAGACGGCAGGCGGTGTGCTGGCTCGGGAGGTGATCCCGGAGGTTCGGCTGCTGGATCTTTCGGGCAGGCCCTGGGAAAACGGCTACACAATCCCGGTGGCGCCCGACGACCCGGTGGAGGACCACCCCTATCTGTTTTCGCGAAACTGGTCCGATGCTTCACAGCCCGGCTTCGACATGCGCGAACTGGAGCGGATGACCGGCGGGAAGACCACCAACTCGGCCCACCCCACGGGCCACGCCGCCTTCATCAACGAGTACGGTTGGCTCTGGCTGAACCGGGATGGAACCCCCACCGAGCTGACCCGGGCGGTTTACGCCCGCCTGCTGGGGGAGGACGCTGCACCGGAGGAGCGGCTGGAGCTGAACGGCTACCTTCTGGGGGGCCTGACCGAGTTCTGGCGGGCTCACCGCAACTTCGCCGGCGTCCTCCACTTCGTCTATCTGACTTGCAGCTATCCGGGCGTGTTCACCAGCGACCATTTCCGGGACGTGCGCACTCTGGAGCTGCACGAGCCGTTCGTGCGTTACGTCCGGGAGGCTTTCCGGCCGTTGGGCGTCTACATCAACTTCTGGCAGCCGACGGTGGCGGCGGCGAGCCGTCGGGAGGTGATGGTGATGATGGTCAACGACGCGCGCCTCGAGGCATCCGGCGAGCTGGCGGTGGGCTTCGAATCGGGGGGGAGGGCGGCGGGGGAGCCGGTACGCCAGGCGTTCCGGCTGCCGGGACTGGGCCAGCAGACCTATCCGGTGGTCCTGACCTTCCCCCAAGAGCCGGGGGACTATGTCCTCAAGGCGGTGGCGACGCCGCAGGGCGGCGGGGACAGTCCCACGGTGAGCGTACGTCGATTTAGGTTGGAGAAGCAGTAGGCAGCTCGGAAGCCCGGGTTGGGTACAGGCGAGGTTTCCGGTGCGGCCTGACGATGATTCCACCCGGCGGCGACGGCAGCAGGCGCCGGGGGACGGGCCACCGGGTTAGAGGAGGGTGCCCTGGAGGATCCAGGCGGCTACCGAAAAATAGATGACCAGGCCGGTCACGTCCACAGCCGTGGCGACGAGGGGTGCAGAGATCGTCGCCGGATCCAGACGCAAGGCATACAGCAGGAACGGCAGCATGCTGCCCGCCAGGGTTCCCCAGAGGACCACTCCCAGCAGCGCCGCAAAAACGGTGAGGGCCACGAGCTCGTAATGGCGGGTGTAGTCCACCCAACCCATCCACTGCCAGATGTTGACCCGCAACAGGCCGATCAATCCGAGCCAGCCGCCGAGGAGCAATCCGCAACCAGCTTCCCGGCGCAGTACCCGCAGCCAATCCGTCAGTCTCAGTTCCCGCAGGGCGAGGGCGCGGATGACCAAGGTGGAGGCTTGTGATCCGCTGTTGCTGCCGCTCGAGATGATCAGCGGGATGAACAGAGCCAGCACGACAGCCTGCGATATTTCCTGCTCGTAGTGCCCCATTGCCGAAGCGGTCAACATCTCGCCCAGAAAAAGGGCGGACAGCCAGGCGCCCCGTTTGCGGACCAGCCGGCCAAGGGGAGTGCTCATGTAGGGTTCGTCCAAGGCCTCCATGCCGCCCAGCTTCTGGATATCTTCCGTGGTTTCCTCCACTGCCACATCGATGACGTCATCGAAGGTAACGATGCCTACCAGTGTTCCGCCGGCATCAACGACAGGCAGCACGGGGCGGTCGTAGCGGTCCATCACCTCCACCGCCCGCTCACGATCATCCATCACTGACAGTGCCAGCACGTGACCGTCCATGAGGCTCTGGACGGATTGTTGCGGGCCGGCGAGGACGAGTTGCCGCAGGCGGACGTCGTCGAGCAGCCGGCCTCCGGAATCGACCACATAGACGGTGTGCAGGGTTTCTGCGTCTTGACCGTGGCTGCGGATGTGGTCCATTGCCTGCGCCACCGTCCAGTCGGGTCGAATGGTCAGGTAGTCCGGGGTCATCAGCCGGCCGACCGTGTCGGGGGGAAACGCCAGCGTGGTTTCAATCTGCCGGCGGGTCGCCGGTGAGATGGCGGCAAGGAGACCATCCAGCCGCTCCTCGGGAACCCGCTGCAGAAGTTTCAGCCGCTCGTCCGGATCGATCGCGTCCAGAATCCTTGAAAGGACCTGATCTTCCAGGTCGTCGACAATGGCCCCCTGGACTTCTTCAGGACAAAGACGAAGCACCTCCGCCGCCCGCTGGGGAGGCAGGAGACGGACCGCGGCCGCCCTGCGTTCAGCCGGTAGGAGCGTCACCAGGTCCGCCAGGTCCGCGTTCACCAGCTTGAGCAGCATCCGCTTGGCTGGTTCTGCATGCCCCGTCTCGAGCAGCACCAGGACTTCGCGCACGGTCTTTTCCGAGGTCATAAGCTTGTCTCCGGCAGGAACAACCAGCTCAGTCTACCCGATGGCTCCCTGCCCGCCGACGCGCCCGTCGTATGCCAAGAACTCTCTGATGTTGCCTGGTGGTGAGTGCCGCTGAGATGCCCGATGCTTCCGCACCGGCTGCCCACTCGGCCTGGGGGGCGGGGCAGCAGCGTCTCAGATGTACCGGAAGAGCGGCGGAAAGACGATCACCACCAGCGCCGCCCACACGCCGTAGACCGGCAGGTAATCGGTCTGCCAGCGTTCCAGTGCCGAAAACGGTCCGCGCCCTCTCAGGAAGCGGAGGTACAGAACGGCGGACCACGCCAGATTGGCCAGCAGAATCACGTTCTCGCCCAGGGCGGCCACCCGGTTGGGAGTGAAGCCGAACTCGGTGATGCGGGCGGCGATGGCCCACAGCGCAACGCCGTCCACCAGCAGGGCGCTGATGACCAGCACCACCTGCAAGAGGTCGAAGATGCCGGGGGGCGACGCCGGGTCCCGGGCGGAGATGGAGTACAGCAGGAGACCCAGCACCACCACCAGCAGCAGGTCGAAGGCGATCAGCACATCCCGCTCGATGGAGACGGCCCGTCCCGTCCACAGGACGGTTCCCAGAAAGACCAGCAGCACGGCGGTGAACAGGGGAGTGAACAGCCGGGCCAGCACCGGCGCCATGTTCTCGATGACGCTCTGCTTGGCCTCCACCAGCCAGGAGGCGACCACCACGGCCCCGGCGGCGCCGCAGGGCAACAGCCACCAGCCAAAGAAGGGTTCGATGTCCACGCCGATGGCAGTGAAGATGACGGCCATGGAGGCGGTGAGGACGCCGCCGCCCAGGGCGATCAGGACGAAATAGATCAACAGCTCGCCGGTGAATCGGATGAAGTCCATGCGCCCGCTGACCTGCCGCCAGCGGTCGGCGGCGTAGGCGACGCCCATCGCCAGCCAGAGCACCATCGGCAGATGCAGGGCGGTGAGTGCCTCGGTGTGGCCCTGGGGAGCCAAAGGATAGATGTTGGCCGGCACGGCGGCCGCGGCGAAAACCAGGGCCAACCAACGGAGCGTATGGCGGGGAAGCCGCCGTTTCCAGGCGAAGTAGCCGGTGAGGAAGGGCAGGACAAAAAAGCTCAGGTTCCGGGCATAGAAGCCGGGCTGTGTTTTCAGATCGAAGCCGAAAAGAGCCGGCAGCTTGACGGCCAGCGCCGCGGCCACGGCGAGACAGAAGGCGACGATGGCGTCGGCCCGTCCCCCCCGCTGGGCTTCCCCCGTCTCGGATGAGGACACCACGAGCTGCTTCCAGAGACGGTCCGAGTGTTCCCGGGCAAACTCCCGCGACAGCGAGTCGAGGTCGCCCAGGCGCTTGACGGCGATCAGGAACGCTTCATCGGGGGCGAGGCCCGCCTCGGACAAGGCCGCGATCTGCTCGCGCAGGTGGTCCTCGAGCTCGGCGACGTCCACGGAGCGGATCGCCTGGCGGCGGCGGAGGTAGCTTCTCCAGTGTTCGATCTGTTCTTCGAGAGTTGCAGCGGGATCGAGAGCCGACACGCTCAGGCTCCTTTCTGCGGCGTTGGTCCCGCCGGCAGAGGGTGGTTGGAGGGGAGGGGAGTGAGGAACGTCCGAAGCAGTCCGCGCAGTGTGGCATCCACGGTCTGCCACTGGCTCAGTTCTCTGGCCAGTTGCTCCCGGCCCTGGGGTGTGATGCGGTAGTACTTGCGGCGGCGGCCGCTTTCGGCGACTTCCCAACGGGCCTCGATGGATCCGAGCCGCTCGAGCCGGTGCAGGACGGGGTAAAGCATTCCATCCGTCCATTCCATCCGGCCTCCGGACAGTTCCCGGACCCGCTTGAGGATGGCGTAGCCGTAGCTGTCGGCTTCGGCCAGGATCGCCAGCACGATCGGCGTCGAGGAAGCGGCGATCAGGTCCTTGTTGATTTCCATGGCTTTACCGCCGGCACGGGTCGACGGTTTCGATGGCGTGGAAGGCCGCGGACCCATACCTTGCGGCACTATACATTGAGCAGTTAGGTATGTCAACAGGGCAGGGCCCGCCGGCGGGAAAAGCTTTGACTTCGCGGTGCCGTGGAAACCATAATGAAACCATTATGGTGACCTTCACCATCAAGGGTCTTCCGGAGGAGACTCACCGCAAGCTCAAGGAACGGGCCAGGCGGCAGCGGCGCAGCCTGAACGCTGAAGTGATTGCGATTCTCGAACGATCGGTGACCAGCAGCCCGGTCGAGATCGAAGCGCTGCTGATGCGGGCCCGTCGACTGCGTGGAGAAGTCCGGGGACGGCTCACCGACGAACAGCTCGGGGATCTGAAGTCCGCTGGGCGGCCATGATCGTTGCGGATACCAATCTGATCTCCTACTTGTTTCTTCCCGGCGACAGGACCCCCGCTGCCGAGGCGGTGCTGGTGAGGGATCCGGACTGGGCGGCTCCCTTGTTGTGGAGATCGGAATTTCGGAACGTCCTGGCGGGATACCTTCGTCAGGGGCGCCTGGATTTGTCTGTGGCGCAGGCGATCATGGGAGAAGCAGAAGCCCTGCTGGCAGGGCGGGAGTACAGCGTGCCCTCGGAGCGGGTTCTGGAGACCGTGGCGGGGTCCGGCTGTTCCGCTTACGACAGCGAGTTCGTTGTCCTCGCCCGGGATCTGGGCGTTCCGTTGGTGACGGCGGACCGGAGGATCCTGCAGGCCTTCACCGGCCTGGCCTGTTCCCCGGAGGCCTTCGTTGGGTTTTCACCCGGCGGCTGAGCGGCCTTTGGCCGCGACCGGGCCGGGGGCCGTAGAAGCCAATCCCAACCGACACCAGCGGGGAGGCCGGCAACCTCCGAGCAGGCTGCTCCTGGGTCCGGCTTCTCCTGCTCTTGGCGGCGGTCGGAGGAGCCGACTGGGCGGAACTGTAGCGGTCACGTCTGAGGGAGTTGCCTACAGTATTGCCTTCAGGGGGCGGTTATGTTACTGCGGCCGGTTATGTGCGGCACCCTGGTGGCTTTCCTCGCCTGTTCGGTGATTGTCTGAGCCTGCGGGTCTTCAGACGCTCCTGCTGATTCTCGCAAGTCTGGGGATGTGGCCTTTCGCGCAATCGTTGTCGATCGACAGGTGGCGGACCAGTTTCCGGACTTGGTGGATATCGACGTCGAAATCGCTGGATCCGGCACCCGGTCCCTTCGGAAAATCACGAACGACCCTGCCTTGGAACCGAATCCACTGGGGATGAAGTTTCTCGGAGATAGGATGTCCGGGTGCGCAGTCCTCCAGCCACCCTCTCCTGACTAAGCTGAAGCGGACCGTCATCAGGCCGCCAGCCGGCTTACGTGCGGCGCGTTGAAGGACGATTCGGGTCTTACCGAATCACCAGCGTTGTCGCAACAAAGGTTGACGACCACAATCGAACGCTCGGATTCGGCGCTCTGCCTTTCGAGCCAGTCCGATTTGACCTCTCCGCTCCGGACGCGGCCCACGGCGGCTTCCCAATCCTTGGCAAAGGCCTCGCTCGTGTCATGGAAAAAGGCCTCTGCCTCAGCCTTGAACGCCGGAAAATCAGGTGCGTCGGCGGCGATATCAAAGAGTACGGTCCGATATTCCTCCCTGAAGTTCGCAGCCGCCTCCTGCTGGCTCTGACCTCCGCAACCGACACCCCCCGGATTCACTCCATAGATCCACACCGAACCGTCTTCTTCTTCCTCCATCAACGCGCGACCATTCAGGATCACACCGGCGATGAAGCCGTTTCCGACGACCGCGTCGTGATAGGTGAACAGGAGCGGATACCGTGTCATGAGTTGCCTCCTCGAACCTCCGAGGCCGCCCATTAAGAGCAGGAAAACGAGCAGGTCTTGGATCAAATTTCAGGCACGTGCTCGAAAATACGAAACGTGGGAATCGCCCGCAGCATCCCTGCCCGGTCCTCGCTGAACCGGTCTCCAATCTAATCTCTCGACTCTCTCAATGCCCCGGAGTCAAACTCTAGTCTCCAGACGGCCCCTTTTCCAGGAGGCCGCGGCGACCGCTCGCCGACCGGCGTCTGAGCCGGGGCCGGCTCACCGGACGGCCTGGCGTGCCTTCTCGATGGACGCTCTGGAGTACAGGTTGCAGATCCCCTTCCTGGCGTCCGGTGCAATCGCCGCCGCCTTGACCGCGTCCTTCAGTTTCTTCTCGGAAACGCCCAGTTCCTTCGCCCAGTTTGCGATCGACTTCAATTCGTCCGCCATGAGACCTCCGAGTTTGGAGCCATTTCCGCCGGCTCGCGCTTCCGTGATCCTCAACCCCAGCCGGTAGTCCCTCTTGCCCGGCCGCCTGCACCACCTCACAGCCCGGCGAAGCCGGCGGGAGCCGACCTCCTCCGGAAAGTGGCGCGCCCGGTGCGATTCGAACGCACGACCTACGGATTAGAAGTCCGTTGCTCTATCCGGCTGAGCTACGGGCGCGCGGGAGATGATGCTAGAACACTCGGGCCGGTTCCGTCCAACTCCGGCGCGTCCGGCTGCCGGGTGGCGCTCGGCGCCCCCCATGACTTGGGCAGGCTCCGGCCATGCAGCCGATCGCCGTGGCTGCAGACGGGTCCGGCCAGGCGGCGAAAGCCCCGCCACCTGGCCGAGACCTCGACTTTGCGCGCGGGCAGGACGTTGGGCGCTGCCTGCTGCACCCGCGTCAGTTTCCACGCCGCCTCACGGAAGGACCCGGTCCGGGGTCGGGACCTGCAGGTTCACAATATCCTCAAAGGGCAGCTCGACCCCCTGAGCCGGGCCGTAGTAAACACTGGCTCCGAAGGTGGTCAGGTACAGCATCCCGGGATGATGGGGATCCGGCACCGGACGGTGACCCCACTTGAACCCGTAGCCGCCCAGGCGGCGCCAGGTCCGGCCGTAGTCGTCACTGCGCAGCAGCATGCTGTTGAACGTCCCGGCGTAAACCACGCCCGGGTTGCCGGGATCCAGGGCCGACGCGTACACGTGCAGGCCCTCCGGCAGCAGCCGCTCCCAGGCGCCGCCGGCGTCGTCGGTGCGATACAGGCCGCCGCCGATCCCCCGCCCCGACTCGAACAGTGGCCAGCAGCTCAGATACCAGCGCCGGGCGTCGGCGGGGTCGACGACCAGATCGTTGGGGGCGGTGACCCCCGGCGGCAACGGGACCCGTCGCCAGTTTTCCGCCCCGTCGTCGCTGCGATAAAGCGCCCCGGGGATGACCTGTCCCCCCTCGAGTCCGGCTCGTGCCACCAACAGCAGCAGGGCGCCGTCCGGCAGCCGCGCCATCCGCCAGCAGTTGAGGTTGGAAAGATCGATCCCGCGGCGCTTGAGCTGCCACGTCCGGCCCCCGTCGACGGTTTTCCAGACCCCGTAGCCGAAATCCGCCACATAAAGGGTCCGGGACTCCACCGGACTTTCGGGGTCCAGCACCAGGTGCGTCGGAACCGCCCCGGGACGCATCCCGTCCCGGTGCAGCCCGTCCGGACCCATCACCCCGGCGTTGAGCAGCTCCCACCAGCGGCCGCCGTCCCCGGAAACCGCCACCCCGCCCTTCTGGTTGCCGTTGACCAGGTTGCCGGAACGGAACATCTTCGGCCGGGGCAGGTCGTGGACGTTGGACCACACCGACCAGATCCTGCCGCGGACCGCCGGATCGAATTCCAGCCAGTAACACGTGTTGCGCCACTGTCGCGGAATCCCCGCGATGGCGTGCTGCCAGGTCCGGCCCCCGTCGAAGGAATGGAACAGCCCGATATCGGTGTAGGTGATCATGACGTGCTGCGGGTCGAAGGGATCGAAATGCACACCATAGGTGGTGGTCACGTCCAGGCCCCGGGTGACGGCCGAACCGTCTGGGTAGTCCCGGCTGATAAGCTGTTCCCAGGTGATCCCGCCGTCCTCGCTCTTGAAGGTCCGTCCCGAGTCGGTCCCGTACACCACCTCCGGATGGCGGGGTCCGACGCCCAGCCAGGTCGGACTGCTGAACCAGCCCAGTTGGCGATGGAGCCAACCTCCCTGGAAATTGCGGGTGGTCACCTGCCCGGCGGCCACGGTGAGCACCCAACCCCAGCTTTCGCCGGCGTCGGTGGTCTTCAGGATGCCTGAACGGCGTTGGGGAAAGCCGCCTTCCTGGACCCAGAGAGCCGCCGCCGACAGGTAGGCGGTGTGCGGGTGTTCTTCACTGACGGCCAAGGCCTGAAAACGGGGAGACCGGTTCCCGGCTCCGGGAGCCAGGTTGCCCAGCGCGGGCTGCCACGTGGCACCCAGATCCCGCGAGCGGAAGAGCGTCTCTCCCCAGCTCTCCTCCCCCCGCTGACCTTGGGTGGCGGCCAACGCATAGAGGATTGATCCTGAACCACTGTTTCCGCCTTCAACGGCCGCCAGGCTTGCGGCGGGAATCGTCACCGGCGAGCCGGCTGAATCCGTCCCCAGCCGGGCGGCCGCCGACTCCGTGAACACGGTCAGCTCTCCCGGCCGACCCGCCCAGCTCCCGGGGAACATTCCCAGGGTCCGGCGGCCCGGCACGCTGCCCAGGAGCCGCCACGTGGAGCCGCCGTCGTCGGACACCAGGATCCGAACGGCTGCGTCACCCTCCCGGGCGGGTCCCAGGGCGATGTACAGGCGTTCCGGCTTTACGGGATCGACGCGGATCTTCTGGATCTGGGCGTCGGGCATCCCGTCGCGGGTCACGAAGCGGTGGGAGGCGTGATCTCCTTCCATGGCCTCACGGACGATGTCCTCCGGCTTCGGGTAAAGCAGCATCCAGGTGCGGCCCCGATCCTGGGAACGGTAGAGTCCGGAGTTCGCCGCGTAAACGACTCCCGGTCGCCGGGGATCGAATTCGAAGTCCTGGACCACGGTTCGGAGGTTGAACAGGCGCCAGTTCCGGCCCCCGTCCTCGGTGACGTAGGCGCCGGTCATGTCGCAGCGGACAAAGACAAGGTCCGGATCGTGGGGACTGACGGTGGGGATGTACTGCGCACCACCGCCGCCGGGTCCAAGCAGGCTGACACGGTCGACGGCCGGACCCGCGGGCGGCGCCGGCGGGCCGATGCGGCGGTCGATGAAGTCGGCGGTGAGCTCGCCTGCCCGGGGATCCTGGAACTGTCCGTGTCCGCCGCCTTTCACGGTGTAGAACGTGACGGGCACCCCGGCCTGTTCCATTGCCGCCGCCAGCAGCACGCTCTGGTGATGGGGCACCAGCGGGTCAGCGTCGCCGTGAACGATCAGAAACGGCGGGTCGTCGGGCGACACGTAGGTGATGGGGTTGGCCCGGGCGACGCGCTCCGGGTGCTGCTGGATGGGTCCTCCCACCAGTTGGGACTCGGGTGAATCGGGCGCGTCGTGGGCCATGCCTCCGGGCAGCCGATGGGCGTCCATCTGCAGGAAATCGGTGGGTCCGAAGTAGTCCACCACCGCCTGGACACGGCTGGAAAACTCAAGGTTGTCGCCCACGTCGAAGTCGCGCACGTCCCCGGTGACTCCCAGCATGGCCGCCAGGTGTCCTCCTGCCGAGGGACCCCAAGCCAGGAAGCGGAACGGGTCCAGGCCATAACGTCCGGCGTTGGCGCGCAGCCATCGGACGGCGGCTTTGCAGTCCTCGAGCTGGGCCGGGAAGATGGCGTGCTGACTCAGCCGATAGCCGATG
>FWPV01016805.1_pt1 | contig 10247 bp, 10 predicted proteins | sample 2228371 | NCBI WGS metagenome assembly FWPV01 (sample SAMEA103939776, study PRJEB20133) | metagenome
CGGAAAATTAATTAAAGGATTCATTTTTTTATTCATTCTACCTTTATCTTTAATCTTTATATTTTTTTATTTTTTCTATTTTTTCTCTTTCGAAACGCTATCTAAGATTTAGGCTAACCGACTTAACAATATCTCTATTTCTTCATTAAAAAACAAAACTAATCCTGCTCCAATTAAAAGAAAAGGTCCAAAAGGAATTTCTGATTTTAGTTTTTTTTTTTTTTTTATTAGTAAAAAAATAGAAACAATCGCTCCCAAAACATAAGAAATAGTTAGCCAAAAATAAACACCCCTTATTCCCAATAAAAATCCAAGCCAAATTCCTAATTTTACGTCTCCTCCTCCAATCCATTTTCCATCAGAAAACCAAAATAATATTCCAAAAAAACCCCCTCCTAAAAATGCTCCAAGAAAATTATAGAAAAAATCACAATCATTAAAACTCAAAGATTCACAACTTCCTTCTCTCAAGAAAAATACTTTTAGATAAAAAATCAAAGTCAAAAGAAATCCTCCTAAAACAAGCTTATCTGGAATAATCATAAATTTTAAATCCCACAAGAAAATCACCCCAAACAGAAAAACCATTCCTAAATAATGAAAAAGTGCCCAACTCTTTTCAAAACTGAAGACACTTTCCCTGAACTCTTCTGGATAAAATAAAATCCTAAAAGCTACAATCAAGAAAGCTAAACCCATTGCCAGCTCCACTATTGGATATTGAATAGAAATTTTTTTTCTGCAAAATCGACACTTTCCCGAAAGCAAAAAAAAACTCAAAACAGGAATATTGTCAAACCACTTAAGATTTTTTTGACAATGGTCACATTTCGAAAAACCCCACAAGTTCTCTCTTTTGAAACCTCGATCCACCAAAACGTTAGCAAAACTTCCCAAAATTAATCCTAAGAAAAAAAACCAAGTCAAAATAATTAACATTTTTTATTATTTTTGTTTTTCTTTTTATTTCTATTTCTATTAAATTAAAATAAAAATTCTCTCAAAACAATATCTATACCATAACACCTAAAAAATTCTAGATTCTTATACTACCTCAGATTAAATTTAATTGTAATAACAAAAAATAATCATTCTAGGATTGTTGTTTCATTACAATTTGAAGAATTTGGCAAGAGAGTACAGCGAGAACTAATATTATTGCAACAAATTTTTGAACTTCCATTGTGAATAGAATAATACCAACTAGAATTATCAAAATTAGCAATATAACTTCCAAAAGTATCCAGTTTACTACCCGAACCTGTGTTAGGCCACTTTCCATAACTTCCTCCCAAATTGCAAATATTATTACCTCCGTTACTTCCATTGGGATTCATAACACTTCCTCCATCTGATTTACACATTAAAATATATTGCATAATCCCAGAAAGCTCTGCCAAAGCTCTTGTCTCCTGTGCTCGTCTTTTTTGTCCACTTGTTGCCACTATTACCGTTGAAGCAATAATTGCAATCATCGCCATCACCAAAAGCATTTCAATCAAAGTAAAGGCTGATTTATTTAGTTTGTTTTTGAACAACATAAATATTCTTTTATTTTAAAATTGATCACTTTTTATAACTGAATTCTTTAGGTTCTAAGTACCTTTAGTTCAAAAACCGTATTTATTAATTATTTATTCAATTTAATCTTATCTCTCAAAATCGCAAATCAATTAAAAAACTTAAAATTTACCTAATATATTTGACAATTAGCATTAGTTATATTACACCTAATTCTACTTCCTGCCGTATCAGCATCACAATAAGCAATATCAGTATCACCGGTTCCTATATTGGCATCAGCACGATATTGACATCCATTTGGTAATTCTGGCCACAAAATACCACTTGGAGGACTACAAACATTATTTCCTGCTGACCTTCTTAATGGTGTTCCATTTTTCATAAAACATTCTACCAAATAAGGCCAAGTGCTTCTTATTGATTCAAGAGCGCTAGCTGTTCTGGCTTTCTGCCTTTGTTTTTCAACTCCTACCATCACTACTGATGCCAAAATTCCAATAATGGCAATTACCAGCAAGAGCTCGATTAGGGTAAAACCTTTTTCTTTTTTTTGGTTTTTCATTTTTTGGTTTTTAAATTATTTATTATTAATCATTTTTAAAAAACTAAAAAATATAGCTTTACAAAAATTCATAAAATACAACTGATAATGTAAAATTTTTTACAATTGTTTTTTTTTGGCAAGCCAAGAGAATGAATGCTTAAAAAACTAGGCTTGCCTAAAAAAACAATTAATTACAATCTCCTGAAAAAGTACATCCATTTACATTACAGCGTGCGACACAAGTACCTCCATTAGAACGATTACAACTAGCAGTTATTGTCCAGCCATCAGTGTCTCCATTTTCAGTTGCGGGAGGAGGATTAATCTCATTGCCGCTTCCATCACATTCATTAATTACTGGAGCATTGCCAGCAACATCAGGATTACACACAGGCTCACTTGGTCTTAATGGATTTGCAATTGTTCCATCAGAATCTCGACAAATAGTTCCTGCTGGAACAAAGGATCTCATTTGCTCTTTGAAGGCAGCTATTCTTGCTCTATCTCTTTGACTTCCAAGTCCCACAAACAACACTGCTGCCAAAATTCCAATAATGGCAATTACCAGCAAGAGCTCGATTAGGGTAAAACCTTTTTCTTTTTTTTGGTTTTTCATTTTTTCACCTCACTTTCTAGACTTTATTTTTATTTTTTAAATCCTAAAACTATAATAGCACAATTTGAGAAATAAAAAATAGTCTTTAATTTTTTTCAACATTAATTCATAGAAGTAGCTACTTGATAAATTGGCAAAATCACTGCTGAGACTAATATTCCTACTCCAATTGCCAAAAGAACCATCAAAACTGGCTCCAACAATGAAGAAAAATTTCTAACTATTCGATCAGTTTCTTTAATGTAAAAATCAGTCACTTTTTTCAAAGTATAATCAATTTTTCCAGTAGCTTCACCAATCTTGATCATTTGAACAACCATTGTTGGAATAAATTCATATCTTCTAAGAGCATTTGAGATATTGCTTCCTTTTTTAATTTCTTGAACAGCGCTTAAAATTGCTTCTCGATATCTTTCATTACCAATTATTTCAGATGTTATTAAAAGAGCTGTAACAATCGGCAAACCATTACTCAAGAGAGTGGAAAAATTTTCAGTAAATCGAGTAACATAGATATTATTAAGTAGTTTATTCAATATAGGAATTTTAAAGACAATATAATCAAATTCGACCTTTCCTTGATCTGTTCTTATGTAATACAAAAATGCGCCTATTGCCAAAAAAAAGATAATAAGCACGATCCACCAATAACTAGCCAAAAATCCACTCACGACAATTAGAATTCTGGTAGTTAAAGGAAGTTCTACTTTTGCTTCTTTCAAAATAACTAATAATTTAGGCATAACAAAAGTTATCACAATAAATCCAACTACTAGCATAGCAAATAAGATAAATCCTGGATAATAAAGTGCTCCTCTAAGTTTAGCTGTTAATTCATAATTAGTTTCTATATTGTCTGCTAGATTTTCAAGGCTTTGTTGAAGAGTTCCTGAAGCCTCACCTGCTTTCACCATATTAATGTAAAAATTTGAAAAAACATCTGGGTGTTTAGCAATTGACTCCGAAAAAGACATCCCACTTTCCACGTCAGCTATGATTGATTGCAACTTTAATGCTAAAAACCGATTTTCCGTTTGATCAGCAATTGTATTAAGTGCTGGCAAAAGAGGAACCTTAGCACTAATCATTACTGCCAATTGCCGAGAAAAAATAGCAAAATCTCTCGGTTTGACTCCCTCCCAAATTCTAAGAATACTTGAAAAAATAGAATTTTCTCTTTCTTTTTCCAAAGTTACTACTGCTAATCTATGTTGAGATAGAACTTCAATAGCAGAAACTTTTGATAATGCTTCCACTATTCCTTTCTTGAAATTTCCTGTTGGATCTTTAGCCAAATATTTAAATCTCATTTTTGTTTTATATATATTTGATTATTATTTAATTGAAATTAAACAAGTCCATTTAACTTCAAAAATCAATCAATTAAGTTTAATTATCACTTTCTAAAAGCACTCTAAAAGAATTAACATCTGTTGCAAATGTTTCGGCTTCTTCAAAATCTACATATCCACTCTTAACTAACATTGCCAAAGAGTGATTAATACTAAGCATTCCTTCATTCAAAGAAGTATCCAAAACAACATTAATTTGTGCAGTTTGACCTTCACGAATCATGTTTGCAATAGCATGATTCTTAATCATTATTTCAGTGGCTGGAATTCTACCTCCGCCAATCTTCCTTAAAAGTCTCTGAGAAATAACTCCCAACAACACATTGGAAAGTTGAAATCGGATCTGGTTTTGTTGATAAACTGGAAAAACATCAATTATTCTATCTATCGTTTGAATTGAATCATTAGTGTGCAAAGTAGCCAAAATTAAATGACCAGTTTCTGCCGCAGTAATTGCTGTTGAAATTGTTTCCAGATCTCGCAATTCCCCTAACATAATCACATCCACATCTTCCCTAAAACAAGATTTCAAAGCACTATTAAAACTCTCTGCGTCTACAAAAACTTCTCTTTGATGAATAAGACTTTTTTTTGATTCAAAAATATATTCAATTGGATCTTCAATAGTAATAATATGTTTTTGTCTGGTTTGATTGATATGTTCGATCAAAGAAGCTAGTGTAGTTGATTTTCCATGACCTGTTGGTCCAGTCACTAAGAATAATCCTTGATTTTTTTTGGCAAACTGATAAATAATTTCAGGAATATTTAGTTCCCTGAGAGTTTTAATCTCTTTTGAAATTAGTCTCAACGAAAGACCTAAATTATTTTTCTGGAAAAAAGCATTGGCGCGAAATCGAGAACCTAAATCTGTTTCTAGAGAAAAATCAACCTGCTTTTCTTTAATTAATTTTTCTTTTCTTTCTTCATTTAAAATCTCATCAATTAAAGTTTCCATTTCTTCTTTGGTAATAATATGGCTTTCATCAAAACGATAAAGCTTACCATCAACTCTAATAATTGGATTATCTCCAACACTTAAATGAAGATCAGATCCATTTTGCTGAATAACATAATTGAGATATTTTTTTATTTTTTCAAGAAATTGACTTTCCTTCAATTTTTTGATGATTATTAATTTTATTTTTTATTTTTGTTGATATTTTTTGTTAATTTTGATCATTTAAAAATTTCAAAAATAAATAAACAAAAATTTTTATTCAGAGTTTCTTGCTTTAAAAATAAAATAAATACAACAAAGTTCACCAAAAAATCTAGTCTTCTTCTCCCTTAGCTTGAATCACTTCTTCCATACTTTCTTCTTCTGTTACTCGTTGAACTTCTTCTATCGTTGTAATTCCTTGAAGTACTTTTATTATACCATCTTGTTTCATTGTTGTATAGTCAACCTTTTCAGCTTCATTTCTAATTGCTTGTTCACTGGCTTTGCTATTCTCAATTACTTTTCTTATCTTATCATTCACTTCTATAACTTCAAAAATACCTATCCTGCCTCGCATTCCTTTCCCATTACACTCTGGACAACCTCTGCCATGATAAATTTTTATTTCTCCTTTTTCAAGAATATTTTGAATATTTAATTGCTCCAAAACCGAATAAGGAATTCTTTTCATTTCTTCCTTAATTATTTTCTCAGCATCTTTAGGAATTTCAGATATTTCTTCTTTACACTTTGGACAAATTTTTCTTATCAACCTCTGAGCAATAATCATTTTCATAGAAGAAGAAATAAGAAAAGATTGAATTCCCATGTCTATCAAGCGAGGAATTGCTCCGGCCGCACTATTAGTATGTAAAGTAGAAAAAACCAAGTGTCCTGTCAAAGCAGCATGAATTGCTAGCTCCGCTGTTTCCTCGTCTCTAATTTCTCCTACCATAATTATATCTGGATCTTGACGTAAAATACTTCTTAATCCAGTAGCAAAAGTATAGCCTATTTCAGGCTTTACTTGACTTTGACTTATTCCTTCAATAGCATATTCAACTGGATCTTCAAGGGTAACAATATTAACACCTTCTTTATTTAATATTCTTAAGACTGAATAGAGGGTAGTAGATTTTCCAGAACCAGTTGGTCCAGTTACCAAAATTATTCCATAAGGTTCTTCTATGTTTTTCTTCAACTTTTTTTCATCTTTTTTCAAAAAACCTAATTTCTCAATCTCAACCAAACCTCTGCTTTTATCCAAAATCCTCAGGACAGCTTTTTCTCCAAAAGCAACTGGAAAAGTAGAAACTCGAAAATCAATTTCTTTTCCTAATTCATTTATCCGAAATCGCCCATCTTGAGGCTTTCTCTTTTCATCAATTTTCAAATTAGAAAGAATCTTGATTCTAGAAACAATAGCTGGACCTATTTTTTTAGGAAGGGTAATACTGTTATACAAAATTCCATCTACTCTATAACGTACCCTAACATTATTTTCTAAAGGTTCAATATGAATATCACTCGCTCCTCCATCAATTGCATTTTTTAAAATCACTTCTACCATTTTCGTTACTGGCGCTTCTTTGATAATTGCTTCATCATCTCTATCACCAAAAATAAACCTATCTTCTTCTGTTTCTATATCTTCACTAGTTTCGAGTGTTTTCAAAGCTTTTTTAATTTCAAGAGAAGGATCTTTTAGTTTCTCTATTAATTTTTTAAATTCTCTTTCGCTAATAGGAAAAATTCGTATTTTCTTTCGTGTTTTTATTTCTAAAAAATGCAAGACATTTTGAACATTGACATCTTCTTTATTGACTACTGCAACATCCAAAAAACCTCCTACTGAACGAAAAGGAACAAACTTATATTTCTTCGCTGATTCAACTTGAATCAGAGAAATTAAATTACTTTCAATAACAATATCTTCCCAATCGAAATCCTGATTATTATCATTAAGAATATTACCTTTGTTATCCTCTGAAGTTAGGTTAACTTTTGTTTTGGTGTTTAAGGTTTTTTCTTCAGCCATAGATTTTTTAGGTCACCTCTGCATATAATATTTTAGAATAAAAAAACTACTCCTAAAAATTATTCAAAGATTATTTGATTGAAATTTGAAATTAAAATTTATAAAATATTCTTTTTTTGATAATAAGATGAAAAATCATCATTATTGATATCATCAAATCTATTCAATAATTTTTTTAGTAGCTTGTCCTTTTTTATAACTAATTATAACTAAATAAAAAAATTAAATAAAAATCACAAATATCAACTTTAACTAATTTTTAAAATATTAAACATTAATCTTATTCAATTTTAAAACTCTATTTAACAACTAGAAGTAAGCTTCAAAAAGAAATTAACTCTTAATTAGAAAAAAGATTTTCTTTTCCGATTCCTTCTAAAGAAACTTCCCTAGTTGGAAAAATAATGAGATTATTTCTTAATTCTTGAATTTTTTCTATATCAGCACCTGAGTTAAAAATTGAATTGATAACTTCATCTTTTTGATCAATGACTTGAATCAGACTAATTTTAGAATTTTTTTCTTTACTAAAAATCAAAAGAGAAATATCAGCTTCTATTCCTGTACTTGCTATAGATCCTCCGCTTCCTTCACTTACCTGTTCAGATTTACTCTTATTATTCATAACAATTGAAGATATTTTATTAACCCTATTAGCTTTTATAAGTTTTTCTAAAAACCCTTTTATATTAGGATATTCTCCAGAAATTTTTAGAGTAACCTCTGTTTTTTCAAGAGGTTTTTTACAAAAAGTCGCCCTTGCTGAAACAGTATTATTTTTCTCACCATCGTTTTCTTCTTCGGTCGTCACTTCCTGGCTAGCTAAAGTCAACTGAGATGAATTGGCACATTCGCTATTCACCAAAAAATCTTTAATGTCTTTTTTTTCTAAAGAATAAATGAAAACTCCCGAAACCAAAGCATTATTATATATCTCAGACAAAAAATCAGCATCTTTATCTTTCCAAGGAAGAGCACTTTCAACAATTGCTTTTTCTTCTGAATATTGAGAGATTCTTCCAACCTCTCCTTTTAATATTCCAATATTATTTTCAATTTTTTCCAATTGGTTTTTCTTTTGATTAAGTTCAGCTCTTTTTTCTTTAATTGAGTCCAATTTAGGCTTAATCGCCCAAACAAAAATAGAAGCGGCAATAATAACTGATAAAGGAAGAAAAATAATTTTAAATTTCATTTTTTTAAGTGATGAGTTTTAATTTTTATTTTTTAAAAAAATACTTTTTAATTAAGTTTTTTCAATTAATTGAAAGTTTTGCTTGAATAAAGCTGTTTTATTTTTCTTATTTGAGATTTTGATTATTGCTAGCAGATTTTAATTTTAAGATTAAATTAGCTATCACTTTTTCTTTTTCAGTTTTGATAGTTTTTATTATCACATTATCAATGTCTTCCAAAGACTCAAATATTCTAGCTTGCCGTTCAATAGACCCATAATCGTTAGAAATAATTTCACTCTCAATTTCAATGGGCTGATTTCCTTCATTTGCTTTCATGATTAAATTTGAAAAAACCACTTCTTTTAATGTATACTTTTCCAATAATCCCAACACATAAAACTGATTGGCTTTATTTTCTTCTATTTTTTCTAATTCCAAAATTCTATCCTGAAAATCATAAAGATTCTTAAATTCCTCTCCTTCTAAGTTTACTGATTTAGTTTTTATTTCATTCGAAACACTATCAACTTCACTGCTAATCATATTTAAATAAAAAAAGGAAACAAAAAAACCCGCTAAACTCAAAATTAAGATAAAAGACCCCAATGCAGTTGAGCCACTGCCTATTCTTCTAGGATTTGAAAGTTCTATTTCTTGAGATTTTAGATTGATTGTTTTCATTTTTATTTTTTTATTTTAACCAATTATGATCTTGAATTTATTTTTTTATCTTTTTCTGTTTTATTTATTTTAATTTAATTGAACATTCAAATCCCTGCATTCTGGAAATCATTCTTTAGCTTCAGTTTTAGATTCTTTGCTGAAATCTTCAAAGTCAGCTAAGGCCAAACCAATTGCTACTGAAAAAAATTCTTTCAAATTCATTATAGCACTTTCTGTTTCAGGAGAAAAGACAATATTTTTCCAAGGATTGCCCACTTCAATTTTTTGCTTAAATTCTGATTGAAGAAAATCTTTTAAACCTTTTAGTCGAGCTGTTCCACCAGTAAGAATTATTTTTGTCGGTTCAATAGTTGGGTAAACTTTTTTAAAAGATTCTAGTGTTAATTTTAATTCTTTAATTAAAATATTCAAAACAGGAATAACTATTTGATTTATAACTACTCCTTTATTGTTGGTCCCCTCGTTAGTTTTCATAAGTTCTGCTCGTTTAAAATCAATTTCTAAACTATTAGAAATACTTTCTGTTATCTTATCTCCTGCCAAATCAATTGTTCTGTCAAATAGAACATTTCCTTCCCAACAAACAACTACATTTGTTTTGCTTTTTCCAATATCTAATATCGCTATACAACTTTCTTTTTGATCTTTAAAAACCCTTGCTAATGAAAAAGAGCTTAATTCCAAAGAATTAATTTCCAATCCAGTGTTTTGAAAAATTTCTTGATAACTATTGCTAATTATTTTCATTATTGCCACCACTATTGCTTTCATAGGTCCATTTTCTTGTCCATTTTCATCAGGAATATTACTAATAATCTTCCAACCATAGACAACTTCTTCCAATGGAACAGGAATATATTTTGAAATTTCTTCTGAAACAATCTTGTCAGCCTGTTTTTTGGACGTTTGGGGAATATCAATAGTAGCAATAAGAGAAGTAAATCCCGGCACAGCTACGTTCACTTTTCTGTCAGTTATTTTTGCCCTTTCAAGTCCCTTTTTTAAAGCTTTTTTTGATATTTGATTAATTACTCCTGAAATTCCTGCTTTTATAAATTCAACTTCATCAGAAGAAACAATGGCGTAGTTATCTAGATGAATTTGTCCTTTCTTCTCTTTTAATTTAACAATTTTAATACTAGAAACACCTACATCTATTCCCACCAAAGTCCTTTTTTGAAAATTAAAACCTAAAGAAATTCCCGAATTAGAAAAAAAATCTTGAATTCCCATTTTGTTTTATTTTTTTACTCCAAATTTCAAATTATTGTTAATTTATCATTGATACAAAACACTTTTTTTCTTCTTACTATATGTATGTTGTTAGAAAATTTAAAATCAAAATTAAGAAATAATAATGATAAAGAA
>FWPV01016807.1_pt1 | contig 10246 bp, 7 predicted proteins | sample 2228371 | NCBI WGS metagenome assembly FWPV01 (sample SAMEA103939776, study PRJEB20133) | metagenome
TGGGACCGCGTGGGCGATCTGCTCAAGGACACCGATTTCTACCGATATGAACACCGGCTGATCTTCACCGCGGTGTCGGCGCTGATCAACGGCTCCAAACCCGCCGACGTGATCACGGTGTTTGAGCAACTGCAAAGCCAGGGCCGGGCCGAGGAGGTGGGCGGCTTGGCCTACCTCAACTCGCTGGCGCAGTACGTGCCGAGCGCGGCCAACATACGCCGTTACGCCGAAATTGTTCGTGAGCGTGGCGTGCTGCGCAAACTGCTGTCGGCCAGCGACGAGATCGCCACCAACGCCTTCAACCCCCAGGGCAGGGCGGTGGCGCAGATCCTGGACGAAGCCGAGCAGAAGATTTTCAACATCGGCGAGGAAGGCTCGCGCATGAAGCAGGGCTTCCAGAGCATGGACACCCTGGTGGTGCAGCTGCTGGATCGGGTGCAGGAGATGGCCGACAACCCGGCTGACGTGACCGGCGTGCCCACCGGCTTCATCGACCTGGACCGCATGACCTCTGGCCTGCAGGCCGGTGACCTGGTGGTGCTGGCGGCCCGTCCCTCGATGGGTAAAACGGCGTTCGCCATCAACATCGCCGAACACGTGGCCCTGAACGAAGGCCTGCCGGTGGCGGTGTTCTCCATGGAAATGGGTGCCTCTCAGCTGGCCGTGCGTGTGGTGGGTTCCATCGGCCGCATCAACCAGGGCCATTTGCGCACCGGCAAACTCACCGACGACGAGTGGCCGCGCCTGACCGAGGCCATCGAGAAGCTGCGCACCGTGTCGCTGCACATCGATGAGACGCCGGGCCTCACACCCAGCGAGTTGCGGGCCAACGCGCGACGGCTGGCGCGGCAGTGTGGCAAGCTGGGCTTGATCGTGGTGGATTACCTGCAGCTCATGAGTGGCTCCAGCAGTGGTGGCGGCGACAACCGCGCGACCGAGCTGGGCGAAATCTCACGTGGCCTCAAGATGCTGGCCAAGGAGTTGCAGTGTCCGGTGATCGCCTTGTCGCAGCTCAACCGAAGTGTGGAACAACGCACCGACAAGCGCCCCATGATGAGCGACTTGCGCGAATCCGGCGCCATCGAGCAGGACGCGGACATCATCATGTTCATCTACCGCGACGAGTACTACACCCGCGAGGCCTGCAAAGAGCCGGGTGTGGCCGAAATCATCATCGGCAAGCAGCGTAACGGCCCCACGGGCACCGTGAAGCTGGCCTTTCTCAACGCGTTGACACGTTTCGAGAGCCTGGCGCCCGGCTACGGCGGCGGGGATTTCTGATCCGGCTGTGCGTGTGTCACGGGCGGCGGTGCCGCTCAAAGAATCGCCAGATCTCGCGTGTCGCATCAAAAGCTGAGGTCGGGTCGTCAGCACCAGGCGCGCCACGCTGGCCTCCAGGCCATGCGTGCCCCAAGCCCGTGACCAGCACACGCTCTACGTCGCGGCCTTTGGGGCAGCTGTATTGCCAGTGCACGTGGGTGGACAGGAATTGTTTGTCGGGTCCAGGCTGGCAGCCATTGGCTTGCGCCCAATAGAGGCTTTGCGCCGACACCGGCAGCAGCGCTTGCCCGCTCCAGGCTTGCCGGAACCGTCCCCCCGGAGGCCCGCCATCCACCGGGATGGAGGCGTCGAGTTCGCCATTGACGATGAAGCTGGGCACCGGTGAGGCCGGGACGGGTTCGTCCCCGAACAGGGACGAGATGACCGGCGCGATCGCCGCCCAACGTTGTGGGTGGGTGGCCGCCACCCGGTGCACCATCATGCCGCCATTGGACAAACCGGTGGCGTAGAGACGTTTTGGGTCGATGGGGTGTTGCCGCAGGACCTCGTCCAGCAAGGCCTCGACGAAGCCGGTGTCGTTCACACGCTGGCGCATGGCCGTGCCACAGCAATGTTTGGCGTTCCAGGTGCCCAGCCGTTGTCCGGCTGCCGGTGTGCCTTGGGGGTACAGCACGGCAAAACCTTGTTGGCGTCCCAGCTCGGTGAAACGGGTCATGCGCTCGGCGTTCAGCGCGTCGCCGCCCCCGCCATGGAACACCACCACCAGCGGCCAGCCGCTGGCATCTGCCGGCTTGCCTGGCGGCAGGCGCAGCAGGTACAGCCGGTGCTGGCCTTGAAAGGCCAGCCGCTGCATGTCGTGATCGGCCCGGAGCGAGGGCGTTGGCGCAGGTTGTGCCTGGGCGGCCAGGCACAGGCTGGCGCCCAACACCCATGCCCAGTGTCGAGTCATCGGGCGCAGCCGGGTGTCAGAGCACGTCGCTGGCAAAGTCCGCCAATCTGGAGCGTTCGCCTCGCGCCAGCGTGATGTGCCCGCCGTGTGGCCAGCCCTTGAAGCGATCGACCGCGAAGGTCAGGCCCGACGAGCCCTCGGTGAGGTAAGGCGTGTCGATCTGCGCCAGGTTGCCCATGCAGATGATCTTGGTGCCGGGGCCGGCGCGGGTGATGAGTGTCTTCATTTGCTTGGGCGTGAGGTTTTGCGCCTCGTCAATGATGACGTACTTGTTCATGAAAGTGCGCCCGCGCATGAAGTTCATGCTCTTGACCTTGATGCGGCTTCGGATCAACTCATTGGTGGCCGCGCGCCCCCATTCGCCCGCATTGCCACCGTCGCCCTTTGCCAGGAATTCGAGGTTGTCGTCCAGCGCACCCATCCACGGGCCCATCTTTTCTTCTTCGGTGCCTGGCAGAAAGCCGATGTCCTCGCCCACGCTCACCGTGGCGCGGGTCATGATGATTTCGGTGTAGCGGCGGTCGTCCAGCACCTGGGTGAGACCGGCGGCCAGGGCCATGAGCGTCTTGCCGGTGCCGGCCGTGCCGGCCAAGGTGACGAAGTCCACCTCCGGGTCCATCAGCAGGTTGAGGGCGAAGTTCTGCTCACGGTTGCGGCTGCTCACACCCCACACGGCGTTTTTCAGGTGGGTGTAGTCCTTGAGGGTCTTGAGCACCGCCGTTTTGTCGCGGATTTCAACGACACGCGCATACAGCGGTGGCTCGCCCGGGGCCTCGAAATACACAAACTGGTTGATGTGGAACTGCGACACCGTGGGGCCGCTGACGCGGTAGAAGGTGTGGCTGCCTTGCTGCCAGCTTTCGATGGTCTTGCTTTGCAGTGTCCAGAAGTCGGTGGGCAGGGCGAGCGCGCCCGAATACAGCAACTCACCGTCGTCCAGGGTCTTGTCGTTTTCGTAGTCCTCTGCGGCCAGCCCCAGCGCACGCGCCTTGACGCGCATGTTGATGTCCTTGGACACCAGGATGACTTCGCGTTCGGGAAACTTCTGGCGCAGGCCTTCGACCACACCCAGGATCTGGTTGTCGGCCTTGCCCTGGGGCAGGCTGCTGGGCAGTGTGTCGTTGAGCGGCTCGGTTTGGAAGAACAGGCGGCCGCCGGCGCCGGTGTGGCCGGTGCCGGCCAACGCGATGCCCTTGGTCATGTCGCCACCGTCCTGGGCCACCAGGGCGTCCAGTGTGCGGCTGCTTTGGCGGCCGTTGCGGGCCACTTCGGTCATGCCCTTTTTGTGGCCGTCCAGCTCTTCCAGCACGATCATGGGCAGGAAGATGTCGTGCTCCTCAAAGCGGAACAGGCTCATGGGGTCGTGCAACAGCACGTTGGTGTCGAGCACGAAGAGGCGGGGTTTGCCGCTGCGTTTGCTGCTGGGCGCTGCAGCTTTGGCAGGCTTGGCGCGCGCTGGAGCCGGTTTGTCGGAGCTGACCACCGTCGCCACCGCTGGTGCAACGGGCGTGGCGGCCACGGGCCCCTGGGCCTTGGCGGAAGTGCGGCGGGTGCGTCCGGGTTTGGTTGCCACTGCCTCGGCCGATGTCACTTGTGTGGGGTTCGGCGGCGCCACCACCACCGTTTCGTCTTCAGCCGCATCCAGGCTGGCGGGCGCGTGGGTTTTGTACGCTTCGTTGGTCAGCAGGGCGGCTTTTCGCGTGGGGGCGGGGGGCAATGGCATGTGGGCGTCGTCTGTTTCAGTGGCCGAAAAAGCAAAAAGCCGTCAGGGCAACCTGGCGGCTTGTTGTGGGAGGGGAATCAGGGTTCCGGGTCTCGGGGGCATGAATTCATTATGCACGACTGCCGTGACGCCTCTGGGCACCCGTCTGGCTTGTAGGCTGAAAACGACAACGCCCCGGCGTGCGGGGCGTTGTTCGTTGGAGTGACTGGTGAATCAAGCGGCTCAAGCCGCTTTTTTCAGCGCCTTCACGGCTTTCAGCACGTCTTCCACGTGGCCAGGCACCTTCAGGCCGCGCCACTCTTCTTTCAGCACGCCGTCGGGGCCGATCAGGAAGGTGCTGCGCTCGATGCCCTTGACCTTTTTGCCGTACATGATCTTGTTCTTGACCACACCGAACATGTGGCACATTTTTTCTTCGGTGTCGGCGATCAGCTCAAACGGCAGTTCCAGCTTGGCCTTGAACTCATCGTGCGACTTCATGTTGTCGCGCGAGACGCCAAACACCTGAGCGCCGGCTTTCACGAAATCCTTGTACTTGTCACGGAACTGCATGGCTTCCGTGGTGCAGCCGGGGGTGTTGTCCTTGGGGTAGAAATACAGCACCACGGTCTGGCCCAGGTGGGTCTGGTTGCTGACCTTCAGATTGCCCGTGGCAACGGCTTCGAATTCGGGAATGGGTTTGTTGACAACGACGGCCATACTGTGGGGACCCCTGGGTAGGTTGGTTTGATTCGTCGGATTCCCTCGGCGGCGCAAAAGCACCGTCGTGTGCCCGGGTTGCGCAAAAAAACACAGCCAGGCCGGAAACAATCTGCTATTTTACCCGGTTTGGTTGCCGGTTTCGGCGTCGATCAGCAGGGCAGCCACCACGCGGCGGCCTTCGCCGGCCAGAATGTTGTAGGTGCGGCAGGCGGCACGCGTGTCCATGGTCTCCACGCCGATGTTCTGACCGACCAACGCGCGCAGCAGCGCGGGCGGCGGAAAACGCAGGCGCTCACCGCTGCCGAACACCACCAGCTCCGGGCGCAGCGCCACCAATTGCTCAAAATGTGCCGGCGTCAGTGCTTCGAAGTTGGCGGCCTGCCAGTCCAGACGGTCGCCTCGCGCGCTCACCACCAGGCTGTGGCGCACCGGTTCGCCATTGACCGCCACCCAGCCAGGGCCGTGCCCTGTGATGGCCAGGGTGTCGAAGCGGTCAGGTTGGAGTTTCATGGGCGATGAAGATGGGGGCACCGCCCGCTGGACGGTCTGGAAAGTATGGTGAAATTATAGGTTTCGCCCCTTCGATTCCCATTCCATCATGAGCCAGCGCCCCATCCTCAAATCGGCCAAATTGGCCAACGTGCTTTACGACGTGCGGGGCCCCATCGTTGACGCGGCCAAGCAGATGGAGGATGAGGGGCAGAAGATCATCAAGCTCAACATCGGCAATCTCGCGCCGTTCGGCTTTGACGCGCCCGAGGAAATCCAGCAGGACATGATCCGCAACCTGCCCAATTCGGCCGGTTATTCCGACAGCAAAGGCATCTTCGCCGCACGCAAGGCGGTGATGCACTACACACAGCAACAGGGTGTGTATGGGGTGACGCTGGATGACATCTACCTGGGCAATGGCGCCAGCGAACTCATCGTGATGGCGGCCAACGCGCTGCTGGACAACGGCGACGAGCTGCTGGTGCCATCACCCGACTACCCGCTGTGGACGGCGGCCACCAGCCTCTCGGGTGGTACCCCGGTGCATTACCGCTGCGATGAGGCCGACGGCTGGCAGCCCGACCTGGCCGACATGCGGGCCAAGATCACGCCGCGCACCAAAGGCATCGTGGTCATCAACCCCAACAACCCCACCGGTGTGATGTACAGCGACGAGCTGCTCAAGGGGATCGTCGATTTGGCGCGTGAATTCGGCTTGGTAATCCTGGCCGACGAGGTCTACGACAAAGTGCTTTACGACGGTGTGAAACACACCGCCATGGCCAGCCTGTCCACCGACGTGCTGACCCTGACCTTCAACTCCTTGTCCAAGGCATATCGCTCCTGCGGCTACCGCGCCGGCTGGATGGTGCTGTCGGGACCCAAGACCATTGCCAAGGACTTCATCGAAGGCCTGAACATGCTGGCCAACCTCAAGCTGGGCTCCAACGTGCCCGGCCAGTGGGCCATTCAGACGGCGCTGGGCGGCTACCAGAGCATTCAGGACTTGGTGAAGGAAGGCGGGCGCCTGCGTCGGCAGCGCGACATGGCCTATGAGCTGATCACGGCCATTCCCGGGGTCACTTGTGTCAAGCCGCAGGCCGCGCTGTACATGTTCCCGCGCCTGGACCCCAAGGTCTACCCCATCGAGGACGACCGCCAGTTCTTCATGGAGGTGCTGCGCGAGACGCGGGTGATGCTGGTGCAGGGCTCGGGCTTCAACTACCCGGACAACCAGCACTTCCGCATCGTCTTCCTGCCGCACGAGGACGATTTGCGCGAAGCCATCGAGCGCATCGCGCGCTTCCTGGAACGCTACCGAAAACGCGTGGCGGTAGCCGCCTGAGGCGCCACCCCGATCCCCTTATTTGCAACGACGACCGGAAACCGAGAGATGAAACCGATTCAAGTGGGCCTGCTGGGCATTGGCACCGTGGGCAGCGGCACCTTCAACGTGCTCAAGCGCAATCAGGAAGAGATCACGCGCCGTGCGGGTCGGGGCATCGAAATCACCATGGTCGCCGACCTGGACGTGGCGCGCGCCCAAGCCGTGGTGGGTGAGGGTGTTCAGGTCGTCAATGACGCGGCTGCCGTCATTGCCAACCCCGACATCGACATCGTCATCGAGCTGATCGGCGGCTACGGCATTGCCAGGAAACTGGTGCTGGATGCCATCGCCGCCGGCAAACACGTGGTCACTGCCAACAAGGCGCTGCTGGCCGTGCACGGCACCGAGATCTTCGCCGCAGCCTCCGCCAAAGGTGTGGTGGTGGCTTTCGAAGCGGCCGTGGCCGGTGGCATTCCCATCATCAAGGCGCTGCGCGAAGGCCTGACCGCCAACCGCATCCAATGGCTGGCCGGCATCATCAACGGCACGACCAACTTCATCCTGTCCGAGATGCGCGACAAGGGCCTGGACTTCGACGTTGTGCTCAAAGAGGCGCAACGCCTGGGCTACGCCGAGGCCGACCCCACCTTCGACATCGAAGGCGTCGACGCCGCGCACAAGGTCACGTTGATGAGCGCCATCGCCTACGGCATCCCGGTGCAGTTCGACAAAGCCTATGTCGAAGGCATCACCAAGCTCGGCGCGGCCGACATCAAATACGCCGAGCAATTGGGTTACCGCATCAAGCTGCTGGGCATCACCAAGCGCACGGCCAAGGGCATTGAGTTGCGCGTGCACCCCAGCCTGGTGCCGGCCAAACGTCTGATCGCCAACGTCGAAGGTGCGATGAATGCGGTCGTCGTCAACGGCGACGCCGTCGGCACCACGCTGTACTACGGCAAAGGCGCCGGCAGCGAGCCCACCGCCAGTGCCGTGATTGCCGACCTGGTGGACATCACCCGCCTGCACACCGCCGATCCGCAGCACCGCGTGCCGCATTTGGCCTTCCAGCCCAGCGCCATCAGCAACGAGGTGGTGCTGCCCATGAGCGAGGTGGTGACCAGCTACTACCTGCGCCTGCGTGTGGCCGACGAGGCCGGCGTCCTGGCTCAAGTCACCGGCATCCTGGCCGGTGCCGGTATCAGCATCGACGCCGTGCTGCAGCGCGAGGCCGATGAGGTGGGCGGCGAGGGTTCCACCCAGACCGACCTCATCATCCTGACCCACGACACCCGCGAAGGCACCATGAACGACGCCATGGCCCAGATGCAGGCCCTGCCCACCGTGCTGGCGCCCATCACCCGCATCCGCAAGGAGGAGTTGGCCTGATGAACTACCTGTCCACTCGCGGCGACCGCACGCCGCGCCGCTTCTGCGACATCCTGCTCGAAGGCCTGGCGCCCGATGGTGGTCTGTACCTGCCCGAGCGCTACCCGCAGGTGGACGCGGCCACCCTGGCGCGCTGGCGCAAGGTCTACCACGAGCAGAGCTACGCCGACCTCGCCTTTGAGGTCTTGTCGCTCTACATCGACGACATTCCGGCCGACGACCTGCGTGCCATCTGCCGCAAGACCTACACCGCCGAGGTGTTTGGCACCGGCGAGATCGTGCCGCTGCGCCACGTGGAAGACAGCCTGTGGCTGGAAGCCCTGTCCAACGGCCCCACGCTGGCCTTCAAGGACATGGCCATGCAGTTGCTGGGGCATCTGTTCGAGTACGAGCTGGGCCGCCGGGGCGAGCAGCTCAACATCCTGGGCGCGACCAGCGGCGACACCGGCAGCGCGGCCGAATACGCGATGCGCGGCAAGTCCGGCGTGCGCGTGTTCATGACCAGTCCGCACGGCCGCATGAGCCCTTTTCAGCAGGCGCAAATGTTCAGCCTGCAGGACGCCAACATCCACAACATCGCCATCGAAGGCGTGTTCGACGACTGCCAGGACATCGTCAAGGCGGTGTCCAATGACCTGGACTTCAAGCGCAAGTACAAGATCGGCACGGTCAACTCAATCAACTGGGCGCGTTTGCTGGCCCAGGTGGTGTACTACTTTGCCGGTTACTTCCAGGCCACGCAAAAGGACGATCAGAAGGTGTCCTTCACCGTGCCCAGCGGCAACTTCGGCAACGTTTGCGCCGGCCATGTGGCCCGCATGATGGGCCTGCCGATCGCCCAATTGGTGGTGGCCACCAACGAAAACGACGTGCTCGACGAGTTCTTCCGCACCGGCGTCTATCGCGTGCGCGGCAGCTCCGACACGCACGAGACCTCCAGCCCATCCATGGACATCAGCAAGGCCAGCAACTTCGAGCGCTTCGTGTTCGACCTGCTGGGCCGCGACGCCGCGCGCACCGCCGACCTGTTTGGCCCGCAACTCGCCCAGAACGGCCGTTTCGATTTGAGTGCCGACCCACTGTTTGCCCAGGCCGCCGGCCGCTATGGTTTTGTCAGTGGCAAAAGCACCCATGCCGACCGCCTGACCACCATCCGCGACTGCTGGAGCCGCCACGGCCTGATGATCGACACCCACACCGCCGACGGTGTGAAGGTGGCGCGCGAGCATCTGCAAGCCGGCGTGCCCATGGTGGTGCTCGAAACGGCCTTGCCCATCAAGTTCGCTGGCACCATCGTTGAAGCGCTGGGCCGTGAACCCGAGCGTCCGGCCAAGTTCGTGGGCATTGAAGACCTGCCCAAGCGGGTGCTGGTCATGCCTGCGCAGGCCGATCAGGTCAAGGCCTACATCGCCCAGCACTGCGCATGAGCGTCGCACCCACACCGCGCCCTGGTCTGCGTCCGCTAGAGGACGCACTGGCCGATCTGTTGAACGACACGGCCGCCTTGGCCGGTGTTCAGCAGGTTCCCACCTTCGAGGCCGACGGCCGTGTGCTTGCACAAGACCTCGTCAGCGCCTTGGATGTGCCCGGTCACGACAACACCTCGATGGACGGTTACGCCGTGCGCGTGGCCGATCTGGCGCAGGCGGCCGGAGCGCCGCTGGTGGTGTCGCAGCGCATCCCAGCGGGCCATTTTGGCGAACCGCTCCGAGCGGGCACCGTGGCGCGCATCTTCACCGGCGCGCCGGTGCCCGTGGGCGCGGATGCGGTGGTGATGCAGGAAGAGGCCGCGGTGCAGGACGACGACCGGGTGGTCTTCAAATCCATGCCAACTGTGGGACAGTGGATACGCCGCCAGGGCGAGGACGTGCAGAAAGGCAGCGCCGTGCTGCGCGCCGGCACCCGCCTGGGCCCGGCCGAGCTGGGTCTGGCCGCCAGCATCGGGTTTGCCGAACTGCCTGTGGCGCCGCGCGTGCGGGTGGCCCTGCTGTCCACCGGTGATGAGCTGGTCATGCCCGGCAGCGTGGCCCCAGCCGACATGAAGCCGGGTGCCATCTACAACTCCAACCGTTTTTTCCTGCGTGCGCTGCTGCAGCGTTTCGGCTGCGAGGTTAGCGACCTGGGCATCGTGCCCGACCAGCGCGAGGCCACCGTGGCCGCGCTGCAGGAAGCCGCCCAGCGTCACGACCTCATCCTCACCAGCGGCGGTGTGTCGGTGGGCGAGGAAGACCACATCAAGCCCGCCGTGCAACAGCTGGGCGCGCTCAACCTGTGGCAGATCGGCATGAAGCCCGGCAAGCCCTTTGCCTTCGGCCACGTCGGGCCGGCGCATTTCATCGGGCTGCCGGGCAACCCGGTGTCCAGCTTCGTGACCTTTCTGCTG